>Ga0179593_1693259_pt1 | contig 19036 bp, 30 predicted proteins | sample CZODoug2_1_08_16_FD_185931 | JGI IMG/M metagenome (GOLD analysis project Ga0179593, IMG submission 185931) | Vadose zone soil fungal communities from Angelo Coast Range Reserve, California, USA - CZODoug2_1_08_16fungal (PacBio error correction) | ecosystem: Environmental > Terrestrial > Soil >...
TCTTGTCCAAATGATACTTTTTCAGGATGGGGGAAAAAAAAAAAAAGGGGGGTTTCCATATAAAAAGAGAAGGGAGCATTCAAGAATTATCTCTTCCGAATGGTCCGGAGAGAAGGGAAAAGAGGCCATTGTGGAGATCAAAAAAAAAAAAAAAAAAAAGCGATATTTCGATTTTCCGCCTACCAAATTGGGTGGAAGAAAAAGGAAAAAGAAGGGGGAAAGGCGTTTTCCAGTTTGGGGTTTTAAGGGAAAAAGGACGCAGAGACCGTTGCCTTATCGCCGGAGTACCCCCGTTAAAGAAAAGGAAAAAAAAAAAAAAGGAAAAGGGTTGAAATACCCAGCAGCAAGAACCAAGGAAAAAAAAAAAAAAAGGAAGAAGGGTATAGCCCAGAATGATACAACTTCCCATTCCGACGAAGAAAAAAAAAAAAGGGGGAAAGGGGGGGGGGAAGGAAAAAGGAAAGAGAAGAGATATGAGTGTCAGGAAAAAAAAGACCGCAAGTTTGGAACATCTTATCTTTTTTGCTGAAGGGGGGGGGGGAAGGAAAGGGAAGGGGGGGGGGGGGAGGGCGTAGGGCGGGGTTAGACCTGAGGAAAAAAAGAAAATTGGAACTCGACCACCATCGTCAGCAGGAAAACAAAAAAGGGGAAGGGGGAACGAACCCTTCCTTCAAGGGCCAAGGGGGAGGGGGGGACGAAACCCAAATTTGGTTATTCGAAATCGAAATAGAGGAAAAAAACGGAAAAGGGGGGGAAGCGTTCAAGGGAAACTTCCGCGGAAGATTCGAAAAAAAGGGGGGGATTGGACGCCCGCCGGGAAGAAAAAGAAAAGGGAGATCGAAACCCAACGCCGGCGTGGTCTTAAAAGGAAAGAGGAAAGGGGGGGACAAGAAAGAAGGGCGTGACCAAGAGGGAAGAAGGGGGGGGGAAGGAAAAAGGGCCGATTGGATACTTTTTTTCAAAAAAAAAAAAAAAAAGGTCGCCCTGGAAAGAAAAGGGGGAAGGAAAAAAGAGTCGTTTGGCGAGAAATTTTGGGGGGGGGGAAAAAAAAAAAAAAAAAAAAAAAAGGGCCTGATCCAGCGCGTGCAAGCGTGTGGAAGGGAGGGGGGGAGAAAAAGGGGAAAGAAAAGAGGCTCACCCCTACAACCTTGTAGGGCTGGGAAAAGGGAAAGGGGGAAAGGGCCGGGTGTCCTTTGAAAGAAGGAAGGGGGAGCGACCGTGGTTTGAATCCGGAAAAAGGGAAAAAAGGAAAAGAAGGGGGGGAGAACCTAGTCGGAAAAAGGGGAGAAGGAAGGTGGACAAATGGAATGCGGTTGATTCGCTTCTTCATTTTGAAGTGCGTGAAAAGGAGGAAGGGGGGGAGAAGTAAAAACATCAGGTGGCAAGCCTCCATGTCGAACTTTGGGAAAAAGAAAAAAAAGAAGAAAAGTTTGGATTGGGATATCGCAATGAATTCACGCAAGGGGAAAAAAAAAGGAGGAAAAAGGGGAACGGGACCGTTTACGTGGATGAGAAATATGGCCACATTCCCATCATCCGGCGCCCGGGGGAGAAAAAAAAAAGGAAAAGAAGAAGGAACCGCCGTGGCGCCACGTCTGTCTCCCCCAGGTTCAAAAAAGGAAGAGGACGAACTTTTTCCCCCTTTCATCCCCGTATCGAAAAACAGAGGAAGAAGGGAAAGGGGAAAAGAGGGCGGAACCATTATCTAATCGACAACAGCCTTAAAGAGGGGGAAAACATGAGAGGTTCTCAATAAGACCCTTTTGCCTGACTTCTGGAGGGAAAAGACCTATGATCCCTGTAACCCGAAAAAAACCGGGCAAAGGGAAAAAGGGGTTTTACCTTCTTTGGGGGAACGCCCGAAACTAGAGGGGGGGAAAATCAGACCAGAGCCACTGGGCAAGTTCCATCAAGCAATGGACGAAAAAAAAAATCCTTTCTGCCGGTCCGTGCCAAGGCCAAAAAAAAACAGAAGGGTCGGCAATCCTAACTTTTCAATGTCGCAAAAGAAAAAAAAAAAGGGAAAGGGGACTTGCAAAAAGCGCCTCAAAAGGCTCGGAGACAAAGCGCGAGCTCGTCCTCCGTACATGAAAAGGGGGAACCTCCGAACGACTTTTTGCCACGGGAAACTGGGCCGGACCCTTCCTTCCGGATGCAGCAGGAAAAAGAACCCCCTGTGAATCCGAGGGGAAGTGGTTCTGCGTGTGCTTGCGCCTGTGGACCGGCCAAGGGACCCCCCTCCGAAAAGAAAGTTGGGGGAGGTAAAAGCTGGAAAATGTCGGGCCATGAGCCGGAATGGCCCACCGTCTTCGAAAAAACAGCTGTCGCCCGTACTGTTGCATGGGAGGGGTGGGAAAGGGTCCGCCTTTTTTCCATATAACGGGAAACTGCGTAACGGGGAAGGGGGGGGGGGGAGTAAGCATTGGCCCCCGCTCTCCAATCCCGTTGGAGAGAGAAGGAAGAAAAAGAAAAGAAAAAAAATGAGCCAACACAAAGCCCAAAGCTTCCCGGCGAACACCCGGGGGGGAGACTTTGACCAGCAATCCCGGAAAAAACGTGGAACCACCTTTTCATCGACATAATGGGACAATCGCCGATCCAAAACAAACAACAACAACAAAGGAGGGAAGGAAGGAAAAAGGGGGAGGAGGGGGAAGGTTGGTCCACGTTTCCGGTTGCTGGAGGAGGCCAAGCGGGGCGGCGAGCTTTCTTTTTTTGGCTAAAGGGGGAGGGGGAAGAAAAAAAAAGGGAAGGGGACCAGGGCCGATCAGCCACGTGATTGGAATATCGGGGCAATCGCTACGGCTTTTTAACCAAAGGTTTCCCGGATATTTAAAATTTCCGGAAAAAGGGAGGCAAAAAGAAAAAAAAAAAAAGGGCAAACCCGTAACTTCGCCCCCGCGGTGAAAGAAGCCATCCGGGGGCTCATTCCCGAAAAGTAAGCGTATTGCAGTAATTCAAATCGTTTGAGGGGGGAAAAAAAAAAGAAGAAGAAAAACCCCTCCGAGGAATTCAGGGCCTGGCATTTTCTCGGGGGATTTCCCGCTGCAAAATCCGGCCGGAACGTCCTCCCTGACCTTTGTGGCAAACAGAGGGGGGGGTAGGACGGGGTTTCCTCAAGTCCGCGCTACCGCTTCCGCGATCTCGATCAAGACCTTGAGCCGCTTTGCAAGGCCCCCTCAGGAAAGAGGGAGGGGGACCAGGAATGCCGACCAATTCCTTTTCATATGGGTTCCGGCAAGGACCGCCAAGAAGATCCTCTGCGATGAGAGGAGGGGGGAAAAGGGGGAAAAAAGTGGATCGAGAGTTTACGATCAGACGCGGGTGTTCCCCCCAAGAATTAAATATTAGACCAGTAACAAAAGGGGGGGACCGTTACAGGGCAGTTCGTGACATTAACCTGAAGAAAAGGCAGGCCAAGGGTCTTCTTTGAGAAACATGAGACAAGAGGGGGGGAAAGGGGAAGGGAGGGGGTAACGAACGAAAAAAAAATGAGTGGGTTGGGAAAGTCTTCACCTTCTTCTCTTTCGTCCCCACCCCAGCGGTTTCGATAGGAAAAAAAGGAAGGGGGGAAGGGGAGAAAAGACCGTGGCGCCACGGCGGTTTCCCTGAGGGAGGAGAAAAAAGAAAATTCGCCCGCACGCCGAGCGGCCTTTGCATAGTGGGCGGGGAAAAGGAGGAAAAAAAGGGGGGGGAAAAGAATCTAGGCTTATCGATTTTGCGGTGGAAGGGCATGGGTATCCCATCCAACACTGTTCCCCTGGCTGGGAAGCACGACAATGGGAGGAAGGGGAAAAAAAAAGGGAGAAAAAGAAAAAAAAAAGGGGGGGGAGGGAGAGTTCCAATTCGGTCCACGCACTTCAAATGCAAGAGAAAGGAGACCCAAGGCCATTGAACATCTTTACGCCCAATGTCGAAGTCAAAAATCATCCGGGTCCGGCAAAGGGAAGGGAAAAAAAAAAGGGGGGGAGTTCAAAGGACCCACCTTCCTGAACCAGAAAAAAAAGGATCAAGAATCCCTCAAGGGTTGTCGGGGGGGGCGAGGAAAAAAAAAAAAAAGAAAAAAAAAGGTGGCACCGCGCCTTGCTCAGCCCTTCCAGGCATGCATTTGGAGGAAAAAAAACATTTCTCGCCAAACGCCTGAATGAACCTTTACCAGAACTTGAAGGAAGGGGAAAAAGAAAAAAAGAAAAAGGATCACATCGCAATTTTCTCGGGCAATAAAAATTCGGAAAGGGGGCAAGCCGGGGTCCCCCCACGCCCCCTTTCTCGGTGGCCCAAAAGGATTACGTTCAGGAGGGGTAGAAAAAAAAAAAAAAGGGAAAAAGGAAAGGAGTGGATGTCTTCCGGCGGCCGCTGGCAAAAAGAAAAAAGGGAAAAGACTCTTCCGCGGGGTCCCTATCTTCGCGAAAGTTAAAAAAAAAAAAGGGAAAAGGGGAAAAAGGGAAGACGACCGCCGCGATATTCGATTTCCGCAGAAAAAAAAGTGGGGAACTCAAGAAACACCCCTTGTGAGGTTCGCTGCCGGAAGTTCGTTTCCCCCAAGTTGGGGGGGGGGGGAAGAAGAAAGGGGAAAAAAAAAAAAGAAACCGTTGGCCCCTGAATCTCCGGAGTACCCGTTCCTACGCGAAAGAAAAGAAAGGGGATAGGGCCAAACCTTTGAAAATACCCAAAGCAAGCAACGCACCGATCTTTCCACTTGCTGCGGTCCCGAAGGAGGAGAAAAAGGGAAGGAAGAAAAAAAAAAAGAGGAGGGAAAAAGAGAGAGATAGGAGTTTTATCATTCTGGGCTATATCCCTTTAGAAAAGCCCGCAGTGGGAAAGAAGAGGGGGGGGAGGAAAAGGGGGAAGGTTTTCAAAGGAAAGCACTCCCTGTATGCGGGGGGGAGAGGGGAAGGGGAGGGGGAGAACCTTGCGATCAGGAATGCCACTGTCTCTGCGCGTTGAACTCGAAAAAGAGTCTCAGGAAAACCCAAACTTTGGGAAAACGACCGTAAGGAGAGGAAGAACTCAAAAGTGTGTTCGTTGGGCCTTAAACCAAAGTTGGTAGGAAATCGGAAAAAGGAAAAAAAAAAAAAAAACAGGGAAAAACTTTATCCAAAAATTGGGAAGGTCAGGGAACTTTCTCTAATAATCACCCAGCGGAAAGGGGAAAAAGGGAAAAAGGAAAAAAAAAAAAAAAGGGAAGAAAGTCCACAAAGTTCATATCGCGAAAACCAAAAGAAAGGGCAGGGGGTGGGTCTGACCCATTCCTGAACTTTATCCTTTGGCACCGAGAAGGGGAGGGAAGAAAAAAAAGGGGGGGGGGGGGAAAAATATTGCATTCCGAATTGCCGATTGGGATACGTCCGCAAAAAGATAAAGGTCCGCGCCTTTATAAGTCTGGTCCCGAGTGTGAAGGAAAGGGGGAAAAGGGGGGGGTTTTTTTTTCGCCAAGCCATGCTGGCAGGGAAGGAGTAAAGAGTCGGGGAACAGCGTGTGGAAGTTTGGCCGAGAAAACGGAGGAAGAAGAAAGGAAAGAGACAACCTTGAAAGGGTCTTGATGAAAAAAAAAAGCCTGGTCCATGCCGGTGTCCCCTTGAAATCCCAGAAAAAAGGAAAAGGAAAGGAAAGGGGGAAAGGCGGAATTTTTTGGCACCGAGACCAAACTGTGCGAAGAGCTGTTCCATGGAATGCTGTGATCGATTGCCTGGAAAAGGGGAAAAAAAAGGGAGAGAGACTTAAAGAGCTACGGGTAAAAAAACCATCATGTTGCAAGGGGGGGGGGAAAGAAGTGGGCTTCCCATCCAGCTCCCAGTGTTGAATGGATAAGAAAGAAAAAAGGAGACGATATGATGGCAAAACGGCAAAAGCCCGGCCGGACGTTTGAAGGGGGAGGTGAGTTGGGTGGGACGAAGGAACGTGGCGGGGGTGTTCCGCCACTATGTTGCAAAAGTGCCGCTCTGGGCCGCGGAAGGGGGGGGAAAAAGGAAAAGGAACCGGCCGTGCGCCACGGCGGTCGCCCATTGGAAGAAGGACCAAAAAACCTGGCGCGCGCTTTGTTGCCCAAAGGGAAAGAAAAAGACCCCCGTTCTGGTGGGGAAGAGAAAAGGAGAGGAGGGGAAACAAATATTATCATCGACAACCCATCCTTCCATCTGCTTTCGAGGGCTAAATAAAAGAACTTTTCCTTAACTTCCTTCACTTTTCCTTCCAACGACTCCCGGGGAAAGGGGGGGGAAGGGAAGCTAAATTTACTCTTTTTTTAACGCTGCGGAGAGGGACTGCGATCCACTGGGCAATTTCATCAATCATTTCGCAAGCGAAAAGGGAAGGGAGGGTTCTTTCCGTGTTCCGTGCCCAGGAAAGGAACAAAAAATGGTCGGCATCTTAAACCTTTTTTTCAAAAGGTGTCCGAAAAAAAAGAGGGAAGGGGGGAAAAGCGGCCTCAAGCTTGATCGAGCATCGCGGAGCGTCCCTGCGCGTAAAGGGGAAAAAAAAAAAAAAGGGGGGGGGGGGGAACCTTCTAACAGATGTTTTTGTCCACGGGGAAGGGGAGGTAACTTCACTGCCCTATTCAGCGAAAAGCAGAGGAAAAGGAAAAGAAAAAGGGTCCCCTTCCGGAGGTTTCTGCTTCGGCTTTGCGCAAAGGGGACGGGTCCAAATGCGGCCACCGAAAAGAGTTGACAAAAGGGGGAAAGGTCGGGCATGAAGGTCCGGAAATTGCTTCCTTTTTGGTGAAAAGTAACCAATCTTCTCTTACGTTGAAGGGGAAAGGGGGGGGGGGGGAGGGGAAGAGGTCTCCTTTAGGGTCCCCCCCCCGGCCCTTTTTTCCATATAAGGGGGAAAAAAAGGGGGCAGCGTAGCGATGCCCCCCAAGATTCCGTGGCCCTTCGTCCAATCCCGGTCTCATTCGTCCGCCATGAAGAAGGAGGGAAAAAAAAAAGAAAGAAAGCTCCCCCTCACCATGAGCCCCAAAAATGGCTCGCCGCCCCAGATGGGAGAATCCAGCAATCCGGGAAACGGGGGGAAAAATTTCATCGACATTAATTGGTGACGAAGAGAGAGAAAGGAAAAAAGAAAGCTGTCCACCATTAATGTCGATGAAAGGGGGGGGGAAAACTGGGTCCTTATGCGGAGTGTCGAAAAGAGGGGAAAAAAGGGGGGGGGGGGGGGATCATTTGTTTGCGGGAAGGAAGGGGGGGACATCCATTCCTGTCTTCCCTATCGCAAAAGGGGGGGATGGGGGAAAGGGAGGAAAAAAAAAAATTTCCGTTTATATGGACAATGGCGAAAGCGGCCCGAAACCAGCAAAAAAGGGGAAAAATGGCAAACCTTACTCTCCCGCTGTAGAAAGAAGGAACACAAAAAAAAAAAAGGAGGGGAAGGGGAAAGGACAAATCGTTCGGTTGGGCCGCATGACGTTCACAGGCAGCAAAAAGAAAGGAAACAGGCGAGGAATTCAGGGGTCTGGCATTTCTCCGGAGGTAAGGGAGAAAAGAAGGAAAAAAAAGGGGGCAAACATCTGTTTCTAGTTGCAAATTCCCCATGCAGGGAAAAGGGAAAATACTCCCCGCGACGCTCTCGCTAAATGCCTCGAAAGAAAGAGGGAAAAAAAAAGAAAAGGGGAAAAGGGAAGGGGAGACAATTGAAACTGTTTTCAAGATGCCGAACAAGGAGGGGGAGGGCCGGCACGGACCGCAAAAAGAGCCGGCAGAGGAGGGAGAAAAAAAAGGGGGGAAAAGACGAGAGTACTATCTCGCGTAAAAAAAAAAAAAAACAAAATGGGAAAAAAAAAAGGAGGGCGTACACCCGCCACTCAATGCCGTTTTTCGGTTAGGGGGGGGGGGGGAGAGGGGAAAAGAAAGGGGGGAGGAAAAAAAGGGGGAAGACGAGGAGGTTGTCGAATTTTCTATAAGGTGAAGAAAAAGAGAAAATTAGGGTTCGTCCCACCCCAGCGTTGTTCCTATTACGGATGGAAAGGGGGGGGAAAAGGAAAAAAGAAAAGGAAAGCCGTGGCTCCAACTTGCCCGGTTTCCTGAGGGGAGGAGAGGGAAGGGGGACACAAAAGTCCCCGCCGACGTCCCTTTTTCCCATATTGGCGACGGGAAAGGGAAGGAAGGAAGGGGGGGGGGAAAAGAAGAGGAAAGAGGGGGGGGGGGACGTTGCATTCATTTGGCGATAATAAAGAAAAAATGGGCCGGATGGAAATCACTACATTGAGGCCCCCTTGCAAAAAAAAGGAAAAGGGGAAAGGGGGGGGGGAAAAGGGCCATACGGTCCACGCACTTCAAATGGCAGCATCCGATGACAAAGAAAAAAAAAAAAGGGGGGGGGAGGGGAGGTCCAAAAATCATGCCGGTCCGGCATTGGAAGGGGGGAAAAAACGGTCGTCCCCATGTAATGGATTTCAGGGGAAAAAAAAGGGGAAAGAAAAAAAGACAAGGTTGTTCTGAGGTTTGAGCATATTCCTCCGTCTACGGAAAAAAGAAAAAAAGCAGAAAACCGCGCTGCTCAGGCCCTGGCCCAGGCAAATGCCCCTTGGAGGAAAAAAAAAAAGGGGAAAAAAAGAGGAAGGGAAGGAACACCGGACCAGAACTTAAGAGAAAAAAAAAAAAGGGAAGTATCCAATCGGCATTCCGGCATAAAAGGCGGGGGAAAGGGGAAAAGAAAAAGGGGAAGGTCAGGATGGTACGCCCCCACCCCGCCGGGCGGGGGGGGGGGGGAAAACGAAGAAATGCTTGGATGTCCTCCGCCGGACGAGGAAAGAGGGAGGAGGGAGATCTTCTCGAAGTTCCCTTGAAAAAAAAAGAGAAAAAAAAAGGGGGGGAGAAGTTGTCATGCCTACCATCCGCGATAGGAGGAAAGGGGGGAAAGGGGGGAAAAAACGAACACCCCTTTTGAGGGGCTCTAAGCCGGAGTTTCGGGGGGGGAAAAGTGGGACCTGATACGATGGTGTCGATTTCCACGCGGCAGAGCCCGTGGCATGGAAAAAAAAGAGCAGGGAGGGAAAAAAAAGGAAGGGAGGTGAAATACCCAATCAATCAACGAACCGATCCGTTTCCACTTGCGGGGGGGGGGGGGGAGGGAACAGAAAGAATCAAACTCCTATCTCTTCTCACAACAAACAGTGGGGGAAAGGAGGGGGGGAGAAAGAAATCCCCTTCTACCCAAAAAGGGGGGGGTGGACGTCCGGTTCTGTTTGCCTTGCCTTGGTAGTGAAAAAGGGGGAAAGAAAAAAGGGGAAGAAGGGGGGAGGGGGAAAAGCAATGCACGGTCCCCCTCCGCCGCCGTTTGGAACGAGGGGAAAAATATTCTCAGGAAAACCCCAACTGGAAAAAACGACCTGGAAGGGGAGAAGGAAAAAAAAAAAAAGGGGGTAGGGGGGGACGGAACCAAAGTTTTTATGCCGAAATGAGAAAGGGAAAAGAAGGCTGTTCGTCTGACACACGGGGAAAAGAGGGGGAGGGGGAAAAAGGGTACCTTCGCGAAGATCGACAGCGGAAGAGAATGAAGGAAGGGGAGCACCGGAGACATCCAAGGCTCCAAATTCGAGGGGAAGAAAGAGGGGGGGGGGGGATTACCCCATCCTTAACGTATCCTTTTGGGAAAGGGGGCCAGGGACAAAGAGGTCCTTGGCCCCGAATTTGAAAGAAAAAGGGAGGGAAGAAATTGCCGATTGTGATAACTTACTGACAGAAAAGAGGAAAGGCGCGCCTTAAGTCTTGTCGGTGTGACGTAAAGGGGAGGGGGGGGGGGGGGAGGGGGGGGGGGGGGGTTTTTTTCCGCCAAGCATGCCCTGGCAAAAAGGGGGAAAAGCAAGTGCCGCGTTTGGATGTTGTGCGAAGACGGAGAAAGAGGAGAAAAAACCTTGAGGGCTTGGATGAAATTCTGGTTTCAGGCAAAAGGGGGGGGGGGGGGGGGAAAAGAGGGGGGGGGGGAAAAAAAAAGCGACCGTGGTTGATCTCCGGAAAAAAAGAAAAAAAAAAAGGGCTTGATTTTTGACCTCGACAAAAGGGAAAGGGGAAGAGAAGGGAGGGGGAATATTTGAAGTGCGTGACCCGAAGGGGGGGAATCGACTTAAATAGCTCTACGTAAAAAAAACAAAAAAAGGGAAGAAAAAATGGGTCGTTCTTCCCCATCCAGCCCAGTGTTGGGAAGGGGGGGGGAAGAAGGCTCAATGGAAATTACAAAGAGAGAAAAAGGAAGGGAACCGTTACGGGAGAAAAAAGAATTATGATGGCCAAAAGGAAGGAGGAGGGGGAAGATTTAAAATCTACTACCTCAGGAACGCCGGGAAAAGGGGACGCCCAAGTTTCAAAAAAAAAGCTCTTTCCCCTTGCATCCTATCCGACCAAAGAAAGGGGGAGGGGTGGTGACTAAACTCCCCTCCGAAGAGAGGTACCCATTATATAAATCGACAGAAAAGAAAAAGAAAAAAAAAAAAAAAAAAGAAGAACCCTTTTTCCTTGACTTTTCCCTTTGAGGGGGAAAGCATTCCTTTAACCGCAAAACGGAAAAGGAAGGAGGGGGGGAGGGGGGAACGCGCCGATCGAAAGAGAAAAGTTGGGAAAAGTTGCTCAGCATTTCCGCGCGAAAAAGAGGGGAAGGGGGGGAAAAAAAGGGGGAGGGGGCCTTCCTTGCCGGAAAAGGAAGGGGGCGTCACATGAAAAGTGGGAAGGGGGGAAGAAAGGGCCCTTGCAAAGGCAAAAAGAGGGGGGAGAAAGCTGGGTTCTAGCATCGAGAAGAAAAAAGAGGAATACCTTTCATTAACAGCATGTGTGAAATTGGGGCAAAGAAAAAAAAAAAGGGAAGTGGGCCGTACTTCCTTCCTTTATGCAGCCGGAAAGAAAAGGAGAAAAAAACCCACCTTAATTTCCTCGGAGTGGTTTTCTGGGAGGGGGAGGGAAAGAAAAAAAAAAAAGAACGATTTTCCCTCCTGCAATAAGCGGAAGGGGGCGGGGGCCATGAGTCCGGATGGCTTTTCTTGAGAAAGAAAGGAGGGAAGACCGTACTGTTTCATGGCATGGTGGAGGGAAGCAGGCTTTTCCTTTTTGGAAGGAGGGGGCACAAAGATACTTGAACTGGTAAAGGGGGGAAAAAATAAGCCCCTTCCTCCGGGGTCACCATCCCGTTTCTATCGCCCGCCATGAGGGGGGAAGAACCGGCTCCCGGCACCAAATGAAGAAAAAAAAAGAAGGGAAAGGAAAGGGAAAGACAAAGAAAGCCCGGTAAAACTTGTTACACCTTTCATCTAAAAAGGGACAGATCTCTCCTCAACAAAAAAAAAAAAAAAAAAAAGAAAGGGAGAGGGAAACCATTTCACTTTTTCTCTTCAATTTTTCGTTTTTTCCGGATGGGGGGGGGAAAGAAAGGGATTTTTTTTTTGCTCATGGTGCGGGAGCCGGGGGGAGGGGAAAAAGAAGAAAGGGGGAAAAAGAGATGGGCAACTCTTCTCCTCTGTCCGTTTTTACCCAGGGGGGAAAAAAAAAGTAAAGCTTCCTCTACCCCTCACCAAAACCTGGCAAAAAAGGAAAGAAGGTGTAGAATAAGTCCATCCGGCTCAGGCCCGAAAGGGAGGTGCAGCATTAGTCAAATCTTTCTGTGGAAGGGAGGGGAAAAAAAAAAAAGACAGAGGAAGTTCAGTTTCTTTCCTTTCTCGGATTGAAAAGGGGAGGACACCTCCGTACTTCCGGGCCCCAAAAGGGGAAAAGGAAGACAAATGTCCCCCATGCTTTTCCTGGGAAAAGGGAAGCGCCATCTGCGATGCTCGAGAGGAGGGGGGGAAAGGCATCGGCATCTTTCTAACCTTGAAAACTGTTTCAAAAGGGGAAAAATGACATTTGCCGTCCGGACCTGCCAAGAAGAAAAGAGAAGGAGAGCGAAAATCTTTTTATGCACTTGCACCCAGGGGGTATCTCGCCGTTTCCCCCCAAGAAAGGAAAGAAGGGAGAGAAAAAAGGGTAGGGTGAAGGGAGTCGTTGACGTAACCTGAAGAAGTCAGGCAAGGGAGAAGTCGAGCCCGCTTAATGATGTTTTTCGATTTCTAATAAAAGGGGGAAGGGAAAAGGGGGGGGGGAAGGAAAAAAAAAAAAAAGAGTGTCGATAACTTATTCAAGGGAAGCCGCGCAAGCTGACCTCCTTTTTCTCCAACGGAGGGGGGGAAAGGGAGACACCTCGCCTATCTTCCCTTGAAAGGGGGCGTAACTTTCCGTCCCTTGCCTTTGGGGAAAAAGAGAAAAGAAAAAAAAGGGGAAATTTTCATTTCCTAAAAAATAAGAAAAACAAAAAAAATCTTTTCTTTCTGTGGAAATCACTACAATGGAGGGCCAGGGGAAAGGGGGGGGGAGGGAAGGGAGGTACTACAAGTCTGGTCACGCCCCAAGGAAAAAAAGGGAAAAGCGGAAAAAAACCCCATGTAAACATCCTTCGCCAGGGGTCGAAGGGGAAAAAAAAAAAGAGGGACGAAGGATCAACCACTTGTCTATCCCCAGGGAATGGGGAGGGAAAAAAAGAAAACCAGTCATCAAGCCCTCAAGGGTGTGGAGAAAGGGAAAAAAAAGGAGAGCAAAACATCCACACCTTCACCTCGCCTGCCTCAGGAACATGAAAAGGAGGGGAAAGGAAAAAGGTTTCTTCGCCAACGCCTGAAGTACACCGGACCAGACTTAAAAAGGAGAGGAGAAAAAAAAGGAGTCCAATAGGCAATTTCGTGCAATAAAATTCGGCAAGGCACTAGTTGGTAAAAAAGGAAAAAGGATACTTTCAGGATGGGTAAACCACACAGAAGGGGGAGGGGGGGGGAGGACTGGGAAGTTCCTCCGTGCGGGCTTCTTCAAGAATGATCGCGGTCGCAGGGGAAAAAAAAAAAAATACTTCAAGGAAAGTCCCCTTGAACGCGGCCATTTTGAAGAAGGGGGGGGGGGAAAAAAAAGGAGTGTGCACGCATACCATTTGTTTCCGCCCAAAAAAAAGGGGAGACGGAAGGTCGTTTTCCCCCAAGTTGGGTTTGGCAGGGAAAAAAGGAAGGGGAGGGGGGGGAAGAAAAGGAAGAAGTACCCCGTCCCTACGGCCGACCCGCTAAAGGAGTGGGAGGGGAAAAAAGGGGGGACAAGCAGCAACGAACCTATCGTTCCACTTGACAGGGGGAGGGAAAGGGGAAAAAGAAAAAAAAAACAAACAACTGAGGAGAGGAAAAAAGAGGGCTAAGGATCCTTCTACCGGAAAAAGGGAAGGGGGTGTGCATGCTTGGGTAGTTCAAATTAAATAATTATACCAAGAGTCGGGGGACGGGTACTCCTGTCGATCAGGCACGGTACAGAGGGAAAAAAGGGAGAAAAGGGGAAAAAAAAAACCAAACTGGAACGACCTTCCTGCCTATCTCCCCTAAAAGGGGGGGAGGGGGAGGTATGTTCTAATCCGAATAATCGCGGAAGGGGGGGAGGAGAAAAAAACTTGATCAAATTTCCTCTGTTTGCAAGGGAATGAGAGAGAGGGAAAAACAAGAAGAGAATATTCTTTGAGCGAAGGGAAAAGGGAAAAGCAGATTTCAGCGAAACCAAACCAACGCAATGGGGGATTACCCATCCCTTAACGTAATCCCTTTGGGAAAGAAAGGGGGGGGGCAAACGAAGGTATTATTCCGAATTGCCCGAGTTGGGAGAAAGGAAACCACAAAAGCGGTCGCGCCCTGAAGGGGAAAGGGAAAAGGGGGGGAGGGAGAAATGTTTTTTTTTCGTCCAAGCTGAAGGAAAAAAGCAAGATGTTTCATCGTTTTGATTTTGGAGAGAAGGGGGGGGGGAGGGAAAACCTTAGACAAACTTTTAGGGCTTGAGGGAACAATCTGTTTCAGGCCGGTGTCCTTTGTGGGGAAAAAAAAAAAAGAGAAGGAAAGGCCGGACCGTCTTTAATTTTTGACATCGGAAAAAAGGGGGTTTCCGCATTGAATTGCCGGTTATCGATGCTGAGAAAAGACTGGGAAGACCCTACTTAAGACCCAGGAAAAACAATCATTGTCAAGGGCCTCCCATGGTCGTGAATGAAAGGGAAAGAAAAAAAAAAAAGGATAGCAAAGGAATTCACTCCATCGAATAGCCCCGAGAATGAAGGGAAAAAAGGAAAAAAAAGGTGTATCCGCGGGGGAGTAGGGCAAAAGGGAAAAAAGAAAAGGCGAAGTGTCTCATAGGGGAAAAAGGGGAAGAAAGACCGTGGCGCCACTTCTTTCCGACCACAAGGTTGAAAAGGGGAACTCCTTCCCCTTGCATCCGTAGAGGGGGGGAAAAGGGGGGGGAAGAACCTCTCCGAAGGTATCATGGCGGACCCCATTATATAATCGAACAACCTGAAGGGAAAGTCAAAGAAGACCCTTTGTGCCTGACTTCTAGGGAAAAGGGGGGGGATCCCTTTAACCTAAAAAGGGAAGGGGTCTAAAATACTTTCTTGTGGGTAACGCGCCGAAAAAAGAGGAAAAGGGGCAAGTTGCATCAAAAGGGGGGGGGGGGGGGGGGGGGAAAAAAATCTTCGATCTTTCTTGAAGGGGGGAAGGGGGAAAATGGGGGGGAAACCCGGCAAGCATCCTTAACACCCATTTTCAATGAGGGGAAAAATGGGCCTATTTCCCCCTTGCAAAAAAGGGGGGAAAAAAAAAAAAAAGAGAAAGGAATCGCGAGGCTCTTCGCCGCGGGTAACTTGAAGATTGCACCTCGAACAGATTGTTTGGCAAAAGGGGAAGGGAAAAATCCCCGGCCGATTCAGCGGAAAATCAGAGAAAAAAAAGCCTTAATTCCTTCGGAAAGGGGGGGGGGGGGGGAGGAGGGGGGGGGAACACGCCCACTGTAACTTTCTTGGGAAATGAGGCACGAAAGGAAGGTGAATCCTGCAATAATCGAATGTAGGGAAGGAGCGGATTCTACAAAAAAAGCGGAGGAGGGAGGGGAAGGGGAAGGGCCCCGATTTCCCGCCCCTTTTTTCCATATACGGGAAAAGGGAGCCAAAAGGTAGCTATTCCCCGCTCTTGAAAAAAAAGAGCCGCCAATGAATGGGATTGTGGCCATTCCCGGCTCCCCGAAACAAAAGCCTCGCGCCCCCCTTGGCGACAGAGGGGGAAACCTTCATCTACCCCTTTAATGGTGGTGAAGAAAAGAGAAAGGGATGAGGGAGTAAAATATATATATCTTGTTCACCATTAATGGTGAAAAGGGGGGGGAAGGGTAGACCAAAGGGGCGCGATCTTTCCCTTTTGTGGGGGGGGGAGAAGGAGGGGTAATGTCCCATCCATTCATGGCGGCGGGAGAAAAAAGGGGAAAGAAGGGGACGTGTAACAGTTCCGTAATATTTGAAACAGTGCCCGGAAGCCGGCACGAAAAAGAGAAAAACCGTACGCCGCCCTCTGTAGAAGAAGAAGAAAAGGAAAAAAAAAAAAAAAAAATTATGGCAGGAGCAAATCTTTCTGTGGCCGCAGAAAAAAAAAAAACGGAAAAAAACTCCTATAATCAGGGGCTGGCAGGGTAAAGAAAAAGGGGGAAAAAGGAAGGGACCGGACCGTGGGCAAACATCTTTTCGAGGTGAAAAGGCAAAGGGTAAAGTAACTCTCGGACGCGCCTAGGGGAGAAGGAAAAAAAAGGGTTGCAAGCCTCGGCAATCTTTGCGAAAGGGAAAATGGGGGAAAATTCGTTTCAATGGTGCCGGCACGGACCGGAAAAGAAAGGAAAGGAAGCAGGCGAAATGCTTTTATTCACTTTGACAAGGGGGAAAAAAAAGGAGAGCCGAGAAATCCCCCAATAAGTAAATTAGAGGGGGAAAAAAAAAAGACTGTGTTCTCCTTGGTTACAGGGAGGGGGGGAAAGGGGGAAGGGAGGGATTGTGGAGAACCAATCGAGCCGCTGAAAGGAGGGGGGGAGAGGGAAGAGAATTCTTAGCTTTCCGTCCCCACAAAAAAGGAGGGGGGAGGGAGGGTGAAAAAAAAAAGGGAAAACTGGGGCGACCTCCCTTGGCGGCCACCAAAAAGAGTCGGGGTGCGCCCTCGCCGAGCGGCCCTTTGCCCAAGAAGGGGAAGCGGAAAGGAAAAAGAATCTCTGGCTCTCTACTTGCAGTGAAAGGGAAGGGGAACAGACCAACACTGTGGGCCCCTGGATGGAAGCCAACAGGGAAAAGGGAAAAAAAAAAGGGAGGGGAAGTAGCATACCGGTAAGGCGAGGTTCCCTCATTCGGGCCAAGAAAAAGGAAACACAGCATTCCCCATGGAACATCTTTTGAAGGGGGAGGGGAAAATTCCGGATCCACCACTTCTATTCCCCCCCATGGATTGGGGAGGTAAGAAAACTTCAATCAAGCCCTCAAGGTTGGGGGGAGGGAGAAAAGGAAGAGGAACACAATCAACACGCTGCCACCGCGCTTCTCATTCCACTGCAGAAGGAGGGAGGATCAAGCCTTAGGAAACACCGGACGAATACTTGGAAAGGGGAAGGGAAGGAAAAAAGAGGAAGTATCAAATCGTCAAATTTCGGCCATAAAAGAAGGAAAAGGCCCTTCTCGGGCCAATGATACGTTCAGGGGGGGGGGGGAAAAAAGAAAGGGAGTTTGGTTTCGCGATCCCTTCCTTTTATTTCTAAGGAAGGGAGGAGTGAAAGAAAGACGGGGGGGGGTCTATTCTTCGCTAAAGTCCCCTTTGAAAAAAGAGGGGGGGGGGAAAAAAAAGAAGAGATAGGCGATTTCTTCATACCAAAATTGGGGGAAGAAGGAGGGGCGCTAGCCCGGAATTGTCGTTTTCCCAGTTTGGGGGGGGGGGGGGGGAAAAAGGGGGGAAAGAGCAAAAAGAGACAGTGCCTGAATCGCCTGTGATTACCCCTTCCTAAGAGAAAAAAAAAAGAAAAAGAAAGGGGATGAGACCGCAAGCATCAACTAACCGATCGTTCCACTTGCGGCGGTTAGAAAGGGAGGAAAAAAAGGAAGGAAAAAAAAAAACACACTTAGGAGGAGGGAAAGAAGAGAGATAAGGGGGGGTTCACCCCAGCCTCAATTGGAAACGATCGGTTCTTGAGGGGAAAAAAAAAAAAAAAAAGGGGGGAAAGACGGTATGCGGGTCGCGTTGACTTGTTTTACGTCAAGGAAGGAAGAGGAAAGGGGGGGGACAGGTTCGTCAGGAAACCCCAAACTGGGAAACGAAAAGGAAAAAAAAAAAAAAAAAAGGGAGGGAAAACTAAAGGTGTTCTTTGGTCTTAACCAAAGTTGGGGAGAGAAATCTAATAATCCGCGGGGCTGGGGAGGGGGGGAAGGGAAAAGCCGCGTTTCAATTGACCTTCTTCCACGAGGGGGGAAGGGGGGAACGTAAAAATATCATTTCTTTGTAAGCGCCGCCGGAGACATCCAAGGAAAGAAAGGAGAAACCCCTGGGTGGGGACGGGAAAAAAAGGTCTGGACCGATAAGGTTCGTTCCACGATTGCCTTGGAAGAAAAAGGGGAGGGGGGGGGAAGAAGTCAACCCGCCACAATCTCCTTTTCGAGAAGTAAGGACAGGGGACGTTGTCCCTATAAAAAATGTTTTTTTTTTTTTTTTGGGGGGGGGGGGGGGGGGGGGGGTTGTTTTTTTCGCCAATCATTCCTGGAAAGGGAAGGGGAAAAAAGAAAAAGGTAGGGGGGGGGGCGAGAACTTGAGAATATGGCTCAAAAAGGGGAAACAACAGGGGGAAAAAAAAAATGGGGAGGAGAACACGGTGGTTCCTGAAATCCATCCTGGGGGAGGGAAAAAAAAAAAATGCCGGACCAGCATGATTTTTTGACCTCTACCATGGAAGAAAAAGAAGGGGAAAGGGTCTGGGCATTTGAATGCGGTGACCGACTTGGAGGGAAAGAAAAAGAAGGAAAGGGGGGGGGGGAAAAAAAGGGGCACTCCATGTCGTTCTTTCCAATCACAGCACCAGTGGGGGGGGGGGGGGGTCGCAATGAAATTCACAAAAAGAAAGATGAATGGGCCCAAAAAGCCCCGGCCGGGGAAGTTTAAGTTCAACACTATTGGCCAAAGAAAAGAAAAAAAGGGGCAGCCATATTTATTCGAACTAAAAAGAAGGGAAAAAAAGAAAACGACCATTCCTGGTCCCCCGGAAAAAAAGGGGGGATGGCGCCCGCCCTTGGTGAACGGAACATCCGTCATCGACAAAAAGGAGGACTCCGAAAGGTATCAGTGTCGGACCCATTATCTAATAGAAAAAGCCTTCAGCGGCTCGATTGTTTCTCAAAAAAAAAGAAAAAGGGGGGGGGGGGGAGAGGGGGAAACGGCCACCAACGACTTAAGCCCCCTTGTAACCCGACAACAACGGCATTGATTGGCGGGGGGGGGGGGGGGGGGGGGGGGAAAAAAAGGAAGGGGAAAACGCGCGAAAACATCGGAATCGAGGAGAAAGAAAAGCACAATCCTTTTTCGCCCGCGAATCCAGGAAGGGGGAGGAAGGGAAAAGGTGCCGGCACAAATGAAACTAATTGTTCGGCAAGAACAAGGAAGGATGAGGGACAAATCCTTTCCGAGGGCCCCTTGGGGGAAAAAAATAAAGCTGATCGAGTCATCGCTATCTCGTCCGCGCGTACAGGGGGAAGGAAAAAAAAGGTCGAAAAGATGGGGGCAAAAAAGGGAAAAGAAAATTCCGGCCCGGAAATGCAGGAAGGAAGGAAAAAAAAAAACTGAATTCCCTCGTAGTGTTTCTTGAACCGGAGGGAGAAAAGGAGGGGGGGTCAAAGGAAAAAAAAACCCGAACGATTTGGGGGGGGAAAAGGAAAAAAAAAAAAGGAAAGAAGGGAAATGAAGAAGGAATGGCTTTCTTCCTACAAGAGGGAGGAGGTTGGGGCAGTTTTTTTGGGGGGGGGGGGGGGAAAAAAAGAAAACAAATTTTTCCATTACGGTTGAATGTTGAAAGGCAGAGAAAAAAGGCGCCTTCCAATCCCGGTGGAGAAAAAAGAAAAAAAAAAAAACCGGCCTCCCCCTCACCATTTATCCCAACACAAAGGAAGAAAGAGGGGAAAAAAAAGCAATCTGAAACTTGGACACCTTCATAGAAAAGGGGGGAAA
>Ga0179593_1687600_pt1 | contig 19034 bp, 20 predicted proteins | sample CZODoug2_1_08_16_FD_185931 | JGI IMG/M metagenome (GOLD analysis project Ga0179593, IMG submission 185931) | Vadose zone soil fungal communities from Angelo Coast Range Reserve, California, USA - CZODoug2_1_08_16fungal (PacBio error correction) | ecosystem: Environmental > Terrestrial > Soil >...
ATCTGCCAGGGAAGGAGACAAAAGAACAGTGTACTAGGGCAAAACGCTGGGGACGAAGGTGACAAATAGATTAAGGTCAGAGCTTGCTGCTGTCTGATAATAAAAATATACCTCAAAAACCAAAACTGAAGATAGAGAGGGGGGGAACGACAAAGGAATTGAGGGCCGATACTTGACCGGAAGGTAGAATCATTTTAAAACTGGACCTGTGTCGCGAACGCTCGGATTCCGGGAGAAATAACAAACTACCTGCCAATTTCTGGGAATCGGGAAGATTAATGAAGGGGGGGTCGGGCTGGAATCAGATCTCTTCAAGGGGAGAGCGCGCGACAGGCTCCTCGTCCTCGGGCTGAGAACGGCTAAAGAGCCTCGCGAGCCGCCGAAAAACAAAAGATCACTACGATAAGAAGAAAAAAACCGCATTAGACAATGCCGTCACGCCTTAGGATCAATATTACTTGAGTTTCGAAACAAACAAAAGGTCATAATAGAGGAACTTGGGGGGGGGGGAACTCTGATGCTTCAATTTCTCTTCAAGGGCGTTTCCTGGTTAGGCGGAATGGCAACTTCCTGGAGATGTCGGAAAGAATTAGAAAGACCAAACTGCTCGCTTTTGACAGGGGGGGAACCCTGGTCAGATCGCTTGGGTAAGGAGCTGCGGAAGCTGAACCCGACGAACTCCCACGGGGAGGAAACTGACGCGCGATCCAAAGAGGGGAGGGGTCCTGAAGGAAAGATGAGGCTCTTGTCCCTCCAGCGAATCAGTTAGAGAAGGTGCATTCGAAAAAATGGGGGGTTTGACATCACCTGGGAAAAGAGAGGGGATATACAGAAGAAAAGGACAAAAAATCTTTGACCTTCGACGAAATTCGTCCCAGAATGCTGATCGACCCTACAGTAGGCGCGTCGAAAAAAGGAAAGGAGAAATTCCTAAGAGAAAAGAGATTGACCTAAGGAAAATCCAAGATTCTGTCGACCCATTTCAATCAGACGGTCGCCACGTACTTACGTCTATCAAGGAGAGGTAAGAGAGAAACGGGATCCGTCCCCATAGGGGGATCGAAGGAGTCAGGGGGGATACATCTAAAATCGTACGGCAACCATTTCCGATGCTTCGGCGCAAAAAAAAGGCAAGTCTGTGGATGAGAGAGGCTATGCCTCTAGCAATCACGAAAGAAGGACAGAATGGAGTGGCAAGAAATGGGAAACACAACACGAATCTCTCACGTTACGGTAAACGATACTCTAGATATCGCCAACTCGGGAAAGAACGTTTAGGGGAGGGGGGAGGACAGAAAAAAAAACCCTAGCATAGGATTGTGAACTCAACGCTCTATGCCGCATTCAGTGGGGGTGGGCGGTACGAAAAAGAAAGCAGAGTCACAAAAAGAAAGGAGATCGCCCAATCTGACTGGATCTGCCTTCTTTCCAAAGCAGGAAGCCTGCAAGGAAAGAAAAAAGAGAGAAAGGCAGCCTCTCCAACAATTGGAATGTCATGATACTCTTCCCTGGAGCGCTATGAAGATTTCAAAAAAAAGCGGGAGGGAGACGAAAAGAGAAAAAACTATTGTGGCTTTCCGGGCCGCAATCTATCATAAAATGTCTCTGGTGAAAGGGGACTACCTTAAAGGGGGGGCGCAGCGGGAAAAGCTCACAATGAGAAAACCTCGATACCGAGAAGCCCACCATCCTCGCTAAGGTCATCGGCGTACATTATCAGATTATCCAATCATCTAGGAGGGACCAAAATCTAGGGGAAGGACGATTAGGAAAACACTCTCAATCTTCTAGAGGCGTTATCGAAAGGTGGGGTGTTTGAAGATCATCAAGGGCAATGGGGAGACCACTCAATAAAGAAAGGGTGAAATCACATTCGTAGCTTTCTAAGCGAATCTACATGTACATCAAAGAGCGGAAAAACCAGGGAGATTTAGAGAGGCCCTATGTGAAAGGGTAAAGAGAGAGGAAAACAGAAGAAGTCTATTATCTTAAAAAGGAGGTAAATATAAATATTCACTTCTAATCTCCAACACCGGTACGTGAAAAGGGCATAGGGTGGGGGATACCAAGGCCAGAAAAGAGATTGCGTCTAATTCCAGAGGGGTATACAAGTAGATGCAAGGGAATGACGGTATGTCCGAGGGTCAAGTATTAGGTATATGGTAGAAGAAAAGCACGTTAGAGAAGGAGGGCCTAGAAAAGGGGTTGATTCACTCTCAAAGGCGCCTTTCACTTTATTCTTGGGATCAGAAATAAAGATGGTCTTATTACAAAGAAAAAACGTTTTCGAATCGAGGGATAGGAGAGGGGGGGTAGGGCAACTTGAGGATTAGGAGAAAGGAAGGCGATATTATACCTGGAAGACAAATAAAGGGGAGGTTTTGAAGGAGGCTCGGGGTCGGAATCCACTTTTCTGGGAAGGTCATATTCTGAGTCCGTTCGAGAGCAATCTAAGAAAAGGGGTGACCCCGGAAGGAATCTGGAAAAGTTAAAAGAAACAAAAAAAATAATCGTACGAGACGATCCATGAAGGGGGTTTAGAATGGGAAAGGTCGCGAGGAGAATCGAAAAAGGAAATCTATTTCCAGCCCAATTGGATTGATGCCGCCACCGGAAAACGGGCACTGTACAATGCATCGGCGATGGCTGGCGGGAAGCGATCGAGAAACGCGCAAAGAAGTTCGACGCACCCCTTTTGGACCGAAGGGACTCGTAGTAAAGGGAAGCTATTCGTAGAGTTGACTTGGGAAAGACAAAGGCACCTCTTCCACTTGGAAAGTTTCCCTCCGTAATAGAAGGTGGATCGCGTCCCACAGAAAAGATCATTTACAACTAAATCTTCTGAGAAAAAATTCTCAAATTCGATAGAAAGGGGGGGAAAAAAAAAAAAAAGAAGAAGTAGGTCATCTAGGATAGGACCCGCTGGCCATTAGAATGCCGTCAATCAAAATATATGCGCTCTACATAGGAAAAAAGAAATACTCTGCGTGGGGGAGGGTGGAAGGAAGGGGGGTACGAAGGGGGAGGCGGAGCGAACTGGCGGGGGGGGGTACAAAAACAAATACCTACGCTTCAAGGTCACGCGGTAAAGGGCGCTTTACAGCGCACCCTGTCGGAAGAGGTGCGGGAAGAATAGAAAGTGGGAAGTTCAGCTGGGTTTGGTTTTAGTGACGTGTGTGCGAGCACCAAATTTTGAAAGTGCTGATCGTCAAGACTCGAGCAGAAGGGCAGTTGTACGCGCTGTCGACATAGAGCACCCGTTGGCCGAATGAGCCAACAGGATTCATCGTGATAATCTAGGACCAGGGAAAGATGAACTCGGGGAGGGTCAGTAGGGGAATGGGAGGCGCTAAGGGTTGGAAGAACAAAGTCCTCGGCCGCAGTCGTGAACCGTTTCGGGCAGGTGAAGGAAAAGGCGCTCTCGGAAGAGGGAAAACCGCGAAATCCGCTTGACGACGCAAGCGCGAAAAAGCTTCATCGGGGGGCAATAACAGAAACGTTTTGGGAGGAAGCGATCAGCGAGCGCCTTGTAGAGGGGCGGATTCGACATCTAAAGATAATCGATTGGGGCGACACGACTGCAAGTATGATCCTTAGGATAGCGCGAAATGGGTATTAACGATGAATGCCGACAAATCGGAAAGAAGTCAAAGGGGAATTGAAGGAGGTTGAATCTCCGTAGAGCTTTACGGTCGACTCTGGCGACATCAAGTATCGGCGAAGGAAGACGGCGGCGTGGAAACGACACTCTAGATTCTGGCGGCGTGATTGGGGTACAACTCGAAAGCGCCTCCGAGAGAGAAGAAAGACCAGGGAACTGTGCGCGTCGAAAAAATCGGCCTGGTAGGAATCGCGTTGTCGCTGTATACCGCTGGACCGCGGATATCTGGGAGGGACAGGGAGAGGTCGAGAGGAAAGAAAAAAAGAGAGACCGACGACTCGGCGGCAGACGCTCACGAAAGACGAATTTTCCGGGCAACGCAGGAGAAACATCGGGGGCGGGGAGAAGGGTGCATTTTCCAAGGAACTCGACGAGAGACGTAAGAAAAAACGAAATCGTCGAGCTGAGAGGGCGGTGCGATCAATAACCCACATATGGAAGAGGAGACCTCCTTTCTGAAGTGCGGTATCGATCACGGGAAAAGGGTGCTCAAGGGGGAAAGAGCGCGGGTAGAGGGGAAAAAAAAAAAAGCAAAGAGGTATGTTCGACGGAAGAAAAGGAGGCTAACTGAGAGGTCGTTCTGAACGGGTGTTCGCGTCAGCTCTCACAATGGAAAAAGCTCTAAGACAACGTCATAAGTCAGAGGGGGAGGTCTAATTCAGGGAGCCCGAATCTCCAGCATTCCTTAAACTCACACCACGCATTCTCTACGCTCAGAATCATAAGAGTGAAAAAATCAGGTTAAGAGGGGATGAAAAAGCAAAAAGAAGGGGGGGGGGCGGGGTCCTAAAGGACCGGGGGAGGTTGAAGGAGAAAAAAAAACTTTTCTCTAGCGGATTATCTCACTGAGGGGGACTCGCTTGCAAGGGTACTGGATTGAAGGGCTTACGTAAGGAGGGGGACTAAAAAAACTTCTCTTCGAGGACTCTATCCTTGAAGAGATAGCAATCAGCCCCCTCAGTTATTAATTCCGTATGGAGCTAGCACGCAAGCGAGACAGAAAGGGGGGAGGGGGGGGGGATAGTTTAGAGTATGAGAGAAGGAAACTGGGGAAAAACAAGGAAAACAGTATTCTGCAGACGATGAAAAAACAGCGATCGTAGCTGTCTATTCGAAAAAATCTCAGAAAACTGAGTAGAGGATAGATTGGGGGGAAAGAAGGAGGAGGATATGAGAGATTGACCTTAGGTAAGAATCAGTTGCTCCCTGGACCAGTGACTACGACGGGATCGAATCGTTGACGGTAGGCAAAAGAAAAAAAAAAGGAGGGGGACGCTTGAAGAAAACTGCTGGGCAGTTCCAGGGCTCCGGCTACGATTAAGAGTGTCGTTTTCTGAGTATGTCTTCAAGTAGGGAATCGAGGGGAACTCCAAAGAAAAAAAAGGGAAATGCCGCTCGCGCTGTACTACCAAATGTTTGAAGATACCCCTGCTATAAATATTGGAGCGGAAGAAGGAAGATTCGAATGATTCAGGCAATTCCAAGGGAGGAAGAAACAACCGCGCGAATCTCAAGCCTAGAACCTGATTGGGGGGAAAACGGAGGAGGGGGGAAGGAATGGCGCAGGGTTCAAAATTTCGGAAGAGGTTGCTATGAAAAGTTTAGAACCAACAATAAATCCAACTCAACAGCAATGCGCGCAGTTGAGGGAAAAAAAGGGGGTCGAGGAGATCTAGGAAAAGGACCTTCGAAGAAAAAGCCACGGGAAGTAACGCCGACGCCGGAGAAAATTTCTGAAATAAAATCGGAGGGGCTCTGGTCATGACTTCGATAGGACCGCGGGGGAGAAAAAGTCAGGTCTCGGGTGATTGCTCAAGGTTTGGCCGTGAATCGAAGACGATTCCGATTGGGGGGAGAAAGGGCTCGGAAAGGAAAGGGAGGAGGAGATGAAAAAGAGTGAGGAAACCGCGAAAATTCGTAAAAATCGATTGCAGGACGAACGACATTGGGAAACTAGTCACATAATCGCAGGAAATTCATCAGGGCCGCACGCGATTCAAGCAAAAAGGAATCGTACAGAGTAGGCCTCCACTGGACAAAGGCCTGACTTCTGTCGAGCAGGTTGAGACGCTTGGGGAAAGAGACCACACACCCCCCGCTCGGAAACCATAAAAGGTCCGTAAAAAATATTGAAAAAGAGACTTGGGGGCGCATCTATTGAAACCATTCCGAGGCTAGACTCGGCACGCGCGGATTGTATCGAAAGATCTTGGCGATCAGATTCTCGGGTCAAGGGGGAGGGATCCATAAAGAAGGGGGGAAAGGAGGGGTCAAAAGTTTTGCGCCTTTGGGGCTCAAGGCACACGATCCGCCGCTTTTAAGGGGTAAAGGGAACTGAGAGAAAATCGTTGGAAAGCTCAGGGCGTCACAGGAGTCATCGGCAATGAACTCTATTTTGGGGGACAAGGACCTCGAGATTTCTCGCCTTAAAGAGGAAACTCACAAAAGGTTCGGGAGGAAAAAAAAAGGCCATCCTTGATCAATAAAATGGGAAAAACCAATAGAAGGCGCTTTCTAAAGCATGCCTGCCCCGCAAATGGCTCGCTAGAGAGTCGCAAAAAAAAGGCTCTCCTGGAACTGGACAAGGGAGAGAAAGCCGATTAGCGGGGGGCGCCGGCGTCGGGCGAGCGAGGCACCATACACGAGAGGTTATTGCCGACGTAAAAGAGGGGGGGGGGGCCTCACATGAACTTTTAAAAAGGAAGGGGATAAAAGAGTTCAAATCTATAGAAATGAATCCATCCGGACTCTTTTATCTCTGAAAGGACAAGTATACAAGGGAAGCGATGATTAAAAACAAGGGCGAGCAAGTGGAGATGCGACCAACCCTTCCGGACTAGAGGCGAATGAAGCGGGTCAAGTTAAAAAAACATCAATCATAGAAAAAGGAAAAAAAGAGAATGCCAGCAACAGGCCCGCATCGTTCGTAGTAGCGGCGAGACCATTACCAGAATAAACGAACGAGCCATGTTACAAGGGAGGGGGGACAAGCGAACCAGGGGGGAAACGAGAAGTACTAGATGGAGGGTCGTTACTCCTCCATTTCTGTCGTGATTCTGCTTGAACAATTGAATAGAGTCAGAATTCCGACTCCACAAAGGGGGTGAAAACATAAGGGGGGGGGGTGAAAGGAGACCGGGGCGCTTTTATGAATTGCTAATGAAGCGGAAAAATAATGATGAAAGCCATAAGGAGAGGAAGACAGGGTTTGGAAGAACGGAGATATTGTCCAATGTAAGGATGTGGGGAGGGGTCGTCTAGAGAAAAAGGCCCGGGGGCAAAGGAAAAAACTGAAAGCTTGCTCAGAAAAAGAACGCTCTGATGAGTTAGGACCTCGGTTACGTTGGAAAATCGAGAGCAGAAAACACATCAAGGAATCTCGAAGGACTTCGGGATGAATGACGCCGTAGGGGAGGGGGGGAGACGAAAAAAGAAAAAAATGTAAAGGAGCTTTTTGTCTGCAAACCACGTTTTCACCACCAGGTAAAGCTCTTGGGAAAAGGCATAATGCGTATAAAATGTACACCAGGAATGGGATCACACAGCATGTTAAAGGGAAAATCAAAAAAAAAAAACCTTCGGGAAGGGGGTAAGAGTAGGAGGGCCGTGTGTCTGACAGTTTCATACTATCGAGATCGACGGATTCAGGGTCTTAAAGTACCTAAGAAGGTAAAGAAAGGGGACCCCCAGACTCTCTGCACTTAAGCTCGCGGATTTCTGCGGTTATCGTCCTCCGAGAGAGGTCTGGAGATAAGCCAAAGAGGGGGAAAAGAAGCGCTAGGGCGAAAGTACCATCTATCTTAATCCGAAAAGAGTTCTTTGAGGAAGAAAAAAACCATCAAGTTTGAGGAGGAAAAGGCTCGGAATAGCGAGGCAGAAAATTTCATTGAAACGATCTTCTGAGAAAGGCTCTCGGAAGGCTACATAAGGAAGGATACAAAAAAGCTGGAGAAATGCTATTCCCTTAGCCAAGAATCAACCTCCTATATGGCGAGAACATAGGAGACAACATCAAAGAAACTTCCGTGGACGTGCTTAGAAAAGGTGTTTGAAGAGACTTTCTATGGGAAAAATAGGGGAAGCCTACTAATGCGGAGGGTCACGACCCTCAATGAAAGAGAACCTGACGCTTGAAATCTGCCCAGAACTGCATGGGAGCCTAGGAGGGGAGGGTCGTACGTTCGGGGCCTCTCTGACGAGTGGGCATGGGGCTGTCATTCACTTGGGTTGGGGTTTGAGGAGAGGTGAGATGAAAATGCCAAAAGTCGGAAGGAGGACATTCAGAATTAAGGGGGGGGCTTTAAAGTACGAATATGCTCGAAACAGTGGGACCACCCGGGGGAATCATTCTTCCTAAAGAAGGGGCTCTTGGAAAAGGGGTCCTTTAGGCTATCGATGGGGGGTATCGGACCTCGCGCCGGAAATTTCTACACTTAGGCAATTCCGTCTTTACCGTTCTGAGAAGTTGCTGCTAAGGGGGGGGGGCTGACATAACAAGGAGAGGGAAAGGTCCGATAAAAAGGCTGAAAAAAGAAGAATCCTCTCGCCGAGAGAATTCAAGGTGAAGAAGCGAGTTTGTTCGACTAGCAGAGAAGAGCCTTGGAGGGTCGGGGGAAGGGATTCTAAAGAAAGAATCGGGATTGGCAGAAAAAAAATCAAGTTCTTGATAGAAGGAGGGGAAATCTCTCTAAAGGAGTTCCGAGGAAAGTCGCCGGAACTCTGTCTCCGGTGTTAAACATCTCGGAAGGGCTATATAGGGGGGATACGGAGAAGTGGTCAGAAAGGGGGAATGCGTTCGTTAAAGTCACGCGCGTATGTCGGGGGCCTTCTTGCCCCAACGAGGGAGGGGGAAAACTACCAAAAAGAGGCGATTCTGAAGATGAAAGAAAAAAAAAAGAGCAGTCGTCTACTCACGTCTCGCTACCGATCCGCGGGCCGCGTGCGAAGAATCAGGGCATGGGTGCCGACATCGGATTTACGTCTGTAGAAAAAAAGCTTGACCCGAAGAAAAGTCTTTGGGAGGAGGAAAGAGAAGGAGACCACGCGCGCACTTGTCAGTCGGCCTTGGAACGTGAGGACTACTCGTCGACTAATTGTCCTGAGAAGGATGGAAGGCTGAACATCGGGAGAGCATTGGGGGAAAAAAGGGGGGGATCAAACTGGATCGATTTGGGGTCGGTCGTCGAAGCGTTAAGGCGGTGCGATCGGAACACCAATAATGGAAGAGGCAGACGGCTATTAAAGAGGAAATCGCTTATCGATCAAGGGAAATCTTTGGGGAGGAGGGAAAAGAACCTGATCGAAAAAGCATAGCAGAGGGAAAAGGGAAAAGAAACATAAAAAAGTGGTCTAAAGCGGACCTGGCGTCGCGAATGGTGGGAAGTCCTTCAAAGGGGTAGTCGTCCGCAGACCCTACAAAAAAAATGGGGGGAATCAAGGAGGGTTAAATAAAAACTAAAACAGGCGCCCGAACTCGCCAGGACTCACAGAAAAGCAAAAAACTCCCGGTCGGGGGGCGACAAGCCCTGGGGATTCCAAGGAAAAAGAGATGAAGGAAGATGAAAAGAGAATTCCTGCTGTCCGGCGTGAATAGGCTTGGCATCGCTTCGCTCCATAGTAAGTGTAGGGGGGGGGGAAAAAGGGTGGATAAGGGAAAAAATTTACAAGGTCGGTACCGCTTCCTCGAGCTATGATATCCGTTTGGAAGGAAAGAAGTATAAAGGGGAAGTCGCGGAGCGAAGGCGAGAAGCATCAGCCAAAAATGAAAGTGATTACGACCTTATAAGGCGACTACCTCCCGCAAGCTTCCAAGAGAAAAGTTGTCGGGAATGGGGGGAGTTAGGGAAGAAAAACGATGAGAGGGTCTAAAAAAAAAGAAGGAGAACTACCGTTCGACTAAGATCAAGGTCGAGAGAGATTTCGGTGGGTGTGGGAAAAAAATTCTTCTAAAACAACACACCGTAGTAAGGGAGATAGTTGGGGGGCTCGACAGAGGGAAAGCGCTACTTGACACGTGAGGTCTATAATAGTAGGAGACCACGGGGCGGAGCTAGATAAGCGGGATTCCTTGAGGGATGAGGAAGAAAGAAAGAAGTCGCGAAGGGGTGACTGGGGAAGAGGGATAATCAAAAGGAACCGGGCTGAAGAGGAGAGTCAAGGATCTGAAGAGCGAGTCAGGACATCTCGAAAAAACGTCTAATAATAGAAAAAGAAAAGGACGGTAGGGGTGAAAAAAGGCAAAAGCCACAAAAGATCAAAGAACAGTCCGCCTTTTCATCAGGGGAAAAGGAGAATGTGTCAAGACTCAAAATAGAAGCGTATGATTGGGAAAATGCGAGGAATCGGTAGGAATTGGAGTGGCGCGTTTGCTTTCTTAATTCTTCAAGGGAAGTCGGTGAGGGAGAATAAAAGGGGTTCGAAAAATCCGGGAAGACTTAAAAGGATCAGTGGGGTGCTCTTTACCAAAACCCTTAAGACTAAAACCTCAACGAAGGGGGGGGCCTACTGCTATTCCGGGGAACAAGTCATGATCCGGCTCGGTTCGCTAAAATCAGGTCGCGACGTGACCTGCTCAATATTTTACTTTAGAGGGTCAGAAAAGACATATACAGGAAAAAAAGAAGGGAAGGGGGACGAAAAAAGCTTTGCGTAATCGAGGAGAAGGGGTCTAAAATCTGGGAAAGGGGGGTCTTATGAAAAGAAAAGGTACCTAGGAAAGAGTCTGAAAATTCATCTTAGCCTCACTCGAGAGATGGAAGGGATCATTCCTAAGGAGAAAGGGGGAAGGAGTCTTCATAGAAAAAACCTCCTAGGGGGGAGAAGTTAGAAATAATTTGAAAGACTCCATACCCTTTATCCGTAACCATAACCAAATATTCAAGCTGGCGGAAAGTTTTGGATACATGCAAAGAGGGCGTCAGAAAGAAGGGGGGGAGGAACTCTCCAGTATAGGACAGATGAGAAAGGGATGGGGCTGGGGCCTTATTCAGTGTCAATAAGTGAAAGAAGTCTTGGGGGTTCAAAAAGGGTTGTGGTGCACTAGCTCTCCCAGGGGACGTTAAAGATAAAAAAAACTCAGTGATCCCAAAGCAGGGGCTTCCGGTATAGGGGAGATAAATCTTCAAAGAAGGGGCCACTTCATCGATTGTTGAACGACGCTCGCTAGGACCAGGTCGTCCTTAAGCGGTTAACATCCATTAGATTCATATTTCCAGAAGGAAGAAGGGGGGGTCATTCGACCAATAGGGAAGGGGGCTGAAACTCCTGCCAGGAAAATTCGCTCGTATCTAAAGTTCACTAGACTTCACCGTGATGCAGGGATACATTTCCGATTACGAGGAGGGGATCGGAAGCGGCTAAGACAACAAGAAAATCGCTATTTTCTTGCCGAAAGCAAGTCGGAAGAAAGGGTCTCCTAAACTGGGGAGCTCATTGCAAAGGGGGAAGGAGGGTATAAAACAGAAGAAAAAAGGACAGAGGGTAAAAACAGGCATAAAAAGAAAGGTTTTCAGGAGCATCTGCTTTAATGAGCTATTTATCCACGAGCATCGAAAGTATGAGATTCAGCAAAAACCATAAAAGGGAAAGATGAGAGAACTAAATCTCGAATTAATGGTTCCGAAGACTAACATCACGGGAAGGGGGGACATCGATCAAAAAACAACAAGGAATCTTCATAAGCTGGATACTCAAAAAGTACCCAACATAACCGGGGGGGAAGGTTTCGAAGGTTCCCGAGGTTGACTCGGTATTTCTCTGAAGGTTAATTTCGGTTACCCCATCATGTGAGAAGATGAGTGAGGGGGAGGAAGGTAAATGAACTATCCAAACGAGGGTAGGCCTATGTCGTAACATCTAGGCCCACGGTGTAATGGTGAGGAGGGGGGGGGGGCCAGCAGGGGCAAGGAGATTGACCTCCATTATGAGCGTGAAGGGTCCTCAAGGGATTATGTGGAAAAGAATGATCGTTTGTATGGAGACTGATTTGCGTGCGCGAGCTCAAGGGATTATTACAGAGGCCAAGAGGCAAAGTGAAAGGGAAAGAAGGGCTTTGGGAACCTTAAGGAAACGACGTGTTGGGAAAGCCGCAAGCCGCGAGATAAATAGTGTACACCAGGAAAAAGGGTGCGATACGGACTCAGGAGCGGATACGCTGCCGCCAGCAAAAGAAGAGGAACATTGGGTCCAAGGGGCCGGAATGGTCGGGTCAAAATCTGGAACTCGGAATCTTAGCCGGAAAGAAGAAGAGGGGATATGAAAAAGGAAAACTTAGGGGAGCTCCATGTACGATAGACTCACAACAACAAGGATTGGGGAAGTATATAGAGATGAAAAGTCTCGCGGAGAACCGGGATAACTGGAGGAAGGAGGAGAGATAAAGGAAGCGCTGAAAGAAAGCCCAAGTGGTGATGCAAGAAAACTCTATCACCATGAAACCTCTCATTCGAGGGAGGTTCTTTATATCAGGGAGAAGGGCTAGGAGCATCAATAAAGAAGTCTTCGAGGCACAACGGGAAACTAATTTACTCTAATGGTAAACTTAAAGAATTCTTAATACGAAAAAAAGTTCTTGAGCATAAAGGTGAACTTCGTTTAAAAAAAGAATAGCATATCGTTGGGCTAGGCGCCGCCGAAGGAAATCAGGACAACGGGTCTGTCTCCACGGGAGCGTTCGAAAAAAAAAAAGAGAATAGTGCGGAATATCCGGAGAAACGTTCAGGACATTTGCTATTGAGGCATTACCATGCCAAGAAGCCTATAGGGGGGGAGAAACTACAAGGGGGAGAAATACGAAAAACTGTAGGGGGGGGGGGGGGAGGAGGAAAAAAGGAGTCTATTTAGAGGAAGCAAACGAATCATAGGGATATTGTCCTAACTAAAGTATAGGAAAGAACTCCCACTCTATACAAAAAGCGGGGCGTGTAGACTTAAAAGCGGTGGGTGGTCGAGTATCCGCAGGAGTCCGCGGCTATAGGGGGCCTGGGTCGGAAGTCTGATGGTTTTTCTATGCGGGGGGGGAGAAAACTCAATTTTTGGGAAATGGGGAAGTTCTCACATTCGCCTCTGAGAAAAAGAGGTTTTCAGACCTACTGGAATAACTAGCATGAGGGCACCCGGTGTCCGGGAAAGAGGAAGAAGAATCTATGAGAGGGGGGGGAGAAACTTATCAGTAAAAAAAAAAGTCATTCGGTCGGAAAATTGGGCGGACCTCAGAGAGCGGAGCGTTTCTACCCAAGTTTCCATTCAAGGAAGGAGGTTAACCTTGTAGGGGAGGGGCATTTGAGGAGAAATGAGGGGGGGGCGAGGAAAGACGACGTGCCGCGGAAGCCGCTGGGGAGCGCATCTCTCATCACTCTCAGAAGTTAAATCATTCATAAAAAGGGGGGAGGGGAAATGCTATGGGGGGGGGGGGATATCGCGTCGAAAGGGGGGGCGAAGCACGACCAGGGGATGGTGTTGAAAATGCAATAGGATAGAAATGTTTAGGTCCCGATGAAAGGAGCCTTAAATCACGAGGAGAGGGGTTCACCAGAGAGAAAAAGGGGGAAAGTATTAAATACCGCGTGGCTCTAAGGCTGCTTATCGGGACAAGTCAACGCTTCGGGAGCTTTGGCCGGACTGGGGTCCCCAAGGAGGGAGGGGAACTACCACTTCAGGGAAGGGATCGGGCGGGAAAAAGCTAAAAGAGAGAGATAGGCTATCGAGAGAAGAGTGGAGACTTCTAATCCAGCGGCCTGGTTCAGAATATTTCTCTTTAGCAAACGCTGACCGGTTCTAGAAAAAAAGGGGGGGAACTGGGGGGAGGGATAAGCTCTTAACAAGCTCATTTGCTCGACTGGGAAAGGGGCGAACCGAAGGAGACGCCGGTCAGAAGAATTGGCGTAAGAATATTCAAGAAGGGGTAACATCGCTGGCGGCCTGAGTTTTCCGGGAAGAGAAGAACTAGGAGAAAGAAATTCGAGGGAGGAACACAAGCGGGGCTAGACAACTCAGAAACAGCCCACTAGAATGGAGAGTCTTAACTGGGGCTCTGCAATCGGCTGTTTCTGGAGGAAAAAGGTTGGCGAAGGGAAAGACTTTGGGAGGAGGAGGACAAAGCATTGTAGAATCTCCTTCTAGGGGAAGTGGGATTTATGCAGAGGTCTCTGCCTAGAGAAAAGGAAGTCTACCGGGGGGAGGTCAGAAGCATTGTGATGAGGTTGAATTCCACGTTATAGAAAGAATAGAAATTACGCAAATCAAGGAAAAAAACAACTTCCAGAACAGGAGGAGAAGAGAATTAAGAAAAGTTCCAAAAAGAGGAGGCGCTGTGCGCCGACTTCTGAGACTTCTTTAAACCGTTCGGAGGGAAATTCTGCTTGGGGGGTCAGCTCAAGTTATGGAATCGACCTCGGCGGAAAGGCAGGTATACGTGGCGCGGCGATATTAAGGAAAACGTTTTTCGAGAGGAATCAGCGCGCGTCGCTCGCGAGAGCACTTAAAAGAGAGAATCGGAATAAAAAGAAGGACTTGTAGATGAAGAAAGCGAGCAAACGTCAAAAGGGGTAAGGATTTCCTCGAAAAAAAAAACGATTCTATCGTAAGGGGAGAGGGAAAGGTATTACTCAGAAAAAAAGATCCGTGGCAAGGATCTGCATACGATCATGTCAAAGAGGAGGTGATAACAGGGTAAAAGGTCTACAATTCCGACAGAAAAATTGATGAGCAGGGGACATATACTGGACAGATATGTGAGGAAGTTTTGCACGGAGGAAAGCAAGGAGGGGTCACAGGGAAAACTATACGAAAAACGTACATGATTCGCACGTAGGAGGGGACGCATCAAGGGGAGTACGGGGAGGAAAAAGGAAGTCATGTCGTGCTGGGATAGAGAGAGCTTCAAGGCGCGCGAGATAGAGCGACCAGTATCCTCCTCTCGAAGACCGCCTAAAGGTTTTTTTCCAAACGATACAAAGAAGGAGCGAAAGAGAGGACTACCAGAAAAGGGGACCGAAGACAATAAGATGGGAAACTTGGGGGGGGGGACATCCCACAAACAGGAGATACGAGAGAAAAGAAAAGGATGGAGTTGGAGAAGGGCTCAAGGATCGTGCAAATCGGCCAGGTGAAGAAATTTCAACGGGGTGATTCTGGGAAGGAAGGGGGGAAATTCTAAAAGGCACCCAAGCGAGGTACTCGAAAAGTTGCAGGGGAAGCATGTCCGTGAACAGGGGTCTAACGAAAGAAAAAATCACGACCTTAGAGGGGGCAAGGGACTGCTTCGGCGAAGAGGCTCTTTTTCGACAAACTCAAACGAAGAGCTTACGTTGCCTTGGGAGAAAGGATGGGTTTTCGGAGGAGGGGGGTCATATTCAGAAGAAAAAAAAAAAAAAAGGCTTCCATATAGTGTGGGGGGGAAAGCCCTCTTGTGCGGCCTTTAAGACCTGCGAAAATTCGTAATCGATTTGGCGGAAGCTACGCCAGGGGGAAAGCTCGCGAGGCATAACGGAAAAAGAAAGATTGGGAAAATGCCTCATCATGTCCGAAGAGTGAGACGCGTCGGAATCACTTCGCAAGGAAGGAGCTTCGATCAAAGGGGCGCGCGTGGTTAAGGAAAGGAGGGAGGAGAGCTCAGAAGGGAGGAAGAAAAAAAAAAATTCTCTAGGCAGATTTGGATAAGCAAAGAGGGAGGGAGAACCGCCAGGAAGGGATAGGAAAAAAGCTCTTATCGTTAGGATAGAAAAAGTGAGATCTAAAGAGGGAGAGGGACTTTAAGGAAGCAATCAAACCCGGGGGGTTAGGGTACGGAAAAGCGTCCCACTATGGAAGAAGAGGGAGTTAATAATAAACCGTAGAACAAACTCTTGGAAGTAAAGAGGCTTATAAAAAAAAATCTTGAGATCCCGAGGGGGTGAAACTTGGATAGGCCTTCAGGGAAATCACCCTTTCAATCAGAGGCAACAGGATTCAGAAGTGTGAAAAAAAGGAGGGGATTTATCTGGAAAAGAGAGGGGAAGAGTGAAAACCGGGGGGATCATCTCGGATCGAAGTGAGGGGCTCTCGGGTAAACGGGAAACGCGGCCGGAATGGCGAGTATTATCGGGGGGTGGCTCGCTTCGTATTCAATCTTCGAAGAAGAGGAACACTAACATAGCTCAAAATAAAGTTTACGAAAACGGTTCACAGGAGGCCGATGAAAAAAAGGGTTTTATAAAAGGAGCAACCCTCAAGAGGTCATCCAACCGTAGATACCAAGGGATAAAGACTCTGAGCCGTACAGATTCCACGAGGAAGGATTGGAATATTTCTCCGAAGTTTGACCCAAGCTATGGGAGAGCATCTTCGAAGAAAAGTAGAGGAAGGGGCGAAAGGATGCTGGGAGGGGGGGACTATCATCACGAACGGAACCAAGCAAGAAGGGAAACCATCTAGATCGCTTCTATCTCGCAGAAAAGAAAGAACAGAACTACTCGAAAGGACGCTTTAAGCGAAAGCAGGGACAAGGGACGGAAGGAGGAGAGGGGGGAGCTCCCTTGAGGGGGCTGAGGACGGACAGAGTAACATAAAAGTCCAATTAAGTAAAAAAAAAGGCTTGACTATATGAACCAGAGCCATAGGGGTTGATTTCGGCGGGGGGAAGTCCCTCGTGATAGGGAATAGAGGAAAATGATCGGGGCTCCAAGCGGGGACTATCAAAACTTGAACAAGAGGGGGTCATAGAGAAGGATTGCTTCAGGGAGAAAGAAAAAGATTATGCAGAGAGATCCGGCAGGAGTCTTGGGCCATAAAAAAGCTGCCTGGACGGTTTCAAAAAAAAAGAAAAGTTACTTTGGCGCCGAATCGAAGAACTTTTGACAGGCGATTTTTTCGTTCTCAGACCTCTTCAGGGAATGAATGTAGTCTGTAGCTGAAGAAACAATCCGGAAGGCAAGGGGTCACATTTGGGGGAGTGAGAGGGGGGGTCTTCATCACGTGTCCACTCCCGGAGGGACTCTTTAGATAAAGGTCAGATAGGATATATAATTAAGAAAAAATACCACTAGGGGGTAGAAGAAGAAAGTTAACTGAGAGAAAAAACTTAGGAGAGAGAAGTTAGGATCTCTACGGTCATCCGTTTTCTTAATTTCTATCCTATCTGCTCTCCTGACTGAAAGTAAATGATTTGAACAGGGGAATAAAACGCTTCAGAAAACGCTTCGGGTGGCAGGTTCTTTATCCGTCTCGCTCGATGGGAAAGTCTTTCCAGAATCACTAGTCGGAGAAAAAAAAACACGCGCGATGTACATGAAGAGAGGGCGAAAACTGGGGGGATTTCCTAAGAAAAATCATTTCTTTGAGGATGACCAATCAATCAATTTCCCGATCCACGGGGGGGGAAGGCCGCGATAAGGAGATCATTTGGGGAAAACGATCTTCTGAAAAGGGAGAGGAGGGAGGGATCAGTACAGGAGAAGCTTTCGACCTACCAGAAAGGAGGGTGCTAGGCATGAGACGCAATCAAAAATTGGGCTCTCACGGAGTATCAAATAAGATCAAGCAGGTAGGACACTGTCTGGTGTTGGGGTAGGAATTGGGAAAAAGTTACATAGTCATAGAAAGACCTAAGGCTTTCCCTGAGAAGTCGGGGAAAGGCGGGAAAGCGACTGACCCTGGTCGGTAGGGTTCTGTGGATGTACTTGTTCAGGGAGGGGAGAAGAGGAGCGGCCGAGAAAATTCTGGCAGAATTGAAAGGGGAAGGGAAACAGCCCGTGATATCGGCCACTTCAGAAGAAAATTAATTCGAAGCGATAAGGAAAGTGCATCGATACGCGGGGACCGTGGCCTGAAGACATCGATTAGAGAAGCTGAGGAAGGGGAAAAGAGGGAGAAGGTCTTGATTTCTGGGGGAGATGTGGCGAAAGTCTCTCAGGCTTAGTTGGGAAAACCGGCTGGCCGTCTTCATGGGGAGGGAAACATTCGGCGAGGCTGGGAAGAACTGAGGGGGGGGAAGTTTGCCCTCGCGGACGCTTTACTACCAAGTCGAAAAAGCTCTCAAAAAAGAGGGGGGAAATCGTCCGGGAAGAATGCATCAGATGTGGAGGTCAGAGAGGCGCCCCTGCGGCGGGAGGCTAAATCGCCAAGACAAGAGAGAGGGGGGGCGATCACTAAAATTGAAAAGGGGGGAGGATCAATGTATGGAAAAGGAGAGAAATGGTTTTGGGAAAACTATTGCAACTCGCGCAGGGAAACTATGAACGGAGATGAGGAAAGGACGTAAGATCATAAGCAATATCTACGTATAGGGAGATCTAAGGAGTCTTGGGAAGTCAAGCATTCTGATACCAATGAGATGCTTTGGCTGAAAATACCCGCCTCAAGGGGGCGAGAAACTCCCAGATCTCTCTAAGCGTAAACTCAGGGTGGGAGAGGAGAGAGGACTCTTCAGGTCGATGGAAAAAAAATTACGCTAGAGAATTTGGGATTAAAGGAGTAGGTGAGAGGGGCGTACTCTCTTACCCCTGTTGGGGGGGGGGGGCTCTCTTACTTGGATAGTCTTTTCGGACAGGGAGGAAACGCTGGCAGAGGAAAAGAAACTTCCATGAGAAAGAAGCTTCAAGTAGAAAATAAGTACGGCCTACTTTGGAGAAAAGACGGGTCTGTACTTTTAGTGTCCTGGGGGAGGAACGTCACAAGCTAAGGTGAGAATCCTCTACCGAAAAGAGTGGTAGAGGAGGAAAAAAATAGAGGGGTCAACGGGATGCGCCAAGTCACCGGAAAAAAGGTCGCGTTGGGAGGAGGATCTAATTCATTAAACAGAAAAACAGGTCAAGCTGGGGAGGGAGGAACTTAATCAGAAGGAGTAACGTCGTAGGTCGTATACGAAATCCAACCGGGAAACGCTCGAGGGGGGCCAGACTTAAAGAAAAAGCGCAGGAGAGGTTTTTTGATTAAGGGGTTTTCTCAATTCCACGGAGGAAGAAGAAGCATGAGAACCGGAAAATTCGCGACGGCCAGGACGAAGGGAAAACAATCCGGATCCGAGGATGAATTCTGACGCGCGTGGCTTACCAGAGGAAAAAAGAATTCGGGGAATTGAAATCGTGCTTTTATCATGGAGTGGTCGCTCCAACGGTTAAAAAAAGAGGAGAGGATGCTTTGTTATCTGAGGGAAGGTACTGCGGGAGTAGCGGCAGAGGTAGAGGGGTCGAGAGACGTGGTCGGAGGACTGCGCGCTCAAAAGCCCCAAAGAAATGACCGGGGTTAAAGGAAAGTCCTGCGCGTGAAAACAAGAATAGGAAAAATTGGCGTATGGAAACCGTAAGGGCTAAAAAGTGGCGCGCAACTGGGAAGCGAACACCGATCGAAGAAGAAAAGAAAGTGAGGAAATGTGTCGCTACTTAAAGGGGGGAAAAAA
>Ga0179593_1636831_pt1 | contig 19029 bp, 28 predicted proteins | sample CZODoug2_1_08_16_FD_185931 | JGI IMG/M metagenome (GOLD analysis project Ga0179593, IMG submission 185931) | Vadose zone soil fungal communities from Angelo Coast Range Reserve, California, USA - CZODoug2_1_08_16fungal (PacBio error correction) | ecosystem: Environmental > Terrestrial > Soil >...
GAACGGCCTGTTTAAAAATGATGCAGAGGGAAAAAAGGGGGGGATCGAGGTAGGAGTGGCGCATCCAAATTCACACATTATAAGGAAAAAAAGTTGCATGAAGGGGGAGGGCCTTTGGAAGAAAAATCTCCCATTTGGGAGGCTGTTATGCTGCCCCCCCCCCCCAAAAGGGCGTCTTTTGTAGTGTAGGTTCAGTGAAGGAGATGTTCTGGCCTAAAGAGAAGGCTGTTTTGGGGAATCTTTCCGGAGGGGGAAAGAATGACTTAGAAAAAGAGGGGGGGTTTCCATACAGACCAGGGGTAAAAAAAAGATTGGCTTCTTTCAAAAAACACCGGAAGGACATCTCATGATGTGGTCTGGAGAGGGGGAGTGTAGCTCATAAGAACGAATCAGAGAGGGAGAGCGTTATATGTTAAAAGGGAGGAGGGACAATTCTCGGGATAGGGGACAAAGGAGGGGTGCGAGGAGGGGGAGTCCTTTGGTCAAAAGAAAAGGGGGGAAAACACCTGGCCGAGAACTTTTGTAGGTTATTGGAGGAAACGGCAATAGGCAAAGCAATGTAGGGAGTTTGATGTTTTAAAAAACAAAATTTATGGAAGAGAGGCGGTCTAAATGGGGGGGAACATGGGCGGATGGGTTGAGCCGTGAAAGGTAATGGAGCAAGGTGAGGAAAGGTCACGATCCATGCAGCCAGGTATGTGAATGTTTTTTGCATGATGAGGAGGGACATACAAGAACCTTTTGGGGGGGATATTTAAAAAAATTTCTTTACTAAGCCAGGGGAAGTGAGAAAGGAAGAAAAGACTATACACGGTCCTGGAGGACAAAGATGGTATTCAAGGGAGCTTCTTGGGAGGGGTGTTACTAACTGGGGGGGTTCAAAAATCAAAAGGGAATAAGGGGTGAGGGACATCGCTTCGCCAGATCTTTGGGGGGGAGAGGCTAGATTTGAGAAGAAAATGAGGGAAACGGGATACTCATAAGCTCCTTTTTCCGGCGTACAGTCGTAGTGAGGGAAAAAAAAGCTAAAAGATTCTTGGGGGGGGTTTTGGGGGGGTTTTTGTTGGGGGGTTTTTTGTTGTTTTTTTGGGTTTTTTGGGGGGTTTTTTTTTGTTTTTTGTTTGGGTTTGGGGGGGGGGGGGGTTTTTTGGGGGGGGGGGTTTTGTGGGGTTTTTGTTTTGGGGGGGTTGTTTTTTGAATGCCGTTTCACGGCTGCAAATGGGCAAGGGGGCATAAGGATAGAAAGCATCAGGACAGGGAGGAAAACGGGCCTGAAAGAAAGAACACGTAAGATGAATATTTGTGCCGAAGAGAAAGGGAAATGAGTTCTAAGGATTTTCTGCCGGAAGGGAATTAAGAGCAGGAAAAAATGATTATACAGGGAGGGGGGGGGGGAGGAAACAATTGCAATAGCGGGATATCCTCTGTGAGAAAAATAGGCCGGAAAAAGAAGTTAAAAAAAAAGAGGGCAACCCAAAGCAGAAGGGAAGAAGAAATGTGTTAGGAGAAAAAGTTATGGGAAAATTGACGTATTATGATTGGGAAGTGCGTTGTAACTTGGCTACGACTCGTTTTTACGATATAAAAAACCATGTTGGTAGGAAGAGCGTCACGAACCCAGGGGGGTTTTCTAACGGCAGAGGGGAAAGAAAAAAATAAGTTTTAGAGGGGGAAAGAAGTCTCTCACAACACAGAGGAGGAAAAGAAAAAAAAAAGGGGAAAGAGATTGGAACCACAAAAAAACCGAGAAAATTGTCTAATCAAATCCTTTTAGAAAAATCGTGACAGGCTAGAAGAACTTTTATAAAAAAAAAGGGATGTCTGAAAAAAGCAGAAGAACATTACAAAAAATCATAATTAAGTAGGAAAGAAAAAAGAGGAAACTTCCGTATAAATCCTCAGGCTGGGGTTTGGAAGATAACTTATAGTAGGAGAACGTTCCGGAAAGGAAAGGAGACACTTATTACAGATGAGAGAGAATAATTGGGACTTGTTCAGCCAACGCCGGAGAAGAAAGGGGAAATACCAAAACATCGGTAAAGGCGAGGCAGGAGGGAAAAAGTAGAACGCAGGAGGAGGAATCGCTGGGGGGGGGGAAACAATATTGCAGGAGAAAGATGGATCTTCTTTAGAAAATCTGAATGAGAATGAAGAAATTGCTCTCCTTCATGAAGCAATTGAGAAGAGTGAGTGCATCAGGGGGAAAAAAATATGTCAGGGGGGGGGGGGGAGGGTTTTTAACAGAAAAAGAAAATCATCAAGTAAAACCGTTGGCGGGTATTTATAGAAAAGATCACCCAGTTGGGAGAAGAAAGCGATAGACTCACCAAAGAGAGGGCCGGAAGAATCAAATACCCGTGAAAAAGAACCGGTTGGTGGGAAAAAAACAAAAAACAGAAAAAAAAGGGCAAAACATGTAATGAGACGGATCGGGGGGGGTATAGAGCACCGGTATATTTCTTCTGGAAAAAGAATTCAAGGGAGGGGGATATTCTTAAAAGAACAGGGGAGGAAAAAGGTACTAAACGCCAAAGGTGTAGTTTTTTGGGTATAATTCCCTACTCAAAAAAAGGGCTGAATTGCGCCGAAGCAGGGCACATTGCTTCCATAAACTGCAACACAAAGAAATCCTCATAAAAGCACAATGTCGGGAAAAGAGAGGGCTCCAACTATCAGGGAATTTTTACTACAACCATCCAATATGGCTGGGGAAAGGGACGTTTCAGGGAAAAAGAGTAAATTAAAGAGACTACAAAGCCTTTAGGAAAGGAGAGGGGGGGGGGATTTTTCAAGTGGAGAAAAAGAAAAAGTCAAAAAAGGCCGGCAAAATAGGAAAACTATTTTGAAACTCAGAATAAGTAAAAAAGTAGGAAATGGAAGATCCCGATAAATGAAGTTAAAAGTAGTCGCGGTTGCAGGATTAAGGCTACAATTAGGACATCATGAAAAGGGTGACGTTAAGAAAAAAAGAGTTTAACCGGCTGTGAAAACCAACACGGGTATGAAAAGACTCAAAGTAATTCCAGGGAAAAGAGAAGGATCAGAAGCGGGAAGGGTTAAAAACGAAAAGAAAGGAACTTAGGTGGGGAAAAAAGGTCAATGACCTCCAGAAAAAAAACTATCTAGAACTCAGACAAATCAAAATGGAGGGGCTGGGGGGGGGAGCTGACTAAAGAAAAGGAAAAAACTTCCCTGCACCGTAACTGCTGAAAATGGGCAATAATGGAGGGGAAAGGGGGGGGAACAAGGTATTCAAAAGAAGAAGCCGTTTGTCCATGAAGGACATAATTGGGCTAACATGCCGTTCATTTTCCTGACAAGGGGGGAGGAGGGTTTTGGAGTGATACGGAGCGTAGAGACATTGGTTGGGGGGGTTTTTGGGGGGGGGGAAAAAAATTTTGAGCCAAAACCTCAATGAATGCCCCTGAAAAAAAGAAAGGTTGCACAATTGGACGGCGCGTGAAGGGTTATTGATGCTACAGTGTACAGGACCAAAGGGGGGGAAGAAGGGTCTGGAAGGGGTTGATGAATTCTCTTAAAAACTCGGAAATCCGGTGGTGGAGTCCTTATCCTGGTGGACAAGTGCAGACCTACAGGGGTCTGTGGTCCCAGATCATTTTTAGCAAAAACTCGTCAAAAGGGGGGAAGGGGGAATAGGCAGGAAGATTTACGAGGTCAAAGACTATCAACGGAAAGGGGAACTGTCACAAACAAAAAAACATTGTAAGGGCTTACTTGTAAAAAGGGGCTTCAGGGGGGGGAAGGAGGGACATCGAAGAAGTTCCGAGGGGCCAGATCAGAATCAAAAAAATATCCCTTTCGCAACAAAAAAAAAAAATGAGTGAATCGAAGATATTGGGGGAAGGGGGGTCGTCACAAGAGGAAAGGGAAACCTACTCATAAGGAGAAAGCCGCGTTGGGAAAAAGGAAAGGAACTGTTGGTCAGGGTGCGGGAAACGGGATATATGATGAACGACCAGTAAGAAAGTCGTTGCATATCCCTTAATTTGAAAGAGGATAAAAGGAAAAAAAAAAAAAAAGGTGTTACTATGAAGCCAGGGGGTCCACAGGCTAAGGATATTTTAACTCAACAGTATGGTCATCGTTGCTTTAGAGGGAGAAGGAAAAAACTGAATGAACACCTGCATACGTTGGATAAAAGGGCCGGGAAAATCAGAAAACATTGCAAAGAAAACTTTGAGGGAGCCAATTGAAGTGGAGAAAAAAAGTTAGGGGCCAAAAAAAAAAAAAAAAAAGAAAAAAAGAAAAAAAAAAAAAAAAAAAAAAAAAAAAAGAACAAACACTTAAAACCAACAAGGGCGAAGATCACGAAAAAGGGGAGATGCAGAAATGGAAAAGGAAAGGTCGCCAAATGGATGCAGAAAGGACTGAAGACAATCGGAGATATCCTTGCTCAACGCAAGAAAACAAAGTAATGCCATAATGCAGCAGAAGGGCTAGGCATAGCACGCTAAGAAAAAAGAACATTTGGGGAGGAGGGGGAAGGAATTCTTATCATAAGGGAGGGGAGTTTCAGCCCCGCTGCCTGTTCTTGGGGACTATCGCCAAGGTGAGTGCCTGTTTTTACAATACAGCTTTTCTTATCCTAAAAAGGGGAATGCAGTGGGGAGGGTTTTCAGAAAGAAAGGGGCACAGCCATGTGGAAATTGCTGCATTCAGGGGAAAAAGTCATAATTCAAGGGGGAGAAGGAAGGGGGTAGTGAAAGCTGTATCGGTTGTAAGAAGGGGTGGGGTAGACATCCTTGACCTCTCGAATAGAGGGGGAAGAGCTCGTTATCTTGGGGCAAAAAGGGGGAGGTTTGCAAATTCTGAAAAAGGGGAAAGAAAATAGTGTGAATTGAAGGGGGAGACGCCTTTTTAGACTGAGGGGGGGAGTAGGCAAAATTAAAAAAAAAAAAGGCCGAGAATAATGCCTTTTGTAGAGAGGGTTGTAGGGGCTTTTTCGGAGCAGTAGGAAAAGTTGGAAGGGGGGAGGGTTCTGGAAGATAAGGGGGGACGATCGGCGGGTGCGAAGGGGGTCAAAAAGCACGGATGGGAGGGAGGCCGTGGAAAGGATTTAGCAATGACAAATGATCGGAGCCGCAGCATGGATTTGGGGGGGGGGGGAAGGAAATCATTGGTAGAAAAAGTAAAAAAAAGAGACACGTGTATAACTGGAGGGGAAAAGAAACCTTTTCTTGAATGAAAGACAGAGGGGGGGGGTTCTAATGATAGAAAGAACGGTGCTTAGGAAAAAAGGTTCATTACATGGTAAGAAGGGGAAAGGTTGCTTCTTTTTGGAAAAAAGTGGGGGTTAATAACTGTGAGTTTGTTCAAGACAACCTTTTTTGAAGGGTACTTGATGCAAACTTCGGTAATTTCCAAGGCACGTGGGGGCGGATGGAAGGGAAGCGTGCGGCCGAGGAAAAGGAAATAATCACAGCAGGGTTCAACGGCGTAGATGGCAGACGATTTAAACTTCTCCAAAAAAGTTTTAAAAGGGAAGGGCACTCTGAGGAAAGAATTTTCAAAGGGGATCCATTAAGTCATGCGAGGGGTACTGTGCAAGGGGAAAATCACAACGGGATGCCTGCAATAGGTGAGGAAGAAATGTTTGAAGTGAAGGGATAAATGTGTGGGAAAGAGGCCTGCAATCGAAGGGAAGCTGTTTGCACCCGTGGGGGTAACGTTGGCTTAAACAGAAGGAAGAGTGCGGAATATCCATCTTTAATAAAATAAACGAACGAATGAATATAAGGGGGGAAAAAGCCCTGAGGATGAGTTTCTGGGAAAGAGGAGGGAAGAGGGGACGTTAATTAAAGGGAAAGGGGGGAGTTTAAATTGCATCTTCTCTTTTTTACGAATATAAAAGGGTTGGGGGTGACTTTCGTGGAAGAAAGTCGCTAACGGTTATTATGGTTTGGGAGGAAAGAAATTAAATGGGGGAAAGGGGAAGAAATATCTCTCTCAAGAGAAAAAACCACTGAGGACGGGAAAGGACTTCTTTTGGACCGATAGTCATCTTCTAATAAGAACCGGGGAAGACCAATAAATAAAATGGGGAACGTGAAGGCTCTCCACAACTGTTATAAAAAACTATTTCTTAAAAAAGAAAAAAGGAAAACGACGACAAAAGAATAAAAGGGAATATCATACCTTATCAGAAACCTTTCCGGAATCCTCAGAGTCTTTGCGATAAAGAGATGAAGGCGTTCCGGGCGGTGTCAGTTCACTTATTACGATGGGATAGAAAAGAATTGCCAGGGGGGGGAAGAAAAAGAAGACGCCTGGAGAGAAAAGGGGGGAAGCTCTTAAAAAGGGCGAGGGCAGTAAGAAAAATCCTTTGACTCATTCAAAATGCGGAAGAGGGAGGGCAGCCAATATTGCGGCATAAGCAAGCTGATTTCTTTGCAGAAAGTATTAGGCCAGAGGGAGATCCTTAAATGAAAAGGAAAGAAAAAGAGTGGGAACGGCATCCGCAATTAGGGACTTGAGAAGGGTGAAAAATGACGACGATCATGCAATGTACGCGGTTAAGAGAGGGGGGGGCTTGAAAAAGGAACTCAACTCCAGTTGTGAAGGGAAATAACGCCGATAAAATCTGGAAATAGTCACGGAGCTCTGGAAGCAAAGACATCAAATGGGTGAAGTTTTGGAAAACTAACATTGGGGGAGAAAAAGAAAAAAGGGAGAAGGGGGGAGTTGTGGTTGTAGAAAAAGAATTTATAGTGGAGTTTAGTAATTCCCCGGGGAGGGGGAGTAGTATTAAAAGAAAAGGGGTGATCAGTTTAAACCCAAAAGGGTATTTTTTAGGGTAATGGGGGAGAAAAAAAAAAGGAGAAGAAGGCTGCATGGCGAAAGGAAGGAAAGGGGGGGCTCCATTGAGCCATACCCTGAAAAAAACACGGCTCCTCCCATCCGAGGGGGGTGCCACATTTCGCCCCCCTCTTCTACCACGGGAGAACATAAAAGGGGAAACCATCAAAGGGAGGGTCGTTGACTAACGGGGACTGTGTCCGAAAAAGTTAAAAAAAGATCTACAAAGGGCCGGAACTAACGACATGTGGGGGTGGTAAGACAAATGTTCAATTTTGGCATAATGACACAGGGCCTGAAGCAAAAAGAGGAGGATTTTGAAAAAAAGAAAAAAGGGAGGGGGAAAGGAGCCAGGGGGAAAGATCAGAGAGATAATACAGCTCTGATTAAACGATAAATTGGTGGTAAGGGAGCTACAATATTGAAAAGATGCAGAAATCATGATCCTGATTGATGACTGGGGAAGAAAAGAGTGGAAAAGGTGCTTTGAAAAAAAGTATGACAAAACATCACTCAATCATTCCTTGCACAAACAATAATATCTGTATTTTCAACACCCGAAACGGAGGGCTATTAGGAAGAACAGGGTAATGAAAAAGACGCACCAAGGAAATAACCCTCCTCCGACAGGAGGCGTTGGGGGGGGGGGGGGGCTTGCAATAAAGGTAAAGAAAACGGCAGGCAGGGTAACTGCTGCATTGTCCAAATAATGGAGTGCAGTGGAGGAACGGCATAGAAGTGCAGTCATGAGGGAATCATTTGGAGAACGTCATTTGAAAGGAGGGATGAATGGTTTGGGAAGGGAGCGGAGTAGATCAGTGGGTTTTTTTATTTTTTTGGGCCTAAAAGGGCCAAGGTCATCCCTCGGAAAAGAAAGGTTGCAAAATGTACCAGCTACGTGAACTGTTATTGAAGGAGAAAAAAAGCTTTTCGTGTAAAGAGGGTTCATGAAGGGGGGGGGAGATTCTGAGTAAAAGAAAAAGGAGTCCCGCTATCCTGTTGGTTAAAGAATTAGCCTGTTGAACAAGAGGAATGACATACAGTTCTGTTTTTGACTGCGGGAATCAACGTCACTGCAAATGAAGTTCCAGCGAAAAGAAGGGAAGATCATAATATAGAATAATTTCAACAAGAACAAATCACGGGGACGGAAAGGCCGGGCTGGGAGGGTAAGTAATTAGTTGGGACATCGTCATTCAAGCACTACGGGGCCAGATAACCTTCCAGGAAACAACAAAAAAGAGGGAAGGGGAGGAGAGATATTGGGGGGGAAGGGTTCACAAGAGAAACGGAGGCGCTTTCACCTAGAAAGAAAAGACCAGCACGGTGTGAAAGAAGAAAGGGGAATGTTTTTTGTTCTTTGCTTACAGCGGGGAAGACCTCGGATGAAAGCATTCCTGAAAAAGGGGGGGGGGGGGCTTGTGCTGGCAAGGGCAGAAAACAGAAACTGTATGTTACTAAGAAAGGGGGTTTCAACAGATAGGAAGTGGAAAAACCAACATGATAAGGCATCGGGGAGGGTGTCTTAAGAGAAATCTCTCATCAAAAGAAGGAAAAAAGGCATACTTGGGGGGGGAAAAAAAAAGATTCATAAAGACAAGAAAAGGAACGGAAAACTTTTTCAACTTTGGAAGGGGGGGGGAGAGAATGCCAATTGAGTTTTATCATTTTAGAAAAACAACTTAAAAACAACATTAGACTACGCGAAATCACTCAAAAAAAAAAATGCAGAAAAAGGACCGTGTTGTAAAAAAAGCTGCAGAAAAGGGACTCAGCGGAGTTGAATACATGGCTAAAAAACTTCCACTACCATGACAGAAGCAGCAGTTGCAAGGAAGGAGGGAGACCTTTAGTCAAAGAAAAAAAGAAGAAAAATGGGTCCGTGCTGGGTGGGGGAGCTTTCTTGAGAGGAGGTGTATGAGGGTTCATTATACCCAAAGGAATGGGGTCCTTTCCCTAAGCCCACGCGGGATTTCCGTTTTTTGGAAAGAGCTTCGGAAAGTGTGAAATGAAATGGGAAGGGAAAAGGATTTGTTGAAGAATGGTTTGAAAAAAAAAAGAAAAAATTGCTGCTTCTGGAAAGTAAATCAGGCGAGGGGGGGGGGCTTATCGGGGGAGAGGTAATAATTGGGGCAAAACCTTGAAAAAAGAGAGACATCAGAGCGGGTTGGGGAAATCGTGATATTTTAAATGCAGAGAAAGTTTCAAATTCTGAAAGCTTGAGCTTTTAAAATAGGGGTGTCTTCAGGGGGGAGGGTTCGAACAAAGCAGGGGGGAAGATGCACAATGAAAACAGGACACAACACATGGGGGGAACGAAAGGGGGAGTAATATTAGGGGGGGGGGGGGTGCCTTTTTCTGAAACTGGGAGAGGCAAGATTTAATTCTTTGGGGGGGGGTGAGGAAGAGAAAAGGGGGGGGAGAAGGGCGGTCTATGGGGGAAGAAAAGGATTTATTGAGCCGTGAAAACAGGGATTATGAACGCATGATTGACAAGAGGCAGGCGAAAAAACAAATGGGGGGGGAAGCCAGTTTGGTTTGGATTAGGGAACATTGTCTAGACCAAAAAAAAAGAGAAAGTTGGGTTGAAAAGAAGGGAAGACACTTTTTAGGGGAAGGAAAACTTCCTGGTGAAGGGGGGAAAAGACCAAATGCGCTGAGAAAAAAAAAAAAAAGGACAGTAGCATTTTCTTTGTGGAATGAATTTTTTTCTTTTTTTAATAACTGTTGAGGGGGGAATTCAACCTGGGGGGGGGGGGGAGGGGGCTCTCACTCTTGAGGGAAAGAGACAGAGGTGTGAGCCTGTATCTTAGGGGGAAACTGGCGTGAGGCCGGCATGGGAGGATAATACTCCCTCTGGCAACGCGTAAATTGCATGAAAGACGTTCAAAGGGAAAAACTTAAGGAAGGGTGTAAGATGACACGGGCATCTTCTGAAAGGGGGGTCATAAGGAATCTCCGTCTCAGTCATGAGAAAAAAAAGAATCCTGCACAAAAAAAGAAAGAGCCAGATTGATGCTGAAAAGGGGGGAGACGTGCGAGAAAGATGGTGAATGAAGGGGAACTATAAGTTGATTGGCTTCTGCAAGCGAATTTTAGAGCTGTTTATGCAGGGAAATCCGGAGGGGAAACACTGGACAAAGGAAGAGATTAATTCCATCTGTAAGAGTGAGAAGATAATTAAACGAGAAGGGAAGTTGGAAGACGAAAAAGCATCTGCGTATTTATTATCGGAAAGGTGGGTGATAGGGGGGGAGGATTTTTACGGGGAAGGAGGGGAGGGATTTCGGGGGAGAAAAGGGGTTTTAACGAAAAAGAGGAAAAAAGGTGTTGGATAACAGGCAGGGCGTCAATCGACCAATTTTTAGGGGTTCTACGGCCGTCTTAGGAGAAGATAAGGGGGGGGAGTGTTCCCCGACGGGAGAACCTAAACAAACGGGGGCTGAGGAAAGATAGAGATACAAAAAGAAAGGGGAAGAATCTCTCATAAAGAAAAAGAGAAAAATAAAATAAGTGGGGGGGAAAAAAAAAACGCCACGAACTGTCTAAAAAACAGTGTTTGAAACTATTCAAAAAAGAGGCATTACAAGAAACATACTTCACAGTCGAAATCCTAACCGAGAAGAATAAATCCTAGCGGGGGGGGGGCGATCTACCGGGGGGGTATTCGGTACGGATGTTATCTGTCCCCTTAAAGGGGATTCACGCAGTTGGCCAGTGGAGACACGCCTGATAAGAAAGGGGGAAGGCACTCTTAAAATGAAGGGGGTGCAGTAAGATCAAACTTGGGAATGAAACATGAAAGAGAGCTGGCATCAGCAGTCATCAATACGTGGATATCGTCCAGGAGGGAAGGGGCAAGGAAGGGGAATGGAAAAGAAGAGAATTCAATTTAAGAAAAGAGAACGGCGACCTTAAACAGAAGGAGTCTCATGTAGAAATTGTTAAAGACGAATCATCCGGTACGGCTGGAAAAAAAAAAAAGTATTTAAAAAAAAGAAAGGAAAAACGCGCAAATCACTACCAAGGGATTATAGAAAAGGGAGGAAGCTCACCAGATGGGGAAGGGACCGAAGTGGCTGGACGCAAGAAAAAGTCAAAGTGAAAAAAAGTTTTTGGAACTAACATTGGAAAAAAGAGAAGCAAAAAAAAAAAAGGCTACATGTAAGGACTTATCTGGGTTTTAAAAAGCACCGTGTATAGGCCGGGGGAAGTAATTATGAAAATGCCCCTGTATAGGGTCTTTTGAAAAGAAAAGGGATAGGTAGAGAATGCTAAAAACAAAGGTGTAGGGGGGGGGGGGAGACAATGATTACCTAATCAAAAACTGGCTCCCAGAAAAAGGCATGGAGAAAAAAGCCATGCTAAGAAAAGCAACCCGCTAAAAGCCCATCAAAAAGCATGAAAGTGTGGGGAACCAAAGGTCGACCCTCCGAGATAAACGGCTTCCAGAAAAAATTACACCGAGCAAACAAGAAGGGGGGGCCGAGAGAGAAAAAGATGGGGCCTTGAAAAATATTAAAAAATTAAATAGAAGGGCAAAAAGGAAAACGGCCATGGTGTGTGGGATGACTTTTCAATTTTGCCTAATGAAAAAAAGGGTAAGGCCGAAGCAAAGGAGTTTTTAAAAGGCGGAAAGGAAGAGGAAAAAGCCATTGAAAAGATCACGAGATTAATTACACTCTGATGCGAGATGAACAAGGGATGTAAGTACAAAGTAGAAGAATAATCAGAAAAAGCAGGAAGATACTGTGAAAAAAAGGAGGAAGAACGACTTTTAAACATGGAGTACAAACTGGGGAAACATCACGCAAGGCATGCCATTCACAAGAGTGGAAGAAGCTGTGTTTACAAAAAAAGTGGCTAGAGGGAAAGGAGTTAAGAAGGGGGGGGGGTAACCAAGAAGAACCGACGGGATAAAAAGCGACCAAATGGAGAAGGGGGGGTGTTATCTTTCTAGGGGGAATAAAGCTGAAAGGGGCGGCTAAGTGGGAAAAAGTGGAGGTAAGGGGAGAGGCAAGTCATATAAAAAAAAAAGTCAGTCCCGGTCCTTCATCATTTGCTAAAACAAAAGTAAGTGTTCTGCATTTGACCTGACGGTGGGTGTGGGGGAAAGATTCGCCGGTTGTGGTGAAATTTTTGGGGGGGGAAAAAAGGGTTTGAGAAAAATCAATTGGCAGGAACCCCGAAGAGACCAAGGTTGCAAAAGGTGCCAGGGGCTACGATGTTATTGAGTTCTGAGAAGAGGACAAAGTATCAAAGGAAAGAAGGGGGGTGATTAGATATAAAAAAAGTAAACAAACTACGAGGAAAGATCCTGTTGGGGTAAGAGAGAACTTAGCTGTGGAACAAGGAAAGAGGGATCTCGGAGGGGGAAAAAGTCCCCTCGGGGGAAAAAAAAGGGGAAAAAAAAAGTTGCTTACCACAAGAAGATTTAAGGTACATAAAGAAACAACAGAAAAAAAAAAGTGGGGGCCTTCTGGAAAAGCTGGCAGGGGAACTTTCTTTCAAGGGTAAGGAGACAAAAAAAGGGAAGGAGGGACTTTTGAAAAGAAGAAAGAAAGAATCCCAATATCTAGAGAAAAAAAAAGAGGATTAAAAAGAGTTGTGTAAGTGGTAGATGGCTCAGGAACGAATGTGCTAGTCCAAGATAAACCGGAATACGCCCTTTTTACAGAAAAAAAGGAAATGGGGGGGGGGGGGGGGTTCGGGACAGGCTGGAGATATTCTGACCTGTAAATAGAAAGTAACATATCCGGAATGTGACCGAGTGGCGGGTGAAAATGCAGAAAAACCTTTATGTGAAGAGGAGGTTCACCAGGGAAAAAGGGGGGAAACCACCTGAGAGGGGAAGAACGTCTTGGGGAAGGATAATCAGGGAAAACTGAGGAAACAAGAAAAGTTGGAAATGAAAGACGTAGGAATAATCAATAAAAGTTCACGTAGCCCGGCACACTCTGTGGGGGGGTGGAGATTGCAGGAAAAAGGGGGAGGTATCAAAAAGTAAGAAAAACTTAAAACAACATGAAGATATAGGGGAACCAGGATGCGAAAATTCAGAAAAATGAAAGCTGTTAGCCAAATTTCAGAAAAGAATCGAGGAGATTAAAAAGAAAGGGCTCCCAATGAAAGAAGGAAAAAAAACACGCATGCAGCAGTTACAAGGAAAGTTTCACTTACCGGGGGAAGAAACAACAAAGCCTCCATGGGGAGGTGGTATGCTGCGGAAAGTAAAGTCGGTGGGTTCAGGTACAAAAAAAAAGAATTCATGGGGAAGGGGACTAAGGGAAAAAAAAATTGATTTCAATGGGGGAAAGAGGAGTCTTCTCCGTCCCGGAGGAATGACTGTTGAGGGTTCATAAGGGGGGGACAGGCCAGTTAAAAAAAAAGAAAGAGGCTTCGTTAACCGTCATAGAAACAGGCGCATGATGGGCCTGAGAGCTTTTAAAATTGTAGGAGCAAGCCTGAAATCTCGCGGGAGAGGTAATTAAAAAATGATATTTCAGGCTTCTTGGAAGGGTTATCGGTTTAAAAAAAAAGAAAAAAAGAGTTTCATAAGGGGGGAGGTGAAAGTAAGGTTCTACTGACCGGGCAAAATTGAAAAAAAAGAAACAAATGGCCGTAGAATAAGGCCTTTGAGGTTTTTTATTTTCCGGAAAAGGAAGGGAAAGCAAGGGGAAGGTAAAATGTATTGTGGGAAAGGGGGGAAAGGGAATAATAAAATGAAGTGAAGGTCGAAATTTGGGGAACCATGCGGAGGGGAGGGGTCTCCGTTTGGCAGGAGAGGGGGGGCAAATTATTAGGAGCCATGCAGAGGGGAGTGGAGGGGAAAAGGGTGTTTGATTGAGGGGGGGAAGAAGGGGAGGAACCCTAAAAAACAGATACAATTGTTGTATAAGGTAACAGATAAAAGGGGTGATGTTTAATACTAACCGGGACAGGAATTTCTAATTAAAAACTATACACGGAAGGAAAAGATACGGGAGGAAATTGTACAATGGGGAAAAAAAAAGGGGTTGCTTCTTTTTTGGGGAGGGGGTTACTAACTGTTAGGGGGGGAAAAACCTGCAACCTTAATTACGATTTGGTCAGCAGAGGACCGATCTCCAGATCTGGGTGACGACATCGGAAAAGGGAATGGCTGGAGAAGAAGGTCATTATAACTAAAGAAAAGCTCTTTAAACGGCGTAAGAATGAATCGGAGGAAAAGTGGCTCCAAACACTGTTTAAGAGGAATCCTGAGGGAGAGTGCAGGTGATAAGGAGCTCCCTCAGTCATGAAGGCGGGCCTGCAAAAGCAGGTGAGGACTGGCATAGGATGTCCAGAGTCAGAATGGTGAGGAGTTGCATAGGGATGGGGAGATGCAAAGAAAGAAAGGGGAAAAGTGTATTCACCATGAAAGGGCCCGGCGTGAAGGCAAATTAGACGGGGGAGGTATATCCATCTTTATAATGTATATTAAAGCCGGAACATACTACTAAAAAAGAAACCAAAGCTCGAAAGAAAAGGGAGGAAGGAAAAAATTTGGGGGGGAAGGAAGGAGGAGGGGGTGGGTGGGTCATGAGGTTTGGGGGGGAGGGACGGATAAAGGGGGAGGGGGGGGTGGGGAAACGTAAAGGGTGGGAGAATTGGGAAAAAGGTGGGGATGTGAAGAAGAGAGGAGGAAGATAGGCAAGATAGGAGGGGAAGTAAAGAGTAGTAGGGGGTGCGTAAGAAAGGATAAGAAGAATAAGGGGGAGAGGGGAGGAGAAGAAGGATAGGGGAAGGAAGAAAGAGAGGGGATAGGAATGGGGTGGGGGGAGGGGGAGGGGGGGCAAAATAAAAAGTGGAAAGAAAAGAAGGAAGGAAAAGGATTTGGGGGGAGGGAGGGGGCTCTTTCTGCGTTGTGGAGGGGAATGTTGGTATAAGTGAGGAGCGTCACGACCCAATTGGGGGGGGTTCGAACCGGAGCTGTGTGATGAGAAGGAGGTATCGGTTCCAAACGTATACTAGAAAGACACAACGGAGGAAAAAGAGAAAAGATCGTTGGCACCGATAAAACTTTAGATGAGTCAAGAAGCCGTGGAGAAAAAAATAAATTTGGTCTGAGAGCTCTCCAGAACTGTAAAGGACCACATTTGTTTAAAAATACGTAAAAATCCAGAAAAGAAAAGGACGAAAAGAAAAAGAAGAACGTAGTCCTCCCCTTGAAAAAACGTAATAATCCGCAGAGGCAAAGGGGGGGTTTTTGCGGATAACGAAGAGGGGATTCCGCTGGAATTGAGGGAAGAGATTAAAGGATCTTCACGCAAAGATGGGGGCCATTGTTACCAACGCCTGGGGAAAAGGGGTGCATAAAGAGGATTAAAGGGTCGATTGCGAATAAAAGAACAAACTTTAAATGAATTCAAAGAAGGGGGGGTCATCCAATTAATTGCCATCGTGTAATAGGAGGCCCCGACACTTAGGAGCATGACTGGATGATCCTTACAAATGCAAGGAAAGTGAAAGGGAGAAGAAAACAGAATTAGGAGGGGGATTTTGGAAAAAAAGAACTAGGCGATCAGCAAGGAGGGAAAAGATCGTGAGGTATGATGAAAAAGCAAAAGAAACCGTTGTGAGGAAGTCCTATGAAGCTCACAAAGAGCATATTACAGGGGCGCGGGAAAAGACAAGCAAATTAAAGGTTGGGAGGGGGGAACTAACAGTTAGGAAAAAAGCAAAAAGACAAATGCTACATGTAAAAATAAGCTTTGTTGGATCAGAGCACCAGTGTGTTCCTTGGTAGAGGAGAAAGGAAGGGTATATTGCTTTGGGAAGGAAAAACGGTGGATGGGAATCGTTATAAACCCAAAAGGGATAGTTGGTTTTAGGGTAAATATTCACCCTAATCAAAAGGGGCCTCCCTAATGCAGAGGAAAGAAAGAAATTGAGGAGGGAAGAAGCCCCTGCAAAAAACAACACGGCTCCAATCCCTCCGCATAAGTTTTGACCCCCGTCTAAAAAAAATAGGAGAAAAATGGAGGGCCAGAAAAAAAAGTACACCAGCCATACTTGCTGTGCCAGGAAGGGGACCCTAAAAATAAAGAAAGGGACTACAAAAGCCTTTTCTAAGAAGGGACATTTTTTGAAAGGGGGGGCTCATGACAGTAAAAAAGGCCGAGCATTGAAAACTAGGGGAAAGGGAAAAAAAAGAATTTGAAAAAGAAGCCAAATAGCACTAGATTAATTCACAGAGGATCGCGAGATTGTCAGGATAGCAAGGAGGGAGAGATCAAGAAGAACAAAGAATTAATTTAATAAGGAATCATCAATCGGGGTAAAAACCTGGAAAGGGGGGAACACGGGTAATGGGACATCACTCAAGTCCATTCCATTAAAACAAAAGGGGATAAAAAGCTGTATTTGGAAACTCACAGAGTGGGAAGGAGAAGAAATTAAGCGGAAAAAAATCCCTACACCAAAAAAAAAATATAAAAAAAAGAAGGCCTCCAAAAGGAGAGTTAGAGCTGCTAAATTAAAGAAAAGAAAGGGCAAAGGGGACTGCTGCTTCTTTTAATAGGGAAAGGGGGAGTGAAGGGGGAAGGCTCCTCCGATGGAGGAAGAGTCTTCATAATTTGAGAAAAAACAGGCGTTCAGGGCTGATTGAACGAAGGGGGGTGGTGTTGATCTTCGTCGGAGGGTGTTGTTGTAAAAGGGGGGTGGCAAGAGAAAAAATTGGTTGGGGGGTTTTGAAATACCACATCGTGGCATGCCCCGCGCCAAAAAAGTTGAAAACGTTTGCCGTTTACGGACGTTATTGTTCTGAATAAAGGAGAAGGGGAGGAACAACGTCTGGAAAGGGGGGGGGCTTCAGTGGTGGATGGGAGAGATTCTAGGGAAAAACTCCGATGACCCGATCCGGGTTAAAAATATCCTTACTGTAACAAGCGAATGAACATACAGAGGTTTCGGGAAGGGGAACAACACGTCAAGAGCAAATTAAGAGAAGGATCCAGGCGAAAGATTGAAGGGAGGGAAATATCCACGCCTGGAATGAAGAAAGCACAAAAACCTTGAAAAGGGACTTAGGTACACCGGGAGAGAAAGTATGAGGAGGGCCATCGCATGGCAGGTGCATCTTGTGAAAGAAGGCACTTCCACAAGAGAGAAGAGAAAAAACAACGGAGGAGGAGGAGAGATATATTGGGAAAGATATCGGCACAAGAAAAGGAATGAGAGGGGAAACCCACTCATACCGAAAGGCGGTTTACAGAGGACCGTTTTTTTCTGTGGCATTACGGGAGTGAGAGAACGTCCCGAGTAAATCTCTCAGTGTAAGCACGTTGGGAGGGGACGTGTGCTTTAAAAGGAAAAAGAAACCTGTAGGGACGAAGGCCGGGTTCAACAAGAGAAAGGGGAGAGTAAACCACAGGAAGGACATAGCGTGTGTTCAGAAGAAATCTCTATCAACTTATGAAAAAAAAAGGGAAAGAAGCCGGATGAAGAAAGAAAGAAAAAAACCGTAGCAAGGCAACGGGGTCAACTTGCGTTGGGTGCATGGCCAATGGGGTAGCAAAAAAAAGTGAGCATCAAAAACTTAACAAGACTACGCGAAGAGCACTCCAAAAAGGAAAGGCTCAAAGGGAAGAAAAGACGGCCTGTTTTCGCAAAAGAGGCAGAAAACTGACCAATCGGGATCTGCCTACCTGAAAAATGCACTCCATTATGAGTGAGCCAGGTACAAGGCAGGAGTGGTGAGTATTAGCCTAACAAAATCACAATGTTTTGAAAACGGAGGGGAGGAGGTCTTTGTGTAGGGAGGTTAGAACATTACACCCTGCAGGGCAGGAATATCCACTCGGTGGGAAGGGTTTTAAAATACCAGCGGCCTTCCGTGTGCAATGGAGTGCCGTGAGGTTTGTCATACGGGTGTCACAGACAGGGGGGAAATCTTGCGAGGGGAACACCGTCAGAAAGTCACATGATGTGGGTGAAGTGAGCTGATCTTTAATAATTGTAGCGCGCCTGGAAAGAAGAGAATCACGCTGTAATTGAAAGCACTGGATGGTTCCTGCTTTGGTTCCATAGGGGAAAAAGGGAAAAGTCAAAAAAGAGGGAAAGTATTGGGCAGGCGCCGTTTCTCACTTCTGTGTCAGAGGCAAAATTGGAGAGGCCGGAGAATCAGACTTGGGTAGGATACGTATTTTTGAAAGTCTGAACGGCAAGTAGGCAAGCCTGTATTGGGGAGGGGGGTGTACCTTGGGGGGGGAGAAGAAAGTTTTGAAGAGAGCAAAAAAAATTTGGGGGGGGCAAAAAAATGCGCTTGGATTTTGGAGCAAGTGGGAGTCTTATGGAACACTGGTGCGCAAGCATTCCGGAGGGGGGACCATGGGGTTGAATCATTTACCACTGAAAAAAGAGACAACGTTGTTTATAAGGTAAAATACACCTGTTCTTAAAGAAAAGGGAGGGATGGTACTCAAAGAAGAAAAAACGGTCTCGGATAAAACAAGAATAAGGGGGCATTACATGGTAGCAAGGAGTTTTTGCAGGGATTGTGTTTTGTGAATAACGTTTAGGGGGGAAACCTTAAACCAAGGGGAAAAAGGGAGTGTCTTTGACGGAAAGGGGGGGTCGGTAAATAAAGAAGGGGTAGCTAATCGGAAGTTGGAAACATGGCGTGAGGCCCGCGTTAAAACATTATACCTACGAAAACAGAAAAGAAGTTTTAAAAAAGCGGAAAAATGATCGGAGTTTAAAAAGGGAAAAGACAAATTCGGGTTAAGGGGAGGCGTCAATTTCTTCAATTGGGGGGGAGGGCATAAGTCTACAGGAAAAATAAGAAGCGGGGACAGAGACTAGCCCAAGGGGATGCAATATGGGATGCCAATCGATGGGGTTGGAGGTGCTATGTGAGGGGTCCTGCAAATCGCCATGTTAAAGATGATTCACCCTTGAATTTCCAGGAGGAAAACCATGGACAAGGAGAGGGGACTGAAGAGCATCGGGAAAGTGACAATAATTAAAGCCGGAAAGAAGAAATAATTTGGGAGATCGCAAACAAGCCTCTGAGGATTATTAAAGAAGGGCAAAAGAGGTCGGATATTTTACGTAATATGGAGGAGGAGTTGTGTAAGTGGCTAAGCGAGGTACGAGAGAAAAAGTGGGATAAAAGTGCACCAGGGAGTCACGAAAGGTGGGTTTTACTGAGAAGCTGCTTGATTAGAAGATAAAGTTTGAGAGGGAAAGACT
>Ga0179593_1294802_pt1 | contig 19028 bp, 13 predicted proteins | sample CZODoug2_1_08_16_FD_185931 | JGI IMG/M metagenome (GOLD analysis project Ga0179593, IMG submission 185931) | Vadose zone soil fungal communities from Angelo Coast Range Reserve, California, USA - CZODoug2_1_08_16fungal (PacBio error correction) | ecosystem: Environmental > Terrestrial > Soil >...
AAAAAAAAGTAGGTCAAGTTTGCCGTGTCTAAACCTAACACACCATCAAAGTGATTAATCGAGGGGCCCACCTAAAGAAGGGGACCAGTTCGGTTGTTGGGCATACTTGAAAGTTAAATAATCATGCGGACTTTTTGGAGATCAAAAATCGGAACGCCAAACACAGCCAGGGGTTGGGTTGGGGGAGGCATGCGATCGGCCCAAAAGCTGTGTAAGGGAAAGCGAGTCAGAAAAGTCATAAAGAACAAAAGGTGCTTTGACAAGGGCCTTTTGGGGGAAACCCAGAAAATCAAACTTGTTGGGAGGGGAAAAGACAAAGGGTTCAGGGGCCTCGATGTAAGGACTTGATGGAATTAAATACAGAGGGAAAAAAAAACATATCTGGAGGGGGCAACTTCGAAATTGGGGGCCGTTCTCATTTTGAGGATGATTTTTTTCCGAGGGTCGGGAATGCAATCCCGCGAAAAAAAAAGATTTTGATCGAAGTTTTTGGGGGAGGTATTTGGCGTTACCTGTGGAAATTCCTCGTTCAAAGGCGGTAGAGGGGTCCGGCAGGAATCTACCTTTTCCTGAGTTGAAGGTATGACCTTGTGTTTAAAGAAAAAAACGGGCAGAACATGGCACAACCAACAATGCAATTTCATGGGGCGGGAAAAAGGTCGAAAGTGGGGTGCACCATCGGGGGGAGTTCAAGCTGAGATGAACGAAAGAATTCAAGACCGGGTTTTGCATCAAAGGCAAAAGGGCGCATGCGCCATCATAAATCAATCAATGAACTGGAAGATGCATTGGCCAAAATTGGGGTTGTGGGACTGTGTTGACAAAGGTGCTTAACCTTAAAAAAACAAAAACGCACGTGCGGCCCGGCGCGGTTAGAGATGAGGCCATAACCAAAGGAATAGTGAAGAAAGGGGAGGTAGAACAGGGTGGCAAGGGTGGTCAATTTACATGGGGTAGAATTATTGTACACTGGAATTTATAAAAGGTCGTGGATAGCGGGCCCCTTAGGACGACTAGGAGAGCAAGGCTAGCACTGCGAATTCCTCCTAAACCTGGAAGGTCAGGAACGAAACAAATGGACAGGGGGGTACCCGCCTTGGGAAAGTTCTAAACAACGGGGGGGGGGGGGGGCCTCTTCGCCACGGAAGTCGTGAAAGCAAATTTCCAACCTAGGTCGCCTGGGCTGCGGTCGGCTAAGGATGGCATTAAGACGAAAACGGGCTGTGAGCCGCATTGATCTTTAGGGGAAGCCAGGAAGGAACGAGAAAAAACGCGGGGGACCCAGGAGGGTGACCTGGGTTCCTGGCCCCCTGCGGCTTTTGAAGTTTCGGCATTCTATCTGGGGAAACGTGTTGTGTGAAAAGAAACTACCGGACTGCGGAAATGGCCCTAGTCGATCGCCGAGAGGGATTTTGCCGCGTAGGGAGGGGGGGGGTGGGGGGGCCTATTGGCAAGGCATGTCACCTCAAATCAACAAATGCTTTTAGATCCGCGCAAAGGTTTTGGTGAGCTTGGAGGAAAGAGGAAACCGATGCGTTACTGCTGGGATTCGTCGGTGGGCGCGACAAACCTTGGGGCGGTGGGCTGATTTAAAGAAAACCAGGACCGAATGCTCTTACGAAAAAAGAAGTAATGTCCCTGATCATGGGGCAAAGGAAAGGCTTAGGAGTGGGTGCAACAATCAGAAACTGAACAGATCAGGCGCTTCACCCGACGTTAGAGGCGCCAAACAATATGGACTCACTTGCGTACAAAAATAGGGGGCGGACCTCGAAGGACTATGCGGGGATATTCTTCATCGATGTGAGTTTGAGGCTGTATCGCAGTCAAAAAAGTTGAAGGGCTGTGGAAGAAAAAACCATCCGCTGATCACCCTGGTGCTACCGGGGGACTTAAAACCGCCACCAAGACGCCTCTAGTACGGGGGTCCCTCAGAAGTGATACAGCTAGAGCACGGAGCTTGGGAAGTGAGCTACTCACAACGGCCGAGTACTTGACAATCTAGACAGGCGGAGGCCACTTTAGAAGGAAAGGGAGGAGAGCCATGGTCGGAAAACTAGTTGGAATCGCAAATTGGGAGGTGATAAAGGAACCCCGCAGAGAGGTTACAACGCCCCAACTTTGCTGAGTGACTTTGTTTCCGGAGAGTGACGCAGAGAGAGTGGATACATCTTGATGGACCAGTGGCTGCGAGGTTTACAAACGTTAAACACGCACAGCAGGAGTCTCGCGACCGCCAAAGATCAGTCAGGGGAAGAAAGCCAAGACACTCAGAGAGGACTCGCTTAATGAGCGAAGGGTTTCCGTGAAGAGGGAAACAGAGGTCTTTGTAGAAGAGTAATGGGAGTCACCACCATAAAGGGCAGTTATATCCACGAAAAGGGGGCGCGCAGGCAGATTTGTATGGGTTCGGAAGGGGAGGAGCCTACATCAGAAGATTTTTGAAGAGAAGATCTCAGGGGCGGTTTGTCGTGTTTCGGGGGGAGGAAGGGGGGCCTCGTAAGGGCTCGAATGGAAAATTGATGGTCCTAGAGGAAGGCCTTAAGGGGAGAAAAGTTATAGGACTGAGAGGACCGACAACTGGGGTGGAGGGTCCTTTCTTTCGCCCATCTAACTTCGGGAGCGGTCATTTAGTGGAGAGGAATGTGTTCACGGAAAGAGAAGGGATAGGAAGAAAACCACGGATCGACCGGGATCGAGTCTGGGGAAAACTAGCCCAATCTTTCAGAGGCAGCCTCGTCGGACTAAGTAGGCCTGGGTGGGCAGGGGAGAGCGGCTAAGCAGAACATTATCTGTTGCATTCCGTGACCACCAAAGAGAACGCGAGGCCGGCGATCGTATACCACGATTACGCTAATTGAAGAAAAAACATCTACATTCTGCCAGACGCAAACCGCGAATTACCTCTTGCCAATTCTTACGGTTTCGCTCGTGCCGGAGCTACAATCAAAATTAATCCATTCAAGGCCAGAGAAAATAAAAAAAAGGAGGAGACTCAGGGGGTGTATCCACAGCGACGTGATGCAAAGCGTGCCGGGGAATCAGAAGATAAGAAGAATTCACAGACGTATGAGTCCAAGTCTTTTAGAATGGTAGCGGGCCGAGAGCTTCTCTAAGACGGACATCGGAGCGGGGTGAACCCGATAAAACAGGGCGGATTTCGGCGAATTACGGGAAAGCGACTGAAAGCGCAAGTAAACCTCCTTCTCTGAAGGGACCGATCTGAGCGTTCCGCGAAAAGCCGGAACCACGTCCACCCAGAACCTTGATACTAAGGGGCTTCGTTTTCACAAACGGGGTGCTGCGCAGAGAAAATAATTCTACATATCGTGAAAAAGGGAAGTGGGGAGCTTTACCCGTAAGAAAAAGGAAAGCCTACCAAGAGTCCCGGCTAGAAGAAAGGGTGCGCGTTGGTGCCGACTCCCCTAGGAGTCCGGGGTCCTTCTCTCGGCCCGGTCGCATACAGGTTCGTCGAGAAATTGCGGGTCACTAGGGGCTTGGGATGCCTATCGGAAAGGCAGTCCTCGTAAGGAGACAAAATGGGATGTTGTGGCCGCAAAGAGCAATAGTTGCAGAGAGAGTTCCTCTTCCTATTGGCTGGGTTGAAGCCTGGTCGACAATAAATAGGCTTCCATAAACTAAGACGAAGCCTTCGAAACCAAGAAAGACCACTATAAACACTTCGAAACCCACAAACTTTCTCCAGGGGAGAGGCCCCAGCAGTGTCTGAAAAGTCTAGGTTCTCTGAAACAACAATTATGTGAGGGGGGGAGTAAGATAAAGGTGGGGGCTATAGGGGACGCTTTCTTCCTGGATCAAGTCGCAATTTGGTGGGTTGCGAATTGGCGCTACTGTTTGGTGGGACGAGAATATGAGGAATGAGCTAAAGAAGACTGATGTAGAACAAGGATCAAAACCAAGACACAGTCACTTGCAATGAGACGTCCTGAAGACAGCGACTAAAATGCGAAGCAGGAGAAGAGTGAAGGATACGCCAACAACCAGATGGCGCTGCTATGGCAAGAAGGACTGTTGAGGAAAACAATGAGGGGAAGAAGGGGTAGTGCAGATTCTAACATCGAAGGCTCGCCGGAAAGACGCCGAGAGAAAGCGGCACAAGCGGTCACGCACGTACTGATGGAGCCAGGGGACTCCTATCAATCTTCGTTATATACTGGGGAAAGACCTTAAATGAATCTCTGAGAAGATTATCGGCAGTGAGAAGCAAGGGGCAAAAGACGAAATTGTCTGGACGAAGAACTAAATTCTGGTAAGTTTCGGCAAGGAGAATCATACATCAAAGAGAGGAACGGGAAGACCGTAACGAGGGACCAGTAGAAATAACTAAAGTCAGGAATCGCTGCGTTTAGGGAGTCAAAGAATATTCTCGCACAGCAGGAGGCCGCGGGGAACGCTCGCACCTCGGAGTCGCATGAGAATGTTTAGTCGATCGATCAACCGGACGCAAAAAAAGTGCTCTAAGAATTAGCAAGAATGCTGCTTATTGGGAGGAGCAGGAAATTTTAGGGGCGTGGGGTTCGTTCTGCGACGAGCTAAAAATGCGTAACGCATTTCCCAGCGTCGCCATACGGCAGCTGGGGAGCAATTTTGAGAGTGGTAGAAAGGTAATTGGGGGGTGTGTGGTGCTGGATCTGTTCTGTTCCCCGTATGGGTGAGAAAGGCGAGAACATCGAGACGTACCTTCAGGGAACTGAAACTGATAGGCATACGGCCGAGCGGCGCGACGGGTGATTACAGCATACGAAGCTAATAATGCATTATAGGGACAGTGCCACGAAGAAGAACTAAGCGAAAGGGCCCCTCAGTTGGAATACATGAGATAAGGGGGGGAGAAAGAAAAAAAAGAGCAGTTTATGTCAAACTACAATTCCTAGGTTGAAAGTAGAACGTAAGGGAACGCTCGGAATACCCCATCGTAAAACACTCTAAAGAGAAAAAAAAGAGGAAATCTCTCCGGATCTAAGGAAATAACACACTACCGAGGCTTAGCTAGGCAAACCGAAGGGAGTTATGAAGGGGCCGGGACATTAAGAAATCAAAGAGGGGGAAAAGAATTCGTTTAAAGCGGGTAAAGTGAAGATAACAAGACTGTAAAGAAAAGAATCGACAATCTGGACCAAGGGACCACAGGCTAGAAATGTCGCTCTGTGACAGGGGAAGGCGGATTTCATGAGGGAGGCAGTGGGCGGCGGATATACAGCGATGTTCCGGGGCTGGGGTAGCAGAGGAGAAGAGCACTTGCGAAAGATATTAGCAGATTTGATGATTGATCAACTATCTATATAAAATCCAGTGGGGGGAAAAGGGAGGCTTGCCGGCAGAAAACAGGAGCAACGGGGAAATTGCAAAAGGGATTTTCCGAAAAATGGCAGGCAGACAGGACAAAGGAGAAAAAGAGGGGGGGGGATTAGCGCCCGACGCAAGGAGTAATGGAGGAGGAGAAAGCTTCCACGCTTCCGATGGGAAAAAGGGGCGAGAGCAACCATATCACTCTGTACAAGAAAGGTGTTGGGAGCTTGTTTAAGGAGAAGGCACTCATTTTTGAGAGCGCCATGTCGACAGTGGGGTGAAGTGGGAAAAAGCTTCTCAATGGGCAGCGAAGAAAACGAACAAAGAGAACATTCCGAGAAGACCCCGTCGGGAGGGATCCTTGCAATATGGAATTAAGGAAAGGTTGGGGGCTTCAGCGGGCCTGTGCTAACAGAAAGTACTAGCGTGGGGACGCGGAGCTGGGCAACCAGTAGAATCCAAAGGGAAAGTGGGCAATTGCCACTGTATTCCAGTTGGGAGAAAAAAACCATAGGAGGAGAGTATAGCAGAGAAACAAAATGGTGAGCGAGGACACCTGAAAGACCGCTAACAAGGAATCTTTTGGAGAGAATCAGAGGGGGGCAAAAATCCGAGGGGGAAGAAATGGGCATTGGGTTGGAAAAAAGGGATATTCCTTTTCAAAAAGAAAAGGAACCAATAAACGAGGAATCAAAACTCCTTTCCAAGAAGAGGAGAAGATCGAATTCGAGCAAAAGTAGTTCTTAACGAAGGTGAGAAAAGCAGTCGCATAATCGCAAGGAAAAAGTTATTTAAAGGAAAAAATGGCCAGAGGCTATGCCCTTTGAACAGAAGGAAAACATAAGGACGTCTTCTCAAAAGACGAATTTCGAATGCATCGCTCAGAAAGACCCGGAGGAAATCTAATAGGAAAGGTGCACATAAAATCCCGGGACGGCCGAGACGATGCAAAAAAAAAAACAGGGGGGGAGTAACCGTGGAAGAAAAGTCACTGGCGGAATCAGAAAAAAAAATAAAACAGAGGATATTGTCGGGGAAGGGTCCAAAAATTTTCTCTAAGGGGAAATAATAAAAGTTCCAGACGGGAAAGACAGATTAAGAAAGTGGAGTAACCGGCTACGGGGGTTCCAATGCCATGTTAAAACACGCAATCCCTTTTCTTAACTTCGGTGATTGAATATCCGTTAAACGCGAATGGGAAGGAAGGGTGTTGTCTCTTTTTTACGGAAAAATTAACACCTAGAAAACAAAATGAAAAATTGCAGGATTTCCAAATAAAAGGTAATGAGGATTAGCGGGTAGAATGAAAAAAAGGAGGCCAACGTTGAATGTTGGGAAGATTAAGGTTACTCCTTTTGGGGTAGAGGAAACAAAAAGGAAGGGGACGGGGACGGGAAATATGACGGCAGAAGGGGGGGGTTGGTGAAGGGGGGGAAGGTAACACTTTACAATAGAACTTGGTGATCCCTGGAAGGGAGCGACCTATAATACTTTTGAAGCATAGGCAAACAGTAAGGGGCAAATACAAGAGAAGGTACCTCGAAAAGAATGAGCTTTCATGACCTGCCCTACTTAAAAAAGCAGAATAAATCTACCAAAAAAAAAAAAAAAGATAATTCACCCACAAGCTAGTCAAAATCTGAGAAAGAAGCCTTGCTGGGGGAAGAACATCCTCCTCTTGACTGAAGGCCAACCCGCGTGACGCGCCCACCCTGGCTTTTGCGACCTTAGAACCCAACAAGAAAAAAGAAACCGGTCTTACTTTTCGGGCACTCGTCCGTACCAGGAGGGGGAGGAACTGGGCCGATCAGCCGCAAAACAAAAACCCTGGCCTGGGTGGGGCTTAACGATGTCAAGATCCCTAGGACAGGTACTTAAGGAAGAAACTAAAAAGCAGACGATAGGTAAAGGTGGGTAAAGATATCAAAGGGGAATGGTGGGGCCCTGCCCATCTTCAACCTGAAAGATAGAGAATCAAACAAAAGAAAGGAGAGAGAAAAGAGGCGGTCAATCCGAGGGATCAATCGCAAACCGTGATGAATCTCGTTAAAAACATATAAGGCGTTTCAGGAGGGTTAGTTAGGGCAATGCGGGAAAGGATATCGTCAGTTAAGGTGGGTGGATCAGTAAAGGACTGAACACGCAGGGTTTTTTTCTATAGGTGAAAGGGAGGGGGAAGAGCAAGATCTCTTTGGGAAATAGAGACTAAACGGACAGAATACCGCGATGTGATTCTTGTCCATGTCCTGGGTGAGAAGAAGAAGGTTGAAAAGGGAACCTTTCAAGCAGGGGAAGGTAAATAGGAAAAATAACGCGGATTGGGGCAGAATTTCAGGGGGATGGAAGAGAAGGGGGGTCTCTGAAAGGTAGGTCTGGTTGTCCAAAAAGCTTAGAAGCAAACAAGTGGGTTAGGCAATGGTTTGGGGCTTGTAGGGGGCGGTAGTTCAGGGTTGGGGACTGACCGTCTGCACAGTATATCAAGCAGAAAAAGAAATAGAAACGAGAAAGTGCAGATTGATATGGTCCAAGTGGTTGCCAGGCAAAATGTCCTCAAAAAAGGCAACAATGAAGGAAGGGCGCAATGGGCTACAGTATCCGAAATGGGGGGCACGGACAATCGTTTTCTTCACTGGAGTACTGGGAAAACGGGCAGAAAAAACAAAAAAAAAAGATATTCAACAGGGTGGGGGGGCAGAAAGTTGCGAAAACTAAGCACATATCAAGCAAAAAAAAGGGGAGGGGAAATTCCAAGAATTGCCAGGAAGCATTTGGGGTTAATAAGGGGGACAAACCTGCAAAAAGACATGAAACCAAACAGCAAAGAGAAGGCGTCCGAGGAACGGCAGAAAAAACAATAAAAGGGAAATAACGAGGCTTTGTTTAAAACCGGGGCGGGGCAAGGTTTGGGGGAAAGAATTAACTTTTAAAAATTTACAGATTCGACAATAAAGAGGGGGAGCCAGTAGGTAGAAACCTTGGGGGGTTTCTTCTCGGATCAGAAAGATCACTGGGGCGAACTGACTCCCGCGACCATTCGTCGTAACTGCTCCGGGGGAATCTTGGTTTGAGAAAAAGGAGGCACAGGTTAGAAAAAGTACACTACCCACCAAATTGGCGGGGCATCGTCGCCAACTGCCGGAGGGGATAGGGACGTTCCCACAAACCTCAGGGAGACGGTTGGGGGGCATATCAGGAGAAGGCGAAGTGGCATGAATTGAGAATAAAAAATCGGGGTGAGGACGCCGCCTTCAGATTCTGGTTTCCACGATGTCCAGCCTGGACGAGCCGTGGGACCCAGGGGGTCCGGAAACAACGTGGACAGGAGACCTTCCCAAAAACGCGCTGATTAGGGAAGGGAGAGACGTCTGTGGGATTGGGGGGGAGAACAGCACCTGTCTCGCATCGTCGGATCGCAGAATCAGGGGAACCATAGTAAAGGAGCTGAAGGGTGGGTTTCTACGTGTGCAGAGGGGGCGGTCGGACCTCAAATCCAAGGCTTTTAAACGAGAGGGGCGGGGGGTTTGGACGAACCGATCTTGTCGAGGGGGCAAACGTTCCGTCCTACTGTGTTGGAAAAGAGCGTCAGGGAGGCTAAGCAAACCTTTTGAGGGCCTGAAGCAGGCATCAAAACAAGTGTGGATGACGAAACCTGAGGAAGGGATTGAATGGCACCTGTAAATCTGACTACTTGGGGGACCATCTCAGCATTTCACAGGACCGGCTTAGGAAGTGGGGTTAAGGGACAATGGGAAGCGAGCAAACCAATATGATGAAAATATACGTTCCCAGAGCGGCGTACCGCAAGGCTGAAAGTATAGTGGCGAAATTCAAAAAGAAGGGGGGTTCGGGGGGGGGATTAGGGAAGCACCAATTTGAAGTGAGGGAGGGGTGGCGGGAAAACAATGGCGAGCCTGAGTGCGATACACTGGTGCATAACAGAAAAACTGGACAACAAGAGGAAACAAAAAACTCCTGACGGGTACGGGTTTCGACGTCCCCGTGACCGCTAGTGAATGTCACGGAATAGGGGAAGTTGAGAAAATGTCACCTTCGGCCTACTAAAAGCGACGAGACAAAGCTTAAACCGGGCGCCGTCCAGGCGGATTGAGGGAGAAAAACCGGATTGAATTGGGGGGAAAAGACAGTGACAAGAGTAAAACCGACGGGCGGGTGTGCAAAATATGAAAAAGCATAGAGGGGTGACCCAGAAAAACAATTGGGAACGTGAGTAGTTTGACGGAGAGCGTTGATACATGCGAGCCTAAGCTTATACGCTTTTGAAAAAAAGGGCTATTAGACAGTCCACATCGCAAAACGACACCAAGTCGACAACAAACCAAAGAGAAAAATCAACTCCATAACGGGCCAACAGACGAGGGATAAAAACCGGAGTTCTCGTCAGGGGGCATTTGGTCCAGAGTGTCTGGAAGCGGGGCTGGGGGGACCATAGGTGAGGTGAGTGGGCACAACAAGGGGAAGATAATCTGCTATCACTAAGAGAGGCTCATCTAAGACCAAAGAGGGGTATTAGTTCGTGTCGTTAATTACGGCCAGAGCACCACTAAATGAGGGGGTGACGGAAAGACTAACGAAAGACTGTTCGGGTTTTCTTCTGGGAGGTATCGAGCGAGCGTAGGCTCAAAAAAGGGAAAAGGGGGCCCCCTTTGGGTGAAGTGTTCCTGCAAGGGAGGTGTCTGTTAACTGGGGGGGGAAAAAAAATAAGAGATCCCACAGAATTGTATAGGTGTCGAGAGGGGAGCCCAGCTCCTCCTGTCGTAAGGACAACGAGGGGGGGAAAAAGATTCATTTAGGATCGAGACAAAGTAGAACAGTAAGACCCTGAGCGAAACAACAGGTAAGAAAGGAGAGGGAAGCCGAAGCAAAAAAAGGAGGTACTCCAGCAATGTCTTTGCCGGGAGGGAGGGAAACGGGGGGCATTTCTAAGGAGAATTCAAGGGGGGAAGTAGCGATTGGATCAAGGAAGGTACCAAACAAGAAGAACCGGGGAAAGGAACATATCGGCCAACAGACACGGGCTCACCCCGCTCTAAAGACGGAAAGCTGAGCAAAAAAAAAGGCTCCAGGGCCAGGGCGAAGCCGATTTCGGACGTTCATGCAGAAAACAGGACAGCAGAAAAGAAAATAATGATACAGAAAACAGGGCGCAGACATACATGGAATTGCGTACATCTGAAGGGAGTACCTTTATAGACGACAAAAGAACTGATATCAGCGCCGAGGGAAACGGGGGAGACCGAAAGTCCTTCTAAATCGTGGATGTCTCTGCTCTGAACGGCGGAAAAAGAGGAGCTGACTAGACGACCGCGTCACATGGCCGGAAGCTAGAATGGGAAAGCGGTCGACTTTGCGTCAATGAAAACGGGATAGAAGGCCTTAAAGATCCGCCACAACTGAAGAACGTCACCAAAAGCAGGTGTCCTCTTCAACGCCAGAATTTCAAATCGTGGTGACCACCGTTTCGTAAACCAAATGAAAATCAGGAGGTCGCCAGAGATTCGAAACCATAGGGGCAAGGGAGGGATCATTCCTCCGTAGGGGGGGAACGCCACTTATTAAAGGAAAAAAGAAAAACGAGAAAACAAGTGGCAGGGGGAGAGAGTCCGGCGGAAATCGGGTGGAGAAGCTCGAGAGAGGGATCGGTCAGCTAGACAGGAGAGGGAGGGCATAGGCCAGGAAATTCAAAATTGCCGCAGGGGAGGAAACCAGCGCCTGGGAAAATGAATCGGTTTGGTTGTGAGTAGCCGTTGCTTCAAGTCGCACTTGAAGTTGCCGGAGGGGAGGAGCTCGAAAAAGGCACAACTAGGGAGCGAATTACTGGGGGTCGGGGGGGGGTATGCCAGGGGGAGACATTCTTCCATGCTATAACCGAGAGGGCACAAAAGGAAAGACAAACAGAACCACCGGATACGCAAAGAGAAAAAACCGCCTAAAAGGGGGGAACGCAGGGGGAGGGAAGGAAGCAAGAAAACGCGACCATTTCCCATCATCGAAACAACAACAAAGAAAGGAAAAAGGAATGTTGAAACCGGTCGAGGGGCAAATCAAAAAGAAAAGGTCAGGGTGGTTTCTTGGACGCGCGTTTCGGGTTGGGACGGCGGGGCTGAGGGAAATAGCTGCCCGGCTTCAAAAAAGAACACGCGAAGCTTCAGCTATGCAGGCCCAGCTAACCAAGCTGAAACATTGGGTCGAAAGGGGAAGCAAGATACGAAACAAACAGGGTCGGCATCCCTGGGGGGTGCGGAACACAGGCTCTGCCTGGGACCGGCGAAAGGCGGAATGCCCCCGCCAAATAAAGCGAGCTGCTGCACGGGGCACGGACGATTTCAGGTCCGCGAAAGGGAGACGACGTTAGGCTGGCCGTGAAGCATTGCGTTCGAAAAATGAAAAACGGGAAAAGGGGATGAATAAGAGGCGAAGAAGGATTTTCCGCGCCTCAACCGGGAGAAACATTCAGGGGGGGGCAGGCCGAGTATAGGCGGGACGGGGGAAGGGGTTGACGGGGGACGAAGAAGGAACAGGAAAACACGGGAAGGGGACCTTAGTGTAATTCACCAGACGGGATTAACCACCGGGAAGAAAGGGCTCAGGTCGTAATTCGCGGGTTAAACCTGGCCATAAGGGAGCTCTTACCGCCGCGCGACAAGAGAAATCCACTCGTGAGAATTTGAGAACAAAACGAGACAACAAGGTTTCATGACCTCAGTCAAAATGAAAAAACGAAAATAAGAGGCAGGGCCGAATTCGCAGCGGCAAGCTTCTGAAGCTAGCGGGGATGCTGCAGCTACTCGGGGCCAAAAGTCACGCGCGTAGGGAATCATCAGGCCTCGGCCGGCCTAGGGCAGAGCAAGGTCAACTAGGGGGGGGAGGGGCATGTTTTTGGAGGACCTTTTTTTGATCCACTTAACTCAAGGTGCCGTTACCGGCACGGAACAGAGATGGCTTGTTAGGGTAAGTGGATCACAGGGAAATGCCCCACGTACCTGCTAAACTGGTCGAGGCCAATCCAGAGGCGCTCTGACAGAAAAGGTCGTTAATAGCGGACAGTCCTCGCGGGGTTTGAAGATGGCGGAAATTGGACGTGCCCCGGAAAAACGCAAGCAGGGAACAAGGGGGGAGGAAAAAGGATAAGAAAAGATCGCCACATACATTTAGGGAGGTACTCTCAAGCAAGACGGGAGTCGAACGAAGGATGCAGGAAAATATTCAAAATGAAACGGAGGGCTAATCGGACGGCGAACACTTGGCGAACGAAAGACAACATACCTATGGTCGTGCTGGCGAGGAGCGAGTTCCCTCCATTGTCTTGTTGTGGGCTTGTACACATCAATGAAATCGAAAGCCCGCCCCATCTTAGCTTAAGGAGGGGAGGCTTGCGTGAGGTCAAAGAATAGGGTCAAATGTTGTAAAAAGAACTCACTAAGAAAATCAAAAAAGAACGGCCAGGAAAAAAGGGACAATGGGGGGGGCCACTTAAGGAAGTACGTCTTATTGATGCGGGAGGGGAGCCGGGACGTTGGCTAGACGGGAAAAAGAGAGGGTGGTCTGGTAACGTTTGGAATGACACGCAGAAAAGCACTGTCGAAAGCTAAGAAAGCAGATAGGGGATGAAAACAAGAGAGCGGAAAAACAACAATCAATCCGGAGGGGGGTGGGTCCTCGGCCGGGTCAAAGTAAGGAAAAGGCACGACTCACACTGTGGTGGAGCTAGGGAAAACGGGAGGTTCAGGGAAAAATTTAAGGGTCCGAATCCCGCCAGAGCAAAGGAGGAGAACGCCTAGCGGACGCAGGAAAAGGTAGGACTAAATTGAAACGATGGCCAAAAAAGCTTACCAAGAAAATGATCGCGGACGCGGAACAGATCAAACTTTCAGCGGGGGGAGAGGGGGGGTACGGGTGGATCGGGGGCTCACAAGATCAAATCAAGCAGGTCGCCAGGGGTTAAAGAGAAAGCTCAAGTAAATGGGTGAGGAAAGTAGCCACGAAACAAAGAGCGAAGAAAAAGGGGAGGACTAACAAAGCAGGGGCAACAAACGGGAACGGTCCGCCGCAATATGGAAGAGGTGACGTGTCAGCTAGGGGGGTGGGGACTGCAGAGGGAGCTGTAGACCAGCACCATAAGGGGAAGAATTAGAAACTGGGGAAACAAAAATAGAACCAAAAAGTGAAGGTGCATGCAATCAGGAAATTAAGTGGCCAGTTCGTCAGCCCATAAGTGGGCTGCTGCACGAATCGAAGGCAGGAAAAAAGGTTGCTCCGACAGAAGAATACGCACGGAATGAGGGTTGGAACTATCAAAAACGCCAGCCGCAAAGCATGGTGGAAAATGAATCTGCAAGGGGAAAACATAGGAAAAGGAAAAAACACATCAAGTCGCGCCGGGACACACTCAGGGTAACCCCGGGAAAAAAGGAAATAGAGGATATTTCTGAACAAAAGTAGTGGGGAAAACACAAGGCAAGAAAAAATCACAGTAAGCGCGTCAGGGGAGATCGGGAAAAGGAAATCATGGGGAAGGGGACCTGGGGAAATCAAGCTGGACCTAACGGCAACCTAAGTCCAGGGGAAGGGAAAAAAAGCAAACGCCTTTCAAATGAAAGAACGAATCTCCCCAGGAAAAAAATTGCAAGACGGAAACGTGCCATCCTATCCGCTCCGGGAGAAAAATCAAAAAAAAAAACGGGTAGGAACATGTGGCCTAAACCCGTGGACTTTTTTAGCCCCAAAAGGATCGGAACGAGAACGGAAGGGTGTGGCTGGGGATGAAGGGACAGAATTTGGCTCCGGCATAATCAAATTTGAAAATCTACTCTCACAAGGGCTTTCATAAAAGGGTGTGATTTAACCAGTGGAAATTCTTGTACAAAATTACCAATGAATCATTTTTAAAAAAAAAAAAAAGCCCTGGAAAAAAAAGTGACGGGGGCGTGGGGAAAAGAATAAAAGACGGTTAACGCGCAGGGCGCAGCGCTGGGTAGGAAATTGTTGGCACATTATAAAACCACAAGGAGTAAAAAAGGATGAGTTTCCTACCGGAAAGGAAAGGGAGGAGGGGTCGCCCGGCAGGGGAGCCGCCAACAAGGTGATCTCAATGCAGGGTACTCCGTGTGAGGGTAAATGGGAAATAACAAGAGGGAACACAAATGGCGTGATCAAAGGGGGACCATTAGAAGAAGTGGGACTTTGGTGACAGGGTTGGCGGGGGAAAAAGAAACAGGGACGGAAAACTAAAATAGTAGTCTAGCCGGAACCGATACATACTGGGGGGAGAAAAGGACATCCTGGGAAAAAGAACCGGCCAATAACAATGACCGAAAATAAAGCCTGGGCGCGAGATTTAATTAAGGAAAAGAAAACAACGCATAAAAAAAATAAACGGAAACCCACGAAAAAACATAAATCGAGGGATTTTCATACGAATACGCAATATTTAATGCCACAGCCAACCGCAAGGGGAGCCCAACAATTAATGGGTGGGAGAAAAGGGGGATCAAAAAGGCCATGGCCAAAAAGCAAAAAAAGATGCGGGGGGTAGGAGAAACGATTTCCAATTACCAGCGATTACTGGCCGGAAACAGACAAAAACACACTGGAAGGGGGGGTCTAGACGGAAGTCAAAAAGAACTGCATGATGAAGAAAGTGAACAAATGGGGCAGACAACTAAAAGAGAAAAATGGTACGGGGTAACGAGATTAATCACGGCAGGGTGTGAAGAATCAACGGCAACAGGACACCTCTCGAACAACAACTCAAAAAAAAAAAAAGGAAAGGAGAGGAAAGAGAAGAGAGGGTGCTCAAGGGCCGATGCTACTCAGATAAAAGATTGAACTATCAAAAACCTGTACCGGAGCGGGTTCATTCTTTTAGTTGGCAGTCAGATTAAAAAGACTGAAGGAGCTTTTTGAGAGCGAAGCAGGAACACCCACAGTGGGGGGGGAGGGAGGGCACGCCCCAGAACTCTGTAAGTAAAATCGAGAACTTCATACCTGCCGAGTGAGGCTTTTGTCAACTTTGGGTGCCAAGGGAGCAAAATAATGTGTACGGAGTACCTTTCCTTGTTGTGGGGGCAATGCATAAATATGCGTAGGCGATTTAAGTGCCATGATTAGATTTCGGTTCGGATGGCAGAAAATGAATTTAGAGGGAAGGGGAGGTAGGGAGGTGGCCATCGAGGGGCAGGAAGGGAAAAATTCAGCAAAAAAAGGAGTGGTATCTTTAACTGGGGGGGGGCGGGGTGGAATTAGTTACCGGGTGTGGCCTGAACCGGCTGCACAGTAGGGGGAAAGTGGGGCGCCCGGAAAGAAATACTAAAAAAGGAAGGGATGTAGGGGTCCCGTTGTGTTGTTCAGGAAAAAAAAGGGACACCCCAAACCATGCAAGGGGGGCGAATGGCGGAAACCAAAGTGGCAGACTGCAAGTTTAGGTTTGGTATTTCCATCGGAAAAATACGACAAAAACGGGAAGTAACCCTGAAGGAAGCTTGGCGCAGAGGAGGGGGAGAACCTACAAGAGGAAAATAATGCTTCATCCTTGCCAATGGGGGGACGCTGGGGGATAATGGGGACACCAACACCGCAACGAATGAGTGAACAGCAAACCCCCCGCGGCCTCCAAACCCTAAGGAAAGGAGAGGGGGGACAATAACGGGAAGTAAAAACATGCTGGTGAGAAACCATGGCTGGGCAATTGTTAGTGATAGATGTCCATTGAAAAATGCTGATGAACAATCAGGGGATGACAGTAAGCGGGGACAAAAGGGGAGGAGCGACGGCAACGATCAAAAAAACCCGTTCGGAAAAAACCTCGACCCCTTCGTTCGGAAAAGTTGTTGTGGGGAGAAACGCACAGGGAACACTGGTTAGATCAAAAACTATTTGCTGCTCAGAAAACGGCCGACTGGGATCTTAGGGAAGTCAACGGACCTCTTTAGACCTGGGCATTCGATCGGCCGCTAGTTCATTATAGAAAAAAGGAGAGGTTCGAACGGGCTGGGGCACAAGTAGTCCAGCCTGGGACTCCTGAAGGGGAAAAATTTTGCTCGTAACTTGTACCATTTGGACTTGCGAAAAAGAAGCGACGCCTTTCGGCATGGGGCTCACGTTCTGTCGTGTTGTCTACACACGATACCTGGGGAGAGGCAGCTTCAGGTAGAAGAGCGTAAAAAGGGAAGGTGAAGGGGCGAGGCTTTGTTGGGTGGAGAAGTTAAATATTTGGTGGGGCCAGCAGTCAAAAAAGAAAAAAACAAATTCTATGCTTTTCGCCGAAGGCGTTTTTTGAAGCAGATGAAATTACAAAAAGTGTCGGGAGGGGAAAAAAAAGGGGTCTTGAGTCCGAGCAGGAAACCGGTTGAAAAGGAAAACGAAAGGCAGCACCGACTATTGGGCATCCGGAAGCAGTAAGAAGGGCGCAAAGATTGCAGTTTCAATGAAGGAAGGTTTGGGGCTCAGCTGAACAGGAGGCAGTACGTGGCTGTAACCAGCAGTGCCGCTGCGAAAAAACAAGAAGGATGAAAGGCAAATGAATGACATGGAGGCGGACCGCAAGCGGCAAGTGGGGAGGAAATAGAAAATCAGAAAAGTGATGTTCCGGGCAAAGGGGTGAGAACAGGCAAAAAACTTTAACAGGAGGCGGGTTAAGGACAAAAACAAGGCGAGCGGCTGCTTGCAGGACCGCCAAATGGTGAGCTACACAAGAAAAGGGAAAAAAGAACCAAAGACTCCTAGTAATGTTATGGTTCCCGGCTCTGGGCCACCGAGCGGGGAGGGGAAGCGGAAGCTTTTTACCTACTCATCGTCACTGCAATAAGCAAAGGACGCTCAGACTTCAAGGCTAATCGATGATGGAGGAAAACGGCCTGGAAAGTTCGCGAACGGTTTTGAACAGAAGGTAGGCAAGTGTTTTCAGCGCATTGTGGCTTGTGCTTCTGTCAACGCAGATCGGGGGTAGAGCTTGAATATGAGGGAATTGTGTTCAGAGGGGTCGGTTGATAAAAAAAGACAATCTGCTGGGATAAGAAGATTTAGACGAGAGGCGGTATACAAAATTCCAAAAAACTCATGGAAAAAGGCCCAACGCACAAAACGACACGAATGCACGCACGCTTAAAACTCCGAGAGAATTCTGGGGGATCGCCTGCCATTTGGGGGGCGCCTCTTGTCACGGAGGGTATTATGTGAGGTAACAGTAGGGGGGAGGGAAACCACCGGGGCAGAGGCTAGCAAGAAGGAAATCACGCGAAACATATTCTCCATAGGGGATGATGTTGTGAACGTTCAATATTGAAGGGAGACATCCGCAACACGACAATGGCGGTGGGGGGAAGATCTCGCACCGGCAATCCTGACTGAAGTTGGGGATGTCCGGAGGGGGAGACGACGGCTCCTGCGCTGGCTGTCCCGGGGCGGTGGTGAAGAGGGTGGTGCCTGGGAAGCTGTTCCCTGTCCTTGTGGAGGGTGTACAACGATCGATTAAGAGTACAGAAGAATGTGTAGGGAGACTGGTGGATTCTTGCACGTTTATGACACCGAGTGTTCCGAGTGACATTGGGTCTTCGTTATGAAGGAGGCGGCAGAATCTACTGAACTACTGCGAATGAATCGAAACCATCGGGTCGACTCGGATCTCTTATCAGGGAAGAAGAAAAGGGTGATTCACCTCATCCAGATTGCCTATAAGTTGAGCATGTACGTTTTCGATGTGATACAGGGAGCTATTACATTAGAGATTGGATGCAAGTACAAGGGAAAAAAATATTACCCGGCTATCTAGACCGGGAAGGAGAACCTCGTCTTAATAACATGAGAAAAAAATCTGAAGGAAGAGGGCCATGCGTACGCCTAGAGAGAGGCTAAAAGCGCCAATAGGAAAGACAACAATAAAAAAAAAAAAGACGAGCCCTCCATAATCTTCAGCAGAATTCTAATAAACTGCGAGCAACGTGAGGGATGTCTGCCGGGAAAACCAGTGTCCTCTCTTAGGAGGTAGCCAGTCCTTTTCCTAAAAAGTAAAAACTACTTCGGAACTGCGGAGGAAGATGGTGCATAGATCTTGTTGAACAAAAACGAATCAAACCGGGAGAGTACCCATTCCGGGAGTTCCGCCTTGGGAAGAAGAAAGCTTCATCTCGGGCCATGGGAAGTGCTCTAAACTTCTCTGAAAAGCCACACGCCGACCACAATAACCAGAGCCCCTAAGCAAAAGTTGAGCTTTCACCCGGTCTGGGAGCCAGTAATAGTCTTAAAAGGATTAAAAAAAGGGTCAAAGAGTAACGGGCGGTCAGTTTCCGTATCGGCCCCTCTAAGGAAGAACTAAAGGCGCGTCCAGGTGCGAGGAAGAAATCGGCAGGGAAAAGCGTTGTGCCGAAGATCGCGCTAGAGGTCATTAATTGCGAGGACTTAGATAGGGAGGGCCATGCATAGCCTTGCAATTTCAAAAGCGGGGCCGAAGAGGGACTGGACAAGTTTTAAAGTATCGGGACGGAAAATTTTCTTAAAATGCGGGAGACTGGGGGTCAGCCTGGGAAGTAGCGACGCGGAAAGGCCGATAGTGAATCGACTGCGTTTGTTCGGGGTTGAAGCCGGATCGGATTCGAAAGGAGAATGGGATCCCGAAAATCCCGGAAGACCAAAAGCATAAAACCGTATAGCGGCCACTAAAAAACACCACGACATTGCGCAGAGCGGCCGCCCGTTGTCTACCC
>Ga0179593_1619901_pt1 | contig 19028 bp, 24 predicted proteins | sample CZODoug2_1_08_16_FD_185931 | JGI IMG/M metagenome (GOLD analysis project Ga0179593, IMG submission 185931) | Vadose zone soil fungal communities from Angelo Coast Range Reserve, California, USA - CZODoug2_1_08_16fungal (PacBio error correction) | ecosystem: Environmental > Terrestrial > Soil >...
CGGCGGGGGGGGTCAAGGGCGTGAGCCAGACGAGCGGCCAGGTGCGGCGTTTCCCGAAAAAGGGGCCGGGCCAAAAGGGGGGGGGAAAGCCTTCAGGAAAGGATTCAGTCTGGATGTGAGCGGCAGGAAAACAACACGGTGCGAAGAGGGGCACAAACGGGAAAAGGAAGGCTGGTTCGTGCAAAATAGAGAGGAGGGAGGGCTCGGCGCACAACAAGGGGGAAAAAGCTGGCGGCGGAAAAAAGCAAGGAGGTGGGCGGAGACACCCTTCGGGGGGGGGCGCTCCGAGGGGAGTGTGGGGGCGGGGAGAAAAGTTTGGGGGGAAAAAAAACCCCTCCGAACCTGAAGGGAAAAAGGGGTAAGGAAAAAAGGGGGAACCTCTATGGGAGGAATCTTGTGTTGACAGGGGGAAGGGCCTCCCCGGTAGTAATCGAAAGGGGAAGGCAACAGGAGAGGACACCCCCTACTGTCCAAAAGGACAGACTAATCTAACCAGCGTAAGTCGTTGCCGTTGTGGAGGGTGGGGAGATGGTAAGGGAAAATGTTCTGAAAAGCCAGGTCTTGGAAAAGTCGTTCCAGACGCAGACAAAACCTTGGGGGGAAAGAGAGAAAAAGAGTTCCCAATCGCGGAAACGTTCCTTCCGGGGCATGGGGGGTGTCAGGGGGAAAGAACTAAAAGAAGGGTCTCATCGGGGCCGTACGACCAGCAGGGGTCCCTCCTCCTTCTTTTGGGGGGAACAAGGGTGTCTTTTCGGAAAAAAAAACTACTATCAGGGAGGGGGGGGGGGGGGTCCACTTCGTTAACAGCACCTGGGTGCAAATGTCAAAAGAGAAATCTGTGCGGAAAAAAGAAAAAGCCAAATTCCTGCCCCAGGGGCTACTCCAGTTTCCTTATTTTTAGATGACACAAGAAGGAAGGAGGGAATCCTTCCGAGGAAGATTCCCACCCTGGGGGAGAGGGTCCGATGTACGCCTAAACCAGAAGGGGTGAACTCCCTTCAGGGAAAAGGGGACACTACCTCATCCAAGGGGAAAGAAAAAGTCTGGGTGGGGGGGGTGGCCGGAGCGAAAAAAAAAAAGAACCTAACCAGGGGGAAGGAAAAAAAAGAATTCAGGATCATAGGACTTGTTGGCACAGGAACCCCATCTATTTTGTCAGGGAGGGATGAGAAGGGAAACCAGAGAAAGGAAAAAACAGCACACAAAAAAAAAAAAAGGAGACACCCAGGCCAAGGGGGAGGCGAACCTGGTTTCTGGCATACAGGAAAATTTGAAGGAAAAGGGGGGCTCTTTTTATAAAATTGGATGAAAACAAGGAGCGCCCCTCAACCTCAAAGAAAGGGAATTTAGAGGGGAAAAAAAAAAAAAAAAAGGGCGCTCTATCTGGGAGGAGGTAGAGATGTTCACGCGGGAAAAAAAATGCCCTTTCTAACGTAAAGTACTCTCACGAAAGGGAAAGAGGCTATGACGCGTACAGGGCAGGACAATTAGGGAAACGATTCTCAACAAACCGTTGGAAAAAGGGAAGGGGAAAAAAAAAAAGACTCCAGGGGGGGGGAAGCACTCACCTCCACTAGGCTTTCCCGGGGAGAAAGAAGAAAACCTTCTCTTCCCGAACATCTCAGGAAAAAAGAGGGGAAGAAAAGAAAAAAGGTTCCAAAAACGGGGGGAGGAAAAGATGCTTCCGACAAAAAAGTGCCCCAGCCCTGTGAGGGTCAAGAAAAGAGTGGTGCTGGGCCAACATTTCGCTGCAAGAAGAGGATCACTTGGAGAGGGGGGAAATCTCCATGCATGCCGCCGACAACTTCCGGCATGCGGGAGGGGCTTCTGGAAGCAGTTCAAGGGGCGGACAAGCCCCTTCTTTACGAAGACAGTTTCGGGGGGACCAAGGGGGAGGGGGACGAAAGGAAAACCACTGAGCCCTTCTGTGGTTTTTGAGACGTCTCCATACCCATGGGGGGGGGGGGGGGACGCACCGCCAAATAAAAAAGAAAGGAAAAACCACACCGAGACATCCTGGGTCAAGAAAGCCAGTAGAAGAAAAAAAAAAAATCGAAAAAAAAAAAAAAAGTGCAACTTCCATCAGACAAATGTTGACTATGGGGAAAGAAGGGGTAACGGAACCAGGGGAGCAAAAAAAGGTCCCAGGGAAGGAAAAACCCATGAGTTCGGGGAGTCATGGGTCTTACCAATACAGTCTAAAAAAAGAAAGGGAACCCAGGGGAAAAAGAAAAAAGAGACCCCTAAATCCATTGAAGATCAAGAGAAAAAAATTTTTCAAGAAAAAAAGGGGGGTACTCCTTTTCATCCTAGAGAGAGAAACATATCACAGTCTACTGGGTCTATTCAAAAAAAAAAAAGGCCCCCCCTAGTAAGTCTTCGCCCCGGCCTTTACACAAGGGCTGGTTGGAAAAAAAAAGGAAACTGTGGAAAAAGGGGGGGCCCCCCTGATCTGCATGACTTAGGGACTGAAAAGAGGGGTTATCAGAGGGGGGGGAGTGCTTTTTTTTAGGTAAAGGGGAGCGTCAGGGGAGGACAGGTGCAGAGAATCTGCCGGAGGGAAAAGTGGTTGTTTCGGAAAAAGCAGTCAAACGGAAGAGAATGGAGAAGCAGAAGTGGGAGGAGGACGGGGGGAAAGGAAGGGCGGGGGAAAGAAAGGAGAATTTCGCCAAGGAAAAAATTTCGGGGAAAAAAAAAAACCGAACCTGCTGATTTTAAAAAGACCAACCAAAACAGGGTCCACAAAAGGGAGGGAAAATGACGGGGGGTTACCGTTCCCGGAAGGGGACACAGGCCCAAAAGCCGAGTCAAAGGGGAAGCCAACAGTGGAAAAAAGAAAAAGGGGGGAAGCGATGAAGGGGAACACCTTGGAGAAAAAAAGGGGTAAAGAAGAACGAATACCGACTCTTCAGGAAAGCATCCATGGGAAAAGGGGGGGATCGAAAGAAAAAAACTTCCGAGGAATCTCCCCTTCCAAGAGAATAGAACGACATCATAATCGGGGGAAAAAAACCGCAGGGGGGAAGGCTCTCCCAAAAACCGTCCAACAAGAAAAAGGGGTTGAGAGGCACGGAAACCAAGAAAAAAAAAAGGTTGAGGGGGAAGGAGAAAGATTGCCCAGCTCAAAATGCCTCCCACGGAGGGGAGGGAAAGGCCGGAACCCCTTTAGGAAAAGGTCAAGAAAAAAAACTGGAGAAAAAAAGGAAGGCCAAAGAGGGGGAAAAAAAAAAGGAAACGCTCCGGTCTTTGCAAAAAAAAAAAGGGTACCCCACAGGTCGAAAGAAAGAAGACAAACCCCTTTCGGGAAAGCCAGCCCCATGGGAAAAAAAAGGGGGGACATTCTGAGGGGAGGAGAAAAAAAAAAAAAAAACTTATGTATTATTGAAAAAAAGGCAATCCCCCGCCAGAGACTCAAACGGCTCCATGGTGTTTTGGCGAGGCAAGGGGTCAAAAAGGGGGAAAAAAGGGATCGTGTCCTCCTGGGGAAGGGGGGGGAGGAGAAGAAAAACGCGCAAACGAAGAAAAAAAACCTGAAAAGGGAGGAAAGGGGGGACTCTCTTGTACTACAAGGGCCGGGAAGGGAAGAATCCCAGGGGGGAAGGGAGGGGGGATGTGGCAAGAGGGGGAAAAAAAAAAAAAAAAAAGCACACCCCTTTCGTGGAACACAGGAAACGGAAAAGGAAGAGACAACAGAGAGGTTGGAAAAGGGAAAAAAGGGGGCCATCCGGCCTTCAAGAACCGTAAAGCGGAAGACCAAAAAAGGGATGGGGGCAAAAAAAAGAGCGGGAAAAGGAAAGCCCTGGTGATCAAATGGACAGGGAAAAAAAGGCTTTTAAAGGAAAAGAGGAGGATCAACTTCCAAGGTGTCACTCGGCCATCCCAAGGAACAGTTCTTCTGCACCCCGGAACGGGGGGGGGGGGAGGCTGGCAACAAAGCGGGGAAAAGGGGGAAAGGGCCCGGAAAAAAGCTTCCTCAAAATGTTGGAAGTAGTGTTTGAGGGGGGGGGGCTTGGAAAAAAACACAGGGGAAAGGGGGGGGTACCGACTAGGTAGGGAGGGGAAAGGAGCCCCTTTCTCCCTTATTCAAGCCCTGGCCAAGGGGGCCTTGGCGCCAAGAAAAAGTAAACACCGAGGGGAGGGAAACTTCTTCTAGGGAGCCTGAAAATATCGGAAAAACTGATCAGAGCCCGCACAAAAAAAGCGAGGCGAATGCCCAGAAAAAAAGAAGGCCTGCCCCAGGGAAAAACACCACAAAAACTCTCTGAAAAAAAAACATTCCTTTTTCACAACTAAACAAGGAAGAACGCCGAGGACTTTTTTGCACCCCCCTGTGGAAAAAGGGGCGGGGTGGGGAAAACCCAATGGGGGGAAGGGGGGGGGGGGCCCAAGAACTGCGAAAGCCAGGGAACTAAATGGGGGCGAAGAACTAAGAAATAATTAGCCATGGGAAAGCGGGTAACGGGAGGGAGAGGGAGCGATTCCCAAAATTTACCGCCAGAGAAGGGTTCTTAGGCACAGAAAAAAAAAGATGGTCTCCCAGGGAACTTTCTGCCGGGGGAAGGGCAAACACCATGATCCTCCAGAAACTCTCAAGGAAAAGGGGGGAAAGACTGAGGAGTTTTTGGGGTTTTCAGACAACTCCGGAAGAAAAAAAAAAACCGTGGGTCAGAAAGAAAGGGTTTTTTTTAGCTGGCCGGGAAACGTCGGGGCGCGAAAAAAATGGGTGAGAGGAACAGCACAAGGAAGTGGGTCCCTTGGGGGATGGAAGAAGGTGGGGAGTTGACGTCCCAAAAAGGCGGGAAAAAAAAAGGACGATCGGGGGGGTTGGTCCAATTTGGAGGAGACGGAAAAAGCTCAAAAATGCTAATGGTAAGGAAAAGGGGAAAAAACCAAAGAGGCCATTTTGGCCAAAAAAACTCCGACCAAGCCCGGCGGGGGAGAAAAAAACAACCGAAGAAATTCTCCACCATCCGAAAAAAAACGTTTTTCCAAAAAACATAAAAAATGAAAAAGCTGACCTCTCGGAGAAAAAATTTCTCGACATGTGGCGGGAAGAATGAAACTTCTCACAATCGGGAAATAGAGGCCCCCAAAAAAAAAAGGAATGGTTGAACCACTACCAGGTTCCAACGAAAAAAAACTTGGGTGGGGGGGGGGTCCTCCAACTCGCGGAAAAAAATAAGGGGACTCTAAAAGTGGGGGAGAGTCTGCCCGGTAAGGGAGGAAAGGGTACGGGGAGCCTTGACGGTGAAGATTGGAAACAAAGAACAGGGGTCGTGAAGAAGGGCATGTCGAAAAGAGGGGAAGATCGAAAACTCCTGAAAAAGGAAACCCTAGGAAAGAAGCGGGAGAAGGGGGGAGAGGTGGGCAAGGGAGGGAAGAAAACGCGGGGAGGCGTAAAGCCGTCTGGAAAAGGGAAAAAAGCGTCAAACCGGGAGGAAAGTTTCGAAGGGGGAGGGGGTTGGGGGAAGAAAGCCGTTTTGGAAAGGTTGCTGAAAAGCGGCCAAAAAAAAGGAGAGAACGCCCTGCGGCAGATCCAAAATGGGAGCAGGGGGCGCGTCGGGGAGAAGGGGCGAGCCTCGTTGTGTCAAAAAAAAAAAAAAGGAAACAAACCGAGGGGCGTGCGAAAGGGGAAGGAAAAATCATTCCTTGAAAACCCCCAAGAACAGAGCACGCGTGGCAAAGAGAAAGGGGGTTCTTTGGAACAGCAGACGGGGGGTTCCAGGGGGAAAAAATCCGAAAACCCACTGCTGGCGGGAAAAAAAAAAAAAAAAACAATTATCGGAATCTGTTCTCCTGTCTTTTCCAGGAATATCATTGGGAGGAACGATCAAAAAGAGGGGCCACCATAAGAGGCAAAACCCGAGCGAAAATACTGTGGAGTAGGGGGGGGAAAAACTGGTGGGGGAAAAAAAGTTATAAACGGATAGGTAAAGGAAAAACACTGAGAGGGAACAGAGACCCTTTATTAAGGGGGAAGCCGTTCCCAAGGGATGAAAGAGGGCCAAGTCCTAGAAAAAAGACTAAGGGGGGGAAAGGAATCTTACAATAAATTTAAGAGGGGCAAAATGGCAATGGGGGGTTCAAAAGAGTGGGTGCAGAACATTTCGTGGAAAAAACCAAAATAACACATGAAAGACAAAAAGATTTTCTGTAAGAAGGACAAACTAAGAGGAGATATCAGCTTCGGGACGTAAAACCAAAAAGACCAAGGCGAAAAAGGGTACCTGGGTCCTGAGCCTCGTGAGGCTCCTTTAAATTTCGTCAAACGCCACTCAGGGAACAACTGGGGAGGAAAGTTCCAAAACAGGGGGGTCCTCCCCAATTCTGCCCAAAACGCGACGCAGGAGACCTTGAAAGAAGGAAAGAGGAATAATCCTAATAAAAAGGGTGAACGATCGAAAGAAGACGAGGAGAAGCTTTTTTTCAGACTATACCTGGAATTTCAAGGGGGAAAAAAAGACGGGTATCATAGAAAAGAGGGAGGTTTGTCGACCTACACAAAGGGTGACAAACTACGTAGAAAGGTGGTTGGGAAAAAAAGATCCCTAATTCTTTGGTAAAGGAAACGATCCCGGGAAAAGTGCATCCGGGACATTTGAAGGAAAAAAAGTATTCCTTCCCATGGGAGGGGGATCTGTCCCGGGGTAATCTCCTGGGGTTCCGGAAAGTTTCCCGAAGAGGAGAGTCCCTCGGCTGGAAAGGATGTGAAGAAAAAGAAACACATTTTGGCCTTCTAACTAAACTTATTCGGTACAACAGGGGGAAAAAAAAGACAAGAGCAAAAAAGGAAACCTGAGGCAGCTCCCCAAAAAAAAGGTGGCCCGGCACGAACAGCAGGCCGCTGACCAAATGAAAGGTAAAAAAAAAAAAATCCAGGGAAAAAACTAAAAGGGGGGATCGAACACGGACCAGCCAAAGAAGGCCGAGGAAAAAAAAAAAAAGTGAAAGGGTTTGCGGAGGGAACACTTTCTCAATGGAAAAGGGTTCTGCAAAAAAGACAAGGGGGGCTCCCAACCAGAAAGAGTAGGGCAACGAAGAGCTCAACCTCGGGGAAGGAAAAAACGAACCTAGAAAAAACGAAAGGGAGGAAAAAACTTCACAATCTACAAAGAAACCAACAAACTTAAGAGAGGCCGACGGGGAGGGGAGAGGTGATCGAAAAAAGGAAGATTTCGGGAGCCTTGGGAGGGAACGAAGGGAGGGAAAATCCATCCGGCTTAAAAGGACGGGGCGGTACGGGAAGAGGAAGGATCGGTGTCAGGAGGGAAAAAAGACAAGTTATAAAAACGGCCCTTGCGGTAGGGGGGGGGGGGACCAAACGAACGAGAAAAAAACGGATAGCTTAAAAGGGGAAAAAGAAAGGGGGGCATGCTGGAGAAGGAAAAAGGGGGGGAGACGTTTTGCCAAGTGCTGGAAGGACACCTTGTCAAGGAGCCAAAAAAGAACCTGGGGGGGAGACTATTCGCCAAGCTCCGAACCACGAAGGGAGGAAGGGACTCGACCCTGACTAAAAGAATGAATTTTAAAAAGGAAAAAGGATTATCTTTGGGGGGGAAAGGGGGGAGAGACAAGGGCCCTTCCACCTTGAAAAAAAAAATTCCAGGACGCACCTTCGGAAAAAACGAAGTCACCAGAATCTTTCAGGGACCTCTGGGTTACAAGGGGGGCCGTTTTGACTTAAAAAAAAAAAAAAGAATCTCGACAAGGTCTTAAAGCAGACCAGGTTCTCGAAGGAAGGTCACAGGACACCGAAAGGGGTAAAAAAAAGAATTTCCAACAAAGATAGAACTCATTCGGGCATCGTCGGGAAAAAAACGGGTAAATTTCTCTCTTAAAACTGCCGCCGGTCCCTGGTGTTCGGGGGGGGGGGGGGAAAAAAATTTGGTGTCTCTGGGACCTAGTTTTCGAAAAGCCTTCAAAGAGAAAAGCCCTGAGAGAGGGCCTTGGGGAGGACATAGGGAGGGGGTGGTCCGGGGATGCAGGAAAGATCAAGGCAAAAGGAAAGGGGGGGGGCACTTCTTCCCAAAGATGATTGTGGCTCGCCAAGATCGCCCCTCGGTGCGCAAGGAGGGACGCCATGAAAAAAAAGAAAGAAAGGGGGCGGATGGGAGAGGAGAAACCATCGCTTAAAAAGTCCTGAAATACCTCTCGGGGGGGGAACAGCTAAAAAAAAAACGAAGAAGGGGGGGTCTAATTGGAGGAAAAAAGGTTCCTTACTCTCAAAATCTCCCCTTCGGAAAAACAGTGGGTTCCACGACAAAAAAAATTGTAGGCTCGGGGGGGAAGGGGAACGGTGGCCGAGACGTCCCGAAAAAGAAAGAAAACGGGCCGGCCTCCAGGAAAATGAAATCAAAAAAAGGAAATCCACCAAGAAAGGGGGGGGGAACCACCTGGGCGTCTGTGCCACCCGATCCCGGGAAAAAAGGACAAACAGCCCACACGAGGGGGGAAAAAGCGTTCCGAAAGGGGAGGGGGGGGTGCGAGCCACGGTTTCCTGAAGAAATCAATGTTGGGCCCAAGGGGGTATTACCCAAGCCCTCGCTAAAAAAATAAAAAAAGGAAGGGAGAAAAAAATCTACCGCGCCGGGCCGGGCCGAGGGGCCGGAAAATGGTGCAAGAAAAAGGTGGCAAGTTCGGAACCAGACCCGGTCGCCACGGGGAAAGGGGCCGATTCTGACGAGGAAAAAACAATACAAGGCACTACCCGGTCGAGGCATACTCTCCAAAAAAAGACAAACAAGGTAAAAGTGAGGGAAAAGGAAAAATTGGAAAAGGGAGGGGAGGGGGATCTCGGGGAGACTTCGCGAAAAAAAGCCCTCCTAGGGGAAAAAAACAGGGTCGAAAAGAGGGAGGGCAAAAAGGAGTCGCCGCGGAGTAATGGAAATCCCAAAGGACCGCACCGGGGCCCAAATGGGGACACAGGGGATCTACAGGGGGGGGGGACGGGTTGCGAAAAAAGGTTCAAGTTAAGGGGGGGGTGGGGGGGGCCACTTTCTGTAAAGCCTATTCCCGATACGGGCGCGTGGGAAGAGGGAAATTGAAAAAAGCAAAGCTTTCGGGAAAAAGTCGGTAAGGCCTGGGGAGGGAAAATGAGGGAAAAACGTAAAGGGCTGGGAAAAGACCAAGGCTTTCTTGGGAAGCATTTCGAAAAAATGCCGCTTCGACAGAAAAACCACGGAAATTAAAAAAAGAGGGGGGGTCTCAGGACTAATACCAACCTTTCAAAAAAAGACCAAACCCCCCAGCTATGGGGGGTTGGACGAACAAGAAAACCAGGGGACTAGAAGAAATAAAAAAAAGAAAGGCTTCAACAAGAAAGGGACTCCAAGGCTTCATAACGAAAAAGCACGGCCAAGGAGAAACTTTCAAGGGTCTGAACGAAGGTTGAAAGGGCTTCAACCAATCTATCAAAATAGCAAGGAATATAAAGGGGCCAACAAGCATTGGGGAAGCTGGCTCAAGGGGCCGGACCATCAAGCGGGGGAAGGTCGAAAAAAAGCGTCGCAAGCTAGCCCTTTGGAACGCTCCGGCCTTGGGAAAAAAGGGGGGCCAAAGAAAAAATGGGGGGGGGGTTATAGGAAAGGGAGATCACAAAAAATGGGCGCCTGGGGAGGAGCCCCGCCGATATCCAAAGAAAAAGACGCCGAAAAGGGGAGGGACAATCCCGCTTTGAAAAAGGGGGAACCCTGGGGGGAGGTGTACGAACCAAAAATGGGACAAAAGGAGGAAAAGGGACTCTCGGAGGGGGAAAAAGAGGCTTTCTTCCTGGGGATCATCCGGGGCGGGGATGGGGTGGGCCACGGCTGTGACGGAGGTTTCAAGGAAAAAAGAAATCCAGAAGAGAGGGAACCAGTTTTTCTGCAAAAAGAGGAAAAAAAAACGAGCTGAGATGGCGAGCAGAAAAAGTGAAAGGGGCCCAGGGCTTCTACGCCAGGGGGGAACCAAATGACCTAAGGGAAAGGAAAAGAATTTCTCAAGGGGAAAGAGGGAGTCGGTTAAAGACCTGCCCGGAGAACCCTCAAAGCCCCCAACAGGAACAACACGACAGGGAAAAACAACAAGTATTACGCCGATGGGGGGAGGTCCCCTTCCCGGGAAGAGGCAAATCCTAGGGCAACCGGAAAGGTGCCAGCCGTCCAAAAAGACTGGTGGAGTGGAAAAAGGACGAAAAAAAAATTAGAAAACCTGGGGACGTCCTATTAGAAAGACCGACCGGGAGGGGGGACATCCATGCCCCTAATGGTCGGATAAGAAAAAAGCATCAAAGGGAAAAAAGCTCCCTTTCCCGAGAAAGGAGACTGTGGCCTGATGAGTGGTCTTCTCCTCCCAGGGAAGGGGGGTTTGTCGAAAAAAATGGGGGAGAAAAACGGTTTTGGGTGTCCAACAGGGAGAAACAGAATGTTTGAGATGAGCCCCCCCACTAATTGGACCCAAAAGGGGGGGTGTGATGCAACTTCGGGGAAAATCAAAAAACTGGGAAGGGTGAAAAAAAAAGGGCTTCGGGGAAAAGGGGGGGAAAGAGACTATCCTAGTTCAAGTTCGGATAACTCAGCAAGGAAGGCAGGGCCCGCCGAGAGGTCAGGAACCTTGAAAAAAAAAAAAGGAAAAAAAAGATCAGACACAAAATGGAGGGGGCAACTTGCACATCCAACCATTTTGAGGAGGGTAAGGGAGACTGATTTCAAGAAAAGGGAAAGAAAAAAAGGAATTATATTACAGATGGGGCCCCTCCCAGGAGACTCGAAAGCGGGGACGTCCATGGGTGGTTTTCTGGGAGAGGGGGTGCCCCTCAAGGGAGGGGATCTCCCTGGTCCCTACCAGAGAGCAATACCTAGTCTTCTCGCCTCGGCAAGGAATCCCCAAGCACAAGGGGGGGGTAGAGAAGAGGAGGGTAATTAACAGAAAAGGGGTTAGGGACCGACCTCTCTTTCAAAAAGGGGGAGGCATAGCAACATTTTTGGAAGAGTTCTTTAAAAAAATGAAAAACCTTTTGGGTGGAAATCGTAAGTACGAAACTCCTGAGGGAGGAAAAAGATGGGGGCGGTCGGTGAAGGGGGCTCTTTTGGCCCAATCCAGTGCGATCCAGGAGCTTCATCCTCCACGAAGCAAAAGCCACAGTCTTAAACTGGAGGGAACAAGTAAAAATGAAGAAAACTTTCATGCTCTCGCCCTTGTTGGAGGGGAGTCGCTTTCAAAGGAAGATCAGGGGGGACAGGTATTCTTCCAAGCGTAACGTCCCCAGGGGGGGCCAGCATCAGGAACGTCGTCCGGGAAGAAAGGACAGGGGTTCTAACATCACAGTTGACAAGAGGTTTTGCCCTGAAAAAAAGGGGCCCGTCCAGAAAGAGGCGTCCTAAGGCTAGTGTGGGGGGGGGGTGTAATGGGGGGGATTTGAGGGGCGAACTCGGGAGGGGGGGGTTTTACCACTACTGGCGGGGGGGGGGGGCGGGACGTCAAAAGGGACTTAAAGGAGCCAGAACCTGAAAAAGGACTTGGCGCCGCCTGCGGGGCTGTTTCACACAATTATGGAAAGTTCGCACTCCTCAAAAGCTCGGGGGGTGAAAAAGAAAAAGAAAAAAATTGCCGAAACAAAAAAACTTTCGCATCGGGGCGTTTTGCCAAAAAGAACCCCTGCTCAGCCAAAGGGGCGATGAACAAAGAACTTATTCGAGCTTCGGTTTGCCTAAAACCGAATTCCTCAAAAGGGGTGGGAAGGGGGGCCCCCAAATGGAACACCGTGAGGGAACTCCTCAGGGGAAAAAGGTCAAGCGGTTTGGTAGAGAAACGGGAGCGGAACGGGAGTCCCCCGAAATAGGGCAAAGGAGATGGCCTCCAGAACCAATGCCGCCAAAGGAGAGGGGTGCTCTCGGGGAGGGTCAACCAAAATGAAAGGGGAAACCAAAAAGGGCCTTACTTCCAAGGGGAAGCTCGACGAGGAGAAGGGGAGGGTCTTCCTAAAAAGGGAAAACTAAAAGAAGGGGGGAAAAACCCCAGGAGAAGGCCCATTTGCAGCCCTTGTTGTGCAGGGGGGGACATACTGCAAAAGGGGAGGGGGGGAGGGTTTCCGCCAGCGACAACCACGCGAAAAAGAGGGGAACCTTGAAAGAGGGGGGGGGGGTGCAGCGGCCCAGTCGGGGGGATCGGGGTAAAATTAAAGGGAAAACCTTTGGCGGTAGGAGGGGATGAAGCCGTTCGGGGGGGGGGGTACGAGTCCATTAGGTTGGAGGGGGGGGGCGGGGGGGGGGGCCAACACAAATAGAGAAGGGGGGGGGGGGTTTTTTCAGTTGTAAGAGACGGGGGGAAAAAGCATCCAAAACAAATAAGTCGGCGGGGCTGGAAACCCCCCTGTCAGAAGAAAGGGGAACCCGTACCTTAGGGTCCGACTCAAAACAAAGTAAAATTCCGACGGACCTCCGCACCCACTGCAAAAAAGGTTGGAAAAAAAAAGGCCCCTGAAACTCTGCAGTGGGGGGGGAACAAGCGCCCAGGAGGGAGCAACGAGGGGCAAAAAAAAAAATTTTGCCAGCAAAAAACTGACCTTCCCGGGGGGGGGGGGAAAAAGATGGTGGGTGGGCAGAAACGCAAAGATAAAGATCTAATCAGGTGGCAACAGGGCCCACCGGTCGTTAAAAGGAGGGATGCACAGAATAAGGGGGACGGAAAACTAAAAATTACTAAAAAAGGCACGCTTACTCCGTTCAAGGAGGGCGCAGAAAAAAAGCCCAAAACCGCGGAAAAAGGGGCCTAAAAAAAAATTCCTGCCCCGCAGAGGGGGCTCCCTATGAGCGGAGGGGAAGTGTCTTCAGAGCCTCACGTTTGAGCGTAGCCCGGGGGCGAGTGAGGGGGGTAATGGATGTGGGAATACCCTTGCCCATGGTTAGGCCAAAACAGGGACGCCTAAGGAACGATACGGGACTTCTCTCAAAGAAAAAAGACACCGGATCACGAGGGGCCCCCAGCTGAAGGGGAAGGGCCGGAAAGTTGTCGGGGAGCTGTAGTCCCAGAAAAAAAAGGGGGCCCAATCACCGCCTCACTGGGGAAAAAAAAAAAAAGGAAACGTGATCAGAATGCCCCCACTCAGCCCAAGAACATGGAAGCCGCCGGCTTTGGGGGGGCCGAAAAACGCTTGGGATCGTGGGCCTAAGTTCAGAAAAGACGCCCAGTAAAAAGGGCATAACGAACAGGGAAGCCTGAATACTGGGGAAAAGGAAGGCCGGTTTTAGGGGTCCGACGGGACAAAAAAGGACCCAAAAAAGGGAAGACCACCCGATCGACATAGAACACGTTGCTAAAAGGAGGGTTACAAAAAGGGGAAGAAAAAATGTAGAACGGAGGAGTGAGACGTACAGGAAAAGTTGTACAAGCAAAGGCCAAAACAAGACGTCAAACGATGCACGAAAAAGAGATTATGGGAAATCACCCTCCAAGGGGGAAAACCGGAACCAGTGGATTTCCAGCCGTTGGGAGAACCGAGGGCTTAGGAGGGGGGGGGGAGGGAGACACACCATCGGAGAATCAAAAGTTTACTAAACGGTTCACCCCAAGCTTCTTAGACGCGCAAAAAACCAAGGGGAGTTCCCGCCAAAGAATCCGGGGGAGAAAGGTAAAGGACAAACGGATAGGGGAACCCACCGGGGGCCAAAGACTTAGGTACGGGAAAAAACGGCCGCCGAAACACGAACGTACGTAACCCGGAAAAATGAAAGTCGAAGGAAAAAGGAATAAAACCAGACAAAAAAGGAGAGGTCCACTACCATCAGCTTGTGAAGACTGGAAACCCAAAATTGGTAGGCATTCAGAGATCACTGCTTCAGGGTGACAGACGCACTCCAGGAGTTTAGGGGGAAACTGAAATTCAGTTTGGAGGCCGAAAAGGTATTGCAAGGGCACGTTGTCCTGCCTTCCCATTACCCAAGGAGACCATCGTAAAGAAAGGTTTTAAAGGGGGAAAAAAAGATTCCGCCAGTCGGTCCCTCGTCGGGGGTGCTCGCCCAAACCTGGAGAGGAAGAGCTCCCCCAGCCCCTTCGAGCGAAAAAGGGGGGGGGGGGGGCTCAAGACCCTCCAGAAAAAGATCCCTGGGGCCCTCAACGTCCAGCTTCTGACTATCACCAGGGGAAAAAATCCAGGGGACCTCTGCCATGGAAAAATGTTTTTCATCTTACCAGAAAGAAGTTTCCAAGAAGACAAAAATGGAAGGGGGGGGCCCCGGGGTGGGAGTGTCTAACCCCGAGATCCAGGGGGGGAAAAAGAAAGATCCATTCTGAAAGAAAGGGCAGAGTGCTGTAGGGGTCCCCCTAGAATAGAAAGGAACGCCCCATAGTTTAAATCCCTAAACGAGAAGACCCTCCGAGGAAAGGGGAGACAAAGTCCCTCACCAACCATCCGTTAAATACGTCAAAAAAAAAAACGGGGGGAATATATCACTCTTGGAGGGTTTCTAACTTCGAGAAAAAGATATCGGGGGGAATGGTTTCGGGAACGATTTTCCTACGATAGGGAAAAGACATTTCTTTCCGCAAGGATTTGGCATGTTACTCAGGGGAGGGACTGCCTGACTCACCGGGAGGGAGGGGGAGGACTAAACAAAGGGGTCAGAAAAAAATCTTCCGGGGGGGGGGGGGGGGGTAGTGTCCCCACGTACTATAATTTCCTATTCAAAAGAAAAGATGGAAGAACCTACTTTGTAGCCCCAAGAATGTGGCAAAGCCCAGATTTTTCGGGGAATTTCTATCAAAAGGTCAGCAGACTGCAAGAGGGGCGGGGGGTTTTGGGAAAGAAAAACGCCGACTCAAAACTCTACGCGGAAGAAGGGAACGTAACCGATATGGAAGGGGACTTGTTGTAGAAAAATCAAAGACACCTGTTGAATAGGTGAAAATACCCTGGCCCCGTCACCGGGGGGGGCCGACTTGTCACGCCCCGGATCCTTACTACCCTCGGGGTACGTTGGGGGAATAGAGGAAAAAAAGATTCCTGGGAGGGAACGAAGGACCAGTACACTTGAAAAAAAGAGGAGGCTCTGGGGGTTCGGGGGGAAGATACGGAACTCGGAGCGTCCGCCTTTGAAGGGGAAGGAAAAAAGAACAAGGTCGCGAAGGAGGGGGGGGAAGTTTTGCTAAAAAAAGCCGTCGCCGGGGGCTGGTCCGCGGGGGGGGGGAGAAAGACAAGAAGAGCCGGAGGGGGGGGGACTTGGCAAGAACCGTGGTTGGGGCTAAAGAAACTATCGGGGAAATTGTGGGGGGGGGGGGGGAGAGTCCAGCCAACTTGAGGATGAATGTCCCTGAAAAACTCTAAAAAAGCTGGGACCATCCGGCGGAAAGGACCAGGGTCTGGACTCTTCCAAAGGAAATAAAAAATCAGATTGTAAGTGCGGACCTGGGGGAAAAAAAAAAAAAAAAAAAAAAAAAGACTCGTTGGCCCGGAATCGGGTTCTCTGTGAAGGGGGTGTGAGGGGAAAACTACCGTTTTCCCCCTGGAGGGATTTGTCCACGAAATGACATCCACTTGGGGTGGGGAAGGGAAGCGTAGGGGGGATTTCTGGGCCGATGATAAAAGTCGACCATCCTGAAAAGAACGAGGGACCAGAAAAAATCAGGAATCAGAAAGCGATGGTTCGTGGGGGGGGGGCGAAGGTGGGGGGGAAAAAAGGGGCTTCGTTGGAAAGCCAAAGGCTCACCACAGAAGATGTCGGACAACGGCGGCGCCAAAAAGGTCTTTGGGAGGAGAGGCTTGGAAGACACGTTAAAAAAGCCTAATTTTGCCCAGGGGGGGGGGACCAACAGGGGGCCCGTATCGAAAAAAGGAAACAACCGCAGATGCGCCGGCGTCCGGGGTCAGGGAGGCGGGGGAGAAGGGGGTCCATCCCGGCGGCAAAAGGTACGAACTCGCTTACCTCTAAAAAAAAGGCTCTGAAGAGACCCTGGAGGGGGGAGGGACCTTCCTGAGAGAGAAGCAATTGTCCCCCTTTGGGTGGAAGGTCCATAAACGGAAAAAGGGAACAAAAGCTTCAACCCGCCTAATGACCGGCGGGTCTTAAAAATCACCTTCTTCGCCTTCGAAGTCAATCTTAAAAATAAGAAACGGCCAGGAAAGAGGGCCTAGAGAGGGAAAAAACACCAATCAGGGGACCTTTTCAAGTGGGAATGGTGAGGGTCCAACTTCAAAAGGTCGCGTTTAGAGAAGCTTTCATCGACATGAAAGCGAGAAAAATGCGGGGTCAGGGGGAGCCTTCGCGGATTGTTTATCTTAGAAAAAGGGACGGAAACATCCCAAAAAGGAGGGGCGGCTTGAGACCCCAGGAAAGATTCCTGAAAGGACGCCAGAGGAGGGGAAGACGGCCCTGGTGGGAGTCGTCTCCTACAAAAAAGGTCAAAAGACAAACCCAAGGAATAGGAGAGACACCTACGCAGTCCAAAGAAACCGGCTTTCCATAAGGAAAGGTCCACTAGGCCGGGAGGGGGGAATAACAAAACCGCCAAGAAAGCAACGGCCAGCATCGAACAGACTCAAGGGGACAAGGGTGAGCGCTCCAAAAAAAATCGGAAGAAGAAAGTGCCCCCAGGCGAGGGGAGCCCCCTGGTCTGGCTGAAAGGGCATCCCTCATACCGGCGGGGGAAGGGAGTACCAAGGACGTACGAAAAGGGGTGGGTCAACGGTTCCGGAAACCGGAGACCGGTGGGGAAGAAGAAAAAAAAAAAAAAAAAAAAAAAAAAAGAGAAATGAAAAGGGGACCTCCTTGGGGGGGAACCCCCCGGAAAAGAAGGTAGGACTCGCCCTCCAAGGACGGGAAGCTTGACCTTGGTTACCCTGGGGGGGCGGGGGACCAAAGGGGCCCGGGAAACTTACCTAGGAGGGGGTGGGCCCTGCTTGAAAAGAAAAAAAGTGATCAGCTTGGAAATTGTGTATCGGCGTAGGGAGTCCTTCCTTGGGTGAGAGGTCAATAAAAATCGGAAAGATTCGGCCAGTGGGGGAGGGGAAGCTCTGAAGAATCTAAGGCGAAAGAAAGGGGAAAAAGTCCGGGAGAGGTCTGCCAATTAAAGGAGGGCCGGGTCCATCGAGAAAAGGAGAGGTGCAGAAAGTCAGGGGGGAGGGTTAACCACAAGGCCAGAAGAGTGGATCTCAAAGCAAAGCCCCCCAACTGGAAAAAAACAAGAACGTTCAAAAAAAAGAGAAACGCCAGAGACCCCCCTGCCCAGAGGAAAAAGGCAAGCCGAAGGGGGTGTTTGCCAAAAACAAAAGGAAAAAAAAATTTTCAAAGGGGAAAAACACTGGGGAGAAAAAAGGAAGGGGACAAACGGAAAGACCGAAGGAGAAGAACATCGTCCAATCAATGGGGAAAAAAATCTCCGGGAAAAAGTTAAAAAGACTGGGGAACTCATCAGGGTCAACTCCCTTCCAGGTTCTAACGACATCATACTGGGATGATGACTTGGAAAGTGGGGAAAAGGATCCAGGGCGGGACGCCCGAATGGCCAAGAACGGTCCAACCGATAGAGAGAGTCAGTAGTGCTCGAGGGAAAAAGGGAAAACTCCCCAAGTGTGAGGAAGAGGGTACACGATCGGACCCTCCCCACGGGGTAGTCGTCGGACCTGGGGGGATCCGATTCAAGAACAGGGACGGATCCTCAATTCCCCGGGAAAAGGGGGGGGGCAACCGGGAAGGAGGCGGAAAGAGACTCTCCACCCCCCCGAGGGGGAGTAGAGCCCCCCCCCAAAAAATACCCCCTTTCTGGGGAAAGAAAAAGAACTCCCACCACAAAAGGGAATTGAATCGAAGAAAGGACGGGAATCTCAACAAAAAAAAAAGGGGAAGGAAAAAAAAGAGAGAGATCCAGAAAAGAAGGAGACTCTACGACTAACCAGTTTTTTTTCGGAATGGGTGGGGACGCCCAGACAAGAAGGAGGGTGGCTTCGCAAGAATACGGGGGTCTAGCAAAAAAAAGAAGCGTCTCCCTGGCCCCCTTCCGGGGGGGAAAATCAACAAGGTTGTTTCTGGAAAGGGGGAATAGAATTAAAGGGGGGCAAAAATCCCTTGAGGAAGAGCAACATGTTTTTTGGGAACCATCGTGAACGAGCAAGAGAAAAAAAAAGGGTGGGGGGGGGAAACCTGACGAAAACTCCTGCAAGAAAAACGATCGTTTGGACAAGTGCTTCGTTTTTGAAAGAAGAGGAAAGTGAAAAAAAAGACCACGAGAAAGAAAAAAGTCAGGTAGCGGGGGAAAGGGAAAGGGAGAAAAGAAAAGGGGAAGGGGGGTCCTGTAGCTTCAAGGACAAGAGGGGCATGTGAAAGGGGTTCAAATCAGAACTTCCAAAGGGGGGGGGGGTGCTCCAGGAAAAGTCTTCGACTAAAAGGACTGTTTTGGGGCGGCTGGCACCATCAAATGAAAGAAACTTTGCCTGGAAAAAATGACGGCCCCCGGCAAGAGTCTTCCTCGAATGTGGAAGTGGGTCTTTGAAAGGAAAGCCTCATGAAGTCCGTTTGTGGTTACCGAGAGACTTAGTATGGAGCCAAACGTCTGGGAATGGGGGAAGTCCTTTGGGGCAGGGAAAAAAAGGCGGTCCCCGCCCTAAAAAGGTCTGCTTCGCGCCCTCTAGGAGTCTGGGGGGGAAAGAGGGGGGGGGATCGTGAGGGGTCTCATCGTCGCCGAATTCGAAAATGGGGACCCCCAAGGCAAGAGGGGGGGATCGACAATTAACCAGGAATGACAACCAAAGAGAACCCGCCCAGGATAAAAAAGGAGGGATGGTTCATCCAAAAGAGAGAAGAATAGTACTCGGGACAAAATGCCTTTTTTTTGCCCATGTTTGGAAGGGTCCCCCTTAAGGAACGTTCAGGAAAAAATCCAAAGGGGGGAAAACCCAAAGCAAAGGGGGAACTGACGCAAGGGCGTCACCGAGAAGTGAAAAAATGGGCTGGGGCGACTCACCCCAAGGGAGCACCAGTGTGCTCTATTCTAAGGAAAAACACAGGGACCAGGAAAAACCCCCAAAAGCCGGACGTAAAAGGGGCCGGATTCCTACGAGG
>Ga0179593_1643452_pt1 | contig 19028 bp, 24 predicted proteins | sample CZODoug2_1_08_16_FD_185931 | JGI IMG/M metagenome (GOLD analysis project Ga0179593, IMG submission 185931) | Vadose zone soil fungal communities from Angelo Coast Range Reserve, California, USA - CZODoug2_1_08_16fungal (PacBio error correction) | ecosystem: Environmental > Terrestrial > Soil >...
GCACCAAAAGTGCATGGAAGGAAGTCAACAGAAATTAGCAGTCAGATCTAACGAAGGGGCTCGAGGGGGGTTTTTTTACAGGGCAACAACTACATGACCCAAAAAACGGGGAAGGAGTGAAGTCTGCGCCGATAAGGAGAGGGGGGGGAAGCAAAGGTGGACAGGTGGACCGGGGGCCACGACCGTACCTGTCGCTGGGGGGGAAAAGAATTCAGGGGGAGAGGCTGCAGGTGGGGGAATCAAATTCTTTCCTCCCTGAAGACAGACGAATAGACTGGTAGAAATGCCGATTGGGTTGGGCAAAGGGGGGGTGAAGAAAAAATCCTGAGGGCGGTTGAAAAGGCCCTTGAGCAAAAACAGCCGGGAGCCCCAGGACTTGTCTGCGAGGGGGGGAAAGGAGTTGGGGGATCATTTCGGGGGGGCTTTCAAAAAAAGAAAGGTGAAAAAATCTTGGGGGGGGGACAGTAGAAAAGACAGCATTCGAAACGCGAGGTTGAGAGGATCGGCCGTGGGGAGTCTGGAGAAAGGGGGATTTCAGACGGCGATAAAAAAAATGTCGAGAAGGGGGGAGGACCGCCGAGATAGGAACTGGCCCCGTGAGAGTGTGATCAAGACGGGGGCCAGGGGCGGCGTTGAAACCACAGGAAGCTCCCCTTCGCGGCCCCTTGGAAAAACGAAAAGTCGGTCAGACCACCCTTCAAAAAGCCACAACGCTGGGACGCACGCCGGAAATTTCAACGTTGAGGCAAAACAGGAAAAGGGGCTTGAGATTGCTTTCCGGAGGGGGAGGGCGGTGGAGGCGAACACCTTGCTGAGGGATTCCCCAGGGCTGGGGATCAATTGTTGTTCGCGGTACACAGGGGGGGAGAATGCAAGCCCGGGGGGGGGGAGGGAAAACGTGTTGCGCTAATGTCATGAAGGTGCCCTCAGACAGGGGATAAAAGGAAAACGGCCAAAATTTCGGAAAGGTCCCGACCATTTAAAAAAAGGGGGGAGCCCGAGAGAAAAAAACAAACGGGGATTATTAAAATATAGGGTCCTCATTGGAAGACTCCTACAGTGAAAAAAATCGGAGGTCAAAGGAAGGAAAGTAGAAAACCAGCGCAAAAAAACTCTTCTTCCAGGGACAAGTGTCTGGGACGCAAAGGGAAACCAACGACGAAAAACAATACGAAGGGGGGAAGAAGGGGTCTTCCGCCACGAAAAAAACTTCATCTACGAGAATCACTAATTTGAAAAAGAAAAAAGGGCCGAAAGGGGGAAGAAAGGGGACCGCGTGGCGTGGGGAAAAAAAAAAAAGGCGGACGGGGGGGAGTTTCTCCGAAGGTTCCCTAAAAAAACGAGGGAATCTTCAAAGACCACCATTTTGAAAAAAAAACTCTCCGTCCACCTACCTGCTCCGATCACATGCAAAGGGGGCACAGGACCGGAAAAAGGAGAGCTATTAAGCCTCTCCCAGGGGGCGTCGGGGGGGAAGTCCGCCGAAGCTAACAACTCCTTGACATCTCGGGGGGAAAAAGACATCGAAACGAAACATGCTCGGAGAAAGCTCGAAAAAGAAAAGGTCTTCACCGACAAAAACGTCCACTACAAAAAGACCTACGAGAAAGAACAACCTCATACGTCCAGACACAGAAAAAGCCGGGGGAAAAGAACAAGGTGCGAGTTTTCAAAACAGCCTTGCGGCGTCCACGACAATGCTCGAAGCGGAAAAAAGCTGGTCCGCCCCAAGGAACTTAAAAGGGGGCAAATTTTCGGAGCAGAAAGGGTTGGGGGGGGGGGGGGGGGGGAAAAACTCCTGGGGGGCAGTCGATTCCACAACTTCTACATAGCAGCCGGAAGAAGGAGTCAGTCCGCCTGGAAACTATCGCTAGAGCGGGAGGACTCCTTAGCAGGGCCGTTTATCCAGGTCTCAACCAAGAAAAATCCGAAAAAAAGGTGCGCAAATCGAAGTGGAAGAACGGACGGGGAAAAGAAGGGCCAATCCCTGGGCATATCCGAGAGACTGAAGCTTCTGGAAAGGGGGCGCTCCGCGGCGCAGGAGAACTAAAGGATCACTGAACAGACTATCCCCCTAAGAAGAAGACGGGGGAGACAGGGGTGGCGCCAGCTACAAGTTCGAAAAAAAAGGTTTTACTGGGGAGGGCTAGAGAAGGTCTTTAAGCACAAAAAGCACCCGGGGAGAAAAGGGCCACTCCGAGGGGACCTGGGGCTGTGCAAAGGTGCAAAAAAACGACGGGGTTTGGGGGAAAAAGAAAAACTTATATGAGTGGAGAATGATGGTCGCGAAGGGGACCTCGCAACGGGCCAAAAAGAATTTGACCACCAGGGGCACCGGAGGCGGTAAACAGTGGGGGGAAAAGGCCGAAAGGGGATGGTCCGTCACCGCCGGGAGGGTCTTGGAGAACGCGCTGACCCGAAGAAGGAGGGTGGTCAAGCGAAAAAAAAAAAAACACGGGCATCTGCCAGTGGGAGGGGGACTCAAAAAAAGAAGGGAGGATGTGTGCCGTCTTCGGAAAACGACAGCTTTGGACGGGAAAACGTGAAAAAGCGACGACATTTGGGACAGGACCGGACCAGCGAAGGAAAAAAGAGACACGCCTACGAGGTGAAAGGGGACCGGTTAAAAGGGGATGCTGCAGGAAGGGGGGGGGAACCGGGGGAAAGAGAGTGGGGAAGACCTATCCAGTGTCCAGCATCCGAACAATAAACAGGGGAGAAAAAATCAACTAGATGCCGGAGGGCACTAGTACGTTGGAAAAAAAAGCCCGCCCAGAACAAAACTCTACGTTGCGGAGGTCTCGGGCGCAAAAAGCCCGAGCAGATGGAGAAAAGGCCCCGTCGTGGGTGGGAACAGGATCTTTCAATATAAGCGGTTGGTAACACGGAAGAAAAGGATGCCAAGTCCCAGCAAGGGGCGCCTGCCGCGGGGGAGACCCGATGGCCAAAGGAGGAAAACGGTGACGCCGATTTTTCTAAAAGGGGAAAGGGAAAACGTCGTCGTAGGGAAAAAAGAAAGACGAGGGATCAAAAGACAAGGTTCGGCAGGATGTGGAAGCGGGGGAGAAAGGCCGTCCGAGATTATCGCCTCTAAATCTTTGCAAAAAGGGGGAGAAAGAGGGGGGGACCGAAAGAAGACAAGCACTAAGTCCCTTGCACCTGGGGAGGGGTGCTCGTCGGCCACAAACATCAATCGGGAAGGGCCCAACGGGGGACTCCCCGAAGGACACGACGTATTGATTCCAATGCCCGAAAAAACACCTCCATGATCGTAGGGGGCTCCGGCCCGATTGGGAGGGGCATGCCTCCTAAAAAAAGAAAAGCGGGAAAGAATGCCCGAGCTGCCCGAAGAGGTCACCAATATAACACCGCCACGTCAGGAAGAAGGAGATCGCGGGGGACCGGACATAAGAGATCCTGTTACTTCGGAAGGGAGGGTCTAGCCTTATCATCAGGGAAAAGAGAAAAGAAAAGAAACTATGAAGAAAGCAAAAAGGGATATCAAGAACAAATGAAAAAAAAAAAAAAAAAGGGAGAGGCTTGCCTGCCGGAAAGGGGTGTTTGATCAAAAAAAAGGACGAAGCGGCTAAAGGGAAACGGGAAAATCGAAAGGTCGGGAAAGCCCATGGAGAATTGGCGTCCGCAGGGGAAAAAAAAGGGGGGGCATCTGCCACCCACTGAGAACGGAATGGCGCTGCCCGAGGAGTTTCCCCTCAGAGTGAAAAGTAGGTAATGAAAAAACGGGGGCCCGGCAAAATCGCCTACCAAAAGCAGAAGGGGGGGAGACCAGCGTCCGGCACGGGAAGTCCAGGAAGCCCCCACGAAAAAGCCAAAAAACCTCATCCGAGCGCTCAGAGGACTGGGAAAAGGAGTTTGAAAACAAAAAAGTCTCACAAAGGGGAAAAAAGAGATCTCGAACGCCGGAAAAAGAGGGGAAAAGAGCGCTTCTGAGGGGAAGGGGAGAGGGAGGGCGTGGTGCTCTCCACGGGAGCCCGTTGCAAAGGGGTACTGAAGAACGGGTGGGGTAAAAAAAGGGGTGCAAGAAGGGAAGCGTTACGACTGGGCAAAGGAAAGCCGCTCGGCTGAGGACGCCCAATCTCCTCGTCCGAAAATGGGTTGGCGAGGAAAAAGAAAGAAAAAGAAACCAGGTGGTGGCGCCTCCATGGTCAAAGAAGAAGCAAAAAAAAGGGGAACTTCCGGCGAAGACGATCGTCCCGAGCCGGGAAAAAGATCAGCGAAAAGCCTTCTCGGAAGAAAAATGGAAGGTTTGGGAGAAAGGGAAACCCGACGTTGGAGCGAACCTGGACCAAAAAACAAAAAAAGTGTGGGCAGGAGGGGCATACGGGGAGGAGAAAAAAAAAGGAGAAAACGACCTCCAGCCCCCGTCCAACCAAGGGCTCGAGGGGGTCCGGGTCCTCGATACGCAGAGGGAGGGAAAAGGGAGGGGGGGGTTCGAGTGGGATGAGGAAAAAGAAAAAAAATCGAAACCATTTCGCAGCGAGTCGTCCGCCTGCTGGCCCAGAGGGAGCGGAGAAAAAAAAAATCGAACGGAGCCAATGACGAGAATTTTGCGGGGGGGGGAAAAAAAGGGGAAAAGAGGGAGGCATAATCAAAATCGTAGGATGTCGTCGCGTGGGAAAGACCCTGTGGGAGAAAAGAAAGCTGAAAAAAGGGGCGACGAGCACCGCACTCGAAGGGGACGCGGAGGGGGGAGGGCATAGAAAATCGGGGGGTCGTCCCAATGAGAAAAAAGGGGGGGGGAAAACGCGCTGAAGAGGCGGCGAACAAAAGCGGAGGTCAAACGGGGAAAGGACAAACCGCTCACACCATTTGGGGGTACGTCGCTGAAGGCCGCGGGAAAAAAAAGAGTGCAAGATATGCAAGAAAGGAGCCTTCCGTGACATGGAGAAAAAGGAGACAAAAAAAAAGGGGGGAAAAGGGGAAAAGGATCCTAAGAAGAAAACGCCATCCCTCGAAAAAAGCGGCCATCGTCGAAAAGAGAACCACACGAGAGGAATTTCGTCCCGGGGGGGGGAAAGCCTTTAGTGATTGAAGAAGGGTGTCACAGGCGGACGACCATCCCAGCTCGGAAAGGCAGCCCGACAGAACCACCTGCTCCCCTTGGAACAGGGGGGGGGGGGGGGGATCGATCACCAGGTCCTAAAAGGGGCTGTCCAAGCCTCGTAGGGGGCCGGATTGTTCGGCTGAAACTATTCATCCACGAGGACAAAAGTCTGAAAAAAGGGACGACCCGTGGGCCAAACGGCGCCAATCGGCCAGCAGAGGCACAGTGCAAAAGGAAACACCTCGGGAAAAGGGGAGGTGGAGACGTTCGGGACGGTGTCCCAGAAAAAGCGGGGGCGATTGCAGCAAAAAAAAGACCCAATCCGGAAAACGTGTCGAAAGAAGAGGCCAAGCCGCCGGCCGGGGAAGCAACATCGGCACGAAGCGGGGAAAAACCTGCCGGCCGCCCCTCAAAAATGGAGTTAAAGCAAATCAGCTCAGGAAAAGCCAAAGCCCCCCCTCCCGCTTGAGGGACCAGCCACTTAGGAAAAAAAGCGGAAAAGTATCCCCCAGGGAAAAACTGCAAGAGTAATTGTTGCCCGGGTACCAGCGCCGGGGGGTTGGGGGGGATTAGGGAAGGGGAAAAGTTGGTCCCGCAAAACGAACAATGCATAATAAAAACAAGCGAAAAAGGGAAAAAAGGGGTCTGACACCTTTTTTTCGGGTTGTGGGGAAAACCCAGGACGCCATCCACTGAAAAAAAGACAACTTGGTCAGCTTAAGAAAAGCAGGGGAAGGGGGCGTGGGGAGGGGGAGACGCGGTCGTGGTCACTAAGAAGTCGGAGTCCGAGAGGCCCTCCTCAAATCGAAAAGGTGAAAAAGGCCAACACGAAAAAAAGTCCTCCTCCCTCCAAAGAGGCACGAACCGTGGGGGAGGGCTCTTCCAACCGGCCACAACAAATCGCAATCCACTAGTCGCCGTCAGTCCCCATTGGAAGCGGGGGGGGGGGCCAAGCCTCGGAAGACGGTGCAAAAGCGGGCAAAGAAAGAGACGTTACCTTTGCGGAGTCAACGCAATCGAAAACCAACTGGGCACGCGGAACGAAAGTGGTTGAAAAGGATCCCCGACAAAAACCGAGCGAAAAGTTGAAGCACTCGACCGGGGAGGTGAGCGTTGATCCAGGGCGGTAGGAAGTGGAAGCCCGGAAAAGGCGCCAAAGGGTAGAAGGGCGGGGGAAGAATGCGTCGGACATGCGGCGTTTCCACCTGCCGGGAAAGGAAGTCCACGCAGAAACAAAAAGCATGGGGGAGAGCGACGTGGGCGGCAGAAAGGAGCATGTCTTTCGGAGCAAGAAGCAGGTGCACCGGTAGGCTGTGAAAGAGCCCGTGGAAGTCCTGAGACAAGGTTTGGGGACCCTTGACCGAAGAGGAGGGAAGGGGGCGAGGTTTTTACGGTCTTTCTTTGCTGGGGGAACGGAGGGACTTGTGGAAGAATCCCCTGAGGGCCGATAGACAGAGAGAAAAAAAAACACGGACTATGAGGGAGATATTCACCAGAGATACTTCTTTGGGGAGCTCTGGGAAAGGACGATGCCCCACAAAAAGTCCCCTATAAAAAAAATGGCTTTATGAGCCCCGATTGCCCGTGATTGGGGAGGGGGGTCATCGGCGGAAAGGAAGCTGCTTTGGGAAAAGGGGGGGGGGGATTTGAAAAGGGGACCGCCCTCAGAAAGTACGAGGGGGGTTACTGCGGGAGACCTCGCACGGACACGACCTGCACGCAAGCGGTCTCACTCCGGGAAAAATTCACAAAAGTGGAGGCCCAAAGCCGAAAGGACGTGACTAAAAGTGTATCTTGAACGTAACCGGGGGGGGGATGAAAGGAGTGGGTTGGTTCGGCTTCAAAGGGTCAAAGAAGGGTGCCTTGTTGGGGGACGCGTGGGGGGATTGGGGGGGGGGGGGCAAGAAGGCGACGCCAAAGGTGAGCTGAAAGCAGCAGTGGGGAACTGTATGGCCATGAGAATGGTCCCTCCGGCATTAAAGGGCGAGAAAAGGGGACCGTCCTAAAATCAGACACAAACAAAAACGGAGAAGTAAAAAGGAGGAAAAAAAAGAGCCTCAAGTGAGAAGTCTCAAAGGGAGGCGCCAATCTGAGAAACAGTTCATCAAAGGGGGGAAGAACAGCGCGACCATTGCGAAAACAATTTTCGGTACGCATTCCAAAAAAAAATGTGTCCCACGCACAAAAAAAAAAAAAAAAAAGAACGCGCGACCTGGAAGCCAAAGCAGGGCGTCCGCCCACACATCTAAAACGGAAAATAAGAAGGGGATGCCCACGAAAAGGTAAAAAGAGGGGGGCAAATGCGGCTCCGAGGGGGAGAGGGGGCGTTGACTGAGCGGAGGAACCCGGTTCAGGGAAAAAAAAATGGGGAGAAAGGGGGATAACTTTTGAACCCTTAAACGAGAGGCATGCCTGACCCGTCTCAAGGGGGGGGGGGGGGGGGGTGGGGGGGGGGGGGGGGGGGGGAAAGTCATCACGGCCATGACTAGCTACCGACTGAATTCAAGGATCAGGGGAAAAAAGGGGGGGAAAAAAGTGGGCCAAAAGGAAAAAAGGGGCTTCGAAAAGAGCCGACGAAGATGCATAAAAAAGCACCTCATAGGGGAAGGGGGTCGCGCAACGTCGCGACATGCTCGACAAAAGGCGCGAAGACCGTCAACACGACAGCCAGACCAGGAAAAAGCGACAACCTCGCCGAAACAATATCGAGGGCCAGAGCCTGATGCTAAAGGGAGAGGTTTAACAGAACTCGGGCACTCTCAATATCGTAATCCCATGAAGAGTCTTCAGGGGGGCCCAAGTCTCAAAAACCCACTCTTATCTAAGAAAAAGTGCGCAAAGGGGTGTGATACTCAAGCGGCGGGGAAAGGAGAAAAGGCCCTCCGCCGGAAAAGTGCCAAGGATACGCGCACGACTTAAGCTGCCAGAATCGGGGGAAAAATGAAGGTTCGCGGGGATCCCTGGGTTTCAAAACTAAGAGTTCCAGAGGGGGGGGAGGGTCCCTCGAGTGGAAAAGGTTACTTCAAAAAGAAAGGGGGGGACGGCGGGCTGAACAGACAAACTAACCGAGCTAAGAACTTCAACCAGATGCGCAGCAAAGAGAACTGGGGATTCGAGTCTTACTAGGGGAGTGCCAGGGAAAGGTGGGGAAAAAATTCACAGAAGGAAGAAACCGACTGACTACGGGGTTGACGGGGGGGGATTACCTTTTAAAAGGTTTCGTCAAAAGCACAGCCGGGATTTCTCAGTTAGAGGTTCTCCGATACCGACTCGTGGAAATCACTACTAAGAAGCCCTCGGCCCCGCCTATTTTGGACCGGGGGTTCGGGGCGCGTACCAAAAAGGACCATTCGTGTGGGGGGGGCCGAAGGGTGGTGGCAATGCCGGGCTCTGGGGTAAGATTATTGTCGCTTCTTAAAATCTCAACGGGGGAGAAGGGATCACAGCTCTGGGGGGGGGAGGCGCAAAGGCTTCGTGGGCAAACCCCAGTGGACGATGGGCGGGGGCTCGAACGTTGCGGGAAGTCCCCCCCCGAAAAGGAGGGGGATTGTAAATTCGAGGAAAATTCATGGCGGATATCGCAACTCAATGAACCTTTCCTTCCTAAAACTTCACCCTTCAAGGGTGGGGAAAGGAGGGGAAAAAAAAAAAAGCGGGGACTTTGTGAAAACAAACAGCTGCATGTATCACCACGTAAAAAGGGAGACCTGAAATTAAACTAACTTTACACAAGAAGAGGTTAACAGTCGGAAACTGCTGAAAAGTAAGTGCCCGGCCAACCAGGCGCGTGTCCTGGCTTCCTAGGGGGAAAGGGGTCCTACTTGGGGGAGAGATCGGGAAAAACACTAGACTGTGCCTCTTCACGGGAACTTTTTAGAAGCTCCCTCCCAAAAAAAACCAAATAAGCCGAAAAAAATGTCAGGTAGGAGGAGGAACCGGAATTAAAACCTTATCGAATGGGAGGGACGCCCCGTCTTTGAAACAAAGGATTCTTCAGAAAGACGGCTTGGGGAAAGGAACGCAAAAAGCATTGGCCAAGTGTAGGGCTGAGACGCTGGGCGCTGTCAGCGGGGAGCGGTTTCGAATCTGAGAAGTACATTTTCGTAGGGGGCACCTAAAATGGGAGGGTCCGGTGCACAACTACAGGAGAGGCGGAAACCGTCGGCGACGAGGGTACAAAGGTGCAGCGTTGTCGGAGAAAAGTCCTCTAGAAAAGGAAGGGGATAACGGGAGGGAAAAGAGGTTAAGCCTTGCCGAACAAAAACCGTGAAGCACGGAAGCTCGGGGAAAACAGTACGTTGTGACGACTTTCCGAAAAGCAAAGGAGTCGGAAAGGGACTGGGGAAAAAAAAAAATCAGGAAAACGCCAGAATTTGATTTCCATGCCGCAGAAAAAAAGGAGAACTTCGAAAGAAAAAAACAAGGTAGAGTAGAGGGAGGCCGGGAAAAACAGTCGCCGGGTCAACGGGGAGCAGGCGACTAAGCGAGGAGAGAGAGGGTTTCTGGAGCAGGCCCAGAAAAAATAGGGGAACACCCGCACGAATCATGGGGAAGAAGAAGGAGGACAAAAAAAAAAAACGAGCGGTTGACAAAAACTGGAGGTCTTCGAGCGATCATCGAAGCCAAAAGGGGGAAGCCCTAAATTCCGAAAGGATACACTATTGGAAAAAAAAAAAAAAGGAGGAACTCAAAAAATGACGATTGGGGGAGGTTGCGCGAGGGGGGGATCGCGAATCTGCCTTCGGGGAGAGAGAGCGCCTAAATACCGGGCCAAGCGGGTGTTTCTGTAGACAAGGGAGGAGGGGGGACCTCAAAAAAGGAGAGAAGGGCCAAAAAATTCCCAAAAAATTCGACCAGGAGTGCGGATCTCTATACCGCAGAAGGGTAAGGGACCACATCGTTCTCCCAGGAAGGGGGGGGTCCCACTCGAAAGGGGACCACACCTGTGGATAAAAAACGCGCACGGGGAAAAGTCCTTGCAAGGGAAAAGTGAAAAAGTCCCACGAGCCAAAAACAGATCCTCATCAAACGAGCCGAAAATCAATCGTCTGGAGGGACGATATCTCTCTAAAAAAAAAAAAAAAAAAGGGAGGAGTAGGAAGACGCCTTTAAAAACCAAAAATAGTCTCGTGAAAAGGATCTGGAGCTGGCTGAAAGTTCCTGGGAGCCCGTTTGCCGGAATGGTCCTCGAAACTACGCGGTTTGTATGAAGAAGCCCCAAGGGGGGAAGTCCAGAAAAACGAAATACGGCGAGGGCAGGGGATCATTTCGTGCTCTCAGCGACCATCCTGCCTCAAAAGGAAAAGAATGGTTGGCGATGAAAGACAAATTTAGCGAAACCATTTGTTTAGGCGCAAACAATGGCCTCGCCGAACAGCTTGGCAGACACTGAGAGGCGATCAGAAGACCCCCCACCACAGCGAAGCCTTCTCTCCTAATGGGAAAATTTCAAAAAAAGCTGAGCAGGGAAGCCCGGTTTCTCCCCCTCCGTCATCCCGACGTTGATCGAACGTCTTTCCAAACAATCGGGAAGGAAGGTGCTGTCTCCGCGGGAGACATCCGACGACTCCGCCTTCACCGTCCTCGAGAAGGTAAAAAAAGGGGAGACGATGAGGGGAAAAAAGGGATTCAGGATCCCGAGTTTGGAGATCCACTAACCCCAACCTTTTCTCGCAGCTCTTTTGAGTCGCCTGCGTGCCAAGAAAGTCGAACTCCGCGGAAAGAAAGAAAAAAATTCACAATCGGGAAAAAAACAATTAAGAGTAAGCTGTGAAGGTCAAGGCGGAAAAGCCATGAAGCAAAAAAAATCAAATCGGCCAGGATGTCCGGAGGTTTGTCCGATTGGAGAAAACCCAAGCCTGTTGAGGGACGGGGGGGGGGAGGTTTGGAACTGAAGTAGCACACGGTCCACGTCCCAAGGGGGAGGGGGACGCGAGGGGGTTGGCGGATATAAAAAGAACAACTCTGGCAATACGGGAAAAGGGAGATCGGGAGAGCAACACGAAAATGTGAAAGATCCGGAAGCTGACGACCCAGGGGGGGTTGCAAGGGGAAGAGAGGAAACGACGTAAACCTTGACATGTAGAATCGCGAAAACCCGTGTAGGGGGAAAGCAAAACAGTCACGGAAAAGAAACCAGCCCAATCGCAGACACGAAAGGAAGGGGGGGGGGGTCCACCACGCGGTTGATTGAAGAGAGGCACACGACGCTGACGGGGACAGGAAGGAAGTCAAAGGATCGGGCGGTCAAAAAGAACAGCCAAAGAACCCAGACCATCCTTCGAAAAAAAGCGGCGTAAGAGCGTCGGAACCTGCTTTCAAAGTCCTCGCAAATCCCTAGTCTCGTTTTTTCTCCCCTTCTTTGTGAGGAGGGAAAGACACGGAAAAGGCCCCAAAAATAGGCCGTCCCCAAGTCCCAGGCGGGGGAAAGGGAGCAAAAAATGGACCAGAAAAAATAAACGCAAGGGCCGCCCCCCACCCGAGGAAATCGTATTCGGGGGGGAACCCCTGGCAAGCCTCTTCCTGGGGGGATGCAGGGAAGGGGGAGACGTCCGTCCATCACGCCGCTACCTAAAACATGGGCCCTTTTGTGGTCCAGAATTCTTCTGGGTATTCCCACCCTCTTGCCTCTTACAGGCTTATTTATCTTCAAAGAAGTTTAACTCACTCTCCTGAGGACGTTACATCCATTCTATCATGAGAAACCAGCGGTCCAACTAGAGCCTTGTTTCCCGGAAGTGGGCTGACTTCGGGTGGAAAAAAAAAAAAGGGGGAAGTAAGAACTGAGTGCCCGCGGTAAACATCAAGACTCCACATATCGGAAGGAAATCTCACCAGGACCAACATTCGCGTCAAAGATCTCCCGTCACGTTCCGAAAGCAGGGGGAAAACACTCTGGGTTCCTTTCGAGCGTCGGACCATTTCTTCAAGAAAAAGGCAAAAGATTGGGGGGTCCTCTAACGTCATATCTAAAAAACTTAACTGGGGAAGAAAGTTTGATACGACCCAACTGGCGAATAATTCCGGTTTTCGGGGGGGGGAAGTCCCTGCTGCATTCTCCACAAGAGAAAAGATTCTCCGGGGCAAAAAGAAAGTCGGCGGGGCGCGTCCTCGAGTTGCCAAAGGGAGAGATGTGGGGCCACAGGAAAGGGGGAAAAAAGACTCCGCCGGGGGGAGACGTACCATGTGGTCACTAACGAAAAAAAAAACAGAAAAGAAAAACATTTGGGGGGGGGGGACCAGGAAAATCCCCTACCCAACGCAGACAGTAGGGCCACGATGCAATCGAGCCCTCCACGTAAGAGTCGGAGGGGAGTAGCAATGCGAGGGGCGCAGAAAAGACAGAGTGGGGCGGGCCAGGGTCAGATCGGTAGCAAGGACGGGTGAGCCGTCGGAAGATATTGTAAGAAAAATCTCGAGGGGGGGGGGAAACGTGAAGGGGAGCGTGTGGGCCACGGGCAGACGGCTTCGGAGGGTATAAGGTCGTGATTGGCGCCTTCGTCTGAAAGACCACAAAAATTTACCTACTCTCAGGGGAAACTGAGACTCACCCCCGAGCCTGGTTCTAGGACGGAGAGGGCTCCGCCTGGGGGGGAAATGTGTCGTAGAAAGGCGCGTCGCCTAGGTGCGGTAAACTCGCGGGGAAAAGATGTTGAACGAGCTCTTCAACGGCTCTTCTTCTCGAAAAGGCCGCGGGGACGGCCAAGACACTGGATAGAATCCATTGTCGAGCCAAAGGACCGGAGAGAAAAGGACGACAAAGGAGCGAAAAGGGGAAACTGCGCGTCCGAGGACGTGGGAAGCGGGAATAAACAGAAACCACCGAAACGATATTCCCGAAAAGAAAAATTCCGGAGGGAGAAGGGTCAATTAAAATTCCCTTTCCCTTTGATTACCTTTGGGAGAAACTCTTTAGCAATGGGAAGGTTCATTGTTTTGAATGTTAAAGGAGAGGAAGGGGGATCCTCCTACGTCGAGGGGGTCTTTAACCTTCTTAGGATTCCTTCAAAGAACACCCTAAAAAAGCGACAAAAACTCAGGGAACACTTTGAACCACCCTCTTTTAGCAGCTGGTGCATAAGGGTCAAAAGGGTGTATAAGGGTGTTTCATTGGGGGGGGCCGTCTAATTATCTGAAGACCTGCAGGTGGTAGGGGTCAAGGGGGGGGGGGAAAAAGGAGGGTTGAGGGGGGGGAGGGACGTGGAAAACAGTGGGGGGTGCGAATTCTAAAAGGCCCCTTGTCGCAGGAAGCACTTTTTGGTGGGAATTGCCATGAGGGGAAATACAATAAAATCGCAAAAGGGAGCGCCCGTCGCCCCCTTGCAGACTCCGAAAGAAAACAACAAAAAAGGGGGGGGAAGGAGGGGAAAAAAATTCCGCAAGGGCACGAAAAAAAACAAAAGCTCGAAAAGCGTAGTTCATGCCGGGCAAGTAATTGGGGACCATCCACGTCAAAAAAAAAACGGGGCTGCTGGAAGGAGGGGGAAGGCGGATTCCCGCAACAATGGAAAACGCGAACAACAAGACGCGCAACAGGGGGGAAAAGACAATAAAGGAAGAAAGAGTCAAGGTCAATAGAAAAAAGTGTGAAGTACTTCACGCGGGAAAAAAAGAACAGGGAAAAAGGGGTTGAAAAGCCAAAGGGTCGTACAGGTGGACCTTGAACGGCTAAAAACGGGGGCAGCAAGGAGGGGGGAGCCTCAAAAAGACTGCGGGAACCTTTTTCAAAAAAAGCCAACCTGAAAAGCCGCTTCACCTACCGCGCCATAAAAAAAGGGCAGAAAAACAAAAAACGGCTAAGGAGAAGGGGGAAAAATTACGTCAAAGAAACAGGGAAGAGCCGTCGGGCATCGAGGGCGAAAATCCAAGAAAAGCAAAACCTTCATCGACGGGTGAGAGAGTGCCCTACAGGACCCGAAGAAAACGGAAACCGAAGAATTCCAAAGACAAACACAAGGAGGGAAAAAATCCCAACCCGAACCGCGCAGAGCTTATCCAGAAAAAAAAGAGAAAAAGCCGGGGAAAGGGCGAACCGCCCCAAGAAAGGCCCGAAAAGCAAATGCAGCACATGAAAGAAGTCGGCAAAAAAAGCGCATGAAAGAAAAACCGAGGGGCGAGCAAGTGGGAAAAGGGGTTGGAAGAGCCTCAAGCGCTAAACACTGTCCCTTACTGACCCCGCTGGGAAAAAAGGGAAAGGGGGAGGGTGTGCAAAGGGGGAGAGCACGGCAACTATCACCAGCGAAGAGCAGTGAATCGAGTTTCCGCGGTGTCGGTCCTTGTGTCAAACCACTAGAAGAGGGAGAAAGGAGGGAGTTGAGGGGGGGGGTCACGGACGGGCAAGGTGGGAAACGAAGGCTTGGTGCATATCCTCCAGCTTAATCTCGGCAAATCGATCTCGCCGCGGAAAGGACTCCAGGGGAAAGGGGGGGATGCGGGGGGGGAATTCCTGCACAGAAAAAAAGGGACTGAGCCTAAAGCGACGTCGTGGCTACGTTTGACCTTTTGGGGCGCCAGAGGGGGTTGGTTGCTGATGTTGCAAAGCCTGGGATCACTCAAGAACTGGAGGGGGAAGAGGAAAATTCCACAGGAAAAGCTTAAACGCCCCCTATTTGAGGCTGGTAGGGAAAGAAAGGGGGGGGAAGAAGGGGGGGGGGGAAAGGGGCGGCCTGTGTTAACCACTGTGCAGTTAGCGAGCCTCGGGGGGAAAGGGGGACCAAATGGGACGGAAACTCACTTCCACCGGAGAAAAAAGGGGGAAAAAAAAAGCCGAAGTGGTCACAGGCGGCAACGGCTTCGGGGGGGGGGGGGGAACAGTTTTTAATGCTTTAGATTGCTCGAAAGGGGGGAAATTTGAGAAAAGCTGAGGGGGGGGGGTAACGCCGCGACGCAGGGAACAAAACCATTCGATCCTTACTGACCCCTTTCAAGCAGCCTTTTCGGCCAAGGAGGGAGGGGGTCTGGCCGGGTAACAGTGTAATTCCTGAAGGGTGGGCTTCACCTCGCTGTTTAGAGAAGGGAAGGGGGAACAATACAACTCCGTACAGAAGAGGCTGGGGAGGCACTTGTTCGAGGACTGGCCGAGGTTCGCAAAACCAACGTGGAAGGGGGAAAAGGGCAATAAAAAGAGGTCCCTCGGTACGTACAGCCCCGAAAGAAAAGTACTTTCTCCAGAGATCAACGAGATGAAAAGGCAACGTAGAAGGGGGGGGAGCAGAACCCGGGCAGGAGTCAAGGGAAGAACCAAGTTGGCGCCGGGATTTCTCGTCTCATCCCATGGAAAAAAAATATAGAAGGGGAAAAGTCTGGGGGTCTTAAATAAAACCGGATGGGGGGGGGGGGGCACTTACCAGACTTCCTTCTTATTGTAGGGTGTGGGAAAGAAAAGGCGGCGATGAAAAAAAGGACCTGGCGGACTGCCTGTTAAGTCGTCCAAGAAACGGTGAAAAAAACCAAAAGAAAGTTTAAAAAAAGTCACGGGGGGAGGTCCTAATGCAAGCGCGGAATTCGAAAGAGGGGGGCGGAAGAGGTGGGGGGGAAAGAAAAAGAGCGGCCCGCGGAGAAAAAAAGCCCAAAAATTAAAAGCTTGCAGCCGGGTTCAAGCGCTGCCGAAAATTCAAAAAACCGATGCCAGCAAAAGCTGGAAGGGGACCGGGGGGGCGGCAGCAAAAAGGAAAAAGACTTGGCGCGCCCACAGTTGGGCTTCCCCAGTCCGGAAACGACGAACATCAGTTGATTCATAAAAGAAAAAATGCAGGGGAGGGACATTAAAAAAAGGGTCAGTAAAAAATGGGACCTATTTTGTGAGAGCACGCCGTAGTTTGGAATCGGGCACGCAAACGAAAAAAAAAGCGCTGCCGGAAGGGGGGTTCAGGGGAGAATCGCACCCCCGCCACGATCAGACCAAACGTAGGAGAAAAAAAAAGACAGGGGGACCTCGGACTACAGACCTGTGGCCGGCCGGGGTCCGACTGAAAAGAAGCGAAGAAAGGAAAAGGCTGCCACGAAAAGAAAGACGGACGCCAAGAAAAAAGCGGAGGTTAAAAAAAAAAAGGGGGGGCCGTAGAACGGCGGTGGCTCGAAAAGGGGGTGGACTGATCAGGGAAAAAGAGAACGAGAAAGAAGGGAACCGAAAAAAAAAGAGAAAAAAGCCATGGAGCGCCCAAAACTGGGCTCAGAGGAAGGGGAGGTCTCGCCCTTCGACCGAGAATGGCGCTTGTCAAAGGCCTTCCCCTGACGAAATGTACGGGTCACACGCTCAAAAAAGAACCGGGGTCAGAGGGGAAGAACCGCGCCGAGGTTCGACCATGGGCCCCGGCACGGCCCTCCCCACGATCCAGATCGGAAAAAGAAACTCGGCTGAATGAGTGGAGAGAAACTCAAAAAGGAGGAGGAAAAAACTCGAACTCCAGGTCCAAAGAGGCGCCGCCGCTCGATGACTGGCTCGTGGGGCGAGACTGGGAGCCCGTGCCGAAGGGGGAAGAAGGGGGGAACAGGGGTAGGCGGGGACCAAAACCGTGAAAACGCCTGAGCCCGTTGAAACGACTGGCGCCGACAGGGAATCCGCTCGGGAAAAAGCCCCAGCGAGTAAGAAAGGGGGGCGAGGAAAAAAAAGGTATCGCGAAAACCAAAGGGATGCGCTCCCAATGAAGAAAGAAAAACTTTGGAGGGGTCTCGTCGAGCGAGGACAGGCAAAAAAGGAAAAAAAAAAAAAGGGGAGAAAAACTCCGCACAAAGCCAGCGTCATCCGCGGGAAAAAACGAATCCTGGACAAAGAGGGGTTTCAGAAAGCGTGCTTCTAAAGACTGTCGAGGGGGTATCAAGCTCGAGGAAAACTCCGCCGTCACCTAAAGGGAGGAGGGAATTTTTGGAAAAAGGGACCGGAAAGGGATCTTCATTAAGAGTGGCTGTGATTTGATGAAACGGAGAACCCCTCTTTGAAGGGAGGGTTGAAAGGGAAAAAAAGAGGCCAAAAAAGCTAAAACGGGGGGAGGGGGCCCTTTGCCCCGTCACAATCTTCCAGGCCAAAGAACTAGAAACGGTGAAGGGACACACATATGGGGCGATGCAGGGAAGAAAGGGATGTCGTTAATGTCCGGGACCTGTAGCCGACGGTTAGAAAAGGGGGCGCGAAAAGAGGGGGAGGTTTAGGAAGAAAGCCCAGACGGGTCCACGGGGACCGAGGAGTGCTGCATCGGTTTCGGCAGAAGAAGAACCACGCTGAAAGAGATCAAAGGGTTCTGGTGTCCTTCCCAAAGCAAAACAATTGTACGGGGACGAACCGGTCCCGGGGGGGAGGGCTCTCAGACGGAGTGCAAGATTATTCCAGACGAACGGTCCGTTAAAAAAAAAAAGGAAACAGAAAGGGGGGGCACGGGAAAGGGGAATCCTCATCTCAAGGTCATCGAGCGCTCGGAAAAAAAGAAAAAGTGAAGGGGGGGTCAACCAGGAAGGAGGTTTGGGAAGCTCCTTGGTGTCACACGACGAAAAAGATTCCAAATCGCGGGAATAATGCCCTGGGGGAAAGGGAAGCGGAAAAGTCTCAAAAACGGGGGGAAAACGGTGAGAAGGGGTTAATCTTTTCGCTGCTCCACTTAAAAAAAAATCGGCAGCCGAACTACTCTTTGAAAGCCTCGGTGTCGAACGGAATTTTTTCGGCGGATCAATATCACGAGGACAATGATCTGGCCCCTTTCAAGCAGCCGCGCCGGGGGGGGAAAAAGAAAGGGCGCCAACTCTTCCAACAGCCGCGGCACTACCAAAGGGTTAAAAAAAGTGTCCCAAGTCTTAAAAAGACTGGGGGAGAACTGCCGCTATTTTCGAAACACGGAAAAGGGAGCCGCCGAAAAAAAGAAAAGCCTGGAAGGGGGGGGGACGTCGTCCCCATTGCCGCCAGGCAGGGAAAACCCAAAAATCGTCAAAAGAAAGGGGAAACAGCATGGGGGGTCCTGCAAGGCAGCTCCTTTCAAAAATCCCATCCAGGTGGAACGGGACCATCAGAGAAGACTCGCCAAGAAAAGACCGCAAACGGGTGTCCGCCTTTGAGCCGGGGTTGTCAAGTGAAGTGAAGGGTGGGAAGTTCACCGAAAAAAAAAAAAAAAAATCAATCCTCCAGAGCGCGGAAGCGAGGTTCCCAAAAAAAAGGCGCGAAGCCCGTGGGAAGGTCAACACGACAAAAGGGTTCCCACCTCCGGCGGGACTGTCTAGAAGTACGCGTGCAAAGGGTAGGGCTCATACCGGAAGGAGAACGCAACTGCGAGCGGGTGAATAAAAAAGAGTGGATAAACCCCAAGCCTCCCACTAAGAGTCCCCTTCAGGGGGAAATCGTTCCGGAGGAGAAAAAGATCAAAAAAGCTCATAAATCCACTTTATACCCGCGAAAAGTAGCAAAAAAACTAGAAAGACTTCAGCCACTCGGTGGAAAGAAAAAAGAGTTTTTGCAGCGGGCAGCGGTACCCCCCGTGAAATTGAAGCGTCAAAAAGCGCCGGCGGACTCTCCACACGTTGAAAGAACAGATTCCCCGAACGCCAGAAGAGAGGAAAGCTCTCAGGTTTGAGCGAAATCCAGTGGAAAAAAATTGGCCACGAGCCGTTAACGTTCGTGAGCGGGTAGAATGGGGTAGAAGGAGCCGGGTATCAACCTTTGGGGGGAGGGGGGGGAAGAAACTGAGAATCAAAGTAAAAAAAAAGAGAAAACCTTGGGAAGCCCGCCTTCAAAGGAATTTGCTTCGATCAAGGTGAACGAAAAAGGGGTGAACTAGGGAAAACGTGCAACGGGGATTCGCCAGGATGGGAAGAAGGGAAAAAGGCGAGGGAGATCTCGGTCGGGGGAAGGATGGATTGGGGGGGAAACTTCTTTGTCTGTTTTCGAAAAAACGGAAGAGAAACAGTTGAAGGCCGGGGGGGGACTCGTACACAAAAGAGTAGAGGGTAGAAGGGACCTCGAATACGGAGGGGGGAGCTTAAC
>Ga0179593_1496107_pt1 | contig 19027 bp, 19 predicted proteins | sample CZODoug2_1_08_16_FD_185931 | JGI IMG/M metagenome (GOLD analysis project Ga0179593, IMG submission 185931) | Vadose zone soil fungal communities from Angelo Coast Range Reserve, California, USA - CZODoug2_1_08_16fungal (PacBio error correction) | ecosystem: Environmental > Terrestrial > Soil >...
TGCAATGACGGGGGATCAGTAAATACGGAGGGAAGTTCTAAAGGGGTGGGGGGGCGGGGTAAATTGTCCGGGACATCCGACGAACAACGAGGTGAAGCACTCTGAAAGACTGGGGACACCCTCATCCGTCACAGCGGCGAAATCGGATGAAACGAAAAGAGAATGGATACAAGGCAAGTCCTAATCAAACTAGAGGACTCTTCGAAAATGGAAAAGATGGTGGAAATCGTCGGGGGGAGGGGCCCGGCAAATTCTTTAAGACGATGGAGCGTAGGGAACCAGCCTCATGTCCTACCGGGTGTGAGGGAACATAAAAAGGGAAACAGGTCAGAATGGTAACAAGACGAAAAACCGGGCACGGATTCCCGGCTGTGGTCCTGACGGAGAGAAGTGAGAAAAGTAGGGGATAAAACGGTTAGAGGGCCGAAGAACAGCAGGCCGCTCGCAACTAGCAGAAGGACTCGTGTTTGAAGAGGGAGACTGGGCGGGGGGACCTAATTAAAAGGGGGGAACATATAAAAGGAACACTCAGAGCATTGCAATACTAGGAACGTCCCGGGGAAAAGCTCTCAGACAAGAAAGTTGCACTCTGCCGAGGGGGAGGATCAAGAAAAAACCGATAGAAGAACACAAGCGATCACATACTATTCTGGGGGATTCGCGTCGAGAAAAGGAAGGAAAGGGAAAATAAAATACTGGGCGCTTTCAAAGCCAGCAGGCTTCTGATACACACACCCCGCGATGAGGGTACGATGAAAAATTAATGGACCAAGGGGCCTGGTGGGGGGGGGGGGGGGGGGGGTTTGGGTAAAGGGGATCAGAAGTCCAGCGAAATGAAAAGGCAAAGGGGAACCGATTCGTGCCGGGCGGTTAAGTAAAAAGGTTGGGCGATTTTCGTCAGGACTTGGACCCTCAGGAGGGCTAGCGCTCGTGGGCTGAGAATGAAAATGCCGCGAAAGGAGTCTGATCTGGTTGTGGATGATTCAGAAGGGCCCAAGCCGCCCTGAATCTGTACCAGCACCAGGAGTAATGAAGCCACTTATATTAAGCGACAGAGAATGTTAGAGACAAGCTTGGCGGAGGACCTGTTCTGGAGGAATGTCTCTCACCATTTAAGGTGGAGGAAGGAGCCATTCAGCCAAAAGGGAGCGCTTTGCACCACGCAAGGGAGCCTTATATCGACATCGGGCTTTCGAGACTCGAAAAACAATAATTAAAGGGAAAAAGAGGTAGAGACAGTCGGAGCTTATCAAAAATAGTCTGGAAAGTTCACGCAATGACGGCACGCGCAACTGGGGGTCGAAGAACAGATGACAGCAGATATCCTTAAAAAATCGAGCCGTAAAAGATTTTCGAATGCACCTGAGGGGTCTGGCGGAAAAGGGAAGCCGGGGGTGGCATCAACATATTGAAACAGATTTTTGGAAAGCAATGGAAACTACCTGCTCGTTTGGATTCATCGAAGAAATCAACAAAAACTGAGCAATCTGAAAAACCGAATCTGATTGATGAAAAGACAGCGACGAAATCTGCTCGAAAGCTCAAGAAAGAAAGAAAGAGGACTATCCATACAAGACGATTAACCTAACCTGAATCAGCCCTATAAGGCCTTTGACTGGTTGGCGTCCTCCGATGACTGATATCACAAAGGAAACTGGTTCAAAGTCAGGGGGTACATGAGGTGGGTGGAATACTAATACTTCAGTCTGGTCCAGCGACAAGGAATTTGGGGGTACTACCTCGTCCTGTGATGCTACCCTCAGGGAGAGCAGTGCTGGGTTCGGAATCGGTGGTCAGATTTTACTAGAAGTCTGCCAATTCGTTCGGCACTTGGGAAAAGATGACCTGGAGGAAGGTGGCCCCAGGACGGCCTCACGGCCACGTTCTTGGCAAGGCCTGGGGGTGTTCACGAGCTATCTGACGCTTGATTGCACAGAAAGGGCTGCACCTACGAAAAACACCGCGAAACGGGCTGTTCTGAGAAAAAAGGTCGTCTGGCACGGGAAAGCGGACGTTCATGGATATGGGGATCGATCGGAAGACGCGTAACCTGCAAGAAGGAAGGGTCGCCAGCTTACTCTTCGTAAAGCCACCCAGTGGGTAGGCCTCACCATTAATTGAACTCAAATAAAGGAAAGGATGGGCAAAGAAATTGTGGAAAGGCCTAAGGGAAAGAGGCCACAAAGACGCAGGGGGGGGGGGATCTCTAAGTATCTATTGGTGAGCGGAATTTATATGGGGAAACGTCTCCTGAAATTGTAAAAAAAAGTGATTGCATAAAATGTTAAGGTATGCTTCAAAAATTGCAAGGGATTCCTCATTTGAGACAGGCAGAGTGAAGGTGACATGGGCAGGGGCGCGAAGGAGTGCATTTCGAAGAACGGAACTGACATCGGCAAGGACGGGGGAGGGGGGGGCCTTCGGGGCCTTGGTAGAGAAACTTCGAGTCGGGAAGTTGAAGTCATTTAGCGTGGGAAGTAAGAGGACGCAGGGAATCTTCCTCCGTCTCTTCAGGGGCGTCAGCCTTGAGGCAGTAAAACGAAAAAAAGGCAGGGCGAGGGGAAACATCTCAGAAGGAAGGGGGGGCCTCCGATTCTCTCACACAAAAAGGGGGGGGGGGGAGTATTGGTAAAATAGATATTAGAGTGGAGGGACAGAGTGAAGGGGTAAAAGCTTCCCTCGGTCAAGTCGGGGAGGAGAAGGGGGAAAGAACAGAAGGGGGGGAACTCAGTAAGAGGTGAAGCATCATCTCAATATCAACCTCTAAAGCTGAGGCAGCTGAAGAAAGACCAAAGAATAAAGGAACTTTAAAGGGGGCGCTATTTCCCTTCTATAGGGGGGGGGGAGGAGGATATCTGAGCATCGGTATTTAAAAGAAGATGCCGGACGGCAACTGGAGGAAACAGCCTCAACTGGAACGACGGAGAGAGGGGAAAAAGCTCAACAACAATCTTCTTCCGGGTGGGGGGGGGAGAAGAGTACCGAACTTCTTCAATAAGGAAGCGCACTCAAAAAAATCTGGATCGCTGAGGAAAAAAGGTAAGCTGGTGGCCACTCAGGCGGTGGCGGAAAAGGCAGGTTTGACAGCACCGATGCATCGGCACCCTGCGCATGGGAAGGGGGAAAAAACTGGGGGTCTTCACAAAAAGAAGAAAAAGTGAAATGGTACAGTGCAAAAGGGAAAGGATACCTCGAGGGTAAATCCTGCGAGCAGATCAGAAGAAAGAGTCACTTTCAAAGGGAAGGCGAACGTTCAGAAGAAAAGGCGTGAAGCAAAGAAAACGATTTGGTTGAAGGACGGGACGCAGTAGTTACGCTGAAGCCAATGGAAAAAAGGAGCCATGCGCGAGCTGAACCAGCTCAATTTGGCCCATAATGCGAGGAAGTCTGGGGAAAGGATCTAAGAAATAGAAAGAAAGAATTGAGCAGGCGAAGGAAAAGAAGAATCCGACAAAAAGATCAAGAAACAGAGATATCCCCCCTACGAGATGAAGTAAGGGGGGATGTCAGAAAAAGAAGAGTAGCGGGGACAATGAGCTGCAAAACCTGCATTCGTATCAACAAAAGCAATAAAATATGAAGGGACAAGTAAGCTCGGTAAAATTCTCTGTTTCCCTTTATTCCTCATGAAAAGAAGAATGACGTAGAAGGGGCAGCAAAAAATCTGTTGAAGGTAAGGAGGATTTGCGTCTGGCTTGAGTCATCTTTAATTGGGGGGCGGGACTAGTCTCGCAGGACATGAAAGAGCATATGGAGAGGAGGGGCTGTCATCTGAGACGACTCCTTCATCTAGGAAGAGAGGACGCGGAAGGAAGTCTGTTGGGGGGGGGTTTCCTTCTAGATTGGCCACGGAGAGAGGGAAAGTGCAAAGAAGTATTCCCAGGAGGAAAGAAGGGGGTAGGGGGGATGCTAAAGGATGAAGGAATATAAACGAAGTGGAAGTATAGATGACAAGCTTGGGAAGCTGAGAGGGGTTCAGGCTGGCAGAAAGGAGTTTTGATCGAGACAGGAAGATTGATAGCCGTCGATCACAGGTCGGGCGCCGGGAGGCATTGTTGGCACCACGCAACTGCAATGATGATACGCAGGTCAGGATTTAGAGCAAGAAAAAAAAAAACGGAGAGGAGAACAATTACTCGAGCTAAAAAGACGAGCAACTCAGAATCGGCGCCTCTGGGAAAAAAGGGAAAGATCTCTGTGTGATAGGGAAAGCGAAAAGTAGAAAGGGAAAGCCTTCAGAGAAAAAAAGAATTAACCACACCAGGAGCATAAACAATTCTTTTCTATTATAGTGCAAATGAGGTAACTTTAGCAGGATCCGATGGAGATCAAAACATAGGGAGAGGGGTGCTTTACACTGGAAAAGAAAGGAACGCGGGGAAAGGAAGAAGGCATCAAAAAAAAGAACTTAACGTCTAAGGAAAGGGAGAGGAAGGTTAAGATAATCTTATCATACAAAAGAAGCGAATCTCTAACGCGAGAGACGGATGCAAAAACAACGATGAAGGGGAGAAGCGGCAAGAAGCGGACGGAACGAGAATAAAAAGAAAAAGGGATTCGATAGGAAAGGCGTGCATGGTCGCGTCTAGGGAGCAGCAAGAAGATTCAAACGGGGGGGAAGGGACCACTGGGACAAGGGGTCATCTCTGGGGTGTTGGAGAAGGAAAAAGAATTATGAGTTCTTCAGCAATGAAATTTTGGGGGGAGCAAATAGTCCAGTTTTTGCAATAGAAGAAAGAAGAGCTTATATTTATCTCAGTGCTTGGGGTGGCTGGTCTATCTTGGTCGTCTGGGATGGGCGCCGAGGATCTGAGAAAGGCCTGATTCCCTGGAGACGGGGTGGTTTCACCTTCAAACGGCTAGAGATTATGGGGAGGAGGATTTGGTCACAGACCTGCGCGTTGTGTCAGGGGTGTTGATTGGAAGAAAAAGTAGAGGGGAACCTGCAGGCAACACAGCGATAAAGGTATTTTCGTAGGAAACGCATGTTTGCACGGACCGCCGGTACGAACCGGGGAGGGGGGTCTTCTAGGCTAAAGGGTCTTTACGCGCGCGGGAATACGTCCTTGGAATCCCTTTACCATCTGCAAAAATGGTTCCTCGTGACCAACACAAGTTGGGTTCCTGCAGAACAGGAGCATGGGGGAACTACGCATCAGCCAAAAAAATTTTGGGGTAACCTTCATCCAAACGAAGGGATGCCCACAGAAGCCAAGATTGGGGGGGGAGAAGACTCTCTATAGAGGGGGGATAAATCCTGAGGGGGGGGAAGTCGCTTAGATTTAGACAAAAGAATGGAGGCTGTTCCGGATCTCATTCCCTAAAGAAAAGAATTTTCCTCGGGTTGAAGTCTCGGCAGTATCCATTTCTTGCCCTATTCGCCCTCAAATTGAGACGCCGAAAAGGAAAAAAAAAATCGATGATCGACGAACTGCGGCCGTTGATTAAGGGGGAGGCCAGTAAGTAGAGGGGGGAAGAGAGGTAGATTGCCGGTAAGTGGACAAAAAAAAAAATCTAGGCACTGAAGTAGAAGGAGGGAGAAGGCAAAACACATCTAAAAAAGGATGCCGCTGTACCTACTTAACCGGACGCTCAAAAAATCTCGAGAAAAACACACTATGAGAGAAGAGAGAGATCAGGGAGCAATGCCTGCTTCGGTTACCAAGGGGGCCTAGGAAGAGGAGGTTGAAGGAGCCTACTTCTACGAGTGCATCCTTATAACTCTCCTTCCTGTTCGCTCAAGATAAGGGGAGGAACTACTCAGGGAGCGAATCACCAAGACGACCGACGGAATTAGGCTGGTAAGAGACGCAGGAAGAAAGAAGAAGCGGAAGGGAAAAACCTGAAGTCTTCACGACGGCACCTGTGCTGAAAACAAGAAAAATCAGCGGGGGAAAAAAAAAAGCGCGAACCTCCAATCGTCGAATCGAAAGGGGGGAGGAATTCTTCAAAATCTGAAGCGGGGCCAGAACCCCACTAGATAGGAGCGGAGCGTCAAGGTTCAAACTAAACGGGGGAGTTGCCGGCAAAAGGGGATTGAAACTGCCGATGAGATCGCACCATACCTAAGGTGTGAGGACTCAAAAGGGAAAGTTGATAAAGGCAGAAAAAGGGAAGTCGTAGGAGAACGGCACTAAAGTCCGTACGCGTGTACCCGGAGGAGACAGGGACTATGAAAGAGATAAAAAACTGGTAATCGGAATCGTTAATACTAAAACATTCTGGGGGCTAGACAGACCGTCGGGATGTGGTGGGGAAGGATGTCTCATGAAAGGAAAAAATGCCAAAAATCGAAACGGAAGGGGACTCATTGGGAACCAAAGAAAAGAAGTGGGGCCTGTAAAAAGAATATCCTACTGCCAAAAGGAGATAAAAACGAACACCGATCGCCAATACACAATCCAGGATCACTCCAGAATGCTGATTCGGAGAAAAATTCATAAAAAAAGAAGGGAAAGGATGACAACATTACCATCACCTGAAGAGGAGGTATAAAAAAGGTCGGCGGTTAACCTTGCAATTTTACCTAATAACGTGAGAGAGTCCCTTGGAGGCGAAGGCCGGGTAAAACCTTCCACAAGGAAAAAATCGGGAAGTTTCTGGCCGGCTGCTGGTTAAGGGAAAACGGGGGGAGTCTGGGGCTTGACGGGGCTGGATCTCTCTACAAATCGTGTCAGGCAGTCTCGGTTCTTCAGCTTCTTCGAAGAACAGGGGCAGCAAGGTACAGAAGAGGGCCGCAGTCTGGGGGGGGGGATTCGTCCATTAAGGGCCACTAGAAAGGCATAGGGAGATGACAACATATTCTTTTTTAAAAAAGATTCCTGAGACAGATACTGGGGGCAAATCTAGACAATCTTGGCCACGTATAGGGGAGGGGGGGAGTTCTATGGAGGGAGCTCGCTCAGGAAGCGGGAAACTTCAGGCAAAAACATCTCAATTTGATTTGGGGGGGGAACAAATGCGACGGATGATGATCCTCACTGTGATGGGGAAGATAGCACACACAAGAGAAAAGAAGGGGAAAAATCGAAAAAGAAGTTCACCCTTCTGTTTGAATTACCAGATCAGGAGCGCGGTTTGATGACGGCGAATGTCCGATCCAGGAGAAAGAAAATGACGAAAAAAAAAAGAAAGGGAACCAAGTTGTCTATTCGAGGCAGCTCTTGAGCCGGAATAAGATTGCATCACAACGAATAGGGGAACCGGGGGGGGGAGAAGAGAATCACGATACCGACCTTTTACCCCTGCAAAGAGGAAAAAACTATTAAGGCGATTGCGCGTTAAAGTGAGAGAAGACTGATTCAGCCAGAAGTCGATCTGCTTCTAGGGCGAGCCTAACAGAACAAGAAAAATGAAGAAAAAGCCACATGAAGATCAAGTAAAAAACTGGAAAAAAAAAAGGAGGGAAGGGGAGGCAGTTGTCTTCGCAATAAAAGCGTAGAATCACGCTAAAGGGGGAAGGTTTCAAAGTCATCTGGTACAGAAACGCGGTGGGGGGGGGACGGACTCCTAGGGGAGGGACACGCATTAAAATGGGGAAAAAGCGTACACTAGAAGGGTGATGAACTCGAGAAACAGCCACTTACCTTTGGAAGGACTTGCTTTGGAGGACGATCGGGGGTCGCTTTAGACGCCGCGGCACCAGTCGGCCTGGGGAACTGTCTACTTTTCAAGAAGAGTAAGAGTCTGGCAATTCAGGGGGGGGAAAAGATTCTGCGAGGGGGGGGGGGGGAATTGGGGAGGGCAAAACGAGTCGTGCAACCCCTAAAACCCACGACGGGAGTGTAGTTGCGAAGCGAAAACTCCTGTTCTTCGGAACTGTAACGTACTGGGGAAAAGTTATAGTGATAAGAGATCTGAGTCTGAAAAACCTCTCTCAGGTGACCGTGTCCGAACGTACCAAAAAGTTCCATGGCGAAGGAGTTCTAACCACAGGGGGTGCGGCAGCACAAGGCGGGGGTTTGGACCAGCTCTTAGGGAGCAAAGTAAATGTGCCGGAACGCCAGCCGACGGATTCTCCACCAGCGGAAGGGGGAAGCGAGGAAGAGAGGGGTTGTTAGGAGAGGCCTTAAGGGGACAAAAAAAAAAACCAGCCGGAACGGTACGAGTTAGAAACGTGGGAAGGAGTTGGACGCCTCCTGATAGGCCAGCAGGGGTGGGCCGTGCTTCCGGAGGGACTTGGAAACCCGAGAGACCTCCACAAGTTTAACGGGGAGAAAAAGATCACTTCCAGCGGGAACCGCGGTTGAAGAGGGAGTGGGGTGTCGTCAGAGCCCAAGGGGCTCAAATGCTAGTGGATTCAAAGGAGCGGAAAGCGTCCTCGGCAGTGAGTGATGACGTCGCCGTCACACGGCAACTACGCTGCAACTGTCAAGGGGGGGAAAGATGGGGGTGGGTGGGGGGGGGGGTTTTGGGGGGGGGGGACGTCAACCTGCTTGCGCAGATAGCTTCGAAACAACAAAAATGGATGGATTGGAAGAAGATATGGAAGGGAAAGAATCTAGAAAGCTAAAGGCAAGGCGTAGTGTAAAGGCCGGCACTGGTCTGGATGTCGGCCGGTCCGAGTTCTGCCTCAATCTCCACACACATAATCTTAATGGGAGATATCACCCGAAACGTAAAGCAGGGCTCTATTTCAGAGGGCTAGAAGCCGGCGGAGGGAGGGGAAAGTGCACAAGCTAAAAGTGCAACCAAGATACTTGCCTCGGCGGCGACGATGCTCAACGCCACTTCGCCAGCGTTGTAACTACTAACAGGAGAAAGGCTCATCTCACTGCCAGAGAAACCAAGAGGCCGAAGACTTCAAAAAGTTTCAGTGTGGCAGCCTCAGGAAGTTCGGCCGGCAAGGTGGGGAAAAAAAGAAGGGCTGAGCGTCACGGGTCAACCCAGGCCTCATTGTAGGGCACATGGGGGCAGACTGATGAAAACACTTGCAGTGGGTAACATTGAAGAAAAAAAAGGCACGTGTAAATCTCCTGGGATAAGGAGGGATGCGCCTTGATCATCGAGACACGGTGCAGGGGGGAAAAACCCTGGGCAGAAGAAAAAAAACGCGGAAGAAAACCAGAAGGGGGTTTTGGCCGCGGTGCAGTGGAGTTGGACCGACCCCTGACAACGCGCAAAAAATCGCGCCATATTAACCAGGACGGTTTGGGGGCGAAAAAGAGCGCCAGTGCCGTGCCGGGGACAAGGCGACCATTATATTCTTCAGGAGCCGGAGTCGATAAGACGACAAAAAAGTCATACCCAGACACAAAGCAAGCGATAAACGATTAGGGGAAGGTAAGGGGAAAGCAACATAGGAAAAGGAAGAAGGGAAAAAAAAAATGGCGAGGCAGACCAACCTGGAGTATACCAGGCGATGCTGGGGCCAATGAACTTCTTGACCATTTTCCTTCCGAGCGGTGACGTCCATAAAAGGGGAAACTAATAAAGCAGACTTACTAAACTGTTGCGCCGCGCGTAAAGTTTTCGGGAGGTTGGACGTGAACGAGGTCTCGCGCGCTTAACAAGAGATGACCATTGGCTGATCAAGAGGAGGAAACGGAAAACCAGAAGGGGGGGGAAAGAGAGCCGTTCATGAAGTCGGGTTGGCCTATAGGGAAAGGTGGCTACGGCCATCGTCGACATGTGTCCCGCACACTTTCGGAAGGGGGGAATGACCATCGATCAGGAGGGAAATTACAAGATTGGAGGAGAAAGAAGGGGGTCCTGAAGGAGGCTGGTTGGGGAAGTCAGGAGGATTCCTTCTGGAGCTTCGGCAAAACAGGAGACCTGCGCTGGTCCAGGGTTTTCAAACTATCACCTATGGGTTCCGCGAGAAAGGAAGTGAATAGCTCAACACCCACTGAAGAGGAAGGTCATATAAGATCTCAAGCCGAAAAACGGCTCTATCATCAGAGGCGCCCTGAGTGTGAGACAACTACCAAGATCCCAGTGGGAGAGGAAAAGGGACATATCCAGATAAGCGCGAGAAAGGGACATCCTGAAAAAAGAAACCGCAAAGTACGGGCCAACTTATATCGTAGAAGGGTATTAGGGATCTCGCCGATAAAAAGGGGCTAAATCACCCAATAATGTAAGCAGGTCATAGATTCCGGGCCGAATAGGAATAATCGGAAAATCACAACCAATCTAACTGGCTATGCTTACCGTCTCTGATATTCTAAATGTCTTAGAAAACACGAAGGATAGTCTCCTATCAGAAATGAGGGCACAGAAATCAAAGATGGGACGAAAAACGCCCGCGTAACTTGAAAAAGCTCTGGGCACAAAGCTTACAAAGGAGGGAAATTTGAAAAAAAATTGAGGAGTCAAAATCCAATGGACGGAGAGAAGCACGGGCGAACTGGGCTACAAAAAAACGATCTGTGGGCTGCGGGTGGTTTCGGAAGCTCTGAAGCGCCGGGGATGGGTTGGTCGCGTCAGGTTGAGGACTCGATCGATCCAAGTCTAGGGCTCACCTGGGATGTTGGGGGGTGGGGGCGAGTTTCGGAATTGATCTACGGACCAGGCGCAGAGAAGTATGCCTTTATAGAATTGAGACGGGAAACTGGGCAGAGGGCAATGTCAAGCGCAGTAGTTGTGGGTCAGTTGGGGGGGGATGGGATAAGTCCTCAATCTGACAAAAAAAAAAAACTTTCTAGGTTGAGGAAAAAGGATCGGGAAGGCCAGGACTTATGATGATTGAGAGGATAGGTCTCTACAGTAGGTACCGAGCAGGGTTAAAATCTGGGGATGTAGAGGCAGGACAGTCGTCTGCCCGACACCAGTGTCTCCTCAAACTTCAGGGGGAGAAGAGAATGCTTTGCTTAAAATTGGGAAGGGGAAGGACAAAATCGCAGTGGGCTTAGCAAAATGGAAGCTGAACGCCAGAGGATGTTGAGCGGAGTTGAATTGGCAACCCTTTCTTGAAAAAAATTACTAATAGGGTTGGCCGGCGGCTTCTGACAAATATGTAAAACGGTGCCGTAAAGAGTTTCAGAGCAAGACAGTAATCTTATAGGAGAAAAGATAACGACGAAGGCGTTCTCGTGGACTGAGTTTTTGCCCGTCAGAACGAGTGTCGCATTTATATTGAAAAAGGACAGTAAATATCAATCAGGGAAGATTCGGAGTTCCCAGGAGAAGGGAGTCTGAAGTCACAACGCTAGGGAGATTGGGACGTCAGCCTGCAAATACTACTCAACACAAAAAAGGATGTAGTATGAAAATATTTAACTGGGAAGAAGAGAGACTTCTTACCATGCCGAGTCCTCAGGCTGGACCCTCTGAACATTGCGATCGTCCGTACTATTCTTCTCCTCAATCCATGAGAAGAAATACTATTAGGGATCGTACGAAAACAGAAGGAAAGAAAAGACTCTAGGGGTAAGGACGAAGTGGCAATGAAACCTTCTTGGGGGAGAAGCAGGTCATTCAACCTTCAATTCGAGGGGCACATATTATCAAGACTTCTCGGCAACTCAAGCTAAAGGGCACTTCTCCATCTGGAGGGGTAACTTCTAAGGGTCAAGAGAAAGGGCGAGGGCTCAAAAAGACGAAAACAACCAAAAACAAAAAAACAAAAAAAAAAAAAAAAAACAAAAGAAGAAAAAAAAAAAAGAAAACAAAAAAGAAGGCCCAACACGAGGGGGGGGGGGGGGGGGGGGGGGGGGGGGGGGGGGGGGGGGGGGGGGGGGGGGGGGGGGGGGGTCGATGGGGGGACAGGGGGGCTCGGCGGTTCTTCCGGCAAAAAACTTTGAAACAGCATTCTCGGCTTCACCAAGGAAGATTTTCGTGCTACCACAAAGGTGGTCAGACGTAAGGGAACAATTTGAACAGGCAATTAGGCAATCGAGGGAGGGGGGAAAAACCGGAGGCCATAATCAACGATCCTGTACCGTAAGGAAGAAAAAAACATTCGGTGAGACGCAACTAACGGCTGTCTCTGTGAGGAAAAATGACCAAAAGCTCAATCTAGGAAGGACATAGAAGGGGGGGCAAGACAGAAGTGCCTGGGACTCGTCCAGATATCTAAGAGGATCTGGAAGAGTCTGAATGATCAAAAACCAATCCTAAAGAGAAATCAAGATGCTGGAAAGAGCTCTCAACAGAGGTAGCGACCCAACTTTCCTAGGGGGGGAACAAAAATGAGGAGGAGGGATAAAAACACTCTGGATTTACCATAATAACTGCCAAGGGAAAAAGAACACCGGATCTTAGAATGGATGAGTGCCAATGAAACGCCTTTTCGCGCGGGGGAAGAAAGGAGTGGGCTTCTGAGAGGGTCAGGGGGGGGAGGAGAAAAGTCGAGCGCTTTCTAGCAGATATGGGATTCGTTAGGCGCTTCTTCCTTACAGCAAGGGGGACCAGATCAGAGGGATCTGGTTGTATGAGGAAAGGGGGTCCGAGATCTACGAGGGTCTCAGGTAAAGAACATTCTAAAGGATTGGGGAAACCTAGGTCTCCACGATAGCGGGAACAAAAAAACACTATTGTAATGAAGGAAAAAAAACGGGTTCTTAGTAGCTACTCTCATGATAGGGCGTAGATCAAAGGGCGAAAAGCACTGGTCAGGGTCAAAAAAAAAAGGGGTGACTGAGGTTAGAAGAACACAAAGAGAAAAGGCTAAATAGGCGGAAAGAGGAAGGAGCCGGATGGCCAAAATGTACCAGCACCGAACGAAGGACGCGACATGATCACGATAGAGAAGGAGACATCGGGACGAGGGACCGTCCAAGATGTGGAGAAGGGGAAAATGATGTCTTCTCCTGGCAGAAATTTCGGCCGAACCTAGGCATCATGGTGGGGACAGACGGAAAACAAAGGGCGAGCGTCGTGAAGTCGAAGGAATCAAACAACCAGATCCTTCACTTCTCTTGGGTCATTGAAAGGGTAAATAATCTTGGAAAAAAAGGGCTTGGGCAAGAGCGGGGGGGCGCAGAAATGAAAAACGAGCAAAAAAACCGCGTAAGGACAACATTCGTCCAGTAGGAGGCCTTGCATGGAGGACGGACGGAGATAGGCCAGGAATTTCCTTTAGGGGCACATCGCGGGGACAAATAATCCTTAAGGGATGTATCTCCATGATTGGGGGTATCGAAACCAAGCACGGGTGGGGCATAGTCTTAGGGAAGAAGGCAAGTTGTGTAAAAGGAGGGGGGGGGGTCTTGGATAAGCGAAGGCTCGCTCATTAGGACGTGGTAATTTATCAATGTCAGAGAAAAAAATTTAACGGGGTCAGGCATTTTCAGAAAATCCGCGAAGCGCTGAAGGGTTGGTGGGGGGAGGTCACATGAGTAATGGCACCCTCTTCAAACGCGACGGGGTCAGGTTCTTTAATGAGACGATGTGGAGGGACTCCCTGTCTATAAGTGGGCAAAACACCGTTGATAGGGGTCTTCTCTAAAAAGCGTACGACCAGAAGGGCAAAGGTCAGCCCCCCTTACAGTGGGTGAAAAGGGCCCCCATTGTGTCGACAACCGAGGGGTATACTCTCATGGCGAAAGGGCAAAGAAAGTGGGACGGCAGAAGCCGAGGCAAAAAAAAGGCCATTGGAGAAGGGGCGCCGATCGTTTTTTTATCTCTGCGGGGGGATAGGCCCTGGGGCAGGGAGCTGTTGCAAGAGAATAGCCTGCCGAAAGGGTGGGGGGGGGAAACCACAGTTGGGAAGGGAAGGATTGAGGAGACCGATGTCGCCCTCAAAGGAGGAAAGTGTCTAAAAATTGACGGAGGAGGGACACCTGGGTAGACAAAAAGTCGAGGGGGGGAAGGGAGGGTGATCTGGGGAAGGAGGGTAGAACTCAGTACTTCTATCTGACCATCGCGTGATACTGAAAGGAGAGTCAACACTAAGGGGAACGTAGAATCAGGACTAAATCAGGCGGGGGAAGAAACGATCGCAAAAAGTATTGTTAAAATCTCTATAAAAGATGGAGAAAAATCGGTAGCGAGGCCCTCTCCAGGCAGACTGGTCGGCAAAACGACGGGCCAGGGACTCTGATAAGAGTGAAAAAACATCAAGCTCAAGAGCTGAAGCAGAGACTATAAAAAGGAAAGGGAAAAAAGCATAAAACGTCTTGGCTCCGACCGGAGAGCGAATCTTAGTGAACCTAAATGAAAGCGAAGCCCACTTGGGAACTCTGAAGCCAGAGGCAGGGGGACGCTCCCGGCACAATCGCCACTTGACTAAAAGAACGCGACGGCTGCAGAGAAAGGCGGAGAAAATCAGTCGGCGAGATAGGCAAGGGTCAGAAAGCAGAGGCGTGAAAAAAAAACTGGATTTGGCAAGATAGGAGAGGAGGAAAAACGGTGTAGGGACTGGTGGGGCAACCGAGACTGGGACCGGGAGGTTCGAACATCTTCACAGATTACAGAGAGCCCGAAAAGGAGCAGGGATCGGTTGAGAAGGCTAACGGGGAGGGGAAAGAAGCTTTCTTCTAGAAAAGACAGCCTTTGTGTGAAGAGGGGACGAAAAAGTCGGGAAACCCGCCCGCTCAGGACGGGACTGAAAAGAAAACAGAAAAGGAAAAAGGACCGGAACATTCTAATGATATCCCAGGGGAAAGAATGCCTTTCTAAGAGGAGTACACTACCGGGCTCGGAAAAAACCAAAAGTCCAACGCCAGAAGTATTCTTGGCGGAAATTTAAAAGAAGAGTTAACAAAATCCTTGGAGATGCAGAAAAAAAGAGGTGGAACCACCGCCGAAGGTACCAAGGATGCGCAAGTTCAGATGGGCGGGGACTTCCCTTTATGTCCCTGAATGGGGAAAAAGGGAAAATAGACAAAGTTGATCATCAGTCTTTAGGTCAGGATTTCGGGCTTCTGATCTTTCAGCTTTCTTCGAGGTACAAAAAAGAGGGGAGAATGACTTCGATGAGAAGATGGAACTAATCAAAGAATCTCCTTTCAGAAGGGTGTGACAGCGTATTAATGGCCACGCGCTACAGAGGGATCATTCACAGGGACATGAGGATAGGTCGTGGGCCCATCTAGTCCGGGGGTACATAGAGGAAATTGAGAGTGGAAGGCGAAGGGGTCAGGATTCTATCTCCGGCCGACTATAAACAGAAAAACGAGGGTCCGTTTTGTGGGGGCAAAAAGCAGGCGAGGGGTGAAGCTCGCGTTCAGTGAAGAAATCACAACAAAACGGAGATCGCAAAAGCGTATCATCAGCAGGCACAGGGAAACACACGGGGAAATATCGCTTTGTTATAGGAGGGAGACAGGAGCGCGGCAAGAAAAATCCGACGCACATAACCTAGGGGTACGCAACCAAAAGGGGTATCTCGGTGAACGGATCAGGCGCCGGGAGGCATAACCCGCCTAGTGGGCGGGATGGAGCTCTTTGGTGAGATGAGAAAAATCCTTACGGCAGATCTACCTGGAAAGATTCTGATCAAAGCCAAGCAGAATAGGACAGGGAGTCGGAAGGAAAGAGAAAAGCGAATCCATACTCAAATAAATAGAACTCCAGAACAAAAAGCTCCCTTTCAATGGACGTGGAGGTAGGCTTCCAAAGGAAAAAAAAAAAAGAAAGGAGATCCTCTACCTTGAAACGGTGGGGGGGGCAAGTTACGAATAGAGGGTTTATAACTTCGGGAATGTCTGAAGCAAAGGGGGGGTCCTCTACCTCGTCAATGGTGTAGGAACGCGATGAGAAAATCAGCACTTGATCTCCCTGATTGTGGCTTCTGGTAGTCTTTTAGAGACGACCCGTCTCCTTAAAGTCGGAATGGAAAAGGAATCGAGTTCCCCTGCACGGAAGAGGGCGGGAGAAAGACAGCCACATCGAGAGGGGTGAGTGTGGGGAGCTCAAGTCGGAAAAGGGGGGGAAAAAAGAAAAAGGGTCTGTCATTTGAAAAGGGAGGCACGAAAATGATCTTCACTTTAGCCCGGACGGGGGCAACTGTCTATGATATCTCTGACGGAAAGGAGTGGTACCGAAAGGACGGCTGGTAAACGCACATGGAAAAGGGGGGTCATTCTTCAAGAAACAAAAGTTTGGTGAAGCCCCTCGCATGTTTCCGAAGAAATCTTCGGGGGGTCAAGAGGGGGTGCCTCCACCCTATGCTGCACAAGCGTATAACCATGGGAGAGATCTGTGACTCGAAAGGAGGGCAGGACCGTAGTTATCACTTTGGGGAGGCGGGGGGCCAGAGGAGGGGACGGGAAAGACTCGAGGAAAAAGAGTGATTAACCCTCAAGTTTCCTTCCTCAAGAGGGAGGGGGGAACGGGACAGTATATGACCGGGACCGCCATAGACAGAGTCCGCAGTTTCGAGGTGTGAGATAAAGAGGAAGCATTTAGCTTAGGAGGAACGATGGAGAAGCGTCCCAAAAAAAACGCGCTCTTCTTCCGTCAACGCGTCCTGAATCTGGTACCCTGCCAGACAGATAGAAACTCAAAAAAGAAGGGATGAAGAGAGATAATCACGTGGACACAATCAGGGAGGAATATACAGCGGGAAGGAAAAGCGGGAAAAACTGTTGACTTCTCCGCCTTCAGATAGTTGCAGAGGGAAAGAATTCGAGTGAGGCCGAAGCTAGTACCGGGACACTGGAGGCGCGACTATCAAAACGGGCCAAACGCCTGCGTCCTAAGTAAATCAAAATTGGAAGGGGAAGAAAACTGAGGGAAGGGGAACAAGTACACATCGTCTACTTACTCACAATGCGGAAAAGACAGTGAGGAGAAAGACCCTTCCACCAGGAGGCCATAAAAGAAGGGGGAAATTCATCTCAATTAATCCGCTCAAAAAATCGTCGGAGAGGGGAAGAAGTTGGCCAAGCTGAAATAGAGTTTTGCTTCCAACAAGGTCTGTGGAACAGCCTACAGACTTCTTCGGGCACCATGAACGAAACCACACCGGTTAGAAAAAAAATTTCATCTGGGTAAATGAAAAAAAGCCAGGGGGGGCCGGGAAGAACCTCTGAACGGACAATAGGAACGGGTTGCGCTTCTTTCCCAGTGCAGAAGAAAGATGGGGAACTATACCTCGGTGCAAAGGGGCTCCTTAGGTGAAAAATGCCCGCACTCGCGTGTCTGGGAAAATACCATAAAAAGAACAAGAAGGAATCCTTTTAAAAAAAAAGGGAAAGGAGTAGAAGACGACCTTCGAGGACGCTGCGTCGTAGAAAAGAAAAACGAAACATCCCCCAGAAAGAGATCACAATAAAAAAGTGGAGTTCAGTATTCAATCAACAATGAAGAAAGGAGCTGCAGACCAAAACTGGGAAAAAAAAAAACAGATTGAGTTAACCCGAAAGGACCAGGAACTGTAGGTGTCCCGTCAGGCACATACTTATAAAAAAATTTTGCAAGTGAGCGGAGGGAAGAGATTTTTGGAACTGGAAGGAGGCGATTGCGGGAGGGGAAAAGAGAAGGAGCTGGGGGAGCGTCCATCTCGTGGCTTGGGAACTGAGTTCGACTAAGGAGGAAAGGGACTCTCCGGGGACAGGGAGGGGGGGGAAAATGAGGGAGGGACACCCATGTTCGAGGTCCCGAAGGAGGAAATTTTCTGGGATGCGCAAAGGATGAAGTCACAAAAGCAGTTTCAACTTGAGAGAAACAATTGGCCGGCTTAAGGGTTCAGGGAGGGGGTGCGTAGGATGTCTGGCTCAGGCATTAGTGGATTGAAGAAAAAACGGGGCGTTGTGGGGAAACTACTATGTGAAAAATCGGGTCAGGGCTTGGAGGGAGTCAAAAAACAACTTAAGAAGGAGAAATCGTCATCAGGAACGAAGCAGAGGATCTGCCTTCCGTGGGGTGAACAACGGGGGATCTCAAGCTCAGGGGGGATAGGAATAGAAAGTATCCCTATGGAGAATAAAATTGGAGCACTGAACCGCCAGATTTCGTGTCTATCTAAAGGAAAGTGTCTTGTCGACGTGAGCCGTGAATCACCCGGAAAAGTTCAAAGACGAAAAGGTAGCACATCCGAGCGAGTGGGGCCCAGGCAATCAAAAGGTCCTGAACGGAGGTCGTGATCTTATTCTGAGGGAAAGCAAGGGATCAAAAAAGGAGGAGGGGGAAGAAAAGAGCCTTTAAAAAAGAAAATGAAGTAATCCAGTCTGACGTAACGAAAACAGAAGGTCGGTCAAAGCCCACGTACAAGACTTAGGCGGGAATTGACTGGGGCGCCTCAGGACATAATCACGCGAGTTGCAGGTCAACATCTTGTACAGACTCCTTTGTTTAGAAACCTGCAGAGGAGGCACGAAATTTTTTGGTCAAGCCCCTGGACTGGGGGAAAGTGGACCTCGATCAAGAACAAGAGGGACTCTTGTCGCCTTGATGGGTGGGGCCGCAGGACGTGGCAAGCAGGTTGAGCGACGCCGCGGCGCCGAATAAAAGAGATGGTACTTTACCACGGAAGGAGGGGTCGGTCCATCGTAGTGTCAGGCTCGGGGCGATCTGAGAGTTGCAAGTGTAGGACAACCGAGGAATCGACCCCTGCGGCAAAAACCAGGAGACAGTGGGAAAAAAGGAAACGAATTCTTAGTGCACGGGGAGAAGGTACTTCAAGTTTCGATGCAGATGGTAACGGTGCGTAAAGGACGCGGCCGGGACCGGGTAGGAAAAAGGACACCTGAAAAAGGGTTAACTCGTGACTCCCCAGTGTGTGGCTCGCACCATTCATGGGGCCAGCAGAGAGGCTGATTACAAAAAGAAAAGGGTTGGAAATCAACCGCAGGAGGATGAAACAGATAGAGGCCCGAGGGTGTATCTCGGGCCTTTATAGAAAAAAAGCGGTGAACCTGTGGGTGTATAGCGGGGGGGGGGGAGCGGCGGAGAAAAATCCGGGCAGATTGACAGTGGTTTAAGTCGTTGTGGAACTTACCATTCAAAACTAGCCGGTTACCTTCTCCTCATATGGGAAAATGACCATAAATTAGGGAAAGGGGCGGTCTTGTGAATCGTTCCAAGAAAGAGGGGAATATCAGGGGGGAAGGGGAGGAGGCATCCTCTGAATAGGAACTGACGTCAGGATTCGGCAAGGCAACACGACGTTCCTGGCCGTGTCGAAGAAGGGGGAATCGTC
>Ga0179593_1293976_pt1 | contig 19026 bp, 12 predicted proteins | sample CZODoug2_1_08_16_FD_185931 | JGI IMG/M metagenome (GOLD analysis project Ga0179593, IMG submission 185931) | Vadose zone soil fungal communities from Angelo Coast Range Reserve, California, USA - CZODoug2_1_08_16fungal (PacBio error correction) | ecosystem: Environmental > Terrestrial > Soil >...
AACTTCAAACTAAAGAATGGACCTGTTGTCCCTGGTGGGGCGTGAATTACCAAAAAAACGTTACTAAAAACCAAATGGCATGAACGACTCGAGGTAGGACCTCGCACACTAACTAACGATCAGAATATGAGAAAAATCAACTTCAAGGACGGAGGGGAGGAAGGTGTGCTCCTTCAAACCGTGAAGGATGCGGCAGCGAAAACCGCGAACCGCAAGCGGCAGCTCTGGTGATGGTGCCAGCGAGCCGACGCCCTGATGTGAAATGGAGTTACTGAAAGAGGGGAAATAGAGGGGGAAAAACGAAAAAAGACAGAGAGGACTCCTTACCGACGGTGCAAACCTACACAGAGACCGATACATAGGGGACATCTCCCTTAGTAAGAGAACGAAACTTGGATGACAGACAAAGGGAGTCACCCCTGTGATACGCCCGCAACGTGGAAGCCGCCTGATACTAAAAAAATTCCTCCGCCTGCTTGGGCCTTCCCGGAGAGGATAAAAATAATTCGACTATAAGAAACAGAACAGAGAAAGAATTCTACAAAAGCGGAAAAACTGTCTACAGGCGGGGAAAGGAGCCTCCAGGCGGATCGATACCTCGAACGCCGGGGTAGGACTAGCCCTGTGCGCCTCACCGTGTTCGGAAAAGGTCGTAAAGTAGAAGATGGGGTCTAGACCCATTCGAAGAGCTGATTATTAAACTCGGACGCGTCCGCAAAATTCAATCGGTCTCTTTCAATCGGCGAGGACGAGAACGCTGCTGGAAACTTTTGACTTGAGAGAAAGGGGAAGTCACAGTTTCCGGAAAGGGCTTTCTAATAAGGGAGGCCGACACCGTTTACCCCGGCTGGGAGACTAAAACCACTGTTCCTCGCAGAACAAACGGGGATCTTGAAGGCTCTAAGAAAAGGGAAAAAAGGTGGGGTCATTCAGGTAACCTCGCCCGAAGCGGAGGTGACCACTCCACGCGGGGACACGCGCGAAAAGAAAAACACGGCCGCTGGACGGTGCCGCCCGGGCAGTGGTATGCACAAGCGAAGCAGTAGGATTGGGCTGGGAGAAGAAATCCTTAGGAGGCTTTACTAGGGGGGGAAGAGGGAAGGGAAAAAAGGAAAGGGGTGAGGACTTCAAAAAACGGACAGCTGAAAGAAAAAACACGGTCGCAGACCCGCTTCACGAGGAAAAGGTGTTGGGGTATGAATCTCTGGAGTCTGGTAAAAGGGCTCGTTTTGTTAATCGCAAAGCCCCCGGCACTTCGAGGAGCTGTTGGAGCAGGTGAACGGCTATGCGGGGAAAGGAAAATTCAGGGACTTTGAGAGGGATAACTGAAAGGAAGATTAAGTCGTCCTAAACCGGGCTCCGGAAGCACTCCTGCCCATGCCAAATAAAAGGGTGCAGACTTCGGGCTTGTGAAGCTCGGGCCAAAAAAAAGACTGTTGGGTCTAAGAAGGGGTGAAAACTACCAATGTAAAGGGAAAGGGACGTGGGGAACCTTCTATGGGGGCGGGACCCGGGTGGAGGGCGAACCCAGTGCGGACTTCGGGAGTAGGTCCCTATCAACCAAACCAAAATATATCCGATTTTATGGAGAAAACTAGAAGACATCGGGGTCTGATCGCTTCCGATAAAGACCATGATTCGAGTATTTTACGTCAGACACCAACAGGACCAATACGGGAGAACTATTGGAAAGAATCACCAACACGTTAAAGGGGAATTCGCTGGCCGGACGACCTCAAGCTCTACGACGAGCCAGTTCCCGTCCAGAGCCCAGAGGAAATGAACGGAAACACCAAGATGCTTCACCAGGTTCTAGTCAAGGAAAGGGAAAGAAGATTATATCCCCTATCAGATCGATGCAATAAAACACTGATGACAAAAAAAACGGAAACGCCCCATGGACCGGCGTGGGCATTGATAGGTGTTAGAAGTTAATACCTATTTGGGACATGTAGATCCAGGGAAGGAAAGGAGGTTGGAACGTCTCTACCATGCCTCAGCACCCCAAACGCATTCTGCGACAGCCCTACCTGTCACGCAATCGAGAAAAACGCAGATTAACTTTTAAATTCAGAGAAAATGGGGAAGACGCTTACCTCGTCAAGAGGGAAAAGGTTCTTTTCTCAAGATAGCTATGGCAGGGGCACCAACAGAGGAGAATCCAGACAATCCACTCAAACCCGCGGCTCGGCTCTTTAAAAATGAAGAAAGAGAATCTATGAAGAATCTTGGAGGAGGGAGGGAATATTTCGAGGGGGAAGAAGAAACGTACACTTTCTTGAAAATTTACGGCGAAACGCCGGTGGGGGAAGCGCAGCTGCACTCCGCTCGCCAGTCGGGATGAACTCGGTATCACCCGCCCAAGACCAGCATTTCGGGTGAGAAGGAAAGAAAAATCACCCTAAAAACCCCATCTCTCTCACCCAAAAAGAGAATAGGAAGGGGGGGGGGGTAGTGTATGATGGGCCGTCTCGAGAATGCGGTCCTGGGGGCCGCGAGACAGCAGGCCCCGGACTAACAATGCACGTGGCGGCACCGCTTCAAGACTGGCCAGAAAGGACGGGAGTCAGGTTAGAGGGGGACTTCATCCGACTAAGGAATCAAAAGGGCAAGAAACGCTGGATAATAGTTCGACGAAATCAAGCAAAGAGAGAGCGGGAGGGCAGCCGGTGGTGAAGATGAGTTTCCCTCCCCAGCAGCTTTATACTTCAAGCAGAGGAGCTATCATGGGGGCGAGGGGGAGAAAAAGAGGCTTTCAAAAAGGGAAGGCTAATAGTCTCGGGGGAGCCATGTGCTGGGGTACCGCAAAGGTGGGGGCGAGAGGACGGCACCGGTCCGCCGTTCACCGCCCTGGGAAGGCTTCAGAGCACGTTCCACCAGTATTCAATTGGCCTCAGTCGAAGAACAAAGGTCCCTTGAAAAAAAAAGCTCTGGAATCCTCGAATTGTGGGCGAATGGAAAAGAGGAGTAATATGGTTGGACTCGAATCGTAGATGAGCGTCCTAAGACTGTGCAAGAAATCGGTAAAATGGCCGTAAAGGGCGAATTTCTATCTGCGTAGAAGAGTGAGAAAACCTCCAGGGTCTCGAAGACAAAGTACTTCAAACAAAAGGGGGGGGAGGGTCAAAAGAAGTTTCCGCCTACAGTCGAGGCGGGGGGAGAAGAACATCGAACAGCGGAACTTCTGCATCTGGTCCAAAAAGGAATCGTCAGCAGCAGCCGCTTACCGCTGTCGTCTGCTATATAAAGAAACGAGTTCTCTGGAAGGCTCAGGGCTAATCATCGAGGCGAAGAAAAGGTGTTCATGACTCCACGCAACCGTGACGTCCACGAACCGAGCAGCAGGGAAAGAACTGGAAACGGTGCCAGTCCGTGCAACCACGTATGAGCAAACCGGAGGGGGTCTGATAATTCCAAGGGGGGGAAGAACCCGAAGAGGGGGTCCTTCCCTCCAACGAGCTTGAAATTGGTCTCGCCGGAAAACTTGTAGCCGAACTCGTCCCAGTGCGAAAGAGAAAAACCATCTCTACGAAGAACCTCCAAGAGGACATCTCTCCCTTAAGCTTCAGCGATTCGCCGCCGTGGCGGCGAGACCACGAGGCCTCTCCCCGCCCCTCCGTAGCCACCTAAAAAAGGGACTTGGGGGATCGGGAATTTTAAGAAGAGAGGGTTCCGGGGTTGTAATTCCAAAAACCGAAACCCTTTCCTTAGAGGCCGACCCTACCGTGAAGGCCGGCGGGCGGCCGTAGCAAAAAACACCATGCTGAGGGACGTGGCGAACTCCTAGAAAGTGAAAGCCAGGCGGACGTGCTCGACCGGGGGCGTGTCCCCCCTAAAAAAAGTCGTGGTTGGAAACAGAAAGCCGGACCGGTGAGAAGAGGACTGACCCACTTCAGTGGAGGTGAGTGCGGGACATCAGCGGGGTGGACAGTGTATATACTTCCATCAGGGGGAAACGAGAAAAGTTGACTAAAACCACTCTAGGCCCTCCGGAAACTACGGAGGCAAAACGCAGGCCGCCCGTCACCAAGCGACGGCCAGACATGGGCCAAGAAAGACTCAGAAAAAAAAAAGAGATACAGAAAGGACGGATTCGTTAGACGCCTGACCATTGGTCCTCCGTGCGCTTAAACTGGTTGACCAGCGGAGAGTACTACAAACTGGAAAACTGAAGGGGATCTTAATAAAGGGCGCGTCCTCCCCGAAAACATACTCGACGACCCAGTTGCTTATATGAACCCAGCATAGTAAAAAAGGTCGTTGCGGAAAGTGTATCCGTACAGAAGATTCCAGATATCTCGAGCGTAAGCTAAAAAGGTTATGACGGAAACCAAAGGCGAAGTTCATCATTAGAGCCGGGGTCAGAGAAGTGAGGGGTTCGTCACCACAAGCCACCTGCAGGAGGTGACGCCGCTAGAAGAGCCACTTAAGAAGGGGTGAGAGTACCTAAAGAGGTATAGGTCTCCATTGTGGTCGAACAACGCGGCGCGGCCGTATAACCGGATGTTTTGCGGTGGGCTCCCAGATCTTGGACTAAGAAGAAGGGATGTTCAAGAAATCCACATCATGGCTTCGGCCCTCGAGTGGCACATACCAGAAACGCCCGCTTGGGGTCTATATGGCGGCGCCTAGATCGGCGGCCAGAAGACGCAGGACCCAAACAACGTCCTCAAAGCACGGGAATTCTCACGAGACAGAGCCAGGCGCAGCGGACTTGAGGGCATCTGCGCAGCGTGAGGTAGGGGAAGCAACCAAGAAGGATAGGGTCGCCGGAGTATAACTTTTTAGTTCCTGTGGTACTTCGGATGCTGGCCCCTTACTCTGGCCTGTTCATCACTGAGAAAACACCACAAATGGCTTAGAAAAGAGAGAGCATGTAACAGAAAGGAAGATGGGGTAAGGATCAAACTAGAAGGCGGCGGTAAATTTACCCCGGAAAACTTGACGAATGGCAACTAGAACGTGGGATTACCTCTCAAAAAAAGCACTATGCGAAGAATGGAGCCAAGAAAAGAAAGGTCTAAAGTTAGAAACGTGTTTCGTCTCCGGGAGCGTGCCTGCGGGTGGGGCGAGCTTAAACGCGACCCACTGCAGCGAGGGTTAAATTTTTCAACCGAGGCCGAGACCCTGAAGTGTAGTGAGGCCGCCCGGATCGCGAACTAGATCACCAGAAAGCGAGGGGGTCAGACGGACGAGTCCGTTATTTAGCTCCCGAAAAAAGGAGGACTCTAGACAAACCATCGAAGGTCGCGAACCAGGAGTACGCGCTCGACTGCGGCACCGACCGGGCGGTCACATTGGTGACTACTCCCCGAGAAAGGGTTCCACTCCGAAGGAATACGGACATAAAAGAAGCAGATAAGGTCGTCCGAATCACGAGGGATCACGAACGGATCACCCTGAATAAGCGCAGAGGTCACAGGGCACCCCGCGATGGTGATAAGATGTGTTATCAAAAAAGGACCTGCGGACATCGTCTACTCAGCCCGCGGAGGCCCGTAGCAAGAAGGTGCGACGAGTAGGAAGCGACTTGGTGGAGATACCAGGCGAAGAGAATCAGGGAAACGGGACTGAAAAAAAAACTCCTTCCTCATTATCTATTTCCGCAGGGCCGGAAGCGCCACTGCATGCCGAGCTTTGACTAAGGAACAGGGGGGAGAAACAAATGGGGCAAAACGCGGAGCGATCTCTGGTATCGAAAAAAAGGGGCGAGTACAAGGCTGACAAACACCCTCCATCGCGAAAAAAGTGGCATTATGAAGGGGGAGGAGATTCAAAAGGGAAAGGGACTGGTCCTTCGATCCGCCTGCCCTGTAAACTGATTGGAACCACGAAGAGGGCCTGAGGGGGAATACCCCGCGTCAAACGGCGCCTGGGTGCAGCCCGATGTTTGGGGGGAGGAAACAGGTTCCAAATGAAGTGGCGGGAGACGGCCGCCGTCACGCTGCGGGCGCTCGGGTAGGCGACGAGAAGGAGGGTGGACGGACTTCCAAGACCCTGAACAGGAGACTTCCAAGAAATAGAAAAGGACCCTCATGGTTTGGAGGGAAGTGGCATGAAAGGGGAGTGGGGGGTGGGGGGGTTGGGGGGTGTTTGGGGGGGGGGGTGAGGTAACTCTTTGTGTTAGAAAGCCACAGGAAAGAGAGAGCATTTTTAAGGGGCTAAGAGGCGCTAGGCGGGTCGAGCGGGTATCGGGCAACTGTTGGCCGCTTTTTCCGGAGAGTAGGGAATGGGTTAAGAGGGGTAGAAAAGGGCAGATAAAAAAAGAAAGAGGAAAAGGGACCTGTCTGGAAAAAAAAAGTCCCTGTCATACTCTTCCTGAACAGACCCTCAGTGGCGAATACGTGCACACGCCTACCATGATCGGATTCGAGCTAGGTGCAGGGGACGAGAGGTGCGGAGGGGTAATCCCAAGGTTTTGCCTAGAGGAGAAGATGCCCTATGAAGAAACCGGAGAAAGATGTTATTTTAAGCCTCTCCAGCGGTAGCTGTACGACTCGCGCGCGACCTGGTGAAGGAAGAGGGAGAGGCGGGGCGTCGACCCAAAGAAGAAACAAGGACTTCAAACAGATTTAACTCACCAAAGAGATTTGATAGCGCCTGGCCGGCCGACTACCTCAATCGCACTGCCGAGGCAGGTCGCCCAACCCGGTGGGCCATGAAAATCCAAAAAAAAAACTTATGATGCAATAGGGGATTCAACAGGCATCTACGGAGATATGAAAGGGGATCGTCGATAATAAAAAACATTCGAGAGGATCTCCAGCGAAAGCCCTCATGGACCTGATGCGGGCGACGTGGCTAGGAAACCTGGTGTTCCTAAACGGAGAAGCGAATTCTGGGGGGGAAAAAGGGCGCGAAAAATTTATCCAACAGAAGAGAAACAAATCCCATGAATTCGGCCAAGCACCGGAGACATTCCGCAAGCGTCTGGGCCGGCGTCACGTTCCGTCGAATGGGCTCCAAAGAAACGATAGGAGAAAAAAGGAGACGAAAGAAGAATTTCTCGGGGGGCGGGGGGAACTCCTGAGCTCTCAAAAAAGAGGGAAGACTCTAAATAACGAACGCGTATCGCGGTGAGTATCGTCGGAAGGGGCCGGTTCACGTGGCTCAGAAGAGAAAAATATCAAAAAATCCACGGGAGGGAAATTTGAGTCGACCACGTGCGAGCCAGCGTATACTAGAAAGAAGATTCAGGCCTTAGGTCCCTCGAACAAAACCAAGACAGAAGGGGCGGGGAGACGTCGAATCCTCCCTAAAACCTCTCGAAAAACAACGGAGGAGAGATGTGGGGAAAGTCTCCAAACAACCGCCAGGGGCAATGGGAGGACGATTACTTATAAGGGAAAGACAAGGGCTCTAGGGATCAAGAGTTAGAAAAAAACCAAAAAAAAAAAAACAGGCACCGGAAACGGGTGAAGCAGCCACGCCGTACCTTAGTCTATGGCTGCTTCAGCGCTCCTGCAAAAAAAGCCCGAAGCCCCTCGTCGAATAGAAGAAGAATGCTCGGAAGAGTGTCGTCGTGTCTGGTCCTGGGAGAGCAGCCGTTGGGAAGGGGTAGGATGGTCCACCGAAATCGCCCTAGCTCCCGCAAGAAAAGCAAAAGGGTAAAAATCGCGACGAAAAACGGAAGGAAGGGGAGGAATCTGAGACTGCCTGGGAAGGAAAGGGCTGGAAAAAAAAATTGTCTTTGTATAGTACGGCTCCCCTAGCCGCCGACACGACTTGAAACTCAATCGCAGAAATGATTTCTGTACCGTACCACGTAGACGAAGAAACAACCCTTGACCAGGGATTCGCTGAAAGGGGAAATAATCAAAGGAGGAAGGTGCCTCAGCAGGGGGCTCCGCACGTAGATTATTCTTCCCTCAGGTGGAGTTGTCCGAGGTGAACTCGAAAAACGACGAAAGGGGGAGGGGGATCGAGAAGGACATGGTAAGAATAACTGATTAACACCAACGCCTGAGGAGTTGAAGCCGAGCTGGTCGAGGCGTGTCGACGCCCCGATACGCTGAACTTCTGCACTGGTCGACAAAATAGAGCGGCAGCAGCCCTAAAGGACTTGGCGGAGAGGAACTGACCTAACCGAGGGGAAGGATAAAACTTGCTCCCGATCTCGCGCAGCAAAGTGGTCAGAAGCCCAACCCGTGCCGTCAAAAAAACACCGAGCTCATCAACGAACGTAAATGAAGGGTCACGGCTAAGGAAAAATACAGCAAGTTCAGCGCAGGGCCAGAGAGAAGCCCGACGGTGCCCCTCCTGACCGTAAAAGCAGGAGCGATGAGGAAAGCCAAAAACGAGGAATCAAGTCAATTAAAAAGAGCTTAAAATGGGCAACTGATAAGCCAGCGACGACGAAGCCAGAGCGGCTCGGCCCGCAAAGAAAACGATCAGAACTAAGGGGAAGGGAGAGAGAACCAAACAGGGGAAAAAAGAACTCAAAGAGGAAGCGCCGATAAAAAACTGCGGGAATCGGTGCGCCGCGAGACGGGGTGCCGTGGAAGAACCAAGACCCTGAACTTAAAGTAGTTGAAAACTCACCAGAACTATGTCAAAGCGGCCTGACGCGGAGTCTCCAGCCCCTCACCGGAATGCGCCTTTCTAAAACAACCTAGGGAGACCCCAAAAAACTGTCTCGAAAGAGGGGAGGGTCCCCCCATTCGCTCGTCGTGGTGTGGCCACCGCCGCTTCAGGCCGGCGAATGCCCCCGAAGGAACATAGTCAAATAAGAGCAAAGTCTCGGCTGAAAATGAGACGGGGGGGGACTCAAAATAATAGAAACCTTTTACGAAAGAAAGAACCCCCCCCGGCTGTCTGCCATCCATCGAAAGGCAACAAGGCGGGCCGCAGGGGCACCTTACCTCACCAAGGGAAAGAAAATTATAATCCTTCAATGGAGTGGGACCATCAACAAAATAACTGGGGAGCCGACCACGATCGACACGTGTCGAACTCAGAGGGCGCCGTCTCAATCACCAGCGGGAAGAATGAGAAAACGAAGGCCGGGACCGAGAACTTCTAGTAAAAAAAATCTTAGACATCTCGATGTATCACGAGCCATGTATGGCCGGGTGGGCTCTAGCTCGGAAAAAATGCCGGAAGGGAAACTTCCCTAAGAGGAAGGGATTAAAGTGAGCGGCGTAACCTGTAAAATCACCTACGTGACCGCCCGCCAGGAGTACAAAAATTAGAGCGAAAAGTTAAGAAGGGGCGCGGAAAGGTACAAAGAGAGGTCTCCTGGTTAATTTCACGACGGGCTCCGGGAGTAGACAGGGCTCTGTTGCCATGGGGCTCCCGCTAACCCAGGAAGGCTTCAACCATAAAGGCGGCCTCCGTTTCAAAAAATCACAACATCGGCAAGAGGGCTCTGGGAAGGCTCGCGCGCAGGGGGCTCTCATAAGGCTTTAGGTCACCTCAAGATCAAAATTCGCCAAAAAAAGAATGCGCACCACGCTCATACAAAGACGGACTGGAACAAGGCGAAGAGAGAGTTGTCGAAAATTAAGGGGAGGCCAGGTAGGAAAGGGATTGAATACCTTCTGCCTTGTGTTACCTTCAAAGCCGCCATCTAGCTCCCTGTCCATCTGTCGTTGCTCGCTCAACAAAAAAAAGGAGGGACACGAAGGCAGGAAAGAACAGAAGGGAAATTGGAAAAAAGAGCTGGGGGAGAGACGGACCAAAACGGGAGACAAAACTAAACGCGTGGGATGACCGAGACAACCACCGCTGGCACAGTGAAAAAGCAAACAATTCAAAGAAAACTCTGGAAAGGGGGGGGTGCGAAGGAAGTGCAAGAGGGGCAAGGGGGGTGGGAAAAAAGCGCGACCTCAAAGGACGCTCGTGATGGTGAACCCTCGACCGACCGCCGATGGAGGCCTCCCGGAGCGGGGAGGACGCAGGGAAGAAAAACCGACAAAAAGAGGGAGAAGTACTCTCCAGAGGGGGAGGACGACCTAAGATTAAACGCTCGTTGCAGGAAAAACCATGATTCAAACGTGGCGACCAATCGCCCATTCTTCCGCGGGAAAAAAAACGTGGTGCGACGAAAACCGTCACCGGGGTTCCCAAATACTAAGAAGGAACTTAAGAAGCTAAGGTAAAGAATTACAAATATCGACGATCGATAGCCTCACCCGACAAATCGATGCGCTACGCCACTGACAGACCTGTCTACGAGGGGGTGGAACTTGAGCCAAAGGAGGAGATTCCTAAAGGGGAAAGGAAAGGCCTGAGTTAAAAAAGGGAGACTCGAAACGGGGGCGACACGTGTAGTCGATAGATGTTTCGATCCCCATCCGCGCGACGAGGAGCGGGGACGGCGCCGCATCCCGAAAATCGAAGGGAATCCTAGGAGTCAAGGGAAGGGACCGAGGAATCGTTGGGAAAACGGAAAAAGTGAAAGAAGGCGCCGCAGGGGGGCGTAATTAAAAAGGCGATCGAGGCAAGCAAAAGGGAAGGGACGTTCGGTGAGAAAGAGCAAAAAGCGCCTCTCAACACACCTTGAATTGATGCTTCGCTTAAACAGGACGTGGGCAGTCGTCCGCCGTCACAATATCTTCGGTGCCCACCCCGGCTTTGAACACAATAAAGATAGAACGGGAAGAAGCTGTTCTGAAAGGGATTGGAGGAAACCTGAAGTCCTCATGTATATGGGATGAGACTGGGAGAAAACTGACCTCTGTGGTAGGGTGCGACACGGCCAGGGGAGGGAGACTTCCACCAATGAAAGCTTGCAACGGAAGAGACCCCTCGTTCACCCGCAAGGGAAAGGGGTAAAAGGGCAGAAAGAGATGAGGTTAATGGGCTCGCCGCCCACCCTCAGCGAAAAACTGTTGGAGCCTGTCCGCAGAAAAAATTAGAAAATGGGATCTGGGGAAGAGGGCCTCTGGAAGTATGAAAAACGGCCGGCCTCGTTGTCTAGGCCTGAAGCGCTCTGCAAAAGCCAATTCAGCGAACAGGAGGGAAAAAACAGAGGAATGGAACCTCTCGTTCAAAGAGGAAATAACGGTTTTGGGGAAGAAGGGTTGCCACCTACCATGTCGGCCAGGGCGTGAAGGTCTTCAGGTGGGCGGAGTATCTGGCGGACTGCACACCTTCTAAAGGAGACGAGGGGGGGAACACCGAAAGAGCAAGGAAAAAGGGAAATAGGGGGGATCAAAAGAAGCCAGGCGTCTGCTGCGCCGCTCTCAGCATCGGACAGGTGGCAGAAGCTCGTAGCCCCCTAAAAAAAGAAAGTCACCTAGTGGAAACGAACGGGAGCAGGGGAAAAAGGTTGATTCAACTACATGACGGACTAAGCTCAAAATAGCCGAGCGCAAGGTCTGAAAGCAACCGCCATGCGCCGGACACCTTCATGCTGCAATTGCCGGCAACCTGATAGACGCGTATAAAAACGGACAGCAAAAAGACATCGCCACAAGTCGCGAGAAGACAGAAAAAACGACCCATGGAACCGTCTGTGCGCACGTTGAGACGGGGGGACCGGAGGGGGGACAATGACTCAGGGTCAAGGACAAGGGTGAAAGTCTTCTCAAAAAGGTGAAAAAAACCCCCCTACCATTCTTGCGGACAGCACGGATAACTCCGCAGCGCTTCCGCTTCCCTGACGTAATCCCGCGGACAAGAAAGGGGAATGGTTTACTGAGATCAAAAAAGGAAGGGGTTCGAGGTAAATGAAGCAGCGTCAACAAACCGGCTGCAACCAAAGGACATCCAGCTCACGCGATCGGGGATGATCGTCGACGCACGTTTCGGCGGACAGAATAAGACGGCGAAAGAACAAGAAAACTACCAAAGGAGAAAAATGGAAGGGACGACCGTTGCCGCGACAGAATGGGAAAGATAGATCACAAACCTTAAGGAAAAAAGCGGAGACCACCGCCACCGCATGGGGGGGGACGCAATCCTCCCTACACAAGCTCGATCAACAACGGAGGGAAAAGAGATTGGGTTTAGGGAAAGCTACACAGAACAGGAATGGTCCTTTGCTTGTTTCTCAAGAAACGCGGTAACCAAAGAAAATGCAGCGGTGCTGCGGCAAAATCGCAACGGGCTTCTTGAGCTCTGAAAAAACAACCTTCGGTTTGTCAGCGAAAAAAGAAAAAAAATGCTCTCGTCAGAAAGAAGCAAGCCGACCTCTTAGCTTAGAAGAAAGCAAAGGTGGAAGTCCCACACACCTTGCCCTAGCCAAGCCGCTGGACGCCCGCAACCCTCCTGAGGCGAAGAGGGACGGGAGACCAGAGAGACAGGGAAAGGGGAAAGGAAGCGCTTTGCGAAAAGGGGGGGAGAAGAGGTCCTCAAGATGAAACGGAACTGGTAGGCGCCTCCAAGAATTGACGAGGCGCATGGACACATCTTAACGAAAAACGTCGCCGTACAACATCCGGGAAGAGGAGCGCAGAATCCTAAGGTTGTACTTCGCGAGCTGATCGGCACCTCGTAAGGAAGCGCTCAGGTTTTGCGAAAAAGGACTTCAGGGAAAGGGGATTATTTGAGGGGGACAAAAGCTATGAAACTGTTATGATGCAGGCCATGTCGCTCCTCCCCGAGGACCTCGCCCCCATTTTTTGGTGGGGCGGAAAGAAACGTAAAAGAAAGCGGGGGGCGACGCCCTCGTACCGAGACTGATCAAGCGATGCTCGAGAAGGCACAGGCAGCATCCGCTTCCACTAGGCGTATGGCGGAAAGAACCATCTTGGAAAGTGGAGGAGAGCAGTTGATAAAAAGCGCGCAGAAAAAAAGGGGCCTTAAAAAAAAGATACGGGAAGATGAACCACCGAGCGCAGGCCAACGCTTCAAAATGGCAACGGGAAATAAAAGGAGGACCCCCAGAGGGGAGTGGTCTAAAAGGGAAAGGCAAACTACGCCACGGCGCGTGAAGCTTGGTCCTGCAGTAGCAAGCTCGCCGTAACAACCTCAACAACCGGAAAAAGGCGCTTTGGAACCAAGGAAATCGATAAACCGAAAAAAAGAGAGTTCCAAAAACTCGAAAAATTGAAAAAAAAACGCGCCGTGGCAAAAGATACCAAACGAGGCACCACTCCAAAAAAAAGCCCGTCGAAAAAAAACCTCCTTCGGGAAAGGGGAAAGGAAGGGGAAGTAGTCAGTTTCGGTGGAAGGGGGAAGGAAATCCACTCAAACCGCTCCCGCCCCCTACCACGAATGGTGGACCGCAGCACGACGGCTTCCGAATCCAAGCACACCTCAAAACTCACAATTAAGGAGAGGGGGTGAGTCCATCAAGGAGGAGAAAATAAAAACAGGCGGGGCCGTGACTTCCAAGTAGTAAGACCCACAGAAACGAGGCGGGTGGGGAAACTAAAGCACAGCAGGGAGTCGCTAAAAAAACGAAATCGCAAGAACGCCTCAAAAGTCAGCGCACTTGAAGTGAGCGGGGGGTGTATCAAAACCGGGAAACACTACCCTTGAAAGAGGAAAAGCGCCTCCGCCTCAAAGTAAAAACAAGAATGAAAGGCGGAAATAAGTCAACACTAAAGCAAAGAACCGAGCAACGACGAGGGAAAGAAATCGTAGAGATTAATCAATAAAAGTCCGAGCAGGCTGCGACTGGGAGTCAACGGAATCGACTACCCACCGTGTCGCAAACGAACAGGATAGGTCAGTCAAGAAGTCACGCAACGGAGTGGGGAAAAACAGAGATGCCAAGTCCTCGGACGGCAATACGTCCACCACCTCGGGGACCAGGTCTGTGGAGCAAGGGCTCATTCGCGATTGGGAGGGGATAGAGGATCTGAGAAAAATCCTCGGCCGTTACAAGCCAGCACGCGAGGGCGGAGGAACTTTATAGCAGGCGAGGAACATAGCGGGGGTGAGCAAAAAGGGGGGGGGGAATCCAACAAAAGTAAGAAGATATAAAAACGACGATAGCGTTAACCAACCATCTCTGTAATTGGCGTCAACGACGGCGCCGGAGAGACCCGCTTAAAAAAAAGGTGCGGAAAAAAAAAAACCGTCGTAAAAAGGAGAAGGGCGGAAGAACATTCACACAGAATGGGGGCGCAAAATCCTCCCGTTGAACCTCACAGCAGCGGCCCTGGGGTTAAAGGGCAAAATACTCCACCACCATAAAAGTACACGGCAACACCACGAGTAACGAGCCCTGTCATTTTTGCGCAAAGGCTGACCTCTGGGGGGCGGGAGAGGGAACAAAAATTCTAGGAGTGAAATGCCAAGAGGTCCTCGAACGGGGGAACTTATTGGGGAGCCAAATTAGGGGCCCTGCAATGCAAGGGAGTTCGTCGCTCGCAAAAAACGGGCGGGAGGGAAAAGAAAGGGAAAAGGAAAATGACTGTAGCCGAATGGAAGGGTACCACAAGGAATGAAAACGTTTGAACTCCCGGTGGCATTACTAAGGCGGGAGAACAGAAAGAGGAGGGAAAGACGGGGGGGCGGCCCTACAAGAACCCTTCTCACCTGTAAAGGATAAGTGGAAAATACCACGTTCCGGCTGCGGCCAGTGGGGTTGGTACAAATGAACAAAAGCCTCAAGCACAGGGGAGGGGTATGGAACCCAAGAGTGCAAAAAAATGTGGTATGGAGGCCGAAAGGTACTGCGGCCTCGATGAAACAAAAAAACAAGAGACACTACTAAAGATCAGTAGGTGAACGCAATAAACACATAAAAGGAACCCTGGTTGACATTCAAGCGCCAGGTCCCCTTGGCAAAACGACTGCGTCACCATCCGGCCGGATGCACCTGGTTGACGTAAGTCCCCTCTAACAGTTGCCGCCGGCGAGCAGAAGAGGCCTTACGAAACCAGGTCGGTGCTTCAAACGAAGGCGAGATCCGATCTGATCTCACCCGAGCTCAGAAAGAAGGAATACAAGCGCAGACCTTCGTAAGCTGTGAAGGAAACCTCTGATTAACGCACTGAGGTCCCGCCGGAGGACACTCCACGCTCGACGTGGCGACCTGATCGGATCGCTGGTATATCCAGCATTCGCAAATCAAAAACCACTCTCGGAGGACACTTGACGTCTCGCTCAATCTTAGAGGGAGAAGGGGGGCCTGGCCGGCGTAGGAAATAAAGAAAACTGCTGTCCTAGGATGTACGAAAACTTGGCGCCGAAAGGGGAGCTGATGCAATGATCGTGATGGCGTCGGACCAGGGGAAGGCCAGAATTCAAGGCAAACAATATGCCTTCCAAAAACCGTGGCGCTTATGAGTGCAGCAATAAACGCACTGAAAGTTTTCATTCGTAAGCCGAAAAAATAAAAAATTTTTACCACCACGAATAGCATCAGGGTGACGGAATCCACGAAATACTTAAAGGGAGACTCCCTAGCAATTCGCAGCAGGGTGGCGGGAGTTCTTGAACGGCCGAATTCCGTCGAAACTGGACAACGGGTGCAGAAGAGAAGAAAGGGGGAGGGGGGAAACTGAAAGCACCCGGACGGAAAAGCTGAAAAAAAAGCTCCGAAGACAAAGCAGGATGTGAAAAGTCGCCGGGGCGACGGTGCCCTCTGTGTTTATCGCCGCCCGAAGAAAAGATTGTGGAAGTCGGCAGAAAAGGGGTTTAAAGAAGGAGGTTCCGGAGAGCGTTATAGTGGGCGAAACTGGGGGGCCCGGTCCCGTCTGAACTTCTTCATCATCGTGGTCTAGACTATGGCACATTCGTCCGAAAAAGGAAAAGAAATCATGAAGGGCGGGAAGAAAAACGGAAAAGTGTCCTCGAAGAACGAGACCCTCAATGGTTCATACCGTGGGGGCACGCCAAATGGCAAAGTTCAGTGAAAAAACCATGGAGGAGCGGGGGATTTACGTAAAAGGTAGGGGATACTGAAGTGGATGCGAAAATCGGAGCCCGACGCCGCCACCGGGAATGCGGAATGAGAAAAACGCTACGCCACAAGATGCGGCTGGCAAAAAAAAAAAAACAAACAATAACAGGAAAGGGGTCATCTTTGGAGAGGAGCAAACCTCCTCTAACCAACTCAAGAAAAAAAAATCACACCAAAAAGGGCCCAAACACCAAAACAACCCGCGGGGGGAAGGGTGCGCGAGCAGGAAGGAAGAAAGAAATGAAAACGAGCAAAAGAGAAACTAGACCAAATAAGGAAAGACACAAGGGGTCTTAGGAAAAAAAAAACACCAAATACTTCATCTACGAGGGGAGCCTATCATCTGAGCCATCGCCACAATTCTCTATTGCTCCCAAGAGCGAAGCAAAAAAGTTTAAAGCCAAAGGTGCGGAACGGTGATACGGGCCAGGTTTTACAGTTCTCAAAAAAACTTAAAGCGTGGCTTACCAGGGGTAACTGTCCGAGCCCCCACGACCTAAAATGGGAAAAAAAACCTGGGACCCGAAGAAAAAAGAGATAACTTTGAAAGTGGGAAGCGAGTTGTCCCGCATCCGCTGAGACGCAAGGGGTAGGAGCTCATAAGACGGTCTGGGCGAGGGCAAGGTGGACATCCGCCGCGGCACCCCCCGGCTGCGCAGACATCACAGCTACCCAACCAATTATATAAAAAAAGAGCGCTTTCAAAGTAAAAAAGTAGTAGCAACGCTCAAAAGAAACGTGCTGAATGCCGCAACGCTGCAGCTCTCGCAAAACCGTCCCGGAGGGGTAAAGAGACCACAACCCAAGTACCGGGGAGTACTCATAAAGAACCAGAACAACAGAGTCTCAAAAAAAAACGGAGTTGGATAAAATAAAGGGTGTTGGATGTAGATTGCATCAACACTCTCAGCGGTCAAGGGGGTCTCGATTCGGGGGGACAGGTCACCAGGACTACGGACGGCTGCATAACGGCAACCTAGTCCTAACAAGCACGGGGAAGGTTCTTCTTTAACGAGGGGAAACGAGACGGATCTCCAGAAAAAAAAACTAATCAAATAAAAAACGCGATGGGGTCGAAGCAACCGGGGGTGTCCGAGAGGAATGTCCACCGCAACTCAGACGCTTAGATCCCTAACCCTATGCGGAGAGAACTAAGCCACCCATCTCTAAGGCACCGGGGGAAGAAAGAAACGCTTGCGGAAGGTACCGGGGGGCTGGAAACGCAGAATGTATTTTGCTATGCGGCAAGAGGAGACCTACGAAAACAGAAGGATTCTTCAGAACATGAAACTGCTTCCTTAAACCAACGTCCAAAAAAGAAAAAAGCAAAGAAAGGTACCAGGGGCGTTCGCGGCGGGGGAGAATATCTCAGGTGGCGATAATCGGAGAGGGGCTCTCCGCGTGATAATTCGCCGCGAACTGTGGCAGATAGTTCCAAATTGCAAAGGAAAAAAAAGATCGACGCGGAAGAGATGGGCTACTCAAGCAAGTCGATCATACTCTTTCACCCGCCCAGGTGACCAATATGGTGCAAGGCCCGGGAGATTACACTCACCGAGAGGAGGCTGAACGGCTTAACAAGGGAGATGCGCGAAAGAACTGCATAAAAAGAGGGAAAATCCTTGGCGATCTAAAAAGCAACCTCGAAAACGGTGGCTGACTCGGGCTCCCGGCTCACTACCATCAACGTGGCAGCAGCCCGCAAAAGGTCCTGTCCACGAAAACACAACAAAAGAAACGACTACAATTTTCGGGGGCACAGTAGTCGACACCTTGGGTCGCGCGGCCCGAAAAAGCCCTAAAAAAGCAAAAAAGAAGAGACAGGGGGGGCCTTAAACTAGGACACCTTACACAAAGCCGGAACACAGGTCGCAACGAATAACCATCGAGACCGACCGAAAAAAAGTACAAATAAAACTGAAAGAAAAAAAAAGACTCTATAGCCGCCGGTGGTGAAAACAAAAAAAAAACCTTCGCCAAGAGCCCCCGCTCCTGTCTACAACCCTCCTCGTGAAGGGTTAGAACAGAGCCGGGAGAGAGGACAGGGCCGGGGAAGTCACAAACCCAAAAAAGAGAATCGCCACCCAACACACGAGTCAAAAGCTGAAGCCCGTCCTCCCAATCAACCTATTGATAAGGTGGAAAAAACAAAGAAGAAGGAAAAACGAATTACTGCTGGGGGCAAAGCGGAGGGAGTCGTCAAAAACATCCAGAGAAAGCGGCGTGGGTCCAACCTAACTCAATTGGAAAAAAGAAGGTCACGCAAGAGGGAGGGAACCAAACCTGTGACTGCGAAAGCGCCTCATCATCAGGGGCAGGCGAAGGAGATAAGGGATAGTTCTCCGGCCCTGGCAACTCGCAAAGGGGAAACCCCTCTATAAAAAGGGGCAAGCACCCGGCCATTAAACGAGGTTCTACGACACAGCTCGGACATCAAGGGCCGCGTCACGAAAAAAAGTCCAAGGAAGCATAGGGGAGTGGGAGGGGAAGACCTAAAGTACCTCCGGGCTGAAATCAAAAGATAGGACCCACACCGTGTCCGCGAACAGGTCTAGTACACGCCGTCCTCAGCGTCTTAAAACAGAAACAAAGAACGCCAAGAGTCCACAAAAAATGTTCTAAACATGCGGTCACGGGGAGAAGAGGGGATCGTCATGTGATTTACCTCTCGATCAGTGCCTCTGCCTTTACGGAGTCAAATCAAGGCGCGGGGGCGGAGTCTTTGGGTCAGATAACAGAAATTGAATCGGAAAAACGCGGACAAACAGGCCGTATGTCTCATTCCCGGCCTCCTGGGCGTGACGCACAACTATGGCCATACATTAGAAAGGTATAGGGACAACGACTTCATCAATGGAGTAGAACCTCAATGTTTTCCAGCGTAAAACTCCGACGTGGCGAGAAAGTCTTGCAAACTCCATCCACAAAAGGAGGCCTCAAGGAAAAAGCCAAAAAAAAAAAAGGGGAAGGGGAGGTCTCTGGTGTGCGTGAGGTGGGTTTTTGGAGGAGTGGGATCTGGGGTTGAGAGGAAAAAATCAGCATCTCCACCACCTGCGCGTATCCTTCAACTGCGCACACAACTTCTCCTAAAAACCCCTTCGAATTTACTTGGGCAGAAGCATCGATCTTGCGGGAGAGTTCCTCCGAATAATGGCCAGGGAGTCCTACTTTTTACGCCTGGTGGACAATCAATCCAGGCTGGGGCGCCCTTAAATGAGGGCGGT
>Ga0179593_1559109_pt1 | contig 19023 bp, 17 predicted proteins | sample CZODoug2_1_08_16_FD_185931 | JGI IMG/M metagenome (GOLD analysis project Ga0179593, IMG submission 185931) | Vadose zone soil fungal communities from Angelo Coast Range Reserve, California, USA - CZODoug2_1_08_16fungal (PacBio error correction) | ecosystem: Environmental > Terrestrial > Soil >...
TGCAGGAGCAAGACGCCGCATCCACTCTGAGATAAGCGGGGGGGGTGTCGTCGAGCGTCAGAACGAGGAAAAAGGCCTCACGCAGGCCTCTCGCCGTCGACGAGCGACTTAAGCGCGTCCCGCATCAAGGGAAACGGTCTTGCCAAGGTCTGCTAGAAAGGCGTAGGATGCCGCCCAGGCCTTTTTCATCCAGGGGGAAACGGGAGCCAGGTCACAATCGGATAGATACATGTTGGGGAGAAACGCCCTCTCAGCGCTTCGAAACGGGTCGGGCGTTTTAGGGGGCGGATTAAACACAGGGGGCGACCGTTTTCGCCGTCAAAAAAACGACCCGGCAAAAGAAGCCTTTGGGAGGGACTCTCGGGCACGGCGACTCCTCCACTGGGGGAGGGGCATGGACTTTCGTATGATTGCCCTCGAGGGGGGTGATTTAGGCGAGGACAGCGGGCCATTATTCGTGTGAGAGGGAAAGGGAAAAAGCCGCCAAAAACTGGGGCATCCAAGAAGATGCCAGGCATCAGAGATCAGGCGGCAAAGGGCCCCGGCGGGAAATAGTCGCGGTTCAAACTGGCGTCAGGGGATATTCGGCAAGAGAACGGCTGCATGCGAATTCAAGAGACAAGGAGAGGAACTGGAGAAGTTTGCATCTGGGACAGACTGTGTGACGGGGCCACAATCTCGAAGCTACGGAGCGCGAATCGGAAAAAATCCACTTCTGCCAAGGGGGGATCAAAGATGAGAGGGCTCCGTCAAACCCTGTGGCGACGGAACAAAAAAAGCAAAAAGAAAAACGAAATTTCCACGACGAGAAGACCTCCTGCCCTTGTCTAGAGAAAGAGAAGTCAAAAATTCGAACCGGGTAGAATGAATTCATGAAAAAGGAGCCCGCCATCTGTACGCCGGCGCATCAAAAGGAAGAAAAAACAAGCCGATTTTCGGACGGAAAAAAGGGGGAACTCCGTATGGGCAGTGATTTTCCTGCGCGCATACGTTACAAACGAAATGACACATGCTTTCTTTCAAACCGGTCAACGGGAACTCGGTTGGCCCACTAATGTCTTCCTCACTGGGCTGGATCAAAGGCAGCGAAGAGAAGTCCTGCCCGCAATGACTCTGGACGCATGCTCAAAAGGGTGTCCCTCGAGTGTAGCAACACCTGTATGGTTCGGGGTCCCGAGGAGAAAAGGGAGATGAACCGCTATCCCAGCGCCAGAACGTTTTGGGGCGGATACAGTATCAGAAAAACCAACGGATTATTGATAAGGAGAGAGAAGGGAGGGGCACAAACGTGTCTTGCTGCGGATAGCGGGGATCGGGAGGAGAATGTCGTGATCGGACCCCCGCAAAAGGAATTCAGGAAGGGGGGGTTTACTTACCACTGAGAAGAACAAGGGGGGGGAAAGGCAATAGAGGGAGCGGGGAGAGAGATAGCAGGACGAAACACTTGATCACCCTGGATGGGACAACCAAGGAACACTAAGAGCGAAGTTGAGTTTTAGTAGAAGAAATTCGGTAACGTTATGGCCGCCGAAATCAACAGAAAAAGGGGAGAAACCGGAGGCGTGGAGCAATTCTCTAGAGTGAGGCCACGGTCAAGCAGAAACGGCTGTAAACCGCATGTGGCGGGGCATTTGGGGGTCATATTTCCCGAACAGGGAGAAGACTGACTTGAGCTTGCAGCTCAAGACGGGAAGTGCCTAAGCCGCCGAAAAACTCTTCGTGGGAACTTGAGATTATCTACGCAGGACCGATCTTATTGACGTATTGTGGGAAGGGGGAGAGGACCTCTGCGACTCAGGCATAAAAGGAAAATTGGGCGTCCGGTCCCGTTTCGGCCGTCCGCGGACTCGGGGGAAATGTGAAAGGGACGAAGTTCAACAAGATGCAGTCAGCAAAAAGAGGCTTGTCGCTTATCGCCATGGAAGAGCCAACAGTGGCCGCAGAAGTAGACGCAAGAGGAAGAGAAACTACTGAAGGTTACCCAAGGCTGAATCGTTGCTTGAACAGGGCAAGAAGAGTTTGGCGGGGAGGTCGTATACTGCAAGAAGACACAAGGAACCGGAACTGCATCAGCGCGTAATTCGAAGAACCAAAAAGAAAGGACAAGGGCCCCTCTTTCTATATCTCCCGGAGGAAAAGGCTCCCGCGAGAGAGAAACTGAGAAGCTGTTTCAGGGGGGGGGGGGGGGGTCGTAGGAAGAGTCGGTGCGCGAAACCCATCTTAGCAAGATGGAGCGGACCAAACTTCCGCATACGAATGGTAAGGGGTTCTGAATAGGAGTCGAAGAAAGGTGAATATGAATCTATCCAGGAGAGTTGACCGCGCACGTGCTCGGCCTTCAGAGGGGGATTACTGGGTCTTCATCGAATACAAAGTTAGACGGAGGAAGGCAGGCTAAAAAAATCGTGGGAGATAAGGGCATCTCTTTTGAGAACTTCGATGATGGAGCAAACTTTTCTGACTAGCTGAAGAAAGGGGGCACGGGGATCTCTAGTGGCTGCGCAATAAGGGACTACTCAATGATGGTCTAAAGCAAACCAAAACCACTTAGGTATTATCAAGTCTTGCAATCGCCGCAACAAGAGACGAGGGATAAAGGGTACTTATGGTTGTAGTCGGCGTCAAACTCTGTTGATCGAGGGCCTCACCTGCTTTGGAGTGCGACCCCCGCAAGTGAATTTTTTCGCTCTTGCAAAAAAGAGTCAGAGGCTTATTCTAGAGGAAATAGCTTGCATGAACGGCAGAAGCAGCACGGGCAAAAGAGGAACGGGGAGGCTCTTCATTCTCTTGTTGAGGGAAGGTTCAGCGCTTCGACCGTTGGAAGATCACAGTTGCGTGCGACAAAACAAAAGGGGGGGAGGTGGGAGGAAGCCAAGGGGTTTCTAGCACGTCAAGGAAGTCTCCAATACAGCTGGCGCCGTTTGCGAAAAATAATAGCGAACGAGGGCACCAAAAAACGGGAAAAGGGGTGCCAGAGGTGGAATTGCTGTCGATTTGAACATGGGTTTGTACGACTTGCTTGACTCTGCGGGGACTGTGAGGAAAAGGAAATGTGCGACAAAAGAAAAAAAGGGGAATCCAAAATTGACAAGAGGGAACACGCCGGCCGCAAGGAGAATTCAAGGGATTGCTTTTTCAGGAGTCTAACCGCTGGCTGCGAGCACTGTTTTCTGGAATGAAAAAGAAAAGACTCCTCGGAAGCATGCCAAATTGACTGAAGACTTTGGACGAAGAGAGTAACCTGAGCGCGGATTAAAAAAAAGGGGGGGGGCCCCGCCATTCTGCCCCGTATTATACTCATAGTCAAGAAAAAGCTTAAACTCAAATCAAACCAGTTTGCGGCTACAATCACGAATACGCATCAATGCCACAGTCCAGCGTCTCGATTGAGAAAAAAAGAAGGTCTGGGGTCTAGCCTGCCTGCAAAGCCTCATGAAAGCTCAAGTAATTCATAAGAGGGCCATCATTAAAAAAGGCCGTCAGACCGCCCACGCCACCATGCCGAATTGCAATTTCACCGTCTCGTATCCGCAAAAAAAGACACCGAAGAACGTTACTTCCCTTTCCGGAAAGGTCCCGGATTTTTTCCTGCAGCGCCAGACGTTACGCCAGGCACTGACACAAGAGTTTCGGCAACAACGAACAGACTTCGCGCAGGTGCCCATAACTTCTTCCTCACGGCGGATCACGTGGGAGCACGAGTCCTTCCGCTCGCACTTTGGAGAGCTGCCCAATGGTAAGTCAACCCACCAGCGGCCACCTGGAGGAGGGGGCACATACTAGAAAGACCTCCTATTAGCTCAAGGCTCTCGATCCTGATCAAATTGTGGTGCGGGGATCAGACTCTGCCTACCAAAGCAAGGAAAGCCGAGAGCTATTGCAAGCAAGCCTAATCACAAAAAAAAGTTGCTGCGCTTCGGATAGGTGAATCGAGAAAGAGGGGCCAGTTTTCTTTTCGAAACACGCCACAGCGGGTTGCCCGCCTGGTGTTTTCCGGAACCGAAGGGGTGCCATCAGCGGGTTCCAAAAAAATTATAGCGTGCTGACGAAACACAAGACCAAAAAGAGAGGCCCAGATTCGGGAAAGCAGCGGAAGTGAAATGGTGTTCTAAGGGGAACGCCCCGCGTAAGGATGAAGAAAATTCCAAAAGCAACGGAATCTGAGTGGGTCTAGACAATCGCGGATCGTGTGAAGGGTTTAAGTTCCCTTCGGAACGTGTTGGAGTGGAAGATGGAATATTTTCATGAGACAGATTTAAAAATTCATTGACTTGAGATTTTCAAGCGCGAGCCAGCCGCCGCTCTAAACGTCGTTGAAAAGGGTTAAACGAATGCTAATTGAGAATTGCGAGCCGGTGTTGGGACGGAGCGCTGAATGCCTGATATGAGGGTCTACCAGACTAAGCGACCGGGCGGCCGGACGCGCTCGGAAGGAGGAGGGGGAGGATTGAAAAACAAGTCTGCTTCCAGCAAGTCCAGGCGGAACGCTTGTCTCTTTGAATTCAAAATGAAACGTGCACGCCGCCGCCGTGGCCGGGGGGAGAGCGTCAGCGCAACCGCAGAAAGGGAATGCCTGGCAAAAGGCGGTGGAGCGCTTGGGGAAGAGACTCCTTTTTTGGGCCGCCGGTACCTGCAACTTTCCTGAAGACCCAAAAGCATCTTCATCCAAACACGCTGAATCGGGAGAAGCGCAAGACGAACCGCAACAGGCACACGCTGAGGGTGGAGATGACGGGTGTCGACGCGTAGGCGACTATACGGAGGCGCAGTTGCCTGGGATTCTCTGTGAAAAGGGGGAGAAATTCTAGGAAGAGTCGCATGTTATCAGCGAAAACTACCGCGGATAACGTCTAAGCGGAATGTGAAGGGCTTTAGGAACATCTAAAGAAGGGAGGTGTGACCCGTGGCGTCGTCAGCTGGCTCCGCATGGATGAAAGAATGCCGGGAAATAAAGACTTTCATAAGGGGGGCAAGAGAAATATCGAGTGGCTTAACGCTGGAAAGGAAAGGGTATAAATCCGACTGGATGCGGACCCATAGTTACTGACTCTACTAAAAAAGGAAAGCGAAAAAAGAGCTTTCTTCGGGAGAGATTGCCAAGAACTTAATCAACAATCAACAACTGATTATTAGGGGGAGTCAGGGCCATCGGACAAGGCGCTCCAGATGTGCTGGATTGGTCGATATAACGTGCCCGCTGTACTCGGTTCAAAGTCTACCAGCGAGCAAGAGGACTCAAGACGTTATTGTGTCGAGAGGGAACAAGTATCTGCAACCGTGCGAAAAAGAACCCTTCCTTTTTCATCAAGGGAGTACGAAGAAACAGGATTCGGATAGATGCCCGCTGAATTCGATTTGGGAAGGCCCGGGGACGCTTCGACCGCTGAGGGGTTAGAGCGGGGGGGAAGTCAAACACAAACTATTGGAAGAGACGAGGGAAGGGGAGGGAACGCTAATTCGGACCAGCAAGGACCTTCAACCGGATCGTAGCCTAGCTCCCGGCACGCGAACGATATGAGAAGAGTCGGGCATGTAATTGCCCACGCGTTGGGGTGATTTCGGATGTAACGGGGCTGCTGACAATGCGCGCGGGAATGAGGAAAAGTTGTCATTGGGAACTATAAAGTTCCAAAAGATTGCCAGGCAAGCAAACGAGAAAAATCAAAGGGGTCACCATTCAAGGAGGACATTGGGGGTTTCCTCAAGCTATGGCCACCTGCGGCGGGTGAAGCAAGGGGTTGGGGCAGAACAAATATAAAGATGGAGCCCGCCTTGATTTAAGGATGGAGGCAGATGGTGACGGAACCATTTCATGAAAGGACAAGAGAAACGAAAAGAGGGCGTGCCGCAACTGAAAGGAAGAGCCGGGGACCACTTTCAGTGAACATATTCCTGCCTGAGTAACCTTCAAAGAAGAGAGACAGTTTGGTCGCGAAAGAGACACGAGCCGCAGTCCAGCGTCTCCATGGGAGAGAAAAGGCTTCGGCCTTCAACCCTTCACGGCCGATAAGGCAAGAAGCTGAAATGCTGGAGAGGTAAAATAAGAAGGCCTCCGCGCCAAACTCCAAAAGCCTGAATTTCACGGCTCGACGTGTCCACGAAGACCGCGAAGGGAAAGGGAGAATCGGCTTGCCCGTTGATTTTTCCTGCGCGCCATCGTGGCCAGCGGCCTTACGCGGCAGTTCTTAACAGGAAAAGCGTCGCAGAACGCGGAGCCCAATCATGGAAGGGAAGAAGAGGGGGATGTGGGGAGGGGGTACCGCACGCTAAGGCTTTTGACTTGCTTCAAGCGATCACCCCCACCGGAGGGAAACAGGGAAGACCGATACTGCCGCGTTAAGACCAGATCTCCACCGCTATCGCGAAGCAAGAAGAAAGGGGTGGAAAAAAGGCTCTGCCTTCCATCCTCTCAACGGGAGGAGGGGGATGGGAAACCACCCGCAACACGTTCTGAGGGGCGAGATGGATGGAACTCTGAGGTCCTTTCAAAAAAAAAAAATGAAAGGTGCCCGCCTGGGGGTGTTGAAGAAAGGAAGAAAGAAGGGGTGAGGCAAGCTCAACAGAGGAACGGGCATTAACGCAGAGTCTGAACGAAAACGTGATCAAGCAGGGACCCTCGTTAGAGAGAAAAGAGGAAAAAGTAGAAGAGACGGCGCTTAAGGGCCGTAAACGTGGGGGAAAAACAAAGGAAGGATTTTCATACGAAAGTACGGGGACAATTCGCGGAGCGCACTTCGAGCCGCATGCCGCGTTGCGGATTATTTGCGCTTGGACATTAGTGAAGAGCATTCCGAGAGTGAGGGGGAAAGCTCGAGGAAAGGCAGGCCGAAGCAGCCGCTTCTTACAACGGGAGTCTACTTACGTGAATCCCGATGCATGGATGAGAGACCAAAGGGGTTTAAGGGTATCCTGAGAGAATTTAAGAACTTGAGTCTCCCTACGCAGAAGGGGAAAACGGGATAATCGCGAATCAACGGGATCAAAGGGTGGGGGGGGGTAATCAAAAGTCTGGCATCAAGCAGGAAAGGTAAAGGGGATTCTCCATTCCATAAAAGTACCTTCGCTACAGGAGCAGGGGGGAAGGTAAAAGAAAATATGGGAAAGAGGGGGAATGACAGAAAAGGGGCCTCCTTTCCGGAATAGCGGTATACTCCAAAAACCGGAAATACCAGGGTGGTGAAAGTTCGTCCATCCTGCTTCTGGAAAGGTTTCTTGCAAGGGAGACCGCCGTTTGGGGAATGCTCAGGGGGAGAAAGAAAAGATACAAGGGGAAGGAGAGCCCAGCTAAAAGGGAGGGAGAAATCCTCTATAAATCGAAAACATGCACACCAGGGGACTTCGTTCTCTTTGAACTCAGGAAGAACCACGGCGCAGCGGTTTACGTGCTGGGAATAGTTAAAAAAAAAAAAAACCCGTCTCGGGGATCTTCGAGTCCTGGTTTTGAATCGCAACGCAAAGCCAAAAGCGTAATGAATCTCTTGGAAGTAAGGGGTGAAGATAGCGCATCTACCGAAGAGAAAGGGGGGAGGAAGAGAGTCTGAAACGGATGAAAGGCAGTTCAGGGAGTACGAATTAAGGGGGCGCTAAAAAATCTCGTGGGCTGAAAAAGTCTGGCGAGACGGCGGAGAAGAGGCGACGTAGTGTTCGGAAACTAAGAAAATCACATCCAGGCGAGGACGGCTCCAAACGCATGACCAGAGAGCAACGAAGGTAAAAGAGATATATCGCATGGGAGGAGGGGGGAAAGAGACGAGCAGACGCGCTCCGCGAGTACTGATTTCTTCGACGCAAAAAGCTAAGTTTTCGAATGCAGATCAGCGAAAAAGTCAACCATCTAGGGCGCGACGATTTTTTCAGCGAGTACCGGATATGAAAGATAAGGCGTGGGAGAAAGCCCAGGCCTTTTGGAAATACCGACAGCGAACTGGAAGGACGAAGGAAAGCTTCGATAGCGTCGAGAAGGGGAAACATTCAGATTTCAGCGATTAGACCGCAGGCCAGGGCCATTTTTAGTGTCGATCCAAAAGAGTGCAAAATCTAATACGCGGAATTCAAAAAGCACTCCGGGAAACACGCGCCGGAGGAGAAAAACTAGAGACCGCGCACCGAGAAAAACCCTGGTCAAATCTCCACGGAATTTTTCAAAACCCGCGGGGGTGGTTCGATTACGCCTGCTGCTGACGATGCAGGAGAGGGAAATGTCAATAGGAAAAGTTGCTCCGAGCCGGCCAAAAGCGGTCACCTAGCCACAACATCAGCAAAAATCCCCTTCAAGAACGCTTCTTTGCGGTTGCAAGGGGGGCGTAGAAAAACCTGCAGGGAGCACGGTTTTCTTGCAAGGCGAGTCAGGAAAAAACGGAGAAGGCTGGTAAGGGGGGCTTGACTTATGTGAGGACGAAGAAAGCTAGAGCGGAGGAGGCGAGACGGCCAAGAACTTCTCCCCGTATGTATACATAATTACAATCAGCAGCAAACAAAGGGGGACGGCAAGAGTCAAAGAAAGGGGCAAGTAAAGCTCCAGTTCAAGAATTAAGAGCTCCTTCGCAATGAAAGGCACCGAACGTCCTCGCTGAAGACAGGTATATGTACACATGAAGTCCGCCATCAGGAAAAAGCCGGGAGGTAAGGAAGAGAGGTGGCTCGAATGGCAAACAAAGATTGAAAGCATTACGGTAGAAACCTCCGTCAAGGAGGTTGGGTCCTCGGCGAGACCCTGCCGGCTACTCAGGAAAACTGTCAAAGAAAAAAAAGAAACTTCGAGAGAGGTCCATAAGTTCTTCCTCCGCTGGAGGGCAGAAAATAAGCGTTCCTGCCTCTCTCCCTTGGAACGAAAGCTGCCAGAGTAATCAACAAAGGAACGGCAAACTATTCATTGTGGCGAAAACGGCCCGAGGAATCCTCTCGCGATTACCGCATCCGCAGCGAAAAGGGCAGTAAAAATCAAGCTCTCTTCAAAACAAAACGGGGAGAAGGGGGGTAGGGATACAGCAAACAAAAAGTTTAGTGCTGCGGGAGGAGAAGGAGGAGACGGGCAGTTTTCTTTTCGAAACGCCACAATGGGCTGTGGGTTGACTAAAGCTTTTGAAAACGCGTTTCCAAGTCGGAGCGGAAAAGGGGACGAAGGAGCCCCGTGGAAGATGATGAAACCAAAGGAAAAGCTTGGAAGGTGCAGGAAAAAAACGCACCAGGGCCGGCAAGGGTAAGAGCAACAAATGACTTAGTTTCATACCGAATCGGATAAAGAGTTCGAACGTCGAGCCGGAAAATGCGCCGGGTACCGAAGGGGAGGTGGAAGAGGATTGCGGAATTTTGGGGAAAATGATGTCACATAGACAGCATGTCCGCTGCTTGACTTGTGAAGGGTCCTAAGCCTCCGGGTAACGAGCGCGGAATGCGGACCGAATCAGAAAAGTGCGCGGAGCCAACGGTTGTAACGGACCGCGGGCAGACCAAAATGGAAGGCGGGCAAGATGGGAGGTGAGAGATGAAGGAGATGGGTAGGGGGAGGAGTGGTGGGGGGGGGAGAGGAGGGGGGAGGTTGTAAAGTATGCGGAAGGGGGGGACAGGGGTGGGGTGGTGGGGGTAGAAGGGGGGTGGGGATAGAGGGGAGGTGGCAGGAACTGAGTCAAAAAACTACGGGAAGAACTCAAGAGTCTGGCGGCCGAAAGAGAGACGGGGCTTTCTTCGATGAAAAGGTTCCTCAAAAAAGAAAGAAAAATTAACAGGAGAGCGAGGGTATATTGTTTCAAAGAGAAAAAAAAGTCAAACCGCCGACAGGGCAGCGACACGCCGCAGACTCGGAAAAGTACGACTTTCGGCCACCGGGCTGAGTGCAGAAAGATTTGGGGCAGCCGTTTTTTGGGCCGGAGAGAACTTCATAACTGGGAAATTCACACAGCTAATACACCCTCGAGGTAAATAAAAATCCCCCCCGACAAAAAAGGACATGAGGAGGCAACAATCACCCGCGAGTGACAATCATGGCTTAGGACTCAGGTGCCCCGGGATCTAGGCAGACAGACGATTGTCCGTATCTGGGGATTCGAAAAACCCGGCTCTGATCTTAACTCGGGGGGGGGAGAGAGAACTGGGGAAAGGAAAGAGCGTGTCCGACTGAATCTGGGACCCACACCTAATCAGCTCATGTATCCGAAGAAAGTCGCGAATCTCTTCTTCTTCGACCCTTTGGAGGAAGGCGGAGAAATTGGGAAGATACGGGAATAGCGAAAAAAGAGTAGGGGGCGGGACTAGGAAGCGGTGGCGGCAGGGAAGCTCAGCGAGAGGCGGACGCCGGAATCCTTACACAGGCGGGAGCAGGGGGTAGAGCTATTGCCAAACTCATGAATGATCAGTCAGAAGGGTATGGAGGGAATAGAGAGATCATTGAGCGTCTTGGGGGAAAGGAAGAGGCTATACTGGGTTTAAGAAAAGTAAATGTTGGCGCCGGGAACTTCGGGTCCGACGTCTAAAACACTCGGGGGGGAACGAACTACACAAGATGAGTTTGTTAGCTGAGGGAAAGGGTGCAAGAAGTAATTCGATGCCGCAAGCAATGGCATCCGAGACGAAAGACGATCACTGCGACGCGGAGAACTGATTCTCTTTTTGTAAGGCTAAAGGAAAGGACGAAGACTTTTTATCGGAGCAGTTTGAGGGAGATCCAAGGTGCAATAGCCGGGTTTCAACCGACTAAGGGTTCCAGCAACTCCTGACAAACAGCAGGAGCAGAAATACTCTCGGGCACCGAAACTCCTAAAAAACATCGAGGGGGGCATGTTGCGCGAGATGGCAAAGGTGAAAGGATTAGCGCTCTGCTGAAATGCGAGAGGAAAGAGAAAAAGGAAAGTTGCAGTATCAGGAGTGAATAGCCAAAAGATTTGCCAGGCGCAAAGAGAGGGGCTAGGAGGGACACCATTCAATCCGTAGTGAGGAGGAGGGATACCGCTATCAAAGAGAAACCGGCGAGGATTCTGCTGCGAATTAAGAGACAGCAGAAGTTTCTTTACGCAGAGGGTTCGAAAAAGAAAGATCAAGGAAGAGAGGATTCTGCGAAGGAGGCCGCCACGAAAGACCCGGGTAAGACTCCTATACTGCGGGCAACTGAGGCGGCACAGGGATTTCGTCGCTAAAGGGGCACGTATAGAAAAGTCAGAGGCCAGTTTTTCAAAACGACGAGGTAAGAGTTCGGAAGAAGGGCCCTTCACGTCCTCGATCGCAAAATTCAACAGAAAAGGTATAAAAAATTCAAATGACAAAAATCAGAACGCCCACCTCACTGCGTTAAAAACTTCGCAGGGGAAAAAAGAACCGAAAGAAGGTGGAGATCGCTTACGATTGAGACGTCATTGCCTTTTGGGTTCAGGCGCTCCGATCAACATTACCGGCCGGCGTTGAATTCCAGAAAAAGCGCAGGTTGCCCATCATTCTTCCTCAAAGGCTGTCTCGAAAGCGGGAATGGAACGCCTCTCCGAGGAAAGAGGAGAGAAGGAAGAGTGAAGAGGGTAAGTCAAAAAAAAAAGCGGACACAACATGGGGGGGTAGAAGGGAGACTGCCCGAGTCCTCCAGATCACGCAAAGAATTTGCTTGATGCAGTCAAAAAAACTGCAGGAGGAAGAAAAGACCACTGAGGAAGAAAATAAAGAAGAGGAGGCATAATGGTCATAAAAGAAAAAAAACGGGGAGGCGCTGCGGATAGCGGTGACGAGGGAGGAACGACTTTCACTGACCCCCCACTGATGTAAGGCCTGGGGTACTTACCACTCGAGTCAGACAGAGGGGTTTGGGAAGGAGCGGGCAGGAAACTCTTAGCTTGCTGACGAAAACGTTAGAAAAGAGGAAGAATGATGGCAAAAAGGTAGCGAAAAGAGCGAAGTTGAAGGGGGTGAAGAAAACTCCGGCCGTAAGGGGATATTGGGGAAGGAAAAAATCAACGTCAAAGAATCAAGACTCGTCGTGCGCAAGTCGAAGCTTCGGGTAAAAGGGTGACGTTGTGGGATGATTCGGCGCAGTGGAATGGATTACTACCACATTTGGGCGCTGGGGCGTGAATGCAGCCGAAGCCGCAGGTCTTACTCGTCTGTGGGAGGTCGGGGGCTAGGGAAGAGGGGAGAAGAAACTGGTTTAGAGGAAGAACGACGAAGGAGAGATGAGTCTCAAAATAACGTGCAAAGGCGTGGACTTCCGAATCCGCTCTTTAGAAATTGAACCATGTCTGCGGAATCAAATTAACTTCCACCACGGACCTCAGAGGTCGCATGCCCAAAACCGGGTGCATCAAAAAGGGCCGCATGGGTAGCTCGCAAACCGCAAGACGTCGAATTGGGTGGGAAAAGAAATGCTTAGAGTGGAGGTGGGCCTGGAATTTTTTTTTGGTGGGGGAGGAAAAGCGTGAACGGCTCGATCCCTCACTGTTCACCTTCACACGAACAGGCGCCGCGAAGCAGCAGCGCGTGCGAAATAACCAGACTACACCGCAACAGCACCCGCTGAAATTACAGAAAGAGGGAGAGGGCCCGCGGCTATGCGAGAGCAGGAAGGGTCCGGAGTGGAAGGAATTCGAGAACCCGACTAGGTATCTTCTGCACGATTGGTCAAAAGAGGGACGCCCGATAAGGATTAAAGCTAGAGACTTAGAGGGGGTTAGTAAAAAAAAGATCATCCGAAGCTGGAATGGGAGCAGCCACGTAAAGGGACGGCTACCTGGAGGAAAAATCCGGGGGGTCGGGAATACTGAATTATACTCAATATCGTAAAGAAGGGATGGAGTACTCGCGGCAAAGATGTTTGAAAAGGCGGCAAAAGGGTCCGGCACGTTCGAACGAGTAGCGTCCAATCTCGGGAGCTAAAGGGGGAGGAGGGCAAAAATCATTCAATGATCTCTCAGCAAGAAAAAACAACGAAAGGGAGCAGAGAATGCATGCTGAGAGCCGTCAGCCAATATCGCCTCCGCGTACTTAAGAGGACTACGTTTGCGCAAAATCAAAGGAAAGAAGGGTCAAGGACGCTGGCCGGTCCGCCATCAAGTGGGAGGATTGAGGGGACAGGCGAATGACGAAAAAGTGCAAGCAACGTTTCCCTCCTCTAAGAGAGCAACCATTTCCACGCTTCGGTGCGCTGGAGAGGAACTCAAAAGAATCAGCTTCGACCGATTTTTAGAGGGAGAAACAGGAAGAAAAACGAGTGGCCAGCAGGGAAAGGACAGTGTTCAAATGACAGGTTGAGGACCTTTGCTCGTCGCCTAGCTAAGGCGTGAAAGGAAAAGACAGGGAGACATCAGAAAGAAAACGGGTGCATGTTTAGAGGAGAGGGGACCCGAAGGGGTATTTCGATTACGCGCGGGACTAGGGAAAGCCAGGTATAACCTGTGAAGGAAAAGGGGCTATCCGAAAGGGTCACCAAAAGATTGCAAAAAGAAAAAGGACAGGCGTCAATCATATTCGACCGGAGGGAGGCTGGGAGGGGAAAAATGGCCACCTGCGGCAAGGGACACGGGAACCGGAGGTGAGCGGACAACGAACGCCTGTAAGCTTGACTGGTTTGACGGACCAAGGGACAATCAAAGAATTCTGGCAGCACGGACAGAAGGCCCGAAAGAGGGAACTGGGGAAAGCACCTGATTCGCATCAGAAAAAACAAACACCAGTTGGGAAACGGCAATAGCACGGATTCCGTCCAATCAGAAAGAGTTATTCGGCTTGCCTGCCTTAGGGAAGAGAGAGAGCAGCAAGAGGGTATATGGAGAAAAGAATGCCGAACACTCATACAAAGCAACTCCACTGCGTTACAGCCGCGCATTTTCTAGGCACAATTGTCGATCCGCTTGACATGGAAAGACTTGCCGGGATGGGTCAGGAGAGAAAGTAAACGTTTAAAAGAAACTTACGGCGTAAGGGATTTCACGCACCCCGCAACTGCGGAGGCTCGAACGGGTGCAGCAGCATGGAAGGATCACGTTTTTCGTCCACAGATCGTTCAAAGAAAAAGGAAACGGGAAAAAGCGATACGAGAGGGGTAGGAAACAAAGCGCCACCTGAGAGACAATTGGGGCTGGATGAAACTGTTGCTCCATCGACGATGACGCGCAGCGCCCTTTTGGGAAGGGAGAGGCAAAAAGCAACAAAAAAAAGGAGAGGAGGAAAAGAAGAGAAAGGAAAAACTCGGCGCTTTGAAGAAGGTGAAGACGAGAAGGAATCAGGCTTTCTCGCCCCCGAAAGCCTGGGATACAAAGATCTTGGAGGCACACAGGGAAAAAAGGGAGACAGGAACCGCTGCACGGACAGCCCATTGAGGATGATGGGCAAAAAGAGCTCAATCGCGAGTTGCGGTTTCAGGAAAGAAAGTCGTAGGCAGTGGAACGTTAGGCGGGCATTAAAGAAGACGGAAGAACCGTCAAGCGGAATAGACAATTCGAGGGAAATCAAGAAGGAATGGATGCTCCGGCTGTGGCCCGGGGTGGGGGGTGAAATTGCGGCATTTTTAGGGGAAGAGACCCACATTGCTGCATTGACTTGAGCGGCATCTCGAGGGGAGTCAAGGGAGAGATTAACTCGTCGTAACTGGAGGATCGCGAAGGGAGGAAAAAGAATGCAGGATGCGGTGGAAACGCCAACGGTAAAAAAACGCAGACTCCGTTCAGGTATGATCTGAAAGGCGGATCTGCCCGGAATCGCGAAAAGTAGCGGGGAGGAAGACCGGAAAAGGGCTGCAGTCAACAATGACCTTCCAAAGGGAATTAGGAAAAGGCAAACACGGCTCACGCCGCAGAAGTAAGAATCGTAGAAAAAACGTCGGGAAGAGGATGGAAGAAAAAAGGAAGGCGGCCCTGCCTTATTCTTTTTAATCCTGGGAAGGGGTGTAGGAAGCCGTTTTTGGCCCGGACGAGGCTAAAAAGGAAGAGGTTCAGGACGACATTATGACGCATAATCGTCACGCGAGCGTAACGAAAAACCCCAAACTCGGGGCAATTGCACCCGCTGCGAGGCATCCATGGGAAGAAGCGAGCTAGGCAACCGAAAAAAAAAGGAAGGGAAGATGTCCGTAGTAAAGGGATTTCAGCTTAAAGGGGAACCTCTTCGTCGCACTCGGCACTCAAGAGGGGAATCCGATAAAAATTAAGGCGGGTCTAATCTAAGGGTTGAGAAAAAAGGAAAAAGAAAGGAGAGCTCGAAGCGTTAGATCCAAAACAGGCTTCTTCTACCGGGGGGGAAAAAAGAATATAAACGGGCATCCGGGCAAAGAGCAGGGTGCTTACGCAGCGGCTCTTGTGAAAAAGAAAGGAAGGACGTAGGGCCGGGAGCAAAATAGGGAACGACCTCTTTTGCGAGAGGTGTGTGCCGGGCGTGGGAGGGACGATCGAGGAAGCGGCGAGTGCCAAGAAATCAAACAACAACACGAGTAGGAAAGAGGGTTCAGGTGGAGAAATCTCCTCACACAAGACAAAGGTACTGGATTTTTGATCGAGTCGATGGTTCGGCGGGCCTTCACGATGCGCTTCTAAAATGAAGCGCTTCCGAAAGCACGAATGAGGGACGAGGGACAAGGAATGAACGTCTAATATTCAGGGCTAGGCCTTGTTCATACATTCGACAGCGGGGACACGGTCTAAGCCAGTCAAAAGCTCTAAACTTTTTGGAAGTAAACGCACTTAAGAGGAGGGGGGAAACGCTTCAGGGGTGAGGGAGGAAGTAGGGAGAGCATGCGGGTAAGGCCGGGTGAGAGCACGGACACGGAATCACTCCGGGTACACGCGAAACTACATTTACGAAAAGCGGCCGCGAACGCCGATAGAAGTGAAAAAAAAGAAGAAAACAGGGGCGGTCGTAGTGCCACCGATTGGGGGAATTCATTCAAAAAAGGATGCCTTAGGGGGGGGCAGCGCTGTGAAGGAAAAGAAAACCGGGGAAAAAACGGCTGTCATCAAATTCATGCAGCAGAAAGCAGAAAGGGGGCGACCCGCGGTCAACATTCAACCGAAGTTGGTGCGCTTGGCGTAAGGCGCTATGCGGCCAACCTAAGGTCTCATTCTGGGATGGGAGGCAAAGACGCAGCATTTGCTTATGCGGGTTCATCGAAGCAGAGCGCGGGCGTCAAGAAAGGGACTGAGGGGAGACTCATATTCCTGAGTGGTCGGAGAGGAAAGGGCGGAGCATAAAATGTCCATCCGACTCAGTTTGGAAACTACGAGGGGAAAAAAAAATCCCGGAAGTCACGTCCGCGATGAAAGAGAAAGGGGAAAAGGAATTTACATCATTAAACCGCATACACGAGACAATGAGGACCCGAAGGCTACAGGGAAAGGCTCGGTCACGATCCGCGAATTGTCGGCCGCTGGACGAAAAAACGTGGGGGACTGCGAGAAAAGACTGACCAAGCGGGGGCGAGGGAAACAACACCGCAACCTTGAGCAGCTAAACGCGGGTTGCCCAGGACAGGTCCTCGGGGCGGGAGAGTGTTGAGGACACGCAACGCTTGGAACGCGTGCTTCACGAGGTCGGCCTAGAAAGAGGAAAAAAAAAAAAGAGAAAGGTGAAAAGAGTTTGGCCCACCAGAAAAGATTAAGGGAGGGTCCGGAAAAAAAAAAAAAAACGAGTTCCTCAATCGGCTAGGGCGCGAACGTTTGTGAAGGGTCTGCAGTCGATGGAAACAAAAACATAGGAGGAAAATATATTGGAAAGGAAAGGGTTTCTTATCGCGTATATCGGTGGAGAATATAGAGGGAGCTTAAGGACCCCGCCACATGAAGAAGGTGCCAGTGAACTCGATTTAAGAACACTAGGGGTGAAGCACACGAAGAGGGGGATAGGGGCAGGAAAGAGTAGAGGAGGAGAAACGTGAAGGAGGTGAGCACCCTGTTCCTCTAGGCTAGGGGAGAATCCTGAGGGTAGGGGAAGCAGGGGATGATGGCAGAAAAGGGGAGTTTCCATACCGGAGCGATTCTAAGTAAAAAAAGTTGAGGAGGGTCAGAGACGGTTAAAAAAAGCCGGATGGGGGGTGGTCGTGGGGTTTGCAGGGGGGTGCATAAAGTTGCCTCTGCATACTCGGGTCAAAGAGATTAAAGGGAGAAATCCGAAGCCGCCGATGAAACTATCGGGGAATGGGGATCGCGGGACACTTTGAATTGGAGATGATTGCGCCTGCCGCCAACGTGGGGTGACGAGCCGACAGGAGGTGCAGAAAGGAAAGGTCTCACCCAAATGCTTCCTCCTCCAGGAGGAAAGCTCGAAAAAGTGAAGGTCCTCAACCAGTCTGCAGTCAGAATTACAAAAAGGAAAATGCGGATCGCTTGAGGTGAGTCAGAACCGTGGAGGCCTCAGTTGTCCGCGGCGGTAGAAGCCATCGCACCGCAGAGATTGAAAATGGTAGATCACTGAGAAAAGTGCTGGTTGCTGCTGGCAAGAGGGTTTGGAAAGGAAAAGGGTGGTTGAGGGCCTGGGATACCTACAGGCATGGCCTAAAGTACCTGGCCCGCTCAAAAACTTAGCAGAACGGGAAAGAAAAAACAACTGGGACAATCAGAGACAGAAACCCAAAAAGCATCCTCGTCCGTTCGCGGTGAAAAAAAGAGGGGTCAAGGGGGGCGGGACGCTGTTGAGTTGAAAAAGTCCGTGAAGTGCTCAAACGGCGAGGGGTGGGGTTGGGCTCGACATTCCGAAGGAAGACGGTGAAAGTTGGGTTAAGTCAAAACAATCATAAAAGGAACGTTACTTCGACGTGATAGAAGAGAAGGGAAAGTGAGTGAAAAATGCCGGACATAAGAGACGAATTAAGAGGGCAGATCCGGGTCAGAGCGCGTTGTACGAGAAGCGCTTGTCTGGGGAGAAGCTCAGGTGAGAAGGGGGGCAAGTAGGACTGACTATCTAGAAAAAAATCCAGTTAGGGCGGAGCAAAATCGCATTCCGACGCCATGGATCTCTAGGGACAACAAAAAAAAATGAAGTAGAGAAGAATAATCAGGAGGACAAGAGCCAGCTCGCGCAAGGGGAATGGATTTTGGAAAAGAACTACGTTGGGCGGCCTCAAGCAAGAGAGCTCCCCGTCGAGAACAGCGGACGATGATGGTAGGGAGGAGGACAAGAGACCAGGTCTATGCGGTGCAGCTTTCAGACCAGTAGGAGAATCTAGGCGTGAGACTAGGTCAGATTAGCTGAGCTTTTTGGAAGAAAACACCAAGAAGAAAGGGACAAGGGGAGAGGGGAAGTTGCGTGGGCGCGAGCCGGGTTTCATAAGGGAAACGCGGAGGAAAAAACAACGCTCGCGCCATTGAGCGGACCAGCGCTAGAGGAGAAAAGAGAAAAAAACGAGTCAAAAATGTCATCGCCAGCGTTGCTGGAGGAAAAAAAAGGAGGGGGGGGGAATTTCACGATTACGGATGCTGAACAATTTCAGGGGAATTTCAGTAGAAGGAAGGCCAAAAACAGCACAAAGTTGCAAGGAAAGACAGAGGCAGCAGAGGACCGGCAAAACCATTCATTCGACCGTCCGGTTGCAGGTAGGATACAGGGGGAGGCCCGGCGGGTGAGCACGCATTGATGCAAAGAGAGATAATCTGAAGTGAAGGACATTTGGGGCATGGACCCATTTCAGCGGGAAAATCTAAAGGAAGACCGGAACCGGACGGCCTTCTGAAAAAAGAAGGGACAAACTGGGAGGTCAGCTGATCAGTATTGAGCGCGAATCAACAGACGAAGCGATTCCGCAGAAAAAAGTCAAGTTGGTCAAGACGAGGGTATATGACCTGGAAGAAAAAGGTCACGAGCTGAAAGAGAGATTCCATTAAAAAGCTTGGGATGCAAGAAATGAAAGGCCGCAAGAAATCCGCCACGCAAGCAGCCGGCGCATGAAAGGAGATAATCAAGAAAAAGAATGGTCGAACTGACGGATGAAAGACGTCCTGGACTTTAAAACATAATACGTCCGCCAAGAAAAAAAAGAGCTGTTTAAACACGACTTGAACGGGAGGGGGGGGGTGGAAGGAGCCTCCTGGGCTCAAGGGGGTTCAGAAAGGACACGCTAATCGTTCTTGT
>Ga0179593_1720516_pt1 | contig 19023 bp, 28 predicted proteins | sample CZODoug2_1_08_16_FD_185931 | JGI IMG/M metagenome (GOLD analysis project Ga0179593, IMG submission 185931) | Vadose zone soil fungal communities from Angelo Coast Range Reserve, California, USA - CZODoug2_1_08_16fungal (PacBio error correction) | ecosystem: Environmental > Terrestrial > Soil >...
CAAACAACTGTCACCGAATAAAGGGGATTCCCTTGCGCCATGCGTATAGAGGCATTTGTTCACCTCTCGCTTGTGGGGTCCTGGAAAAAAAGTAAAAAAACTGGAGGAGGGGGGGGGAACGCAAACGTATCCCCATCTAGGGATGAAATCGTCTGTTTGGATGGTACAGGTAGAAAGGGGTAGGAACACCAGAGTGCGTCCAGGTTAAATCAGACTTCTAAAAAGGGGGAATAAGAAAACGTCTAAAGGGAGGAGAAGATATCCCGGTTCTTCTGTTACATACACTGACGGGGTCTGGGGGGGTAATAAAGAGTTGGATGCGAGGAAGCAGAAAAGTGGTTCTGTCCGATTTCTTCGCCGAAACCGCGCCCCACCAAATTGTCGGAAGGAGGCAAAAGTCTTCGGGGGGGGGAATGGTCTAAAAAAAGGAGAACTTCGCGGACAAAGCAAGGCGACAACCCCCCCCACCAAGAGACAATACGGTTCAGATTTAGAAAAGAAAAAGGTGGAAATAGCAGGTAGAGGGGTAGGGGGTGAAGTCTGAAGCAGGAGAACTCGTTATAAATGACGCCAGGTGCCGGGAGGTTAAAATATACCAGAGACCCGATCTCGGAAGAAAGTGCACTCAGGGAAAAAACGAACGACTTCAGAAATTTTAGTGAGAAAAAGTCAACTACCATGGGGAAAAAATCTCCACCTCTATTTTAGGTAAAGGACACCAGGTTAGAAAACAGTGGAGGATGTTAAGGAACCCAGTTGAGGATCCTTGGCAAAAGGGGTCGCGTAGTGGAGAGACACCTTCAAATCTGAGAAAAATTCGAGAAAACAGTCTGAAATGTCAAAGGGGGTGGCACCGTGAAGAAGAATTCCATGATTAAAGTAAAAACTCTAACTCAAGAAACGCCAGCGTTTTTCAAAAACTCTCAACGTTATCGGACTGCTAAAAACGCCCAGGCAGCGGGAACAAGAGGATACTTCGAATCACCGATATGACGACAGGAAAAAGTAAATCGAAGATCCGGGAAAGGGAACAGCAACTTTGCTTCTGGGGGGCCCGCTCGAACGTGAGAAGGATCACCAAAAGACAACAACAGCCACCTTAGTATAAGGGGGGATCCGTATTGAACATAAAACCCGGTTGGAAATTAAGCTGGGAGGGTTTATTCAGAAAAAAACAGCACATATTAAAAATGGAACGACCAACCCGAGAAAAACCATCGGGGGAGATTAACAGGGAAGGGAGGAAGATACTGACGCAGGGGCTCTTTGATGGATCGTACGCGAAACACGAATTTAAAAGAAAAGACAAACCAAAGCTCTTGGACATCACAGGGGGGGAAAATTGAGCTATATGGGTAAGCCGCAGAGTGTTCAGCGGAAAAGTGCCACGAATCGGTACCAGGGGTGCGCTCGAGGGGGGTTGTACACTTCTCCTGAGGAAGAAGGGCAAGAAGACGTAAACATGAACCTGGTATTTCTTGAGACGAGACGGCGTAAAAGTTTGGAACAAAAAGACAAGAGGATGAATGTCATTCGTGCAAAAGGACAAGGGTTGAACGAGGAAGAAAAGGAAAATTACCACTATGGATGGAAACGATCCCCATAAACGGAAGGAACATCAAAACAAATTCCGGAAAAAAAGTCGATCAAAATCCCGCCGGGCAAACAAAGGCGCCAAAAAAAGCTCAAAACTGACGGAAAATCGGCGTTATAAAAAGGGACAACCTCTTGAGAGGATCAGTTCCAAAAAGGCAGAGACGTAGAAAAAAAACAAAACAGAAAGAAGGAAAGAAAAAGAAAGAAAAAAAAAAAAAAAAAAAAAAAAGAAAAGAAAGAAGAGAGAAAAAAAAAAAGAGAAAAAAAATATCGGTCGTCGGGGGGGGGGGGGGAATGGTGAAAGAAAGGTCAGTTTACGGCCTATAAGATTTACAAAGCGAATGCTGGGGCAGGGGGGGTCCAGCGGCGAGGAAAGAAAGAGATGGAAACGACCATGGGGGAAGAAATGGGGTCAGGTCAAGGGACCGTCTGGGGATCTGGGAAAAATCGTTTCGCCGGAATAATACGTGCAGAGGGGACAGGGGGGGAGCCCTAGGGGAACCGGGGGGGGGTGAAAGGAAGATTCCATAACTGGCACAGGTAAAAAATGGGGGCAAGGGAAAAACTCCAGGGGTTGGAAAGGCCTGGGTAGGGGAAGGTGGGCCATACGGGGTAAAAAGAGAAGTTTTACCCACACGTCGCGCACACCAGAAGACACAGATTCAAAGGAAGGAAAGCTGGGAAGCGCATCTCGAAAGCCATAGTCTGCAATCAACTCGGAGAATGTCCCATAGGCGGGGGGTGCTTGGGGATTGGAAGTAATGAGCACGGAGGAAGAAAAAGAAAAGACTCGAAAAAAGGCGTCAACATCATGAAAGGGGGTTGACTTGTGACACACCAAACTGGGGGGGCGCGGAGAGAGGGGTGGGGAGAGACATCACGAGGTAATGGAAAAACAGTCCAAGATAGAATCCGTAAGAGATAGGGAGGGTGGTATACCTACAGCTGGACAAGAAAAACATTGGGTCTAGGACGTCAGAGAGGCGGGGGGCCAAAATGGCAGAAGTATCGAACGACGCAGATGGTCTATTCCTGAGTATCCCCAATACGAAAAAGAGAGACGCGTTAAAAACTCTGAGTGCTGAGAGAAGGAGTAAAAAAAGAAAAAAAGAATGTCCGAGTAAAATGGAACCGGGCCAACCCTAAGCAAAGAAAAAAAGAAAAATCCTTCGAAAGGGGGAGAAGAGTTCGAGGAGATGCCGTCTGTGGGAGACAGGGAAGAGCTGAAAAAATTTTTAACAACGATGTGAACCATCTCCAAACGGGATCATCCGTCCTGAGGGGGGGGAGAAGCCGAAATCCGTGAGCTATAAGTGTCTTTGACGAAGGGGGGCAAAAGCAGCCCACGCCGATCAAAAGATGAACCTGCACCACGGGGGAGCCGAGCGGAAATCAAAGACCTAATGAAACGTCGGGGGACATGCCACCAACAAAGAAAAAAACAAAATAAACCCGTATAGGAACACGGCGAGGAGCAATTTGTGGGGAGGGACCCTTAGAAGCGAGAGGCGGGGGGACGGAGAAAGTGAAAAAACAAGAACAGGGACTCAGAAAAGGGGGGGGCGGAACGGACCGCACATTGAAAAAAAAAACGTTAAAGGGGAAGGCATTGAGCCCCAGGTAAGACCAAACATAGGGGGGGGCCCAGGGTGTTAAAAAAAAAGGGGCTATCAAAAGTAAGAAGTCACACATCGAGGCGAAGTGGACGGTAAGAAAAGAGAGGTGCTTGTACTAAAAAAGCCGAAAAAACTCGGAACACTATCTCTACGGAAGATCAGGAAACCTAGGCCAAGCATCAGGAGTTCTGGGTGACGGGGGAAGGAAAACGGCACCTCGGAATTTGAAACGCGCATTCTCAAGGGGGGGGACCGGTGACCATTAGTAAAACAGGGGGGGGGGATGTGAAACTCAAAAAAAACAAGGAGGGGAAAAGGAGAGAGAGGCGGAAAAAAAAGGGAAAGAAGGTTGGGGCGCCAGGAGTGATCGGGAAAAGGTGCACATCGCGCGGGGTCCTTGAGCGGATGGACAGACCCTGAGAGGGAGTAAAAAGATACTTTCTGAGACTCAGCGCTCGACCGTATGACATAATAAGGGAACTAGATGGGGGATGTGATTGGAAGGGAAGTAAAAGCCCTAATTGGGGGTTTGGGTTGTTTTGGGTGTGTTTTGGTGTTGTGTGGGGGGGGGGGGGGGGGGGGGGGGGTGGGGGGGGGGGGGTTGTTGGGGGGGGGGGGGGGTTGTGGGGGGGGGGGGGGTGGGGGGGGGGGGTGTGGGGTGTTGGGGGTGGGGGGTGGTGGTGTTTTGGGGGGGGGGGGGGGGGGGGGGGTGGTTGGTGGGGGGGGTTGGGGTTGGGGGACTTCGGATCTCGACCGAAAAGGGAGAGAAAAATGGGGGAGTGTCTTGTGGGGCAAGAAATTTCGTCGGGGCCTTTCTGGTTGAAAGGGGGGTGAGGGAAAAAAGAACCGGGAAAGGAAAAAAACATCCCGAGAGGGAAAGGGAGGGGGTCGGCTCGAAACTAACATCGACCGCACAAAAAGGAAATGTAGGTCTTAGGAACCAGGGGGAGCGTTGTAAATAGACAACGCATACAGGGAGGATAGAGGGGTCTTCGCAGGAGCAGAAAGGAAGCCTGCACGCCGGGGTGAAAAGGTTAGAGTGAGGATGGGGAATGAAAAAATTCTGAGAGGGAAGAGAAACTAAGGGGTCCAGGGAATGTGAGAAGAGCCCCTATCGCTGGTCACGTTGTTAAGGACTCCTGCACCGAAAAGGTTCGTCTAGGAACAGTCACGAAGGGGAAAAAACCGAGGTGAAAGAAAAGGGTTATTACCAGGATAGAAATGAACCCAGGTTGGGAAAGAGGAATCATTCCACAATGGGGGAAGAGGTTAGGGAAGGAGCACCAAAAAGGGAGGGACCGGAAAGGCCGTGAAAGGGACTGAGGGACGGGTGGGTAACGGGTCCTCTTACACGGGGTAGCCCAGACTCCCGAAAAGACACAGCAAGCGTTTTTGGGAGCGCGCGCCGGGAACGTCTGGAAGGGACAGGGGAAGCATCGCTCAATTACGTACCGGGAGAGAATGAACGGAAACCAGCTCGGGGAAGGGGGTTCAAAAATAGGGACATCATGGGCGGGGAAAATAGGAATTAGAAAGAAAAACCAACGAAGGAAGAAGGCTCTCTCGGAAAAATTCTCACCGATGGGGAGCGTAATAAAGGGTCGGGGAAAGGTCAGAAAAGCGAAACCAGAAACAAAAAAGCTGGTGGGAGAGAAAGAGGGCGGGCGGGATTCGAGATGGGAACTCTGTTTTAAAGGTTAGTAGGAACAGCGACCCCGGCGAGGTGGCATCAAAAAAAACCCGAAAAGCCTCAGGGATGGGGTGCGGGCGCACGGGGAGAGGACGGGGGGACGGGGTAGCTCAGTATGTCGCAGAGGGGAGTTGTGCAACGGGAAAAGAGTGTGGAGGTGCAGCGAACTGAGGTTTGAGGGAAGGAAGTGAAGAGAAAACATTAGGCGAAAGGAACCTTCACACAAGATGGGTTCGCGAAAATCACTTGAGAACAAATAGGTGTAATTTTCAGGGGGCAAAGGATAGGGAAGAGAAGGTGCCGAGCCCAAAAAAAAAAAAAAAAAAGAGACAAAACAAAAGAAGAACCCGAAGGGCCTGACTCTTCCGAAGAGGAAAAGATCCACAAGACGTGGGACCGGGACGCATCGGGAAAACCAAGTCAAGGGTCGAGCACGAACAGCAGTGGGAAGAAGGGACTCGATACACAAAATCAAGGGGGGGGGGGGCTGTAAAAGAAGCATCGCCGGTAGGGGGGCGGAGCGAAAGATAACAGAGGAAAAAACGAGTGGAAATGAGGAAAGAGGGAAAAAGAGGAGCAGGAAGACGGGGGAGTTTGAAAAAAAGATCTCTTGCACAGGGAAAAAACCTGGCCAATTCTAGAATAAAACCACCAACTGCCGCGGCGAAAGGAGCTCGCTCGAACGAATTTTTTGGGAAGTCTCAAGCGGTTGTCCCACATAAACTCTGAAAGCTGTCGTGTTTGGGGAGCGAAGGGTGCACTAAACACCGCGGAGTGCTAAAGGGGGGGAACGAGGGGTGTAGTTCATCACAGACGTCTTTGATCGGGAAAGGGAAGTCAGTGACATCGGGAATGGGGCGCAACTTTAATGGAACAGCAAAAAAAAAAGCGGGGTCGGTAACCGAAACTATTTGGGAGGGATCGTCGAGCAAAAAGGTGTGCACGTGCAGGAGAGCCCAAGGGGCATACGTAAACGGGGTACACCTCCAAGAGAGACCACCAGTATTGCACTTTAGAAAAATGCGGCAGGCTGACCAAGGAGGAAAAAGGGAAAAGAAAGAGCGGAAACACTCACTCCCAAGGGGGGGGAAAATCAGGTCGAAGAGGGCAGTACGGGTTAAAGGGCGACTGGTACACATTCGGAAAAGGAAAGATCGAAAAAAAAGGCGTCAACTAAAAGAAAAAATGGGAGATTCGAGAAAAAAAACCCTCTTGTGAGGAAACGGGTTCGGGCGTTGGTAGGAGGAGATGAAACATCTCCGAGAGGCCAATCTGAAAAAGACGAAAAAAGAGCCGCGCGAGACGGGTGGTCAGGCAGGAGATCACGTTCGGACAAGAGAAACGAAAGGACCGGAGAAAGACACTACAGACTTCCGAAGGGTGGTAAGGTTTGAAACGCTCGCGTGACCGCTGGAGAAGGAGACTGAATCCTAGAAAACGAAGATCACAGCGCGGGAATGGCCAAACGGGGAGGGAGTGCGAAGTGGTTGGGAGGAGTTGCGACCCTTTTAACAGGGACACAAAAAACGATCAGGAATAAAAATCAGGGATCGGTGCTCAGAGAGTTTCGGGGAAAAAGGTCGGAAAGAAGAATGGTCCAAAGTGGGGCAAGGAAGGGGTCTGTGCCATGGTTTCCTGGGGAACTCAAAAAAGGCCATGGGGGGGAAAAGACTGAAAAGGACGGTGGCGATCCGTGGAAATCCTTTAGCAAAAAACGCACATCTTGGAAGGGATAAAGGAAAAGGGCAACAAAGAAACACGCTAACCTGTGTGGCAGATTAAAAAAAGGATACAGAGGAGAAGAGGGAGAGGAGCTGAAAACTGGGAGCAAGAGGAAGTAAAAGAAAAGAGGGAATACAGAATAGCTGCTTCATGACGAAGATAGGGTGGGGGGGAGAGGTGTCACAAAGAGATAAGGCCGAATTAGTCGGAATACAAAACAAAAATACAGTACAAAAGGAGAAATCAAAAGACCGACAAGGGAAAAAGGGGAGAACGAAGGGGAAAGGACACCGGGACGAGGTTGGGGAGGATAAGTAATCGAAGACCAACGGAAGAAAGAACCATAAAATGAAGGGTCCCAAAAAAAAAACTACATCAACATTCTACGGAGTTCACCAGATCAAGGGAGAGGAACCGTGGAAAGCGGGTTACTCCCGGAAGCAACTACAAAAGAGCGAGTATTACCTACTAGAAGAGGGGGTCACTACAAAAGGAAGCGGGAAAATACTCAAGAGATTTTTCGAAAAGAAGGATCCTGCGTGGGAGAAAACGCAAGTCTACATAAGAAAAGGGGGAATCAATACTCAAGAAGTCTTAGGAGACAGAAGGGAACTAGATCAAAAAAAGAAATCAAAGAGGAAAAGGCGGCGAAAATCGTAAATGATTGAAATGACAGGTAATCTGCGCGTTCCTAAGGTAGTGGGGGGAATTTGAAAGGTCAAAGACATAAAAGATCCACTGGGGAAAGGGAAGTAAAGTGGAGAAAGGTCTAACTCGAAAGTACTCGAGTGGAGGGGGATTTAACAGGGGGACACCCAGAGGAGGAAAAAACGGGGGGAAGAGGTCGACTAAGGGGAAATGACGTCGTGAAAATGGATAGGCAGGTTCAGGGAAGTAAGAGGTTGTAGATAAGCTGGGGAAAAAGGAAGTCCGTCAGAAAGGTCGTCTTATAGCGCTAAAGAGCGGCCCGCCACCTTGTCGGGTACAGATGGGATAGAGCAAAGGAAGAAAAAATACGGGAGCTAGACCCTTGGAAGGGCGTGCACAACGACGACACGAACGGGTGCGAAAAAAGTGGAAAGAGCACGGTTTAGGTTGGGGGGGGACGTCGAATTCAATAGACCAGAAAAAGGGGGGGTTCGTAAAAGAACAAACCAATATCGTGTGGACGTGTGGTGCCAAAGGATCGACTTAAAAAGGGGAGTCCCAGAGACGGCTGTCAACAATCGCCACCGAAAAAGAGAAAAAATTGTGGACTACCGGACAAGAACCCAGGTGCACGACTTGACCCCTTCAGAGGGTGGGAAGTGAACAGACACGGCGTCGAAAAGAATTAGAAAAGGAAGAAGTATTGGGATCGACAACACACCCCCAATAGGGGAAGTCAAAGGGAGAAAGGTGGGAAGGGGAGCCCGACTCAGTAACCCAAAAGCTTTAACCAATATCTCGGGGGGGGAGGTCCGACCGTCGACAGTTAAGTACGAAAAAAAAAAAGGGTAGCAGCGGGGAAAAAATACACGCGCATTCCGAAGAGAAAAGGGGAAATTTCAGAATTGGGACACAAAACGTCGGCTTACCGGAGTCTTGATCCGGAGAGTGCGCGTCGTCAGAAATCGGGGAAAAAGGAAGATGGGTGCGCATAAGCCAGCACAAAAAAAGGGAAGACCCCAGAAAGGGTTAAGAATCTCCATCAGCGGGGGGAACTGCCCTCGGGGGCGAGGGTATCGTGAGCGTAAACCGAATTTGAAAACAAGAACGACCCGAAAAAAGAAGGGGGAGCATGCATCAGCTGAAGAAGAGGACTAGGGTGGACAATAAGGCAGCAAGGAAAAGCAAGGTGTGAATGCCCTAAATGCGGATGTTGAAAGAGTTGTAAGGGGAAAAAGGGACTCCAGGACAAAAACTGGGAACAGGGCAGCACCTTACCGGTGATGCCTTGAAAAACATAAAGTTGAAGGTGTCCAGGGAGACGGATAGGGGATTTTCCTGAAAAAAGGGAACCCAGGTCTTAACGGAAAGAAACGGGTGAAAAAAAAATCCACGAGGGGAGACAAAGCGAAATAAAAAGAAGGAAGGATTCACAGCGAGGGGAAAACAGGTGCTGCCCCGTAAAAACAAAAAAAACATAAGTTCAACAGGAAAATCACTTCTATCATGAGGCAACCGCTTCTATCAAAGGGCCAACAAATGGGAACAAAAAGCACGAAGACGCGAAAAGACATAAAGGGGATGAAAAGAGAGAAGAGGGGAGTAGCTAATTTGGTTAACGAGATCGAGAAAAGGTGGCCCATGAGGTTATAAGAAGGGGGCCTAGGCAAGGGAAGAGGGTGCGGGTTGTTCCGCGGATAAAAAAAAAAGGGGGCTTGGAGATGTGGGAGAAGTAATGGGGGTGACATGTTTCAGCTGGGACGCAGTGACCTGTTAGTCGGGTAATAGTTAGACATAGGATGCAAAAAATGTTAACAGGAAGGTCCTGGGGGGAAAAAAGGCACGAGGTAAGATTTGGAGGGATTCGGGAAGGGGGTGTCAGGGGGATAGTCGCGGGGAAGGACATACCGAACGGCGCATGAAAGACAGAAAAATTGGAAAGTAAAAAACAATCAAGCACAAGTCGAAGAATAACTATTCTTTGAAGACGGGCAAGAAAAAGGGCTGGCTTCTCATAGAACATGGATAAGAGCCCGAACTGAAAGCTGGCGAGAGCGGGGGGTGAGGAGGGCTGGCAACATCGTTTAGTAAAAAGCGCAGACAAGAAAAAACAGAAGAAAAGTCATCCCAAGCTGAGGGGGAAAAAAACTAAGAAAAAAAGGGAGGTGAACGTGCCAAGATGAAAGGGTGATCTTGCAAAACCCGAGAAAGAGGAAATCAAACACCGGGAAGGGGCTAGGAGCTCGGACGGCTCTTGTGGGTATACAACCGGTCTCGAAAAAAACGGACATGTACCTGTCGAAAGGCCCTACAAGTAGGGGGAGGGGGGGATGTCTGGGAGAGATATAGACGAGAAGGGTCAGAGGACTGAAAGAAAGAAAAGAGAAGGGGAGCAAGTTTCTTCAAAAGGACCAGAGACGGCTACCCTGGGGGGAAGACTCTTAGCAAAACACAGTCAACAGTCTGGGGGGCAAGATCACGCATGGGGGCTCAGAAGGAGGGGGAAGACTCGTTCACGAATAGGGGAAAATCAAGGTTCGGCCAACTGGAAAGTGAAACTCAAGGCCATGGAATCACCTACTTAAAAGACCCATGTAGGGCGTGTTAAAGAGAAAAGATACTCAAAGGGTTGGGCGTAAGGGGCAAAAAAGACCCCAAGCATTCCGAGGGGCATATGAAAAAATACAACCTGGTCGCTCTAGGAGGAGAAGATAGGAAGCGAATTGACCAATCTAACCGGGATCTGTTAAACGAGGTCATCAAGGAAAGTTGGGGCGATGGAGGGAAAGCAAAGGGACTGAGGGGGATTCGTAGAAAAGGGGGGGGGGGGGAGGTCGACAAAGAAACAGACCTGGGCCTAAGAGTGCGGGCGCTTGAAAGAAAAGGAAAATCGAGGAAAATTATGGGGTCCTGCTGAAAAGGGGGGGAAAAAAGAGGGAAAACGAAAAGCAGAGAAAAATCCGAGACCAGGGAGGATAACACATCTACATCAAGGAGGAAGGCATCAAGAACCGAGTGCGAAGGAAGGGGTTAAGAAAACAAAGTGGTATACCTGAAAAATACGGGCACAAACCTCTATTAAGAAGGGATTAGTCGGGGGATACTAAAAGATATGAGGGGAAATAAAAAGGGGTCATGGGGTTCTGGGTGCTTCAAGGAAAGAATACTCAGAAGAAGAGGACAATAGCAAGGGACAAATACGCTTTGAAAAAATTCGGGAAGAAAAAAATGGGGGCTTGCAAAGAAAACAACAACGAGGATTAGAGAGAGATCAAAAAGCCTCTGGGCAGAAAAAGACTATGGTGGGGGGGGGGGGTGTTACTGGAAGGGGGGAGACCTTCGGTCTTGTTGGAAATCCTCTCTTATTTGGGGGCCGGAAGAAACGTAAAAAGGAAGCAACGAGAGGGGGACCGGGCCTGGGGGAGCGTGTCCCGATGAGAAATGGGCAGCTCTCTAAGAAATCTATTAGAGGGGTGTTCATGTAGACGTGTGGACCAGACGAATAGGTCCAAGGAATATCGCAAAAAAAAATCGGTTCCTAAAAGTGAGAAGTTTGGAAGGAATCGAAACGTCAGCCCGGCAGGTTCTGGTTCTATAGGGGGAATTGCAACTCACAGGAAACAGACCCAATAAAAAACTGGGAGGGCTATAGGGAGGAACCTCGCCAAAAGGTGGGGGGGGTACACTTCGCTAAAAACAGGAGGTCGTTGGTGCGAAAGGAAAGCCCCCGGGAGGACGAGGAGACTAAGCCAAGGTGCGTGCCACTCCGAGAAGAAGGCACAGGGTTCATCTTCGCGAAGGAGAGAGGGTAAGTAGTGGGGCGGACGCCTTCTTCGGAAAAAGTAGAAAATACGAAGAGCCATGAGGAGGGTGACGACCAGATCGAGAGGGGGGTTGGCCACAAGAGGAGTCACCGAAAGATGTGAAATCGCTCACATTCACAACGCCCTGATAAATCGGGACGCGCGAGTAGGGGGGGGAGTGCAGGAGGTTGATACAGTTAAAAGAGAATCCGGGACAACCACGGGAAATCGTGTTGAAGAAGTGGAACACAGAAGAGAGACACCTGGCAGACTCTAGGAGACGGCGTTAGCTGAAGGGAAGGGGCCCTGACAAGAAAAGAGAAGAAACGACTCGAACTGCAGCCAGAAAGCGGCTGGAGGGGGCGCGCCTGGAGAGGGGATTTGGGAAAAGCACGTCTCTTAGCGGTACACCGGAGATCTCAAGGGAAAAAAATAACTGGAAGGCCAGCGGTGCACGCTTGGCCCACTAACGGGATATCCTAAGGACAAAACGAGCGAGATCGGAAGGGGATAGAAGGTCCGAAACAACACTTGTTTGAAAGTTAGTGTGAGGAAAAGCAGATACACACGCACCTGCCAAGACCAATGGGGAGTAGGGGAGAAAGAAATTCAGGAGGAACAAAAACTCGGGGAAGGGGGGGTCTGGGGAAGAAGAAATTGAGCACGGTACAAACGGAAACCCGCCGACGCGAGGGAAGAGCAGAGGTGATGAGGCAAAGGGAAGAAGGGGACTAGACAAAAAAAGAAGTTGGAACGACCGTCACAAAGGGTCCGGAGGGGGGGATGACGGGGGACTGGGGGACAGAGGATTTGTCACGCCTTAGCCACCAATTCGCGGCCCGTACAAATGGAAAACCTTTAGGAGGCGGATCCCTTTCGGCCCCCCAAAAGTCGAAGAGAAGAGGAGTCATAATGGGGGCAACTCATAAGACTTGGACTGAACTATTGAGGGAAGGGAACGGAGGGCAAGAGACAACAGACGAGGGGAGAACAAGACTGATAAAGGAGAAAGTAACATACCCGCCGGTGTGGAAACGTCGCCGCAACAAAAAAGGGCCCTCTGTAATCTCATAGGTAGAACATGGGGGGGAAACCAGGGAGGTAGCGAGAGCCCGTTCCGGAGGGAGGAAGAACACGAGAGAAAAACAACCCGGAGCTGAAAGGAAAGATATCGTGGATCGGGGGGGGCTCCTGGTTTGAAAGGGCAGGGATAGAATATAACCCTTATTTCGAAATAGGGAAGGGCTCTAGGAAGGGAAAACGTTCCGCAGAAAGCCCCCAACGGAGAGAGAGGGTTAAATCCTAGGGAGGGAAGGGCAACTCCGCAGGGGGCGTTGCCATCGGCCAGGAAAAGTCCATCGGAGCAATGTTTACTTGAAATAAGAGAGAGCAATTAAAAGAACGAAAAATGACAACTATGTGGGAAAAAAAGAAGCGTCGCTAAGAAGAAAAGGGGGTAACGGAGTACGTCCCTAGATGGTGCATACGCTGGATGAAGACAAAGGGAAGTTAAAAAGAACCAACAATACTGACGTTCGTTCACCAGTGATGAGTGGGAACCACGGTGAGAGGGAGAACAGCCGCTGGGGGAAACAAGCGCGATTTGCAGGAAGAGGATCACTTCGCGCAGAGCAGAACATCTAGAGACGGAGAGGGCGTACATCAAGGAATTAGAGGGATCCAGCTCCCAAAGGAACCTGGGTTGCTAGGGTATCTCAGATCAAATCACACATGAGACCGCTTCAAAAAGAGATTCAGGAAAACGGTCAAGACATCGGATAGGGGGGTTGCTAGGGGAGATACGGAGGAAAAGAGAAAGAAGGACTGTACGGGCAGACCATACAGGCTCAGAAGCTAGGGTGCAAATCTCATAGGGGGAAAAGAAAAAGACGGGAAAGGTAAGTCGAAAAAAGAACAGCTCAAGGGCTCGAGGTTCTGCCAAGAGACATGGCTTCGGAATGTCATAGTCGGGTCGAAAAACGATACTGGGAAAAATCCACAAACAAACAATAACAGCAAAGTCTAACTCGGAAAAGTCACGGAATTTGGAAGGGGGACGAAAGTTAAAAGGAACAAGTGGGCAAGGTGGGGATAAGAAAATTGGTTCAGAAAAAACTCCATAATATTCCAACCGTGGACGGGCGGCCAGAAGACGGGAGGGGAGATACGGGGGAACCGTAACGGCACATGGCGCGAGACTCAACACCAGTGTGGGGCCGGGAAGATGAAAGAGAAACTGGCGCAAAAGATCTTCTACGGAGGAAACTTTCAACTCCCACGAAAAGCTATGACACTCAGAAAGGGGGGGATGGCGATCGAGAGGAAAAAGTCAGAGAAAGTCAGTATTGGAGGGAAAAAAAGACATGACACTGGATAAGAACCGACAAGGAGGGGCTCGAGGAAGGAATAACATAAGGCATAAAGCATTGGGCAGAGGGTGCACTCAAAGGAAAAACTGCGGCAATCAAAGGAGAGGTACACCAAAAATCGGATCAACCGTGGAGTGTACTCAAACGGGTGGAAGGAAAGAGAAAGAAATTACACAACAAAAATGGTGAATAATAGAAGCTCCTAGGAGAGGGGAAACTTATCCAAAAAAATGGGAGAGGAGAGAGGGAAAGTTGGTTACTGAGGAAAAAAAAGAAGTGTACAAAGAAGGATCAGGGATCACTACAGAAAGGGAGGAAGAAATATGCGGGAAGAAAAAAAAAACTAAAAGGTTATAGAAGGGAGCCGAATTTATTAAAGTGGATGCCAAATGTGGGAGTGAGAAGGGGCTTTGTTCCCGAAGAGGGGGGGGGGAATTATAAAAAGACAGGACCAAAGCATGAGTGGCCGAAAGAAGGGGAGGGAACACTGAGAGGTTAACTCGAAAAATCGTCGAATAAGGTGTCGGGTAAATTGGGGCTCGAGTACACCAAGAGATTGACTTGAAACGGGATCGACAGAGACGAGATCAAGGACTGGTGTGATGGATCTTAGCACCGGGTAACGGGAGAAGAGTAGGGAAAATGGTTAAGGCACCGTATGAAAAAGGGAAGAAAAAACCATCGAGGGAGGGGGAAAAGGGGTCTAAGCTGAAAGATCTAGGAAAGCACCGTGTCGGTCGGACTACCATTGCTGCTACAGGCGAAGAAACATCTTCGACTTCTGAAAAAGAGTTCGTGCCAAAAGATCGAATCCGGGAATCGTGAAGAGCACTGGATTATGTGGTTGAAAACACACTGGGAGAAGTAGAATAAAGCCGCGCCCGTCACATGATCATGATCAGCGATAGGGAGGGGGGCCCTGCTCGAAGGGAGGCAAAAGGCACCAGAGAAAAAGTCAGAGAAAAGTCGGAAGCCTTAGGCAAAGCGAGGAAAGGGATCAGGAGTCCATTGGAGGATGTTCATGACACAAAAAAAAAGAAGAGCAGGCATGGCATATGAAAGAGAATTTACTGGAGACCTAGAAAACCTAATCTCAAGGAGAAAGATTACTTGGGGGAATCAAGTTCACCGGTGGAACGACGTGAGTCCGTTGGAAAGGAAGGAAGCGCAGCCAGGGTTGGAAGAACAAGCGGCCTTTGGAGGGGATTGCAAAGAAGAAAACTTAGCTAGAGACGAAGCAAGCTGCCTGCACCAAAAAAAGCGCTCGAACGTCCAGAGAGGAAAAGTACATGGTCGAAGGTGCGCTTGGAAAAAATGGCCTGGCCGAGCAGAGAGGGACTTGGAAGGATAAAGAGTCTCAAACATGGGTGGGCTAATCGTGAGGGGGGAAGGAAAACATAAAATAAAAAGACAAGGAATGAACGCTCAAACCGAGGGGGGCGTGTAAAAATAAAAAAAAGCTTCAATACCAAGAAAAAATTAATGGGGAACCCGTGTTACCTCACCAAAAAACGGACTGGACAGAGAAGAAGAGTTATGGATAGACCAAAGCATGTTGTAAATACAGAGCAAAGGGGGGCAAAAAAACAAAAAAGTTTACCTTAGTAGGGGGAAATTAGGTGTCGACTGTCCCGATCACCACGAAGGAAAAGGGACCATGGCGCCACAAAAGGGGGGGGATCTCGAGAAAAAAGGAGGAAAAAGAGTTGGGGGCTGCAGGAACATCGGGAAGATGAAGAATCTGACCAAAAAGAGGAAAAGAGGGAACATAAAAGGGACCTGAATCATGAAGGAAATGGAAAAAAGAGAACAAGAACGAGAAACAAGCGTAAGAAACAAGTCCCGGGATTCAAGTAGACATCCCGGAATGAGGCACTTAGGAAAAATCAATCCACTAAAGAGAAAGTGTAAACTCATTTTACATCAGGAGAGAATATCCCTTGTGGGATGTCCAAAAGAAGGGTCCCATAGTTTCTAGAAAGAAAAGTAAAAAACAAAACAAAGGAAAGGATTGAGGGAGGAAGTCGGTCGGGAAAGGGGCATTTTTTGCAAGTCGCAGCTTTGGGGAAGGAGGAGAAAAAGAGGAGTTCCGAGTTTGAAGGTAGAAGGACGGGAAAGGAACGGGGCAGCAACGCGGTGTCATGTGTAGCCGGGGAAGAAGGGGGGGGTAAACTTGTCCTCCGCCGTCGGAGGGGAAAAATGCTTGAGCAGAAAATCAGAGTTAAATGTTAAAACTGGTAGACATTCCGTCCTGGGAAAAAAATGAAGAGTTGGCTCTTAAATGGCAGACCTGTAAAGTGGGCAAAAAGGTGTGAAAAAGGACCTACCAAACGCCCAGGGGTGAGAGAGTGGGGTGCATACGGCAGGAAGGGGACCCACAGAGGCAAAAACACGATTCGTGGAAGGGACTCAAGGGGGTACTTAGCGAGGGTATGATTCCTCGCCATCAACTCGAAAAAGGAGGTCCAAGGAGGGAGGGAGGGGTTCGGGAAGGTGTGTCCCAAGTGAACGTAACGCAGGTATAAAGAAAAACGTAAAGGCCGGATCGGGTGTCGGAGCAAAGGAAAGCTGCCGAGGGTCAGAAGAAACGCACAGGTGGGTGCGCTTGACGCCGAGAGAATTCACTACAACATATACGAAGAAAAGGAGAAGTCCGTATAGAAGACACGGATCAAGACCGCTAGTCGGTGTGGTCATGAAAAGGGGAACGTGGAGAAGGAGGCAAAACTCAGGAGGGAATTGCGTAGAACTAGGAGTTGAAGGGTCCGGGTAGCTAGGGGGAACACAGGAGTCTATGCTGAGTCAAAAAAAGCTAAGCCAGGGAAAGTCCAAACTGCTGAGTCAAGGGGAGATACCCTTACAGAAGAGAAGTACACAGTGTAACGGGGGACACCTCTGAAAGGCAAGGATAACTCTACTACTGGAAAAAGGGTCTTCATGTTGGACGCTGGGGTAACGAAGATCTGAAAAAATGAAAATGTGAGAGGGCAACCTTTTAAAGAGAAAATTCAAGAAGGACTCACGCTTGAAGAAGGAAACGGAGGTTAAAACAAGGGGCGTTGGACCGATCAAAAACCATTCCGTCTAAGTCTCCCAAACTGCGGCTCTGAGCGAAGAACGGAACGTCGAAAAAGGACAGGGCGTCAAAATCTTCTCAAATGAAGAAAATATGGGGAAGGGGGCGTCACAAAAAGACTCAGAACAAAGTGCTCTTTACTGCAGGCAACTCCCCTTCTTTAGGTGGTGGACCTTGGGAAAAAGAGTCTGCGTGGGAAACGTGGAGGGAACTTCGTCCAGGAAACACACGAGCCCATGGAAAAATATGGAAAAAAATGAAAGGGTGCACAGGGTTCAAGGGGCCAAAGTCGAAGCTCACGGGACCTGGATTTGCAAAGACAACACCAAAGGGATAGGAAAGGATCGATCAATCTAAGAAGAAGTGAGAATTACCATCTGGAAAGGAGAGATCCGAGGATAAGATCCTTAGAGTAGGTTTCAGGTGAAAAATCTCAAGAGTAAACAACGCACATAGAATACGAAAGTCCTATAGGATAAAGAAAAATTGGAGGAAAAAAGTAAGCAAGGGAAGGAAGGGTTCGGCTTCAGGACACAAACACGAAGAAGTGTGACACAAAGAAGACCGAAAAATGGAGCCAGGGAATAGCTCAAAAAGAAAAGATTGGAGGAGTCTGCAAACAACAAACAAACTGAGTAGAAAAGCCAACTAACATAAAAAAAATTAAGTATTAAAAAGGGCGCCAGCGTAGAAAAGAGAGGCGGGGAAATAGGGAGGCTTGGGGGGGGGGGGACCTAAACAACGACGCCCCAGGGAGCGTGCGGTTCCGAGGGAGATGCCTTAAAAGATCATAGCAGTTGTCGTTTTTCAGGGGGAAAAGTGACAAAAAAAAAACCGAGCTTTACGGTTACGACTCGCAAGAAAGAAGTCATCTTACGTAAATGGAGTGTGGGAGGGACCGGGCGGGGGGACTTTAAAGGCCATGTTCAGGGTGGTTAGGAGGGGGAGGCCCAGGAAAGGAAAATACCAGGACGGAATGGAGTCAGGCCGTAAAACGGCCTCATCTAAAAGTATGATCCCAAGGGCAGAGGGAAGGGGCTAGAAAAAGGACTAGAGGAGGGAAAGTTAGACCGGGAAGGCTTGCACAGGAAAAGGGACACCTCCACGGGAGAGGCTTAAGATGAGGGGGGGGGGGGGGGGGGTGGGGGTGGGGGGGGGTTTTTGGGTTGGGTGGGGGTAGAGTCCAGATGGGGTCGACTGTGCTCAAAGAAAAAGAATCCAGGATCAAGTGGTCGCTGTCCCGAACCTAGGGGGTCTTAGGTGCCGGATCGACGGCAGCTCGGGGGAGACTTCTCAAAAAAGGGTTGGGGGGGGGGGAGCAAAAAAGCAAGGAGAGAAGACAGGGACTTCCCTCGGTACCATGGGGGGGCGATGGTAAAATAAAGGGGCGAATATAACGGTCACAAAAATAAGGGTCAGACTTAAAACAGGAAGGCAGTAAGGATATATCTGTAAAGAATGCGTTGCGATACAAACTGGAAGGGGGCGGAGGGAGCCGAGACCTGCAGCTCAAAAGAGTTTAAGAATGAACCATCTAAGTCTGGGAGGTGCACCCAAGGGAAAAATCTGGATCTCGTTCCACGGGGTGAAGAAGGAAACCCGTAAAAGAAGAAAGTATGGCAAGGAAGGACGTTGCCCTTGGCCAGACCATAAAAGAGAGTCATGACCAACTGAGCGAACGGGGAAAGAGTCGGCAGGCTCCGGGGGTAGCAGAAGAGGATGGGGAGGGGGATGAAAGAAAAGAGGGGACCGACAATCGCAACCTGGTATTAAAATTCAAGAAGCTTCATGAAAGGGATTACGCCCGAAAGGTGAGTCTATGGAGGGAGGCTCGATCACGAATTTTGACAAAAGGAAACCTGGCGTCTCGATTTGAGCCTAGGGAAAAAAAAGTTGGAATCAAAAAAAACAGGGGCAAATAACAGTAAGATCGGACGTAAAGAGTGGATTTTGTAGAAAAGAAAAACTAAGAAAAAGTAGGACGAAGGGGGAACCCCTGAGAAAACACCCTGTATGGGAGAGGAAGATTCCTTTCGCCGTGGGGGTCCTGGGAAAAAGAAACTCGCAAAGACGGGCAACCCCGTGGACGAAAACCCATCACATTGACAGAAGAAATCACCGAGGGGAACCAGGGAAAAAGCTGAAACCTATTCAACCAAAGTCACCAAGGTCCAAAGGAAGGTGGTGAGAAACCTCCGCGAAAACAAACTTCCAGATCGAACGGCATAGCAGGAGTGACAACAAGCGAGACGATTCAAGTCAAAAAAGGGAAAAGACAAAGAGGCAAAAACAACAACAAGAGAAAAGAAGCGCGAAACGAAAGAAGTTTGGGTAATAGTCGATTGGAGGAGGGCTAAAAGGAAGGTCTTGGAAAGGAAAGCTGGGGGGACTGCACTGTCCAAAAGGAACAGGGGTGCAAACGGCGATTCGCTGGAACAAAGGGGGGAAAATGTTTTAAGCTGGCCTAAAGGAGGGGGGAAAATTAGGGTCGCAAAGGCAATCA
>Ga0179593_1395542_pt1 | contig 19022 bp, 15 predicted proteins | sample CZODoug2_1_08_16_FD_185931 | JGI IMG/M metagenome (GOLD analysis project Ga0179593, IMG submission 185931) | Vadose zone soil fungal communities from Angelo Coast Range Reserve, California, USA - CZODoug2_1_08_16fungal (PacBio error correction) | ecosystem: Environmental > Terrestrial > Soil >...
GCCCATTCGGAACGACAGAAGAAAAAAACTCGCACTCTAAGGGAGAGTCAAAATATGGGAATTCGCTTAAAGGAAGGGAAGAAAAATAGGTATGGAGGAGATCGAAGCGGATAGCGTCTGGAATTGGGGGGTGCGAGTGAGAAGGGGGGGGAGACTTCGCTCATTATCGAAAAAAGCACCCTCCTAAAAGAACCAAAGTCAACAAAAACGATGGGGCGCGGGCTTAATGTTTTTATGGGGGGCATTGAAAGCAAAGCTAGGGTAGGGGGAGGAGCTGGTGGGGTGGCATTGGAGGGGAATTCTTGGTAGGCGAAACTGGAGGCCAGGTCGTTCGGTCGCATCGCAAAAGTAAGGAGGATAGGATAGGGACCTGGGATTCGAGGGATGTATGTATGCGCTGACCATATGGATGACGCTCTGGAAAGGTGAGTAATTAAGAAACCCTTTAGGGAGTCTGCATTACGGCCTATTTCGATTGTGACTGCCTGTCTGGAACTGTGGCAAGACTACTTGTTTGATCGATTGATAATGCGAAGGGGAGAGCAGACCTAGAAAAACGCTTCCGAGGGGAAGCAAGGGGCGTCTTCCCAAAAGGGAAAGGCGAACGGATTAGTGCGCGGGATTCGCAGCAAACTCTAATGGGGAAGACGTGAGAGGATAGGTTTTGGAAGGAAAGAGGAAAAATCAGATGAGGACGGGCACGGGTAGCAAAATGAACACATCGATGAATGGTGTCGAACGCGGCCAGGCGCTATCAAAGGCAGGGAGGAAGGCAAGAGTCTGGGTGTCCTTGTCTTCGCGCTAGTCGTTTTTGGATTGCGGGTTGCAAATCCGTCCTTGAACCACTTAAAGAGGGAGCAGACGAAAGCTCGCCTCAATGAATAAAAAAATGTCAGGTGCCTGTCGGCGCGCCAGATACGAGTATGTGGAAAAGTTATTTTGGAAAACTTCGTCGAATCAAGAGCCGATATAGCAACGAGAGCGCGGAAATCAGGATTTGGACGGGCTTACTTTTTAGGTATAAAGCCATTACGGGTTAAGCGTATGGCCCGTGAGTGGGAAAAACGATGGGAAGCGGCCCGGCCAAAAGAAAGGGACCCCCTTCGAGTCCGAAAAACTTTTAAACCACTACACACAGTGTCCACAAGGGAGCGAAACGAGACCAGAAGACAGCGAGAAAAAACCCCGCGAAAGGGTTATATAAGTCGCGGGGCGAGGGAGGCCTTGTAAAAAAAAAAAATTGAAACCGAAGGAGGCTCATGCTGAGAAAAGGCTTAGCGGCAGGGGTAAGCTATCGCGGCGGCACGCGTCTGCATAACAGAACGATTCAACGGGCTGGGCGAAAAAGGACAAGCGTAAAAACAAACAAAAAATGGAATGGGTTTGGTCTCCACCACCCAAACGTAACAAATAAGCGGGACAGAAATATACGAGCACTGCTGCGCACGAGTACTCACGGCGAGATAAAAAACGCTAGGCAAGGAAACACGGTCCTTCGTGAGCCGGAGCCCTCAACGCCGTGTACTCTAAGGGGTGATTCGATTTAAACGAGATGGAGGGGAGCTGGAAACAACGTGAGATCTCAGGCAACGGGAAAAAGCCGAGGATAGGGGGGAGACGAGAGCTGCTCTCTCTCACAAGGTAGAGAATGGGAGGTAATACGTACAATCACACGGCGGTGTGGGGGGTGGAAAACTCGAGAGTTTTAGGACATTGCGAGAGGTAGGTCAAAACGGGGGTCAGGGAGGGGTTCGTGTTCCATGAGGGGGGGGAGACGTTCTTCCTAGGGTCAAGTGTAGAAGGAGAAAGTTACTGATGTTCAGAAAGCAAACTCTCTTCCAGCCGGACTCAAAAAGTGGCCCATGTGGACGGCGTCCGGAGAAGGAGGGGGGAGGACAAGGAATAGCCGGCAGCATTTGCGACGTGAAAGCGGTTGGGAACTGCTTGCCGATAGGGGGGGGAAAGGGGGCCACTCGGTTACGTGAGAGAAGAATCCGTGGAATCATCCGAGGGGATAGTTACGCGCGGTTAAGCAGGAAGGGAGAAGCGTCCTTATGGGGAATAGACGATAAGGAATTCTGCTCACAGGGGCGGGCGGGGGACGGACAGTGATGGTGGGATGAATCGTAGGGGGGTGTTAAATCCTTTTCCGGGGAAAGTCCCCAACGCCCGGACTATTTACTAAGCCAGTCGAGCGGTGAACGAGTGGCAACTCCAGACAGTGATTGCATTGGGGTGAAAAACGACTCATGGGTAGCGTTCATTCTGGGGTGTGGGGAAAGGTCCAACTAGGGCAGGTAATGGGATGCAAACGGCTTGGATTCACTCCGAATGATGCGCGAAACCTGTAATCAGCAGGACGGAGAAGAGGCAGCGGGACGGGAGTTTGCAGCGGGGAGTTCGTAGTGAGCAGCTAATATGCCCGAGGCTAACCCGCGAGCAGGCGAACAGCCGCCGGTAAAAAAGGCAATGGGCTGCGTTGTTTCAATGTGGACTCTGTGTAGACGTTCAAAAAAGACATCATCCCTAAGTCAAATAGTGGGGAGAAAGTCACAGCCGGTGGGGGGGGAAAAATCTATTTCAAAGCAAAAGGTGGGCAAGACGGAGGCGAGGGAATCTTGTGGAATCAGATGCTGGTGGTAGCACGTTTTGACTAGCTAAAGCTATAAAGCGAGGGGAACTCAAAAAAAAAACGGGAGGAGGAAAAGAGAAGGAGGTCCCCTCAAGAGCTAGGAGAGAAAGGCATCGCTTAAATAGTGAAGGAACGCGAGCCTATAGGAAAAAATCAGCGAAACAAAAAGGAAGTTCCTCATGTAGGGACATCGGCGAGTTTCCACCCCGGGCTTCAGCTGTAACAGCCACGGGCATATAGCTTACGGAGATGCTGACAAATATCTCAGGAAAGCAAGCCAGTGGGAAGTATTAAGGTTTTGGTCAAGGGCGCTCGGTTAGAATATTCCGGGAATCGTTGGGGGGAAAGGGGGGGATGTTCGCAAAAGCATCTCTCATCTTCAAAAAAACCGTTTAAACGTCCATCCGGCAGTAACGCTTCCATAATTCAGAACGTCACGGGCGACTGCCGCGTCGCAAATATGGTGGAACACGTCCGTGGCCGAAAGCGGAGGCACCGAGCACAATACGACCCCAAACCCGCACGCTCAATAGTCTCGCAAAAAGGGCAAGCAAAAGTCAAATCGGAGTTCGCTTGCGGAAGCAAAAAGCGCGTCCGGCCTCTCAATGGAGGTGGGAAAAAGTACATGGCTGTAACACAAAAGAAACTAACTTGGCCACCACGAAGGGCGCTCCGACCCAGCAGGGTGGACCTGAGACTAATTCCTAGAGGCGGATTAAAAAAAGAGCCGAGTCGAAGGAGAGGGCGGACCACTTGAACGAACAAGCCAAGATTGGAAGGAACATCTCAGACTGCAACGACAGAGCCAAACTCGGCAGGAAGCCACACGCAGGCACCTAGGCATGCAAAAAAAAGCGGAATTGCCGGCGTATAGTTCTAAACTACGGAAGTAAGACGCCGCCACATAGCTTGTAGCGCGTAGTCGCACCTGATTGGCCGCTAAGTGGGGCTAACGAAAATGAACTAGGATAAGAAATGGAGAAGGCTTTACAGCGTGACGCCGTAACGACAGGGGGTTCCCTTCAACAAACGGACGGAAAAATATAGAGAGAGAAGGATGCTAGGGGATTTTTCAGCTTGCTCCCAGAATACTTGGGAGAAGGACTCTCGGGTTATCCATATGCTCAGTTGTGACCATCTAGAGTAAATTTCAAGGGGGATGAGCCGCCGTCCGTCCGAGAAAGTACCGCAATAGCATGAAAAACAATCTGCTTAACCTAGGACAGACTATGTGGGGAGAAAGATTCCCGTGTTCAGTCGGGCCCCTCTTATCGCCTGATCCTCTTCTCGAATGAAAACGTGCCCATGCTCGGGGTCCCATCATGGGCACATGGCAGGAATTAGAAGGCTGACCCAAACTCCATTCAAAAGAAGGTTGACCTTATACTCCGACCAGGTGACTCGGACATCATAACTGACGCATAGGAAGAGCGGGAAAACAGAACAGAAAACTGACATCAGTTCCAATAGTAGATGTAAGAACAGACTGGGGTTCACTAAAAGCATTCTACCACTCTAAGAATTGCACTCTTGAGTATCGTCGATGGCGAAATAGAGTATAGAGAACTGTGTGTAGGTTCGGTCTAAAAAGCCGGTCCTAACACCAGAAATTCGGGTCAGTAACTGATTTGTCGGGCTGAACTGAAAAGAAATCCGAAAAGCCAAGGCTATAGAATCGCGGACCGGGGGAACGGCTCAGATGTCCAAAAGGAGGCAGCGTCAAAGGACTATGGAGAGGGCGGCGCAAAAATGCAAATGGGAAAAAAAACGTACACAAGTCGCCATTAGAAAAAAGAAAGAATGTCGATGGCCACCTTCAAAAGTGGTTGGGGCTAGTAGATGGTTTCCCGGATTCTGTTAGGAGAAAGGGGAGGATCAAAATTCCAAACTGAAAGAATACGGAACAATAAAAGGGAAAAATTAATGGCTGCCTCGGGTAACACCCTAGGAAAAAAAACCAATGTCACGATATGTTATTCGGGCGAAGGCGCGTGCAACGCGTGAGTTAGAAAAAAGGCACGTGCCAAAACATACCTAGAGAGAAAGTCCGTCCATTGATTAAGGATAAGAACCGACAAGAGAAATTCACTCCAGGAGGAAGGGGATAGGGGGGTGGAAAGAAGACATCCTGAAGACTAGAGGTGTGTCGCGATGCTCTCGAGCAATATCTCGAAAAAAAATCGGCATAAGAGATCAAGCCGCACAAGCGACCATAGGGTTACCTGCAGAGGGATGAGAACCACCAGGACAAGAGTCGGACATTAGGGTTGTCTAGAGCAGAGTCCCGAATAAAGAGGGGCTGCCTCCTAAGGATTTCATGGTTGCCAGCTAGGGCGACGACTGGCGAATAGGCCCGACAACGCTAGAGTCAAAATCGAACACCTCGTACATCAATACGACTAGGGCTTTGTCGCAGCTCAACACACAGACCTACCTTCACCGGGGATCAAATGTGAACACCGCAAAAACGTGCTTTTGGGAGTCGGGATGGAAAAATCCTGACATCACGAGTCGACGGTACGGGGACACTGCCAGACATCAGCAGGCGCTTCGATCATCAACTCGAGCGCACGTCCAAGAAAAAAATGTTCCCGGAAGACTAGGACGCTGACGACTTCGCTGAGGCGTTTTGTCCTAAAGAGGGAAGATCGATCACAACCAACGGCTGCTCGAGAAAGCGCAAGGATGGGCCGGGAAAAAAAGACATCGCAAGCCGCAAGGAAGGCGAAGCAAACCGAAGGGAAAAGACAATTCAGAGGGGGAGAAGAAGGCCGCGCGATGTGGCTATGTCATGATGTTCGCTTACTGTTGTGGACGAGTTAGGAATGCTATCGGGGGAGAAGACAGGAAAACGCTAAAGAAGGCCGTCTCGTGGGGCAACGAAAAACAGGCGGATGGTATGGTCTGTGGGCGATTTAGAAACGAAAGACCAAGAATGAGGAGAATATTGGACGGGGGGAGTTGTCGATGGGAAGACGTGGGCGAAAGAAATGGGAACAAGTCGGCTCGTCCGCCGAAAAAAGACTCAGCGGAAGGCGCGGTAAGGGCCCTTAGCAAATTAGAAGGAAAATGCACCATGACAGTAAGGAACCGCGGGTACGGGCCTAACTCAACCATACTGTCCTCCGGGGGGGTGACCTAAGATGGGAATGGGCTAAATGAATTTCTTCAATCGACGAGGGACGGCCGATCAATTGTTCCGATCGCGGATCCGAAGCGAAACCGAAAGAAAAAAGAGGGGAATTTTGAAGGGTCAAAGCAAAAACCGGCGCGTCACAACACACCGTCTTAACTTTCGGATGTGGCGGATGACGATCCAATGAATAAGAAGTGTCTCGGAGGGGAAAGGGAGGGCACAACCGACACCCTTCTGAAGCTGGGAGCAACGAAGACACCCGGCGCTAATGGGGGACGCAGAGGCGTAAGTCTGACCGGGGTTTGCGTGGCCTTGTTTCAAATATTTTACGTGGGGAAGTAAAAAAAAAAGTTGTCGCCGGCGCCCAAGGAACCTGTGGAGAGGTAGGGGGTGGGTGGGTCCGTACCTTTCAAAAAGCTCGCCTCCGGAATAGACATTTTCAGGAAGGGTCTCGCTGCGCGAAGAGCTTTTATCATGGGGAAGAAGGAGGGTCGTACGTTCGGGGTGTCAGAGAAAAGAGGGGGAAGGAGATCCACGACACTTCGAGGGAAGCGCGCAGCGCGTTCTGAGGGGATCACCAGGGAACGGATGAACGCATCGGAGTCCTCTGGTCTGATGGGGGGGCTCGGAAGCTGACCGCTGAAAATCAGTCTAAAAGCGGAAGTTAGACGCTAGGGGAGGCAAACACATTACACACTACGCTATACCGGAGTGAAAACGAGCGCGACCTCAGGGGAGAACTTGTTTCTGACTCCTGGGTCGTTGCAGCGCGTGAATGGGAAGGCGGGTCTAAACTAAAAGGGAGGATGCAGGGTGGGGCAGGAAGACAAGCCAGCGGCAGCGCGTCGGCACAGGGGCACTTAAAAAAAAACGGACACGCGAGGGGGACACGAAAGGAAGGTCCATTAGGTCCTGGGGGGGTGGGGGGGGGTCGAACTCGAAAAAGAAGGGGGGAAATTAAAGATGGAAAATCGAACGGCTGCGCAACGGGGGAGTCACACGGGGAGATTAATACGCTTGGACTCTTTCCCCTTCAGGCGGGAGATGAACCACGCGACCTCTTATTACTGGGGGACACAAGTTGAAATGGGCTCTGGTGAGGATGAAGGGGACGTGCCGGGATCAGGTACGAGAGGGGTAACACTTCTTTCAAATCGGAGGCCAGACTGACCAGCCGCTTCTGTCTGGACTCAATGAAGGCATTCTCGTCGACGTCACTCTTAGAAGTCGGCGTTAAAGATTGTCAAAGACGGAAGGGCGCTTCCGGAAGCGTTTGTGTCTGATATTCCTTCGGGGAAGTGTCTTGCCACTGTTTTCATTTCTTTCTTGGCCAATGTACGCCAAGGGGAAAACATCGTCGGAAGGTGAATTTGAAAGAGGAAGAATTGCAGATCAGAAAGGCCAAAAAGAAGAATAAAACTCTCCCACTCTCTTTCCCAAGGAGAGAGGGTCGACTTGAAAACTGGACGAGACGAAATCTCTCAAGTAAGAGGGGTAGGGAGGAATGAACGCGGGGGGGGTTGTTGTGGGGCATCGCTATGTCTTTTAGCTGCCGAACTTCCGTGAAAGGCCGGAATCAAGACCGGGGTCGGGAGAAAACCGGAGGGGGAAGGTAGAGAGGGGTGGGAGACTAGAGGGTCTACATTATGTTGATAGGAGGGGGGGTTGACATTCTGCAAAGGCCCTGACACCGCGTTAGGAAGGGGAACTGGGAGTTCATCAAAGGGTTTCTTGGGTGACGGAATTAAAATGGTAACTCAAGCACGGGCCCGCTCTGCTCCTGCCCCGCTGCGGGCGTCCAGGTCAACTACGTCCACCCGTGGGAAGAAGGGGTGGTGCTGACTCATTTCTCTCGGTGGGGGGTGAGACGTGAGAAAAAAAAGACTACTTTATGGGACGCTTACCGGAAAAAGTCCGCGTGGTCAAAAAACTTGAGGACCGCATGGATCGGGCGCACCACTTCATTCCTGAACGTAAAAGAGGCGCGTGGAATGATAACTACTTGGGGGAGCTGCTAAACGGAAGCAAACCTTTCAACAGGGACGTCAAATGACAGAGTAGAGAAAAAAACAGTAACGAAACAGGCCGGGGGGCTTAGGGGGGGGTCACTGGGGGAGGGGTGGCCTTGATAAGACGAAATCTGTAAGCTATTTAAACGGGGAGGGAGGAAACCGGAAAGTTTTCTAAGCTGAAATCAAAATGTGGAAACGCTCCAAGACGGCGGGGAGCGAATCTGTCCCGACCGGGGGGATCACGTTAAAGGGCAGGTACGAAACATCATAGCTTTAAGGTCTCAATAGCTCTACAAACAACAACCGGAGTAGGGGATGTCATTTAACCCACGACGTCAAAAGAGGCACATTCGACGAGGTAAAAGGAAAGCCACTCTGCTTCTACAGAAAGATCAGGAACTACGGACCGTATCGACTGGAATGAATCAGTAGCTATTTCCCCAAAAGCTGGGGGGCGCTACAAAAAAAGGGGACATCCAGGGGAGATATAAGCGTCGGGATACTTCTAGGAACCCGGACCGCCGGGAAAATGCTTACGTGTGTTGTAGGAAGTGCGCGATATTGTGAAAGCATCCTGAAGGGGAATAGTTGAAGCTGGGATAACTAAAAGGGAAGCGAAGGACTCAAGGCAGCCAGACTCGGCAAGAGGAGGCCAGGCTGTGACGTTTTTTTGTCAAGGCGCCGCTCAGGGGAGGGAGGGAATTGTCGATTGCAGCCACTCCTTCCGGCTGAGGAAGGTAAAAAAAAGTCTGAGGTGAATTCTAACACAACCAGGAAAAAAGATCAAGGAAAAGAATCACAGAGGGGGAACGGAGTGAGATGAAACAAATTCAGGGGACACTACTTACAAACTCGTGGGACACTAAACGTAGGAACCAGCACTAAAGAGTCCATAACAAGCATCAAAAACGCGCCCTCAACCCGCGGTAGGCATTTCGGGCTGAGGGGAGGGCACAAAGGTGGGGGTGCCGGACTAAAAAATGGCAAAAACCGGAGAAAAAAAGATCCCTGGGGGAACAAGGACTTCTGTCTCGAAGGTCACCTTATAGGTCGTATGCCAACTACTCTACAGGGAAAACCAGAACAACCGCAGGGCTGAACCCCATTGAAGAGATCGGTCTGACTTGGGATTAGTCTAAAAAAAAAGGAAAATTTTGAAAAAAAAAAGTTATCTCGAGGGGGGATCCTGAGGGGCATCGACCAAGAAGGTCGGGGAACAAAGGAAGAGGAAGAAGTAAGGGGAGAAAACTGAAATGGGGCATAGAAGGAAAGGGACCTCACTCCAAGGGTGGAAACGCACAAAAAGGACGTCACAATGGAGACCAAAAGCGCCGGATGCTCGTTGGAGTGGGTTGAAGAATCGAAGGCCGAGAGAGAGTTAAAAAAAAAAGAAAAAGGGGGGAATAGCGAAATTTAGAAAGAGGAATCTGGGTGGTGAAATCACGAGTTAAAGAGTGGACCCACAGATGAGCGCCGAGCCAATTGTCCGAAGACAATCGCATCCAAAGAAAGGGAAAAGACGTAAGAAAAGCCGATGGGGGATAGGAAGTCCGCTTCGTTCCTGCGTAAGCACCCGGATACTCGAGACCTTGAGAAATCCCTATAAAATAAGCGAAAGGAAAGTGCGCGGGAAGCTGGAGGTTCCATGTGCGTGTCGGTCACACAAAAAAACGGAAAAGAAAAAGGTTGAAACTACCGAGGACGAAGGGACTCGGCTGTTCATGCAGAGCACTACGAAGGCGTATCACACATCCCAAAGGGGCAAGCAGAATTTCCCAGTTGTAAGAAAGGAGCCCTGGGGGTTTCAATTGTACGGAAAAAGAGCCGCTATCGGGACAAAATGTGCAGCAACGGGGCGGCTCGGTAGAGGGGGTCGATCACAGAAAGTTCTCCAAAGAGAGGGGTTCAAAGGGTTGTAAGAGGGTAGAAGAAATCTGCTCTCACTAAATACTTTGAGTGGGCGCCGCGTTGTCTCCTACCATCAACCGAAAGGAATAGAGAGGACTCAAGAAGGGAGGGAGTGGCGATACAGAAGTCATCTTCACCTATTGACGCTGGGATAGCGGGCGATAGTCCGGCCAATTCGGGGACCTAAAGAAAAGGAAGAACAAGAAAAACGTCTAAAAAAGAGAGACTCTCGGGGACCGGAAAAGTCAAGTTTTCATCGCGGAAGGGAACCTGCGGATTCCGGTCACGGGAGTTGAGAAGGCATGAAAGAAAAACGGAGACGCTCCCGAGTTAACGGGAGGATCAGCTTCAAATAAACGAAGAAGGAGACCAAATGTACCAAGCGGTTTGGTGGCACTTTAGCGGAGGTTAATCCTCTTTTTTCTTTTCCTTTCCAGCTCCTAGGAGAGACAAGTCCTTCAAAGTGAGAGGCGGGCGAAACGGCAATCCGGACCAAAAAGCAAACAAATTGGTGGGATCGTTGCCCGGGAGGGGAAAGTAAGCCTCTTGGGGTAGGTACAAAAGGAGAGCGATTCAGGAGAGAGTGAAAAAAATATCTCAGACGTGCGACAACTCCACGGTGGAGGCAAACGTATCTAGGGTTTTCGTACGATACTAACGGCCATAGGTCGCAGTTATGCATCCCTCTACAGAAGAGAAGGCATCGGACGTACAAAAGAACAACTAAGAAAGATCAGAACTTGGCCTTTGGGCGGAGCTAGCGACGAGGAGTGAAAGGTTGTCCAGAAAACGACTATCCACATATACACCCAAAAAAGCAATCGAGCATTGGCGGGTATGTTCGCAAAGAAAACAACCTACCCTAAAAAAGCAGCCCTTGGAGGAGGGTCCGACTTGAGAGGGGGGGGGGGGGAGGAATAGAGGGCTCAAGGGCGAGGAAGGAGATACTGAGGAAAACCAAAGAAGACTCTTGCGAAAGAAGAAGGAAGCCATAGGACCATTCAACATCTAATTGTCTTCCTCGGGGCAGAAGGAGACTTGCGGAGATTTGTTTGTCTACAATTATTCAGCGCAGCCGAAACCAACTTCTCTGCTTCAGAGGTGAAATCGAAGGAAACGCCTCAAAAAAAAACGAGGAAAGGGAAAAGTCGAATCGAACGATCTGCTGAATCGAAATATTAAGGCAACAGGGGGGGGGGGGAGGGATCAGGAGACGCATCGAACATAGTCTGTAAGGGTTGAGAGGAGGACTCCGACGAGACATTGAATACACGGCATCAATTCCGCTGGGGGAAAACGATCAAGGAGGATGTCAATTTTATTGAAAATGGGGGTTCAGGAGGTCTACACGAGCACTCTGGGAGTAGTTGGAAAGTGTTCCGGGGGGATTATATTTCGTAAACCATTCTCCGAGGCTTCAAAAGCGGGGGGAAAAACATGAGGGAGGTAGGCTTGAGGAAGAGGGTTCGAAGGAGAAGTTGGTATGTCTCAACAGTCAATGATCGAAAGCGTTCTGTGATGAGTAAGATCAAAACAGAGATTAACCGGAAACGAAAAAAAAAAAGAAGGGTCTTTTCTGGGGGTAACGGCTGGATTCGGAAAGGGATTCCGGGACTCTTGTGTGCACTAATCTCGCTAAGTAAGGACCGGAAAAGAAGCGCGTCAGGATTTACGCAGGTCTGAAACCAAAGAAGTCGCGTGCAGGGGGTAGGATTTAGTTTTGAGGAAAGCAGAGAAAGTAAGACGGGAACTAGGAAATGGTCACGGGAAATACAAGGAAGGGCCGGCACCTCATGAGGGGATATGTAAACCCAGCACGGGTGATGGGGGTCTGGAACATGATAGGGAAGTAACCGGAGGACACCGTTTGAGGACTTTATTCGTCTTGACGGGGGAGGGTGCTCACCACCCGTCTCACAGAAATGGGATGGCAACTCATAAAGATTCTAAAGAAAGATGAATAAAAACGGTCAAGGGGCTGTGCGAGAAAGACATCGGGGGACGGGAAAGCTAGGGCGGAAATTTTTCTGCGTAGGGGGGAAGGGGGCGCCAAGACAGCTAACAGTAGGTTACCGAGAGCCGGGGGAGCGCAAAAAAAAAGTGGTGGTTCGGGGGGAGAGGGTACTCTAGCTATCGTCGTCTTGGTTTGTACAAGGAAAGAGCAAAGGGGTATCCTAAAAGAAGGCTCATACCGTCTATGGGGGGGAAAAAAGTGGAATTCTAAAATAAAACCTTTAGACAGAGAGGGGAGAGGAAACCAGTTACTACCCTGACATCGCTCAAAGGTGGGGAAATACGGGGGGGATACTACTCGCGGGCAGGAGGAATGGCGCCTTACCGAAAGAGAGCGCGCGACGGGAATGAAGGTCAGTTCGAAGGGGAGGGGCTGGGGTTTGCCGCGAGAGGGGGCTGGGCGGGGCATCGAGGCGTCGCTCAAAAGTAGGAGGAAAAGGAGGAGCGCACTGAAAAAAGGGGGACAACAGGGGATTTGATTGGGTTGGGGGGGGTTGGTCTCCCGAGCCAGGGAACGAGTGGGGACATCAATAATCTCGGATGCCAAATTTCCAAAACACCCAATAGAAATCCGGGAGGGCTCCCCGGGCTCTCAATTTGCAATTGCCAATACATAGTGGACAGCTCAACCGAATAGAGGGCTGGGGAGGTAGAGGGGATCTCCGCGTGTGATTGCAGGGTCGGTGGACTGTCATGGATGTGATAAAGGGGCACTGACAGAGTTAACAAAAGGGTGTGAAGTTGGGGGGCAGAAAATTCCCCCGACGATGCGGGGGGAACCTAGCCGGGCGATAGACCAGAGGAGGGCTTTACGGGGACAGGCATGAAAGAATCAACAAGACAAGGGATGCCGGGTGGGTAGAGGGGAATGGTTTAGACCGTGTCTATTGTTGGAATGGGAAAGGGGGGGATGGGGAGGATTACACCCTGACAGTATTCCGGAGAGGGAGATGGGTCTACTTACTAGTCCTGATGGGGGGGGGCGGGGAAAAGAAGGACAAAAAACGCTGGAAAACGGCAGAGGTGCCCAAGTTGGGGGAGGAGAAAAAAAGGAAGGAGAAGAAGACGAAATTCATCTTTGGGTAGGAGGACGAGGGGGGGGGCGGGGGGCTCGGGGAGAGCTTTTGACTGTCTAGGGGGGGGCAAGGGAGAGAATCAGGTCCGTCACTCCTTATTGGGAAGAGGGTTATCGAGTTGAAAAAAAAATAACATCTTCAAAGTGGAGTCTGTTCTTTTCAGAACCGAGAGGAAGGTTGAGGAACTGCGGTGGGGGAGTCGACCGATGGGGGGGGGATATTGGGGTAAAATAGTTTTCCTTGGGGGAACCCAAAGAAGTCTTCCCGTGAGCCGAGGAGGTGAAAAGAAGTTCAGCCAAAAACAGGCAGAGGAAGGGGAAGGGGGGGTGTGAGAAGACATTGAAGGGGGAGCGTGGGTGGGAAACAAAAATTTGGGTTGGGGGAGAAAAAGAAGGCTGGATCCTAGCCGGGGGAGGAGTGGAAACGAGAATTAGGTCCTCCAAGGGAGGGCGGAAAAAAAACTACGAGACCACTGATAGGGAGTCCAGCGTATGGGGGAAGGGGGATTGGGAGAAGGGGGAGACGGGGGGAGATTCGTCGTTAGGCAACTGAACAACATAAAAAAAAAAAAAAAAAGTCTGAAGCCTCGGAGCTCAACAACACGGGGGGAAAAAAAGGAACGGGGAGGGGTCAGATATATGGGGGGGGAGAAGGATACGAAATAGAAAACGGAATTGGAGGGGGGCTGGGTAAAAGACTGAAGAGGAGGGAAAAGAGAGACTGTCCATCACAAAGGGGGGAGATGCACAAAAGCCCGGGTGCGCGTCGGCGTGGAGAAAAAATAGAGCTTGTGTATTACACGGGAATCCCGGGCGAACAGCGTCGGCTATATTTTGGATCAAAAACAAAACAACGAGTTGGATGAAACTCTCTCGAAAGTTACTCCCCTCAGGCCAAAAAAAAAGAGAGGGAAAGCCGATTTAAAAAAGGAGAAAAAAGTCCTATCCCCAATCTCGCGACAAGCAGGAAGGGAATAAAACACAGAGGTCATGAATATGAAAAACCTGGGAATCCCAATCGGTTGACAAGCACTCTTTATCGGATAAAAACAAGGGATTCCAAGTGGGGAAAAAAAACCTCCGCCGTGCCTGGAGGAAGGGTTGTTGTGCGGGGGGAGGAGAGCGAGGTGTCGCCTCCGTGCCTGACCAGAAGGGGAGAAAGAAGAGAAACGCTGCCCCGGAGACGCCCTACGAGAGACCCGTCAAAAAAGCACTAAGGCGCCGCTAAGTCAGCCACTATGTAAAAAAGGAATGGCAAGGAAATCTTAGACAGCCCGTCATGAGGGTCAAAAAGGAGGGGGAAAAAAAAGAGAGTCCGAAAAAAAAGCACAGCATAGTAACAAAACGGATTCGATTACCTCGAAAGGGGAGGAAAGGGGCCTCGAATAACCGGGTCTTGGGGGAGGACCAACAAGAAAAGGATTTAACAACAAAACGCGTCCATCAACAAAGCCTGGGGGCGCATAGAGGAGAATGATCATTTCCGATCAGGGGGGGGGAAAAGAAAGGCGGCACTTCAAGGAGGTCGAACGCGGAGAAGAAGGAGGGGGGAAGAACGGACTGCTAGGCATCCTTGCCCGGGAATTCGGAAAGAACCACTCCTACAGAAGAGCAAAACAAAAAAGCGTGCCCCCGCCGGGAAGGAGAAGATAGCGGTCCTTCATCGGAGGTCCGTGGTCGAGCGAAGCAAAAGACCATATCCAGAGGGAAGAGTAGGAAGAGGGGGGGGCACTCAGACACATTCTTTTCGGAGAGGAAAAGTGAAGAGGAAAAAATTAGCCACGGGCGTGTGCTCACAACGGGAGCACCAGTCACTACGCTCACACGGCGTCCAAAATGTATTAAAAAGCCTCTGCAAGAAGAGGTGAGGTTCCTCGTTCGGCCAGGGAACTATACATGCCGGGAAATCGGGCTGGAGTTCTCAATCGCCGGTGATTGTGTCGGGTATCCCTCCTCTGGGAGCCCGACTTGTCACCACTGCAAGAAAGAACTCTCCCTTCGCCTGTAGCCTTCGGAGGAAGCCGAGACGTCCCATCTTCTACCAAGGATAAATCGGAAAGGGTGGGCGATCCCAGCTGAAATTTAACCTGAGGGGCCAAGCGGAGTAGTATAACAAGGAGATCAAAAAAACTTTCTGCGAGGAGGGAGCTCTGCCAGTTCATCGGGAACAATGCTTTCATGCATGGCCTTTCAAGGGGGGCGAGTGGGTACAGGGCCCCAACCCGGAAAAATACAGGGTGACCTTCGTGCCCAGGTCGATCTTAAAGGGAATGGAGAGTCATAAACTCAGGGTGGGCATCGAAGAGCGAAAAAAAATCCATCCGTCCGAAAAATAGGCGAGTGGTCATCCGAGAATGGATGGGGAGACTCAAGGCGGCGCACGAGGGGTAGAAAGGAGATTCTGCTCTAAAGGGTAACGGACAAGAAAGGGAAACGATATATTAGTTTAACGGTGGGTGTAGAAACGCAAAAGCGCGGAGGTGAAACGAAGAAGATAGCAAGTATGAAGATGGGTAATGTCCTGCAAACACCAGAAAAAGCCACGGAAGAAGGGCCGCCGTCTAGGCTGGCTGGTATGGAACTACAAGGAAATAGGAAAATCCGCGGTTCTCGGGAGCTAGTGTCCGGAATCTGAGCCCTGTAACGACAAAGACGAGGACCAACCAGGGCCAAGAGCGAGGGCGAGAAACAGACTGAACATTTTGCTTTTGAAAAGCGGCGTGGAGGGGGTAGAGGCGCCTCCTTGACGGGGGGGGGAAAGGCGATCACCTCCTCCCCTGTCATATCAGAGAAAGAAAAGGACTAAAAAAAGAGAAAAAAGTACGCCGCAGACCCTTGGGGAAACCGTCAAAGGAGGGTGAAATTAGTTGTCTACACAGCTCGTGCAGCAAGAGGTTGAAAAGAAGGGGCTTGAGGAAGAAGCAGACGAGAACTCTGCAAGGCAATCTTTCGGAGAAGGAAAGAGAATAAGGACCATTAAAAACGGCCTAGATGGTGGAGGGGGGGGGACTCTAAAGTACATAAAAGGCGCTTCAGGTGTAAGGGAAAAAGACTACAGAAGAGAGAGAGTTAACAAAGAAATACAGCAAACGAAATCAAAGCTTGCAGCAACTCAGCGGGTAGTCACAGGGAGAGAGACGGTATGGTTTCGCGCGCACAGGGACAAGAGTCAGCATGAGCATGGTCAGGCCCTCTAGTAAGGGATAGGGGAAAGAAGAGGCCAGGACCTCCCTCGCCGCTCTCTTTCATGGGGGTCTAAGAGGAGGCGTATAGTAAGTTCAGGTCAGGAAAAACTCGATCCCCTAACCATTAAAAGCAGCCCTACTGAGGGGGGAGGGGTCCTAAACAATAAACACAAGACCGGCCTGGATCGTGGGGAAAAAGGCGGCGCTTTAGGAGGGGGGCCGGGGTCCTGGAGAAAAAAGGAGTCAGACGGATAAATCACCAGGTGCGAGGGAGAGGAAGAAAGGAAGGGGCCAACTCTCGGATGCACGTCATAACTCTAAGTGGGAGAAGGAGAGATTACGAGGAAGGGCTGCGTAGAGGTTGAGGATGTCGAGGGTAGAAGGGAGCACCCAACAACAACGGAGGGAGGAGGGAAATAGGCCCCTTCTACTACAGGGGAAGCAAAAAAGAAAGTCGAAACAGGAACGATATTCGAGAAAAGCAGGCGTCAAAAAACCGGGGAGGGGAGGAAGGAAGAAGCGGCGTCCTATAAAAGTGGGGTATCTAGGGAGAACTAGGAATGAGATGAGCAAGAAAGGAAGCCAATCCGAAAAGCCCTTCTCTGGGTCCAAGGAGAGGAGGAAAGGGGGGTCAGTTTTTCAAGTTTCGAAAAGAGAAAAGCTCGGGAAGGGAGGAGTGGGGGGCAGGGACGAGGGGTGTGTCAGGGGGGATCATCATTCAACAAGCTCTTGCAGGTCTCCGCTAGATCGGAAAAAAAAAGGACATATCACGTGAACGGACGGAAAGGGGATCGAGGAAGCGGATCACTAAAAGGAAGGAACGACCTCGGTGTCCTGTCTTCCGGACATAGGAAAAAAAAGTCAGATAAGAAAGGTAAAGACCAGGCTATGGAAAGTCATGAAGGCTGGGCTGCGGGAAGGAAGAGGGGGGGACCGAGTAAGCGAGAGCCTCGAGACAACTCCCATCAACTATGCATATGTCCCAGTTCACTTCCAAACTAATCAGGGGTCTTAAGAAGGAGGGGTGTAGACGGCTTTTGCAGATCAAGATAATTGGAAAAGGAATCGATCTGCGGGTCGTCAAGGGGCACGTGCAGCAACGCTGGGGCTTCTCGCTGCGGGGGGATCAAAGGAGAAATGTCTGGGACTTGTCGAAACGGATTCTGGTGCCATCAATGAAAGAAAAGGGTAAATTCCTTTTAGAGCTAGGAAAGGTTTGGGGTCCGTTGCAGAACAGACAGGGCAGCTCACCGTCGTAAGGGGGGGCCCGCTGAACCACGAAAGGAAGCAAAAGGGGAAAAAAGGGGAGGGAAAGGTCGGCGAAGAAAAAGGGCGAAAGAGGGTCGCCTGGGGGTGGGCTAGTCTCTGGGTTCGTACTTTCGAGTTCAGGGGCCATGCTCCACGGGGATAGTAACGGCTGTGGAGAAGGGGGGAGGAGAGCAAGATCTAGAAAGGACAAGATATATGGTTCGGGAGTCTTTGGAAAAAGGCAGCCCCGAGGAAAAAAAAGAATCCTACCGCGGGGTGACTGAAAGACGGGAGGGTCGACGACAGTGAAAAAAACATCTTCTATCGCGCAGAAACGGCATCCTCAGACCCAAAAGACAAAAAGTCAAGGCCCTTGTTTCTAAACTCAGAAAGGAGAAATGTTCGAAATGCTTTAAAAAAGAAACCGCCAGCCTTCAAAGATACATCGACGGGAATGAAAAGACTGATTTTTCGTTGACGATATCAGAAGACTTGAGGAAGACGATCTGCACAGTCCGTCAGAGGGGGAGCTGGAACCTTGAGTGTAAACCGGAGTTGGAATGGGTTGGGGGGCTAATCACCATACCTGCCATGTAACAAGCTTGAAAAGGAAAGGAACGAAACCTTCGCGACACCTAGGGCTATCACTGGAAGAATAAAGATTGTCATTTACTGAATCCTGGGAGCTGCCAAAAAAGCCGGGTCAAGCAGGTGATGCGTGGGTCAGGGAAGGGAATGGAAGCAAGGGCAAGCCTCTTTTACAGGCAGGGGATGAGGAGTGTAAAAGTAGACAATAACGCGGAAGGTGAAGAAAAACTCGAGTCATAAAGATGAGAGGTAAGTTCTTAAACGAAGTATGCATAAAAGGGGCGTCTGTTGTGCCCTCGAGTGTTAATGAAGAATCGAGGGGGGGTGTTTACGGTTCCTTCTGTTAGGGGGAAGAACGTCAAAAGGTTCTTTCTAAAGTGATTCAGGACGGGGATATGGTGAAAGGAGGAGGGGGCGAGAATCAAGATACTCCCTCTTCAGCTGAGAGGGGGGGGAACAGTGCAAGGATAGGTAATATCGACGAAGAGGTTGGCATGCAGGGGGGAAGGGAGGGGGGTTCTCTTCTATACTTTGATCTGCCGAAAAAGAGGGGGGAAAGAGAAAATTCAAAAGGTCGTCATCCAAAATCCAGTATGTACGTGAAAGGTTGGGAGAAAAGGAAGAAGACGGAGTCATTTTGGGTCCGAAAATCGAGGACCGAAAAGCGGAATGTGGCGGGGCGCGGAAAAGTGATTGAGTAAAGGTGGCTGGTTTTCACGCCGGGGGAGTGGTACGAAAAACAGGCGCGGTCAAGGGATGGGGTTGAGAGAATGAAAGAGGCCGAGGGACTTTTTCGAGACTCGGGACGTGGGCGGAAGTGGTGGCGGGGAAGAAAAAAGTGGCTGTTGAATCCGTCCGGCCAATGACAGCGGGAAAAGGCACGAAGGGGGGAAATAAAGAAATGTATCGCAAAAAGGCGAATGGAAGTAGAGATGAAGTTAACGAGTTTTCATCGGAGGGGCGTAGTAAATAAGAATATTAAAATTATATAAAAGATTCGAGCAGGCGCAAACAAAAGGTAGAAGGCTTGCGGGGAAAGGTAGCAGGGGGGGTGAATCATTTAAGAGAGAGGGATCTGGCTTGTCCACTCATTTCTCACACAAGGGTGGGAAATCGAAGAAGAAGTCCGCAGTGGGAGGGATACGGCGGGGAGCGAGGCGTGTGAAACCGATCGGGGGGAGGAAATTGGGGAAGAGCCGAATCTCCTGGACAAAAAAGTGGGAGC
>Ga0179593_1696595_pt1 | contig 19021 bp, 20 predicted proteins | sample CZODoug2_1_08_16_FD_185931 | JGI IMG/M metagenome (GOLD analysis project Ga0179593, IMG submission 185931) | Vadose zone soil fungal communities from Angelo Coast Range Reserve, California, USA - CZODoug2_1_08_16fungal (PacBio error correction) | ecosystem: Environmental > Terrestrial > Soil >...
GGGTTGCGCTCAAGGCAGAGGGGACGACGGCAAACCGCTCAAAGCCCGCGCGGTGACAAAAAAGGGGAAAGAATCTCGGCCGGGGGAAAATGAGAGGGGGAGATGCCTCGAGGAGTTTCTCTAAGGAAAGATCGACTGTTAGGGGGGAAGAGGCCTTTCGATAAGAGGCGGCCGCCAGAAGAGAAAAACGGTCCTGGGGGTTTTTCGACCGGAAAAATCGACGCAAAGGAAAACGGCTGCCTGCCAACCCGGGGGGTGAGTTCGGCCAAGGGTCGTCTTTGTGGAGCCGGGGGGAGGTTCGACGGTAAAAGGGCGGAAAGGGAAGGGGACGGTGGCACTGGAAGGAACAACAAAAAAAAAAAAAAAAAAAAACGGACGCAGAGGGCCGCAGACGAAAAGAAAAGGAAAACTATTTCCTACGCCAAAAGAAATCAAGGCCACCGGAAGTGCCATCCCACCAAGGGAGCGCTGTTGTGGGCACCAAAATTACACGAGAAGAACTGAAAGGGACGCGCGGGGCAGGGAGGGGGGAGGGTGGCGACGGGCGTTTAAACCTCCACCGGAAGGTCCATCTCGGAGGAGGGTCCGATGCGGGGGAAGCCGGGCAAAGCCAACGGGGTGGTTTGCTACGGGGAATCATCTGCCACACCGGGTGAGGGTTGCGGCGGGGGAAAAAAAAAAGAGAAGGTGCGGCCGTCCCGGGGAAGGGGAGGAAAACCTTCAACACAAAGAAAAAACGTGGGAGGCAACGATTCCAAAGGAAACCGCCGGCTAGAAATACAAGAATACGCACCGGCAAAGGAAAAAACGAATCGTCATCAGCGAAAACAACTGACCTTGAAAGAAAGAAAAAGAAGGGCCGCAAGGGGAGGTCCGGGCAACGAAAATGGCCACGAGAAAAAAGGGCCTCAAAGGGGGTCTCGGGTGTGTTCAACAAGGGGGGGGGGCTCGGTTTAGGGAAAGAAAACGGCGGCCCCAAAAAGGGAGTTGACCTGGGAAAGCGCTATTCAAATCTAATATCAAGGGGGGAATTGGAACCTCCAGCTGAGGGCCTCCGCGGAATAAAATTGAAGCAAAGGGGGGGGGAAATGTTCTTTTGGAAAGACTTGAAGAAAAAATCTGGAGGAATTCCATCTGACAAATTCTTCTAGAAAATTGCTTTAGGGAAAAAAGGGGGGTATCTGCCAGAAAAAAAAAAAGGGTGATTCGCAAACGCTATCAGCAGCCAGGGTGTTGAAGGAAAAACTGACTAACAAGGAAGGGGGGAACCGGGAACCTCCGACAGGAGGGACATGACTAACAACCTGAACTAGGGGGGGGGGTCCCAGCGAAGAACCACTTTTTTAAACCATAAAAAAGGAGGTCGCGGGGGGCTGGAAAAAAAAACGTCAACCCCCTTCCTCCGTGCTGGGGGGGGGAACAAAGGTATCGGGAAACGGGGGGAAAGGACCCCTGCAGTTCGAAAAAAGAATCGCACGAAAAACACTTCATCGCCAAGAACGTCCGGGGCGGCGCGACTCAACACCAAGGCGGCGGCGAAGATTCGCGTCCGGCCGAAGAAAAAAGGTGGACCAAGGGAGGGGAAAAAAAACGTCACGTGCGGAACAGAGGCACAACGCGTTAAGGACCACAACTCAAAAAAAGTCCTACGAATACCACGGAAAGGGGTTCACGGAAGGGAGAGGGGGGGGGCGAATCCACCCAAAAAAAAGAAAAAAAAAAACCGTTGGGGCTGCACATGAAGGTCTCGGAAGAAAAAAATCCTTACTCAATGAAAAAGAAAAAAGGGAGTTTGTTGAGAGGGGGGGAAAAGCGGCCTCCAAACAACCGTAAAGGCGCTTTCGCTTGGGGAGGTCGGGATTCAGAACCGGGAACGTTTGCGGGGAGGAGATCACTCATACCTTCCCGAAGAAAAATGAGGAGAGTTCTCATCTAACCTGAAAAAACCAACTCCTGTAATAAGCGAACTTGCAAAGAAAAAACTTTCGCGGTCGGGCCAAAAAAAAAAGAAGCTGGGGAAAAAAAAGGGGTCGTCTGTTTAAAAAAAAACTGAGCCTGAAATCTAGGAAGGGTCTTCACCGGAGGAAGGTGGCGTGAAAAAGGAAGGCTGCGTAAAACTAATCACGTGCGGGAAGAAGCCAATCAAGGGCTGGGGGGCGGCTACTTTACAGCGCAAGGAAAACTCAGAATATCAAAATTTAAGGAAAAAGTCCCTTTACTTGTAACGTTGGGGGGGGAAGGAACACGAAAAGCGGTGAAGAAAGGAAAGGGGGGGCGCTGGTCGGGAGTCGAAAACCGGGACGAAGTGTACTGGAGTCCTCGAGGAACACCCAATAAGGGATTTCTCATCATTCGAAAAGGGAAAAAAGAGGGCGTACCCTTAAAGGCCCGGAAAAAGATCCACGCTGACGAAGGGAAAAAATCTTCAAAAGGGAGACGGGAGGACTGAATTGTGTTGAAAAAGGCTACTCATGTGAAACAAAACGAGGGCCGAGGGGGGGCTCCTGAGAAAGAGGGTAAAAAGGGGCAACGCCTATCTGGAAAAGATCTCCACACGCTTGCCAGGGAGGTTTAGAACGCTGCGAGGGGGGGAATCCCAGGGGGAACACCGCTCACCAAGCGGAAAAAAAAGGGGGGGGGAATAGCCGCCTGCTCGAGAACAGGGGAAGAAGGTGGCGAAACAGTTTTGTGAAAAAAAGACACGATCAAAAAGAAAGAAAAGGAGCCCAAAAACGGGGAAAAGGGAAAAAAGGAGGTCCTTTCGAAAAAAGCCTGGTGACGCCACCGAACGGGGGGGGAAAACTGAAGCGTGAAGGGGGAGGGGCCGTTCCCGACTCCATTGGAAAAAAAGCGGCGGAGCAAAGGCGCCCAAAGCGGGTGGATATTGGAAGACGCCGACTAGAAAAGAGTCCGCCGAATCTTGGCAATGATAGGGGGAAGGGGAAGAGACGGAGGGGGGGGGGGAGGGGTTTTCTATCCGAAAAGGAAGAAAAAAAATGTCCGCCCCCTCAGGACTTCCCGACACCAGGTGACGCCTAGATAAGCCCTGCCCCTCAAGAAAACGGCGGCGAAGTTCCGAGGAGGTAGTCCCCCGAGGGGGGACTGTGGACCGAACGGGGGAGTCCACCGACACGGCGTGCAACAAAAGGAAAAAAAAAAAGGTCGGAAAAGGGGGGGAAAAACCGGGGGTGATCTCTCTAAAACAGCTTTCCGGGTGAAAAGGGACCTAAAAGGAACGGTTGGAGCGAGGGGAGGTTTTTCCCCGGGGGGGGGGTGAGAGGACCTAGCCGGAGCAGGGGGGGAAAGAGGGGCGACGTCGCGGGTTATAGGGGAGGGGGAAACTCCGCTTCCAAAAGGGCCAAACGCCCAAACCCCAAAAAGGCGGGGGAAAAAGGAAAAGAGCGGAGGAAAAAAATGGGACCAGGGGTGAGACCTCGGGGCCTGACGGTAACCATCCTCCCCCTCTCCTGAATAGGGAGACTTAAACCGATCGACATCTCTAGGAAAAGAGGAAAGATGAGATATGTCTAACAAAAAAAAAAAAAATCGCCAGAGGGTGGTCCTGATGACTTGGGTCATGTTACCTCGCCCAAGGGAATAAAAGCAAGAGGAAAAGCTCCGTGTTCCTTAAAAGAATCGAGGAAGGCCCAATGCTGGAGGCTGGGGGGGAGCGGGATAACGAAAGGAAGATACCCGCAAGAAGTAAGGTTCCGGGGGGAAAGGAGGAACTGGTCCTTGGCCTCGGGGGGACCGCTGTTGCTCGAGAAAAACCCAAAAAGGACCCAACGTGCAAGGGGATCCCCTTTCAACAGGAGGAAAGAATTTCCAGGGGGGAGACGAGGGAAAAGGCACCAAAGAATTGGGGCCATGACCAACGCTAAAGACCTTCCCCGTGTCTGTGGGAAAAAAAAAAAGGAATGTTAACAGGAGACAGGAAAAAGCAAACGCACTTGGCCCGTCCCAAACGTGGGGGTCTCTTTCAAAAGGGGAGGAAAGTATAACGGTATAAAAAACAGCGGGGCCTACACCAAAACTTACTTACAGAGAAAAATCTGGGGGGGAAGCTCCGGAGAAGACCCACCCAACGCAGGTCGACTTACCCGCCTCATTTAAAACACCAGGAGGTAAGGAAAAGGGCAAAAAGGGGAAGGACTATCCTTTCCGCGGGGGAAACGTCAACAAATAAAAAAAAGGGGCGGTGTAGCGCGGGAAGGGGGAGGGAATCATGGGGCCGTTCTACGGCAACCGAAAAGACTTCCACTCTTTGAGAAGCGTCGGTTGCGTAACAGGCTCTGCAAGGGAAAAAAAAAGCGACTACCGGGGAGAAACGTTTTGGGCTTCGTGAAAAAAGGTGCGAGCGACGGCAAAAGCGGTGCGAGCACAAAAAGGGGTGGCGGCGAGCAGACGATAAGGGGGAAAACCCGACTTGGGAAAAGCGACACGGGGAAAAAATGCGTATCTCTCACCAGAAAAACCGAGGCCGCGGAGAGACTGAAACCAGAAATAGGGGGGGAGGGGGAAGGTAATACTTGATCAGGACCCCCCAAACAGGTCAAGAAATGCGTCGACTGGGGAAAACAAAGTGCAGGGGAAAAAAAAAAGACCCCGTGTTTTTTTTTTTGACCTCCAAGGGAAGCGGGGGAGCTGTTGGGGGGGGGGGGGCGGGGAAGGCGGTGAATGTCCGCAAAGCCGAGGCATTGGGCACTCCACCGGGAAAGGGAAAGAGACTCAACGAAAAAAAACGTCACCCTACACTAAACGGGAACGGACGCCAGGGAGAAAAAAAGGACCCATCTGAAGGAAGCGCATTCGTCAAAAGAGAAAGTGGTTTGGAACCAAAACTGGGGTCTACATTCCAAAGAAAAACCCAAAACAGGGGAGCCAGTTGGCCTGGGTCCCAGATCGCCGGGGTGCCAATCCGGAGAACTGGGGAAAGAGAACTGGAAGAGGGGCACGCTTTCCCGTGAGCACGGGATGCGGGGGCTAAAAAAAAAAGCCCCCGTTAAACGGAAGCGGTCCCGGGGGAAGCGAACGCGCCGAGCGGAAAAGACCGATGAGGAAAAAACCGGTGGTTCAACGCAAGGTGGTGGGTGTTTGTGGGCCGCTGTGGGGGGGAGGCCGACAAAAAAAAGGGGGGGGAAGCATTCGAAGGGGGCGGTCACGTGATCAGTTGGCCAAAGGTGAAGGTCGCCTTGCGCAAAAAAACGCCCGGGGAAAGGGAAAAGACCGGGTTCCCCCGTGCGGTGGTCGGGGAAAACCCCGAAAAAAAAAAAAAAACGGTCCAGAAGGCAAAAAAAGGGAAGGTGTCCTCCGCCCCCGACTACCAAGAAAAAGAAAGCAACTAAAGGGCCATTCAAAAACCTCGTAAAATGTTGCTAAAAGGGGTTCGACAAGCTCACCAAAAGAGGCGTTTGGCCTGCGGGCAAGGCAAGCGGCATGGGGGAAGAGAATCTGCTGGTAGGACGGTGAAAAAAGGGGTGCGTGAGACGCACCACCAAAACGCCTAAAAAAAAAAAAAAAGAAAGTCAAGGGTGGGGGAACGAATCGTTAAAAGGCCATCCCACAAAGTTGCAAGGGGGGGAAAGCTTTAAAACGTCCGTGGGGAAAAGGGACTTTGTGGAGGAAAAAAAAAGGGGCCACCGGCCCGAAAAAGGAGCTTTTTTGTCAGGCCCGGGGGGGTTTACAGCCGGGGGGGGGGATCCCCAACGGCCAAAGCTTTTTGGAAAAAACACGAGGAAAAAACTCTTTCTGGGTGAGAAAGCCCATCCCCCGGGGAAAAAAGACTAACCGTTTTCCCTGCTTTCGAAAGGCCAACCTAGAGTCCCTGGGGAGGGGTATGACTGAAGGGGGGAAGGTTGCGCAAAAAAACCCCTTCAGCCTGTGCTGAAAGGCAAAAAAAAAAAACGCGCCCGGCAAAAGGTGGTGCGAAACGACGCGAGTCCGAAACCCCGTTGAAAACGAAGATTGGGAAAAAACCCTGGGACTGGGTGAATGAAGGACGTCAAAGGGAAGTCGACGACAAGAGGGAAAAAATCGAACAAGGGAAAAAAGAAACCAGAGGTCCCTCAGGGGTCCGAAAAAATCACTGAGAAAGGATGGTCCTATACCACCCCCCAAGCCGTATGAAACCTGGGGAAGGGGGTCATCGGTTCGACCTCTTTTAAAAGGAGAACACCTCAAAGGGGGAAAAAAGTGGAATCCGTTGGGAGTAATTTTTGATAGAGACTGGGCACCAACGAGAAAACTCTTATATAAAAGGGAGGGGGGGGGATAGCAAGGAAGGAAACGTTCACTTTCACGGAAAAGAAATACCTGAGGGGGTGGGATCCTCCAGAAAAAAAAACAACAGGCAAAGGGGAAACACCAGCAACAAATGGTTCCCTGGCGAAGAGGGTTAAAAAAAGGGGAGGGGAGGTACCTTGGACCCGGGACGGGGGGGGGGGGAAGCAAAAAAAAGGTCGCTTGCCTTCTGAGCCTGTTGGAAAAAGCTTTCCTGAAAAAAAGGGATTGAAGACAGTTGCCTGTGGTCGTGATCGGAACGTTGAGTCATGTGCGTGCGTTGGGAAAGGGGGACGACCGCACGTGCGGGGGGGGAAGCCGGTTAAAACGTGCTGCCCTGCCTGCAGAGAGGGGATGGTGTTGTCAACAACAGCCCGAACCAGAAATGATGATTGCTGGAAGATAAAGATCACAAAGAAAAGGGGGGATTTGCCCTCAGGAAAAGGGAAGAAGAAAAGGAGACCGAAACAGGTTAAAGGCGGGGAAACAGGGCTAGGAAAAGCCTCCTTTCAGAAAAACCCAACGCGCCGCCAGGAAAAAGGAATCCTTTCCTTTCTAAAAGGGGGGTGGTTTAGAAGGGGGGAGTGGACCACAACCAAGAAGTCTACACTTTGCGGCTTCCTTAGAAATGAAATCCCTTTATCGAAAAAGGGAGACCATAGGTCGACATCACGGAGTTGGGGGGACAAAAACCCTGAACAGCGAAGGGGGAAAGTTTGTCCCGGAAAAGCGGAAGGGGAAACCAAATCCCAAAAACCAGAGAACGTCTACAATTGTCGTAGAGGACAACAAGCCGAAAGCCTGGGGTGCCAAGATCGAAAGACCCAGAAAAGGGTCCGCCCGGTCTTCCCCCGATGCGTGGGGAGCCTGCCGGGGGAGTGCACCTTGCAGGACACTCCCGGCGTGAAAGCAAGATTGGTCGCCATAAAAAAAACACTTTGCGGATGACAAAAGTGGTCACACCCGAAATGTAACGACATCGCGGGGAACGGGAAAGAGCTTCAAAGTGATTAAGAATCTTCACAAGGAAATTCCGGCCCACGTATTAGAAACTGTCACCTCTGGGAAGAGTGGAACTGGGAAAACTTGAAAATCCTTTCTTAAAGAAAAAATCTCTCCTGAAAAAACACCAACTTATTAGGGGGAAGAAGATATTTCGCAAGGAATGCCTATAGAAAAGGCAATCTCAGAAGAAAGTTGACCAAAAGTGGGAAAAGACATCGCAGAGGGGGAAATCTTGCAGAATGAAAGGCACCGAAGGGGAAAAAAAAAAGCGTCTTTCTCTAAAAGGAATACATGTACAGGGTGGGGACGGAGGCCCGTGCTAAGTCGGGGAAGCATAAAAGGACTCTACGGAGGGAGGGTGCAGTTCGGAAGAAAAAGGAAAAAAAAGTGACAGCGGGGAGAAGGAAAAAAGGCGGCCCGTAGAATCTTCAAGCGCGTTCAGGCGGTTCGCCCCGGAGGAAGTCCGCGGCGAAAAAAAGGCGGCTGGATACGGACAGGCCAAACTCGCGGAGAATGGGAGCAAAAAAAACTCTGTACGAAAAAGAAGGAGTCGATTCAAGGCGGCAAGGGCGACGGAGCAAGGTGAGGGGGGTGTCCGACAAGCAGAAAGTCACGATAAAAAAAAAGAAAAGGGCTGCGGGAGGAAAAACGGGTGGGAACGGCCGGCTTTCAAGGGAAAGACTCTCACGGCATCGAAAAAAAATGCCGGGGGAAAGGTCCACGGGTAGGGAAGACGGATGACCGCCCCTGAGGGAAGGAATCGAATCCCGTACAGCATCAAAATCAATGAAAAAAAACGGGGGGGAAGAGGAAAAAAACACACGGCGAAGGAAAAAGGAAAAGTTCCTTGAAAACGGGGCAACCGGAAAACATAACTTTTGTTCGAAGAAGCCCCCTTAACTCCTGTCAGAACTTCACGAGAAAGAACCAAAAAATTGTTCTACAATTAAAAAGTCATCAAGCGAACAACCGGGCAATCTGAAAAACCCAAGGGCGGCAACGTCCAGGGAAAAAGGGCCGTGAACAGGGGCGCTGGCCAACGAATAGTCAACCTGCAATCTTGTCCGCTGGTGGGAGACAACGGCGGTGGCTAGGGGAGGGGATTAGGAAAAAAGAAGGGAAGGGACGTTCACAGGAAAAGCGAATCACCAGACCCAGGGGAGGGCTTTCCCCGCCCGCTTCTCGGCCCTGGGACAAATCACCTTTGACGGGGAAAAAGAAAGTTGTGCTGTGAGCATGGAGGGAAGAGGAGCCACAACGTCAGGAGAGTCGAAACCCGTTCAAATGAAACTTCCAGGTAAAAGGGGAATCTCGTTTCGGGGGGAGGATCCCCAAAAAAAACCGTGTGGTGTTTGAAAAGAAAAAAGACTAACCCTGTCAACTGAAACTGAAAGACACACCAAAACTTCCTGCTCATACCAAGGAAAAAAAAAACCTGAAAAACAAGGAGGGGGTCAATCGTCAGGGGAAAACATCCGCCGGAAAAGTTACGCAAAAATGCCGAAAAGGGGAAAGAGGCGGTGCCGCAGGGGGAAAAAAGACCCCTGACGGGGGGGGGGACGAAAAATACCCTTGCAAAAAAAGATCTCTTCTCTGGGGCCGCCCCAGCGGAAGGCCCGTCGGGGAGGAAGGAGGCGATCACCCAGAAAAAAAAGGTTGACCCAGGCAAGAGAGGCGGCCGGCGCCAACGCGAGAAACCAGTCCTTAACAACCCTCTGAAATGGGGGACCGGTTGACCCTGAAGAAACCAAACTACGTTAAAACGGAAACACACAAAAAACACCTCCACGGAGTCGACGAGTACACGAGCAACCTGAAAAGGGAAGGGACGGTGGGTGGGGAAAAAGAAAAAGACGTCGAAGGGGAAAAAAGAAGCTTCTAACCAATGACGATCGCAGGAACCCAAAACTTTGGTTAAGCTGGAAAAAAAAAGGCACCAAAAAAAGGGAGACGGTGACGACTGCGGTGGAACGCTTGGGACGCAAGGGCCGTCGGAAAAAGGGGGGCTGCGACGGAAGGGGGCGATCAAGCCAGAAGAGGTGGGTCCAAGAAAGGGTTGCCGGCGCAGCGACCGGGACAGCCGGGGAAAAAAACGCGATCCAGCAAGGCGGGAAAGAAAAAAGAAAAAACGTCGGGCAGGGGGGAAAAAGGAGGCGCAACAACCGTAAGACCAACGGACGCATCGACGGGGAACCGCTCAGGGAAAGAGAGTCTTCACGGGAAAAAAGACGGGGGGGGGAAAAAAAGGGGCGGGACGCGATAAAGACCGGGTCGATCAACAACCAGAGGGACGCTGGAAAGGGCTACGTTCATCAAAAGGTAGCCAAAACAGAAGAACGCCCTTGGGAATGTCTTCACTTTGGCGTGGCCTGTCGAAAAAGGCGCCAACAACGTACGGAGAAAGGCGGGGGGCGAAGGGTTTCCGCTGGGCGGGGCCGGCACCGTGTAATGGGGGAGGGTGACGGGAGATCAACAGAAGGAGGGGGAAAAGACACGCAAGCCGGGTTCCGTCTTACAGACAGACAACCGCCTGAAAAAAAACTTACAAGAGGGGGCAAGTTACAAGGGAAGGTCGGGGGGAAGTGGTTTTCCCGGGGACTCGCCCCCCACCAGAACAGCGTGGGTCCCGGGGCCCAGTCTTTACCGAAAAAAAAAATCTGGAAGGGGATCCCGCGCCCGGAGGAGCTGCTGCCGCTGTTAGCACCGGAGACTCCACCAATCGGAAAAAAGATCCTGCCTCGCCTGAAGAAAAAAAACGCAAACGGGAGGGGGTGACAAGCTGCTCGAAAGCGGTGCAATCGGGAAAGGGGGAAAAAAGTCCGTCTTCCTCGTTTCAAGGGAAACCGACAGAGGGGGAGAGGAAAAAAGGGAAGGGGGGGAGCGGGCCGTGGGAGAAGGAGAACCAGCTGCCCTCTCTCAAACCTAAAACGCCGTTTGAGACTGGGGGGGGGCGGACCGGCCTCTTCTCCTAAATCGGGGGGGGAAGGGGGAAAAATGAGGGAAGGGTGAAGAGGACGTTGTGGCACTGAGGGGGAACTGGCGTCTTCTGATTCTCCTGTCCCCTCAAAAAAGTCCGCCCGGGTCGAAAAAATGGGTCTGCCGGGGGGAAAGGGGGGGAGACCTACGGAAGAGAATTGTCCGTTAGGGCGATGAAACGGATTTACCGAAAGGAAGTCTCGTCCCACGAAACCCGGGGAGGGGGGGGAGAGGTTGGTCAGGGGGGAAAAAAAAAAAAAGTGGGTGGATCGTCGAGAAAAAGAGAATCTGACACATGCAAAAAGGGTTACAGGCGACGTCACTTTGGAGCGAGGAAAAGGGGGGGGGGGACCCCCACGGAGGAGGGAAAGGGACAAGCCGGGCGTCTGGGGGAGAGACTTCTGCTGGGTAATATGCTGAACGCGTGAACTAGGGGGAAAAAAGCAAACCCTCCCCAAGGAAGGGGAAAAAAGTCCGGGCAAGGGAAAAGAAGAGGAAAAATGGGCGATGCCGTGAGCCTCCGGGGGAAGAGCAATCTCCCGCCGAGAAGGGAACTAAGGGACAAAACGAACGTTCGAAGGGAAAAATCAACCAACAACAACTGGAAGGATGAAAGGGGAAACCGATCGGAACAGTAGAAAGGAAAAGGGAGGGCGGAACGTATTGAAGGTTTTCTGCCCCGAGGCTCACTCCCCCAAATGGGACGCCTCTTGTCAGGAAAAGACGGCGAGCGGGGAAAGAAAAAAGGGCCTGGAAGGAAAGAGAAAAAGAAAAAACCGCGACGGGGGGAAGGGTTGTCACCACAGCAACAGGCCCGCGTAACAGCGAGGGAAGGACGAGGCTCCAAACGTTAAGGGGGGAAAGAGGGATCCCAGGGAAGTTAAGCCGATCGAGGGGCTTCGACGATCAAACAACGACGGGTGCAACCAACGCGTACAAAAAGGCCCGCCGTGTCGGGAAAAAAAAAATCGGTAACAGGAAAAAGGAATCCCGCACTGACCCTCTGAACAAAAGAGAACGCCGTAGGTTAACAAGGGCCCGAGAACTGGTTCTGAGAAAAAACACGAGGTAATGGAGCAGGACAGGGCGACCTCCCGAAGGCGGGGAATATAAACAGCGTGCCACCAGGGAAAGTCCTAATGGATCTGACCGCCCAAAAATTCCAACAGTAGAAAAGGGGGAAGGTCGGCGGCCAGCCGGGTCCGAAGAAACCGTCTCCACCCGCCTGTGGAGGAAGAGTGAAAGGGAAGAAAAAAACTTAATGGAGGAAGAAAAACAAAAAAGAAAAAAAGCCCTTCACGGAGGTCGTTTTTGCGGTACAAGCTCTGCAAAAGGTGAACAAAACGAACCGTGACGGATTTTCACGGGGTGCTTGAAAACACACCACGGGGAGGAAGCGGGCCTCCCCTTCTTACGTGTGGGGAAAAGAAGGGCCTCTCGGAAAAAGAAAAGGTCCTATGGGGAGCCGACCACTGGGAAAAGAGCCGAATCCGAAAAAAACTCTGCCCGCGGGGAAAAGAAGGCACCCCGAGGCTTTTTTTGGGTGCTAGGTAAAATACTATTCAGAAAGAGGGGAACCCACGCGTAGCCGAGCAAAATGAAAGGGGTAAAAAACCACTTTACAGGAAACTGGACCTCTCAAACGATTCCTCCTTCTTCAGGAAGAAGGGTGTTCGCCAGGGCGGGAAGGTCTCCGATCCATCTCCTCCTTCTTGAAGCAACAACTGTTCTGGGGGACCCCCTCCCCGACCGAAGAAAAAAAAAAACACGGCCAAATCCAAAACTTTGGTCCTACGAAAAAAACCCCTACTCCCGAAGAAAGAGATCCACTCCCCCTCATTCGTCAAAAATCTACTTGTGTTTCTCCGAGATTAACCCAAGGCCACCGTGAATCCACGGGTGGGAAGAAAAAGAGGCGTTTTGCATGAAATGAAAAAAGGTTCACAGGACCCGGCCAAGTGCCGTGAATCCAGCAACCTTTGCAAAAGTGATCGCAGCACGAAAAAAAAATCCATCTTACGAACTCGAAAAAAAAGTCCCGCAGGAATCTCCGTCGACAAAAGGTTTTACAAGGCTAACTTGGGGGGGGATCCGCACACTGTTGGACAAAGGCCGTACCGCACCTTTGAAAGGCCTGAGTAACGGACGTCCAACGGGAAGTTGTTCACAGGTCAGGGGGACAGGAAAGGCCAACGGCCTTCGGACCACACGAGGGGTGCTTCGTGGGGAAAGAAAAAGAAGACCCCTCCTTCGCAAAACTGCCCAGGGACAAAGTGAGAAAGTCCCTCTCCGGGGAACCGCAGTCTTCAAAAAAAACCGCGACCGTTTGTGGGGGAAAAGTTTTCGACCAAGGAAGAAACGCCGTGAAGGACCCTGTCTGAAAGGCCGAATGCAATTTGCTTCAGGAAAAAAAAACGGGTGTCCAAGTTGAAAGGAAGCCGGTTGTGGATCGACCCACAAAGTCGCACTTAGCGTCAGGGGGAGAGGGAGTTCGAACGCCGTCACAAAAAAGGTTTTTTTGTGAAGGATCCGTTGGGGGGGGAAAAAAAGCTGTTCGTCATTTTCAACAACTTTGAATCTTGGCCTCCGGGGAAAGACGTTGGCGGGGCAGAGAAAAGAGTGATGTTGGACTTCACGAAAGGGGGATCTCGGAAAAGAGCCGTTAAACAAACTAACTGCCTGTCGCGGCGGAACCTGATCTTCGATTTGGGAGGCCAGGGACGGGGGGGTCGAACTGGTTTCACTAACAACCCCGGAAGAAAAAAAATTCTCAAAAAAAAAAGCAGGAAGGGGGCGTTTTGTACTAGAAAGCTCGGAATCGGGTTGGTTCCCTGCCGGACACTAGGAAAGCTTCACGGTCCAGTTGTTCGACTGGTATTGAAGACGGCGGAGGGGGGCCTGGGGGGCCCTTTTCGTACTGTAATGAAAAACAAAAGCACGAAACGTTTTGGCCGTGACAGAAAAAAAGAGATCACGCGAAGGGGGGAAAGGGGGGGCTGGGCCGATAAAAAACAGACGTGCCCCCAAAAAGAAAGGGGGCCGGGGGAACAGCATGGACGTGGGCAAGGAAAGAGCAACAGGCTCCACCTCAACAGTGAAAGTGGGGCCAGGAAAGAATGTGAATCGCCGAGAAGGAGGCGTGAAGCGAAGATAGCGCCAATCGCCGACCGTCAAAAGGGTCAAAGCCGCCTTTCATACGACCGATCCCCCGGGAAGGGGGGAAACAAACCAAGCCGAACAGCTTAGGGCTACGATCGTGGCCCAGCAAGGAACCGGACCTCCAAAAAAGAAAAAAAGTGACGTTGCCTCAAGGAAGAGGGACAGGTCAGAAGGGCAATACAAAGCCAGTTTTTCCGCTGAAAATGACTCTGTGAATTGTCCAACGTAAGTAATTTGAAGGTCGTGAACGTTTTTCTCGGAGGGGGACAGGCGGCGTGGGGGGGAAGAGGGGGGCCCTCTCCCATTAAAGGGGGTTGTTGAAGGGGGGGAGTTTGAAGACCGTTGACGGAGGGGAGGGGGGGGAAAAAGAAGCTTGAAACGTTTTTGTTTGGTTCCGCGGGACACACAAAAGACCCCTGTGGGGGGGAGGCTGTCCAGGGAGCGAAAAACAAGGCCGTGCTTGGGAAGGAGAGCCGCCGTCATCTACCCTACGGTTGGAATCGAGAAAAAAGTGCGAGGGGTTCAAGAAGAAAAGCCGCCGCCCCCTACCTCTCACAAAGTGCAGAGGGGCGAACGAGAATCGTGGCCGGTTTGTCCGGGGGTTTCCTGACAAAACCAGACCGCCGCACGTCGACAATGGGGGGATGGCATAAAGCCGCCTGGAAAGAACGAAAGCGGGGTCGTCTACCATAGGTCGCAGTAAAGGCTGGGAAAAGACTTAATCCAACAAAGGTGAAAAACCGAGGAAAACGTTTGTGCCAAGCGCCCTGAAAAAAAACCGACAACAAAAGAAGGGGGCTTCCTCAAAAAGAAAAAAAAAGAATGAGGGGGGGGGGCATGCGCTACGTCGACCATGAAGATATGAAAAAAATCCCCCATAGATAATCCGAAGCCTTATACCGGGTCCAGAGCGTCAACCCTTCCTGGATTGAGAAAGTTCCCGTGTAGTCAAGGGAAAGTAGAGGGCAGGAGGGAAATGCCCGAAAAAGGGACCTTTCTTTGCTCTCCAAACAGTGGCAAAACACAACCAAGACCCTAATGGGAGCCTATCCTCGAGGGAAACCCCCTCTAGGCATTCCGGACGCGTCAACCCGATCCGAAAACGGAAAAAAGAAAAAAAAGGGCGCGGTTGTCCAAAGGAGGAGAAGGCGTTAGTTCGGGGAAAAACCGCGAAGAGCGAAAAAATCTCAGCAGAAAAAACACCACCACCAGGGGAGGGGGGGGAGAAAAGAGAGAGGGAAAGCAGGCGATCGATAACGAAAAAAGCTCCGCCACAACAGTTGGGCAATCGAGGCCGAAGGGGGAAAGACGTGCAAGAGAAAGGACGAATAAAAACCTCTGTCTGGGGGCCTCGGAAGCAAAATCCGAAAAGGACCGGGTGGGAAAAAGGCCCGGCACACGGGGGGGAGGGCGGGACCTGCTCGACGGAGTAAAAAACCGGCCAAGGGAAAAAAAGGGCGGCCGTCGGGAGCGGGAACCTCGTCCAAAACTGCTGGACGGATGTCTCAAACAAAGCGACGTCAAGGACCGGGTTCGCCGGAAAAAAAAAAAAGAACGACTTCGGAAAGGGCCGGCGGGGGGGAAGGCGCTGATCGCAGGGGGGGGACTCGGGTCAGGGGGGACCGCACGAAAGCCCCGAGGCAGAGCCCAGGCGTCGATCAAAAGGAAAAAAAGCACCAAAGGGGGCGAAAAGGAGGCAAAAGGTCCGCGTTGGGGGGACATCTACAACGAGGCAGGTCAGGACACCATCTAGAAAAAGAGGCGGGTGCGGAACAGTGAAACACTCAACGAAAAGGGGTTCATCCTGGCGTCACCGGTCGGGTAAAGCGCGGAAAGAAAAAAAGGACCCTGTGGTTTGCAAAAAAAAAGGGAAGAACAGCACACTAAAGAGGAAGAGGAAAGGAGTTCGGTTTCTCGAACAAACCGGGCGAGCAGGGAGGGGGGGAAAAGTCCTTCACGGCCCACCAAAAGGGTCCGAAGGCACGATCAAAAAGGCGCCTGAACGCCGAAATCACGACCACCGGAAAGTGAATTTTCGACAAGACAAAAAAAGAAGCGAAACAGCGCGATCAAGAAAAATGAACGATGAAAAAGAAGGGGAAAACCGTCAACTTTCACGGGGAAGGGGAGTCCTTTTCACACGGAGCTGGCCAGGGAGTCCCGCCACGAGAAATTGTAGCTGGGGGGGGGAAAAAAAAAGGGCGGGGGCTCGGGAAACAATCTTCTTAACTGAGGAAAGAGGGACGTGACGAGGCGCGGATCAAAAAAGAAAAGCGCTCACGTGTCAACCAAAGCCCAGAGGAGGGAAAAAAGGGCCATCTAATCAAAAAGGCCCACGGCGGTCAAGGGGGGGGGAAGGTGAGCCTGTAAGAAACAACAACTGGTCCAGCATGGGAACGGCCCAGTGAGATTGGGGGAGGGGAAAATTTCGGGGATCGGGGAAAAGAAATGAAAAAGCGTTATCCTCGGGCTGAGTATATCACGCATACCGTGGGGGGGGCGGAAAAAAAAAAAAAACGACCCCTTTCGTCGAAAAAGCCCACCTCCGACGTAAGGAGGGGAAATAACCATGCTAACAACCTGAAGGGAGGATTTCTTCGGCCCCTGGGGGGGTGAACATTAAAGGTCGTCTCTGAGAGGGGAAAAAAGGCGGGCAACCAACAGGGGAACGACTTTTTGGAATCTTGCACTTTGTGGGCAGAAAAAAAATGAACACAAACCTGACCAACTGAAAGGCTCAGAGGGGGGCCACCTAAGCTCAAAAAGCTTACATCCTGGTGGGACTGTTCTTGAACAGAAACGAGGCTGGTTTACGGCAACAATCACAGAAAAGGAAAAAAGGCCTCCAAAATCCTGATATTTTTTGGGGTAAAGGCTTCCCAACAAGAAGGTCGCAGGGGAAAGGAAAAGATTCACCAACGGGGTACCAACACCACCGCCACGTCAAATTCAAGTAAAAAAAAAGCCTCAACAGGGGGAAGGAAGGCCGCGGGGGGGGGGTGGGTCCCGAGAAACCGGCCTTCGCAAACCGTGGAAAAAGCAGCTTGTCGAACCATGAGAGAGGGAAGGACCGCAGGCAAAGGAAAAAGGGGCTGTTTTATCTGTCGAAACCGGAGAAAACAAAGGGAAAGACACAGACTGCGTGGGTGCGAAAGGGAAGGGAACGTCGGGAGTGAGGAAAGGGGAACGTAGGGGGAACGGGTCGGGGCGACCTACCGGCCGTTGGAGAAGAACCGGCCGTTTTGGGGGAACGAACAAAGAACCGGGCCAAAACACTCTGACTGCAGGAGAGGGACCTTCACGAAAAAGCGGCCAAAATGGGCAGAAAAAACGTTCGCGTGTGGGAAGGTGCTAACGGCGCTGAGCTCGCAGAAGGGGGGAGGGGAGGTCTGGATGTGACGCGGGCGGTGAACGGCTTGGAGAGACCCTGGGCGATCCACCGAAACAAAAACGGGCCGCTGTAAGGAAGTTCAGCGCCGAAAAAGAATACAGTGGGAAAAAGGACAACGGCTTCAGGTTGCCTGTTCGAACAGCGGAAGAACGAAAAAGGGGGGGTGTACGGGGGCGCTGGGGTCCGCTGTTCTTGCGTAAACACCGTCTTTGGGACTTCGGGCAAAAAAGACAAGAACCGGCGGCTTCAAGGCGCTTGTGGCCTTCGGGAAAAAACTTTTCAAAAAAAAAGCGATCAAAAAACTCAAGGACGAAAATGGAAAGGGAAAAGGGGGCGGCGGTCGGGGAAAAATGCCTTTAATTCTAACGCATGTGCGCGGAAAAAAAGGGGGTCCCGGTGCGCAGGAAAAACCTTCTTGGAAAGGGAAACGCCCTATCTTGGACGAGACGGTCCCTATTTGGAGTGCGAAAGAGCGCTGCTGGGAAAGTGTCCGCTCAAAAAGTGTCTGACGAGCAGAAGGGAGAGCCGCACCCGTCCGACGCGTTGTGCCGCTCTCCGAAAAGCGGTGAAGCAAGAAAAGAAACGGTCGTCGTCCGCGTTCAAAAGGACAGTGTACGCAAAACAAGGGAAAGGGGGAAGAAAACGGAAGACCGTGAGGCTGGGGGGTTCGTACGCATTATAAACCAAACGGCCGGGGCCCCGCGAAGAAAAAGAAAGACACGGCGTGGAGACGGTGGGGGAGAAACGCCTACGATACCGCTTCGTCCAGAGGAAATGGAGAGAAGGGGGGGGGGGGGGGGGGGGGGAAAAGGGGGGGGCGTCCAGAGACTGGAGGGTCTGGTTTTCAACTATCACCCGGCGATGAAAAAAAAAAACAGGGTCCGCTCAAATGGGGAGAAGGAAGGGTCGCAGAAAAAGAGAAGAAAAAGGGGGAAAAAAAGGCGCCCTCGGGAATCTTCTCCTGTGGCCGGAGCCCAACAGTGGCGGGAGTAAAAGGAAAGGGGCCGACGTGTCCGTAAGGGGGGGCAACCCTCGGGGACGAGGGTGGTCAGGGGGGAAAAGGGTGATCTGTAGAGGAAACAAGCACTGGAAAAAAAAAAGGAAGGGGTGACCCGTTATCCGCGGAGAAAAAAAGTTTGGAGCTCGAAAAGAAAGGGGGGGGGGGTTTTTTTTCCCCCGTCGCAATGGTTTAGAGCCCATCCGGAGAAGGGGGAGAAAAAAAGAACACGGGCGACGAAGGAGATTCCTGCCAGCAGTGAAAGAAGGAGAAACGTTCGTATCCCTCACCCCCTGCAAAAAAAAAGCCTCCACGCAGTAAAGGACACGAAGCTTCTACCATGGGGAGGGGGGGGGGGCGACGTTAAACCAAAAAGGAAAAGGGAACGACCTCTCCCTGGCACAGAAGGCCGGATCTTTCTACATACCTCCTCTCAAACAAACAAAAAAATGAGAATTGCTCGAAAAATAAGCCCGAGTGCAAGGGGAAAAAGGACGTAATTCTTTGGCAGGGGAGGGCCCCGAGGCTTTCATCATCGCCCAAGGGGTCCCTCCTCAGGGGGGAAAAAAGACACGACGCGGAGAGGAAGGCGCGTGAAAGGAAAGGGAAAGGACACGCGGCGGAAGATAAAAACGCCTTTTCCTTTTGAAACAGCAGGCTTGTGGAAGAAAAAAGAAAAAAGGAAAAACCCACCGCGGGAAAGGAGCTAAAAAGGGAAAAAGTCCGTTCGCGGCCCCTGAAGACACCTACCTAGGGGGGGGAAAAAAAGGTGCTCGGACACCAAAAGCCGTGGGGGTCCCTGAAAATTACCCCAAAAGAAAAAAAAGCTTTGTCGGGGTGGACGAGACGAAAAAAAAGTCGTTAAGAGAGGGTCATCCTGCCTCCACAGGCCCCTCTGCCAAACAAAAAAAGGTAGGTTCTCCACGTTTGAAGGAGCACGTAGGAAAAAAAGGTCCGACAGGTCTCTCTGAAGCGCCGGTAGGATAGAAACTGCAGGGAAAAAAAACGCCAAGTCTCTGAAAAAAAAGACCCCTCTAGACAGGGGGGAAAAAAAGGGTTCGCGGGGGACCGTTCGGCCGATCCAAAGGTCTCCCCACACCGTGTGAGGTGTGAAAAAAACAGGGCAAGCGCCGAAGGGCTCGAACTTGGCAAGGAGCAAGCCTTCAAGAGGGGGGACAGCGTTTCCGGTGGGCCACCGGGGGGAAAGAAAGAAC
>Ga0179593_1628377_pt1 | contig 19020 bp, 29 predicted proteins | sample CZODoug2_1_08_16_FD_185931 | JGI IMG/M metagenome (GOLD analysis project Ga0179593, IMG submission 185931) | Vadose zone soil fungal communities from Angelo Coast Range Reserve, California, USA - CZODoug2_1_08_16fungal (PacBio error correction) | ecosystem: Environmental > Terrestrial > Soil >...
CTCTATAAATCAGCCATCCGGGGCAGAAGAAGAGGAAAAAAAAGGTCAAAGCAGTCTAAGGCGGGAAACTCGCCCCAAAGGGGACTGAAAACGGAGAGAAAAAAGCGGAGGCCCCGGTGAGCCTAAAACGATCCCTTCAAGAAGAAATGCCCAAAAAAAAACCCGCAGACCCGAACAATGCTACGGCGCAAAGAATGACTGGGGGGAAGAGCCTAGGAAAACAGGCCCGATAACGGCGTGCCTACCCAGGGGGAAATCGGAAGACTTGAAAGCAAGACGCGGAGGAATCTCCGCCATAAACTCGGAAGAAACAACGGGAAAAAAGAGAGTGGCAATAGAGGAAGCGATTTGAAAGAAGACCAGCCGGCCCTTAAAAACGAACGGTGTAGGCACCGCAAGACAGAGAGGGGGGGAAAAGGCATGGAAAAGAAAGGAGGGAAAGCATCGGCGCCTAAACGGGAACCTGAAGTGAGGGGGGTCAGGTGAGAATGGGATGGTGCTGACGGAGTCAACAGCACTCTCCGCCGGGGACATGCGCGCGAGAAAAAAATCAAGAAGAGATAGAAGGACATGAAACGGCAAAAACCCTTGAAAGAGAGCGTAATAATCAAAAAAGTAAAAAGAAAGGGAAAGAGGGGAAAGAGGGAAGTGGCACCGTGATTTTTTTTTAAACCCGTAAGGGAAAAAAAAAAAACCGAAAGGGGAATCGGGCTACAAAAGGGGAAAAGGAGTCGATGCGGGGACGGGCAGGGGAAAAAAAGCAAGTCGGGACGGCGCCGTTTGGCGATATAAAAAACTTCCCTCTATCCGAAAAGACTGAAAGGGGATATGTTTGATGGGAAACTAGTCCAGTAAAAAAGCGAGGGGGGGGGGGCCGGTCATAGCCTCAATAAAAAGTAAAGTGAGGGGTCGCCGAGGAATATAAGGGGGGGAGCTCAAAGAGGGCCCGCCAGAGGGGCCGTGCCCCTCAAAGACGGAAGATAAAAAAAAAAAAAAAAAAAAGAGAGAGCGGGCGACAAGTGGAACACACGAGCCAGGGGAGCGCCCGATGGCCAGAAGGTGGGAAATCGAATAGGCAAGACAAAAAAAAAAGGCCCAGAACAAAAAGATCAATGTAGGAAATAGAAACTTCACTCCCGCAAAAAAAAGGTCATGCCGAAAATCAAAGGGAAAACTTCACAGCAAAATATGGGACCTAACCTTGCCAGCTCGTAAAGAGCGGCCCGGAGGGGGCATTGCGCGATAAAAATCGCAAAAGAAAAAAAAAACAAACTCTCGGGAGAGCAAACAGGGGGTTGTCGAAAAAACCGGAGGAAGAACCTCCATTTTAGGGGGAAAAGTCGAAGAAGGGTCGCGAAGGAATGTGACCACGCGAAAACAAAAGGGACTAAGATGGGAAAACTGGGGTAGACCAAAAAAACGCGTCGAGCCACCAAAAGTCCGTCCGTTGGTACCGCTTCCACAGAAAAAAAGCGTTGAAATGGGGACGCTGATGGGGTGAAGGAAGGGAATCGGTGTGTGTTGGGGGATGGTTGGGGGGAGGGGTGGGGAAAGGCTTCAATAGCCCAAGACTACAATCGGAAAAAAAATGTGAAAGATACGACCGTCAAGAAACGAAGTTTCGTTGGAAAAAAGGGGGACAGCAACTGGGAGAAAGGAGGAAACCATACGAGGCCGGGATGAGCTCACGCAGACCAGAGTCAACAAAGTCTGGCGGGGGAAAAGCTTGGGGTTGGAAAACGAGGTTGAATCTTTGTCAGGGGGGGGGAAACTCTACACGTGTGGGGAAAAAAAATTGGGGAACAACAGGCAAAAAAGGGACAAAAAAAAAAAACAAGGAAACCTTCCCCGCAAGGGGGAAAATAGAAGTGGGAGGGAAAAAAACAAAAAAAAAGGGGAGACTGATCTAAGAACAAAAAGCAAGGCATCTTACACGGTTGAATTTCAAAAAAGGGAAGGGGCGGGGTCCATCAAAAAACCACGATTGAAAAGACAACGGGAGTTCGAAAAATGGGGACCAATGGAAAAAAAAAGGATTAAGGAGGGGAGGGTAGGGCCAAAATGCAAGAGACGATAGGACGACCGGCAAGGGGTTCAAAAACGGGAGGGGAGACCCAAGGGCAAAGCGTTTCAAGCAAGGCCAAGAGGAAAGAAAAAGGAACAAACTTTTGGGGTTGGGGAAAAAAAAAAAGACAAAAAGAAAAAAGATGGCCCTAGGCAAAGAGTTGAAAGAAAGTAGCAGAAAAAAAAAGAAATCATTAAAAAACAGCCAAGAGACGAGGTGTGAATGGGGGGGCAAACGAACAAAGCCCTTCATCAACAACAAAGGGAATAAAGGAGTTCTGAGGCTGAAAACTACTCAGAAAAGGGGGGGGGAAAAAAAAAAGAAAAAAAACCTGGCGGGTGGGGGCCACACTGTGAAAAAACGCAAGAACGAGTGCAGGGACCAACTGCTCGGAGTAGGAGGAAAGGGAAAGGCGGTAAGGAACCCAAGTCGCGGTTGGGGTAAGGGGGAATTTCCCAGACCGTCAACAAAGAAAAGAAAGAAAAAAGGACGCTGGAGCTTAGGACGAAAGAAAGTCCTTAACCAAGTCGTGGATTTTGTCCGAAAGAAAAGCGTGTCAGAAAAAAGACAATGCAGTCTAATACAAAAAGGACCGAGCTCCAGTGGTTTCCGAACCCGGAAAATCTAAAAGCACTTGCCACACTGGATTGTTGCAGAAATGAAACGGGGAAAAATAGTAAGTGACCAAAACCCTGATCAGCCTGGCCTCGGTAATACGAAAAAGGACCAGGGATCAGCTGCATGGTAGTTGTCAAAGAAAGCGGACCGCGGTCGAGGAAATCCCAAATTGGGAGGTGGAAAAGCCAAAATCGTCAAGGTCCAACGGACGGAAATCGATGCCGAAACCATAAAAAAGGAAGGGAAACCATGGAAAAGAGGCGGGTGGAAAATGGGGAAGAGCGAACAGCCCCGGTTTAAAAAAAAAAAAAAAATACAAACCTCTAAATAAAAACATCTCAAAAGGATTTCAGAAAGCCAAACGGGGAATCAAAGAAACGAGGAGGGAAAAATGTTCATTCTGGGGGGGGGCGGAGCACAAACCATACTTGGCCAGGACGAAAAAGCGAGGGGAAAACAAAAAAACCAGTATTGTTCATTGTTTCGGGCAACGGAATTCAAGGGGCAGTTTCCAGGGTAACTTAAAAAAAACAACGGGAAGGAATGTTGGAGTAATAAGGGTGACGGGGGAAAGGGGAATCCGTCGGAATCGGATCCACAAGGAAGGGAGTCTTGCAAAAGTCCCTTAGGGGGGAGAGACCAGGACCTCCAGTTAGGACCTTTTTTTGACCTTAATTGACCCGCTCAAACTGGAGGCGCAAAGCGGAGGATCGCTATTTTGGGTATTTGTGGCAAACGGGACACAAAAAAACAGGGAAGAGATCAAAGAAACAGGAAAATAAGCACTTAGGGAAATGGCAGATGAGGAGCCAGCGCTCTGTAAGGAATCAGTAAAAGAAGGGGGATAAAGAAAGGTAAAAGGGAAAAAAAGAAAAATGGGCATTCGAAAAAAGCGGGGAAGATTCATCCAGGGAAAATGGTATCATAGACCAGAAATCCCATTTCAAGGGGGGGTGGAAAGAAAACGCGAGGATGTTTTGGGGAGAATAGAAATCTTGCAGAAGAATGTGGACCGCAAAACACGGGCAAAAAAAAGAAGGCGAAAAGGCGGGGGGAAAGGGGGGAGAGCCACAAAAACAGAAAGGGGCGATTAACGCGATGGAGCGGGTCCGACAGCGTGGGGTCCCTATAAAAGGGAAGGGTTAGAGAAAGGAACTGGCACCCCGGAAGTCTGGGAAAAGGAAGGAAGGCTCAGGAGGAGTTTCTAGAGGTTGTTGCAAAAGTGAAGGATGAAGGGGAGGATGTCATGAACAAAAAAAAAAAAATTCCTAAATACCGGAGAAAAAGATCGGAAAAAAATAAGGACAAGAGGAGAAAGGAAAGAAAAGGGGGGGGGAGTCCGATCCAAAAGGAGCACTTAAGCGGGGGACCACACCGGTCATTAAAAGTGGTGCCGGAAAAAAGGGTGGACCTTTCAAACTTCCCAAAAAAAACAAGAGACCAGGGGAACAGTAAGGTTTAATCGGCCCGACTGGACACGAACAATATAGTAGATGCACCTGCGCAGCTTGTGAAAAATGGGGACTGACCGGCCCGTCCCCTGCAAAGGCTAATAAAGCAGGTCCGGGCAGGCATTCAAGCTTGGACCATCGACCAGCGAAAAGGTTGGGTTGGGGTAATGGACAGTAAGAGACCATTGAAGCTTAAGAGGGCAGAAAGACAAAACAGATCCCGGTTAAACCAAAACAAAAAAAGAATCGAAGAAAAAAGATCACGGGAAAGGGAACAAACTTATCAAGAAATGGCCCGTTTTAGCCGGAAAAAAGACAAATCAAAGAACTAGATGGGAGATGGAAAAGGGGGAATCCGTTTAGTACCCAAAAAAAAAAAAAAAGAGGTTGGGGGGGGGAAAAAAAAAAAATCAAAAAAAAACCTTACTGGGGATCATGAGTAGGGGGAGGAACTTCAGGATGGGGAAAAACCTCGAGGAAAAAGGGTGTTCTGTTTGGGGGGTTAAAAAAAACAAAGCCAACCCAATGGAACAAAAAATCGCTGGACAGGGAAATTCCCGCAGGGGCAAATTTCACCCGTGTGAAGAGGGGGTCCGGTATTTAAAACCTGGGAGGATCACCGGATCAGGGTGGACAAAAAAGGGCAATGGAAAATCCAAGTGGGATTGCAACTAGGAGGAAAAACATTGAAGAAAAGCGGTGTGCTGGGGGGTAGGGAGGGTGAAGGGGGACAGGTCCCATCGTGGGACAAAGAAAACTGAAAAAAAACCCGAGAAAGAAAAAAGTTTTATTGTATCACCGAACCGCGAAGGGGGTTGGGGGTGGCAAATAAAGGGAACATTCGTGGGCCGGAAGATGAGAAGGGAAGAGCGGGGGTCGGGAAAAAAAAAACAAAAGGGGTTTCACAAAGGGGGTAAAACCTGTTAGACAAAAAAAATGGGGGTGACGAAATGTCAAGCCCAAAAATCGCCAAAGACCCAAAAATCCCGACCAAAAAAAAAAAATGAGTGGGGGAGAAAAGAACGAAAAAGGTTGTAGGGGACCTCACCGGCAGACTACATAGGCTGGAAAAAATAATTGTAGTCATCAGTAGGGAAGGAAAAAAAAAACGTGGAAGAGACACTAACATCGCTATGGAGTCGGGCCTGCGATGGTCAAGAGCAATGGGGAACCCGTGAGGGAAAAAAACACAACCCCCAGGTAAACAAAATCCGCGAAAGAACAAAGGCTAGGGCAAAGACCAAGGACGGGAAGAACTCGCGGCGAAAAAAAGAAGTAGGCATAGACGAGGAAGTGGCCCGGCCAATGTCCAGGAAGTGTCAACATGCATAACTAGGAAACCGTAAAACACAAAAAACCAGGCGAAAGGGAGAAGAACGGCGAAAAACAAGAAACGGCCTTAGCACCAAAAAGTGGCAGAAGTTAAAGAAAAAAAAAAACACAAAAAAAAAGCGAAAAAACTGGGGCCGAAAAAAAACGGGCAAGGCGGATACAAAAAACCTTCCGCAGGGCAGAAAGCAGCAACGGGGGGAAATGGACGAAGGAAAAGGGAAAATGCGGAGAGAGACGATGCCCAATGCGGAGAAACGGAAGCCGGGTAAAAAGAATGCAACCTCACGAAAAAGTCAAAAAAAAACCTGGGCGGCAGAGAAATCAATAATGCGGACTGACGAACGCTTGGGTCGCCGGAAAAAAAGGGGGGACAGTGAAAAAAAAAAAGCTATGGTAAAGCTCTTAGCGGACGGCAAACGCGGCCAACAAGGAGGAGATGAAAGAACACCTATCGAAAAAAAAGGGGAATCTGAGAAAGTGAAAAGAGGACAGTAAAGAAGCCCTCCGAAATTTATCAAGGAATCGGGGGCAAAGGCCAATCCCCCCCAAAATCGGACGATGCAAAAAAACGAGTAAACGCAAAGAAAGAAGCCGGACGAAAATTGAGGAACCGTTCACAGAAAAACCGCAGGCAATTAAAAAAAAAGACTAGAAACCCAAAAAAAAAAAAAAAAACAGAAGACAACATGGAGAAGTGCGGGCAAAGCAGAAAACTATCTGTTAAACACAAAAGGGAAAAGGAGAACAAATTGGGGACATAGGACAGGAAAAAACATGGTGTTGGGTGGTCCTCCTAGGAAAAAAATGGGGGCTCGAAAGGAGGGGTGTACGAATAAAAAAAAAAAAAAAAACGAATAAAAAACCCGTGAGCGCAAGACCTGGGAAAAAAGACCTCTTCAAACCAAATTGGAACAACAGAGGAACTGGCGCGGAACCTGTGGAAAATCGAACGAACGAAAAGGAAGAGAAAGAAGGCCATGCAATCCTATACGTGGGGTATAAAATTCCGCCGGGACAAGAAAAAAGAGCGGATAAAAGGGGCCAGCAACCAGTCCTACATCTCAAAAGCCTCTCAGGAAATAAAGAAGAAAAAAGGAGAGGAAGAGAGAGTGGGGTCCAGCGACGGTTTCGGCGATCCGGACTGGACCAGAAGGCACAGGGACAGAAGGGTAAAGGGGTATGGACCAACCGCACGAGGGAAGCCAACACTCAAAAGCCGCCTGTCAGTCGACAAAAAAGAAAATGTTGGGGGGGTTACAGGAGGGGTGGTGGACATGTGGGAATGGGGGGGGAATAGGTGACTGCCACCGTGTTGGGACGAAAAAACACCGCCTTTATTCAATCCCGAAAGGGGAAATAGCCAACCACATCGTAAGAAATGAAAAAGCGAGAGGTCGCACGAAGATGTAAAGAGATATCGCCAGCCTCGGAGAAAGAATGGGGAACCCAAAAAACCGATTCACTAAACAAGGGAAAATCGCGGAAAAGCCGAGCCGCAATGCTAAGGGATGAAGGTGCGACGACGGGAGCCAGGCATGAGTGAGGAGGGGGATGGAAAAAAAAACCATTTGGGGGGGAAAAACTCATCTAATTTCGGGGGAAACACGGTGGCCCGAGCCGAAGCAGGTGCAAAAACCCTGTCGGAGAGCAAAAGCCCGAGAGCCGTGGGATCCGAAGAATTAGTAAATCTGGGCAGCCGTGGGGCAAAAAAGGAAACGCTGCCGTCTGCAAATAGCATTAAAGAACGCGGGGAAGACGAAAGAACAGGTTCAAGAGCGGCCGAAAAGGGGAAAACCACAAGGCCCGGGGGGAAGGGGGCGCGGGAAATCAATGCAGGAACCCAGTTCCTCACCGGCAGCAAAAAAAAAAAGGGAGGGGGATTCATGAAAAGAAAAAAGAGATCTCCTCCATTGCCAAGGGGTCACACCGCCCCTAAGCCCGCTTATGAACGGCAGGGTGTGAAAGCCCTGGGAAAGGAGGGAAGGTCGCCGGGACTTGGGCGGGGGGGGAAGGAGCCACTCGGCAAGGGACTTGGGCATGGCATAGAAAAGGAGGGAAAAAAGGCGATCATTCCAATCCAAGTGAAGAAAGACGCGCGGTGATCAGAAAGAACTGGTGGGGGGTGTGCGGGGGGTTGAACCGCACAAAGGGAAAGAGGACAGGAACTGTGGGACCGGAACTAAGGACCGGGGGGGACGTAACAAAATCAAAAGGGGGCGGCCGTGCAGACCGTTAGAAAGAAGAAACTGCGGAAAGGGGTGACCGCGCAATTGGGCCGCAGATCAAAGCGTGTTTTTTGGAAAAAAAATGAAAGAAAGTTTTAACGCACTTCGGGGGGCTGGAAACGGGGAAGGGGCAACACAACCGTCTAGGGAAATCACAGTTTACCAGGCGAGGTGGCCCAAAAAGTGGGGAGGGGACGAAAGAGCCTAGTCCTACAAGAGTTTGTAACGGGAGGGAGCGGACAGGGGTATACCAGCCGGTTCCTGAAACGAAAAAAAAGCCGCTCAAATAAAGCACACATTTACGGCGTTGGGGGGGGGTGGATTTGTTTGACCAACAAGGGTTGGGGAAAAGGCCGGAACAAAACGGAAGTTGACAGGGTGGATAAACAATATGGGGGGGGGGGGAACATTTACGAACTAAAAAGAAGAACCATGGGAGGCACTAGTTACCAAAAAAAAAAAAAACCACCAACAAACGGAGGATCTAGAAACCGAAAGGGCAAAGGAAGGGCATGGCAAAAGATTAAAGACCGAGTGTACGTGAGAAGAGATTGAAAAGCCAAAAAACTGTGCTTTGATGTAAGCAATCTGGGGGGGAAAAATGAGGGGAAGACTGTGTCCAACACTTCCCGATGCAAAAAGGGAAGCAAGGTATGGGTGAAAACTAAATACAAAACGAAAAAAGTAAAACAACTGGAGTACAGTCATCTGACAAGCTAACGTGTTAAGCAAGCAGTCCGTCAAAGGGTGTGCTGGCAAAGATAGAAAAAAAATCGAAATCACACCCCGAGGGAAGAAAGAGAAGTTCCCAGAACCAGAGAGAATCCGGGTTAACAGGGGGACAAACAAAGGAAAAACGATTTTGTTGAATGGGCACAAAGGGAAACAAAGAAAAACTCCATCGGGACGGAAAATATCGTGTCGTGAAGAAGAAGACTCGGGGAACTGAACGTGCAAGAAGCAAGAGAAGAAGGGGTTTGTTAAAAAGTTTGAGGTTTCTGTATAAACGCGAGAAAAGAACTAGTGGAAAGGGCTCAAAAAACGGTAGGGGAGTAGCGCACTTCAAGTAAAAAAAACTGGGAAAGGTGTCACAGAAGAATAAAAGTCCTTTCAAAAAGGGAAGGAACCATAAGGAAAAAGCAATGGAAAAAAAAAAAAATGGGGGGAAGAGAAAGACTCCTGCCCTTGGAGAATCAAATACAGCGTGCAGGGAATGTTCCAGAGCCAGGACCCAGACTGCAAAGCAAGGATGTCGACGAAAATGAACGGGGCCCGGTACAGGCTTCCATCAGCGACCGGCAAACTGGGGGGGCAGGGCGTAGAATGAGAAAAGGGGAAAAGAAGAAGGGGCACCTGCCTCCGGAGGCAACGGGGGGGGGGCCCCTGGTAATCGAAGCGCCAGGGCGCCCAACTTCACGACGGGGCCCAGGTTATTTTAAAAACCAAAGGGAAGGGGGCAGGGAGAGGAATCACGGTTGAAATGGGAGCCAACCAGTCATCTCAAGGTACAAAGTTCGATCGAAGAAACTAGGACTGAAGGATGGCTAAGAAGAAAAAGGGATTGGAAAGGTCCGGGTTGGACCAAACCTGATCGTCAAAAAAACCGCAGCCCCGTAAAAGACCACGGGAGAGAATGAATACAAGCTGGCGTAATAGCACCCGGAAGGAGAAACTGTCAGTCTTGGCGGGGCTTCGATGCAAACAGAGAAAGGAAAAATAACCCTGCAGCAGAAAGTAGTTTTGGGACGTGTTTTTGGTCGGCAAATTGAAAAAAAGAACCGGAAAGTTTCGGGGTCAACCAAAAGGACCACAGAGGCCAGGAACCACATTGAATGGAATGGAGAAATTAGGGAGCAAAGGGGGGAAAAAATTCAGGGATAAAGAACCTTTCAAAGAATGGAACGGATAACAGGAAGTCTCTCACGGGAAAGAAAATATCCCCCTGTGATTCAAGAAGGGAAGGAAAGACGAGGAACAGAGCTAGGGGGAGAAAAAGAGGGGATCAAAAAATGAACATGCAGATCACGAAAAGGGGAAAAAAAACAACGGAGGATGGGGGGGAAAAGAAGGGGTCGCTAGCAGGCGGGAAAATTCCGGAAAAAATCAAACGAGCACTGGACAGGGAATCGGGAGGGGTTCAGCGGGGAACAGGATATCGAAAGGGGGGAAAAGGAAGTGGGGACCGGAGGACGGGGCGTCACGAAGAAAAAAGGTGGGGGGTTTGGAGAAAAATTCCAGGGCCAGGCCCAGGGTGGCGAATTAATGGTGGGAACAGAAAACCAGGAATAGTCAAAAACACGCCAAGCTGAAAACCGAAGTATGCGGAAAAAGAGTATGAGGGAAGCCGCCAAAAAAGAAGGGGGAAGGGGGATTGGAAAGAAGGGAGCGGTCAGCTCCCAGCGGGGTGAGGGAAAAGGGGGTGTAAAAGGCGAACAAGGGAGGGGGTAAAAAAACTCTTAATGGTTACAACCAAGTCAAGGGCCAGGGCGACGGGAGCAGAGAAGTTCCGGACAACTTGGAAGTGCCGGGGGAGTAGTGAAAGATTCCTTATTGCGAATCAAGGTGAAGTACCATTGCAAAAAACCAGCAGGGCCAGGGCCTTGGCGAGGAGGAAAGGAATAGAAGCTGGTGAAAAACAAGAAGGAAGGGGTTGCCCATCCGGGAAAAAAAAAAGTCTAAACAAGCCCCTCCAAGGGCAAAGCGAGAACAAAGAAGGCAGTAACTGGCGCTCAACGGAAAGGGCATCGGATTTTGTGAAGGGAGGGAAACGACGAGACCCTTTCCCTGTTGAGGAAATCAGGCGATGACAAGCTAAAGAAAGTATAAGAGTGAAATTCTGGGAAAGGCAGGGAAAAAGGCAAAGGGGGAAAAGCGAGCTACGCCGCACGGGATAAAAAAAAAATAAAAGGACGTCCTCTATCAAAAAAAAACAGAAACAAAAGGGGGAGAATGTCAAACGGGTCCGGGAAGGAAAAAATCAGCAATGAGAAGTGGAGGGAAATGGGGGAGGTATTGGGCATGTGCCAAACAGGGAAAAAATCCGGTCTAGTTGGTGTCTACCCACTGTCTTACTAAAAGAAAAAAAAGAAATGAAGGATTCTACGGAAAAGGCGGGAAAAAAGGGAAAATGAATATCGCCGGGCACAGGAAAAATTTGGGGGAGATTGTTTGGGGTAGGAGGAACCCGAAACCAAAGTGAAGGACGCGATCTGGGGAAGACTGGGGGAAGGAGACCGCTGAATACAGTCAAAAAAGGTCAACCGTGCCGGGTAGGTTAAGTAACCTTGTGAGAAGAAGGAACAAAGAGGACGAGGGGGGGCCACCGATCGTTGCAGGACAAAAGGATTGTTCAAAAGGAAACGTAAAACATTGTACAGAAAGGGGGGGTTTTTTGATGAAACGTCAAGGGCCAGAAGAGGGAAAGGGGGGGGGGAAAGCTGCGCCCGAACGGTTTATTAGGAAAAAAAAAAAACAGAAAGAGCGGGTGGGACATCTTAAAAGAAAGCGAATAAAAGATTGCAAAAAGGAAGAGTCCGGTGGGGCTTAGGGCCCCTCGGGGTGTGAGAAACACACAGGAAAGACAGAAGGTGGGGAGAAGATGTCCAAAAACCAAAGCGTTTTGTCCAAAATCCAAAATCCGCCACGCCGAAATGGGGGTTGTGCAGAAAGAAAACGGAAGGGGACATCAAAAGGGGAAAAAAGAAAGATGAGATGGGAGTAAAAAAAGGAAGGGAGTCGTGGGAATAAAAATTGGGAGATTGGTGAAGACGTACGGAAAAACGATGCCATAAAACCGTTCACCCGTGAGGAAAGGGGAAAAGGAAGGCGTAATGTGGTGACAAAAAAGGCAAAAAGTTTCACAAAAAGAAGCTCGGAGGCCGGAAAACCGGACGATGAGCAAGACAAAAGAAGCAAACGCAATCCAACGGAAAAAGGGAATCAAGCACTTGCGCAGGCGCCGTTGGTACAAATAGCCAGGGAGGAGGACATCTCTGAAGACAGAAACCACGAACACCAATGGGAGAAAAGGAAGTCGCGACAAAACAAGCCTGAAAAGGCACGCGCCGGAAGGGACGCCCAGGGGTCTCAAATGAAAAAAGAACGGCAAGGAAGGCCTGAAGGGAAACCGGCAAATGCGACGAAGAATGAATCAGGGCTTGAAACCAGCGTCAGGACCGGGGAAAAGCAGAAAAAATCTGCCCATGGGGGAGATCGGATGGGGAACGATGAAAAAGGGGGCCGGCCTGATGGTAAAGGGCTGCCTCTAAAAGGCCGATCAAAAGGGGCCGCATCGGAAGAGAGGAAAGCGTCTTGAAGGACCGAAAGGACAAGAAAAAAACTTGGGGCGAAGACTAAAGAAGGAAGGAAGTCCGCCGACAAACGCCGGCCATCATTGGAGAAACCCCTATATCGGACAGAAAACAAAAATGACGGGAAAAAAAAGATCGGAAGGATGCAACGAAGTCCCGAAACAAAGATGAAACTGCCCAACTGTTTGGACCAGCGCAAGCTATGCTGGGGGGCGATCAGAGAGGGTCTGGGGCAACGAACAAGGAAAAAAAGAATTGAAATCATCTGCCAGGGGCCACACAGAGAAGGTGGACGGGGGCGTCTCGACGGGGGACCATCTCTCCAAAGGGGAAGGAAACCGATCGATCCGGTGCCGAACCCTTCAAAAGCGGACGGCGGGATCTCTATAGCCCCAGAGAAGCAAGGAGCGCAGCGAGGTCCTCCCTAAGAGGAGAGAGAGCGGCGGACCGGCAAACGGGGCGAGATCCCCGGTGATCGTCAAATCCCTGAAAGAATCTCAGAAAAAAAAGGCCAGGGGGAAAGAAAAACAAACGGCGCAATGGAAAAAAAAGTGGAAAAGAGACCGGGGCTGGGCATCGCGAGGAAAAAGCAATGAGACGGCTTGCGGGAAATACCAAGTGTGGAAGAGACAGGAGAGAGGGGGGTCAAAACTCCTGACATCGGGGAAGAACCTCCAGGTCGGAGGTGACACGGAGGAACCGGAAAGAGAAAAAATGTCATGCGAGAGACGAGGTAGGAGGGGGCCAACCTGGCAACCCAAGAAAAGACGGGGGTTGAAAAGAAAAGTATAAGAGGAAGGGGCAAGCCGTCTAAAAAAATGCATGGCCTCAGATGAAGCACGGTTGAGGGGGACGAGAAAAGGTGCAAAGGGAGGGACCAGGGGGGCTGGGGGGGTCATGGTGAAAGAAATAAGAAGGAGGGGGACGCGAACCCGGGAAGAAAAGCGCCGCAAAGGATGAGGAAAACGGCCGAGGAAATGTAAACCGTTATATATGGGGACAAAAAAACATGGCAACAATTTGCAAAGGAAAAAAATGGGGGTAAAGGAGAAAATGGCAGAAGGGGAGACGAAGATCATTGCGGGCACGTGCACAGTCAAGCAAAAAGCGAAGCAGTGGAACAGGGCCCCAAGGGAAGGGGGGTCCTGGGGCAACTAGCAACGATGGGACGGGATCTGAGCAAGAGCGTTCGATACCAAAAAAAACAAAGGCTCGTCGCACTGAGGTGGTGAAACCCTGGAAAAAAGGGAGGGCGATTCGTGGGATAGAATAAAGAAAAGCCACAGGATTGCCGGGTTGCCGTCCATAGGGGGGGGGGGGGTTTTCGCGAAAATCGCCAATTAAGGCCAAGAGCTGGAGTCGAAGGGAAGAGCTGGAAAAGAAAAGCGACACGGATCGGTCGGCACGAAGCGGGGTAGCCAGGGCGAAAGGATCCGGATCCTGAAATGCCTAGAGTGAAGGGGAATAGAGGCCAGATAGAAAAAGGGACGCAAAAGGGGCCAAAAGAAAACCCGAGAAGTGACCATTTGGCCAAGACCAGCCCAGGGTCGCAAAAGGGCGACGGGCGCGTCCCCTGGGGTGCTGAAGAAAAAAAAATCATGTAAGGAGGCCCAATTGCGAAAGGAGTCTCAAAAACCCTTGGGGGAAGGATTGTGAGGATAAAACGATGCCAGCGTCTCAAATTCTATCAGGCCAGGAAAATGGGGCCTGGGCAAATCAGCCAACGGTGTGGGGGGTTGGGGGGCCGAATACAGCAGAGATCACGAAAGGGGGGTTTACTAAGGCGAAGTTGACCGAATTTGGGGACGTAGGAACAGGGGCGGAAGAGAACGCAATTCGTAGCGTCAAGAAGAAAAGGGGGAAGTCCCTTTAGCGAAATCCGGGTTGTGAACTTTTCCGAGGAAAAGGGAAGCAGAAAAAGGTGGGACGGCCGTTACGGCCCGGGAAGTTGGGGGAAGAAGGACAGGGAACGAAAACAATCGCGATGGGTTGGATAGGGGGAGAAGAAAATCAAACAGAATGAAAAAGGCCCGTTGGGGGGAGAACAGCGGGAGGAGTTGGTTTCGGAGGGAAAACTACCCAGCCGGCTGAAAAGCAAAGAAGACCAGCCCCTATGTGAGGGGGGGGGGGTAAAGAGGTGTGTGGATTTAAAACGAAAAGGGTGTGGGGCGGACCATCTCTCCAACGGCAATGAAGAAACAAGGGGGATCAACAAGATGGTGGGGACAAAATGAAAAAAAAATAGAAACACCCGGGTTTCAGAAAAGGGGGTAAGAAAAAAAAAAGGTCGAAGATGTGCCGACAAACAAGAAAATTGGGGGGGGAACTGATCTAATAAGACGCGCGCAGGGGAGCAGCTGGACAGGGACAATGATGACACTATTGACAGGTGAACCAGGGAGGAGGACACAAACCTGACCAAGTGGGTTCCAATAAACAATCGAACGTGAAAGGGGGAAAGTTCGTGTGGCCAAAGGCGGAGAATACCAAGCGAAAAAAGTAGAAATATTGTGTAACTACGAAGAAAGGCAAGGGGGACGCCCAAATGGGGAAAATGTAAAGGGAACGCAGGGGGTCTGAGTAAGGGGGAAAGGGGAGCCGATCATCATCAAAAAGTGGGGGGGTGGGGGGAATGCAACAAAAGCGAAATCTCCGCAGTGGGGGTCAAAGGAAAGGAAGTGGTCCGAACGAACGGGCAGTCAAGATAAGGGGAAAAAGGGGGGGAAGACACCACCGATAAAAGACGATTTTGGGGGCACCTAGGGGGGGCTCTGCAAATCAAACATGCCGACCTTTCCATCAGGGAGTTTACAAGTTCTGACTGGTGGGAAGGGGACTCCGAGGGTCAGGAAACCTAGGGGAGCACCCTGGGTGTTCACAAGGGGGGGCAGGTAGGCCGCGAAGCAGGGAGTTGACCAAGGGAGGGGGGTCTTAGCGGGAGATTCGGGAAGTGGGCCAAAGATGTTAGATGGGGCCATTGGGACCAAGAAATTTTCAAAACCAAGAAAGAAGAGAGGGGGGGGAGGGGGATAGCTGAAGAGCCACTGAAGGAAGCCCGGAAAGCAAAAAGGGTACCGGTCAGGGGGCCCTGAAGAAAATACAAAGAAGGGCGCAAAATATTGGAAAGATAAAGTAGGGGAAATCAAAGTTTCGCACAAGAGAAAAAGGGATGCTCGTGCTTCGTACAACTGTGTGATGCGGGGAGGGAGTAAAAAAAGGGGTCAACACCTATAAAGAGGAATAAGCCTCTAAAAAGGGAAAGCTAAGTGCCAATCGGGGAAGACACCCAGTCCTCCCATTGGACGGGAGAGGGATTTTCCAGTAATATTTAGAAAAAAAAAGGAAGGAAGGCATACGTTTGATATGGATGAAGTCTCAGGAAAATAAAATGCTAGAGAAAGAGAAGGAGATAGAAAAAATGGCCAGGGACAAGAGGCGGTTGAAAAAAAAGGGGTGGGGTTGGGGCCTGCTCGTGAAAAAACCCCAGCCCGGGACACAAAATGGCCGGAAGGCTATGACCTTGGAAAAATGGGGAAAACCAGGGAAAAACTCTTTGTTAGCCGTCCCTCATTTGTGCCGGGGGGCATAACTCGCGCAAAAAAACACTTAGGGGGGGGGTTAAAGCACCCGGAATGGGAAAAGGAACAAATTATCAAGGAAAAGGGGGAAACAAAAAAAATTGGGAATGGAAGGTCTGGGGAGGGAGGTGTTGGAAACGGGTATCAACGGCTTACAAATCGAGCACTTAGGGTTGGGTCGCTTTTGGTCCTTGAAACTTCCCGATCACCAGGGGGGGGGGGGGAATCAGCAAGCGGAGGGGCCAGATTTTCTGGTCGTCAAAAGGGAAAAAGTAAAGAAAAAGAAAGAACAACAACGGAGGAAGGAAGGGAGAAAAGAGAGGAAAAGGCATGTTGTGCAGGGGGAAAAATGCGGAAAGAGCAAGAGACTAAGAGTTGAGTAAGGGAAGTAAAAGGAAACACCGGAGCAAAAAAGGGGGTCCGGGAGAAAGAAGAAAGCACTGACTCAAAGAGACGAAAAAACTGGTCACTCGTCACCAGGTAGGTCCAGGAGAAAACCAAAATTTGGGCACCACTAGGGGGGGGGGTTTTGAACGAAAAACTCTAAAAGCCATAATTGCCGAAATAAACACGCCAACACTAAGGTGCTAAGGGAAAAAGGAGGAAGGAAAAAGTAGAAAAAAAAAAACGCAAAAAAGGTACGAAACCAGAGGAGAATATCTCCCGCGGAAAAACCTGGGGGCTAAGGAAAAAGGTGAAAAAGAGACAGGCGAAAGGTCTTGGAAAACCAACCCGAAAAAAATGGGGGGAAACATACGAGGAGCGGGGGCTGAAGGACGAATCGAAGTTCAGTTGACGTGAGAGGAAGGCCAGATATTCAACCGGGACCTATAAAAAAGGGGAAAAAAAAGGGAGGGGGAAAAGAAACGAAGCCAAGGCGGTGAAAAGGAATTAGAGAATGGACCAGAGGCCAAAAGTAAACTTTGCCCCCCAGGGGGAGGGAAGAAAGAATGCGCGGGGGCAGTCTACCTGCCAAAACAATCCCAGTGTCCCACCGCGAGGGTTGGACGGGATTACAAGGGACCCAGGGGGTAAAGAAAAAACTGAAATGAAAATGGCAGTGGCATTGGACAAAAAAAACTCGAGGGGGCAAAATGCACGACGAAAATAACGCCGGTGCTTCAACCTGGCACAATCTAATAGCTACAGCAAGCTGTGGGGCTATAGGGGGTGAAGGAAAATTTAAAAACGAGGAAAAAATGGTCAAAAAAAAAAGGGGGCTTACGAAATGGGCTGACGCGCGAAGGAATAAGACAAGAAATAGGCGAAATGAGGGGAATGAGACTAGAGAATGAAAACAAGGCAGAAGGAAAAAACGTTCCGGCCGGAAGCAAAGCACGTAAAAGATTCTTGGGGCAGAAACCAGTAGTGACAAGGAACATCGGAGTGGTGTCACAGCCCACTGGATTAAAAAGAATGATCTGATCTAACGGGACGGAAAAAAGGATTTCACTGGACCAGATGGGTGCGAATGGGGGGGGCATAGGGTGGGAAAAACCCAAAGGGGAAGCGGGGGGTACGGGTGAACCGTAAATGCCCTCCGCTTGGAGAACCCTGGGGGGGGGGGGGGGGGGGGGGGGGGGGGGGGGGGGGGGGGGGGGGGGGGGGGGGGGGGGGGGGGGGGGGGGGGGGGGGGGGGGGGGGGGGGTGGGGGGGGGGGGGGGGGGGGGGGGGGGGGGGGGGGGGGGGGGGGGGGGGTGGGGGTGGGAACCTTGCCGGGATTTACAGAAGTTTTCAGAATCGAATAAAGTCTGAACCCTCGACCGGGTTTCAGTCAGTCCAAATGCAGGTTGAAAACCACAATTGCTGAGCGGTTTGGGACATGGGAGACCAGTGTGAAAGTAAATCAAATGGGGGACAAAGTGAAGAAAAGAAGCGAAGGAAACCGGGGCAAAAAGTTTATTACAATCAACCCGAAAGGGTGCGGGTTTGAACCTCTCGAGGCGTGGGAGCGGAAACTGGTGGGGGGGCCGAGAGCCAAAAAAGGGGGTGAAAGAGGGGGGTTGGGAAGCCAAACCTGGAAAAAAGGAAAGGTTGGGCGACGAAGATGGAAAAAACCCAACACCATCAGTGTAAATTGGAACCATCCCAGAAAGATGGTTCCGTGCAAACAAGAAAAGAAAGGGGGGGTGAAAACCTGCTCCAAGAAGTGGTAACAGAATTGTAGTCATGGAGAAGGGAGTACTGGTGGATGTAAAGAGGGCAGGAGGGGGGGGTAGTCGGGGGCTACTAGATGAAACTGTTAACCCCCTGGGGTCAAAAAAAAAACGGAGGCGTAAACTGTCATCGAAGGGCAAAAAGGAGCCTCGCTAGGCAAAAAAACCAACGAAACAAATCAAGACGGAGAAAAGTGTCTACGGCAAAGGCGCACTGCGGGGGGGGCAGGGGCAACGGGGTCCAAAGCGCAAGCTATGAGCTCAGAGAGAACAAAAAGCAGGCCGGCCACGGAGATCCAGGAGACGACAACAACTGACGGCGGGATCCGATCGGAGCATCTGGGGGCTAGGGGTAAGGAAAAAAAAAAACGGGGGGCACGAGCTCCTGGGGCAGGGAAGGCCTGGCGACGACATGATGGCAGAGAAGGTAAAAAAGGGAAGACGGCAGGTTCTGTGCATGTAGAAAGTGCAACAGGTGTGCCTAGTAGAGTGCAGCCTCCCGAAAAAAAAGGCGGGAAAATGCGGACCAAAATGGTCGCCTCACGGCAAGAAAAAGAAACAGGCTAGACATTGCGAAGCTGGGGCATCCTGGGCCGGGGCGAAGAGGACACTGGGGACTAAATGGATCTATGAAAGAGCCGAGAGTGAGAAAAAAAATCGGCCGAGGACGAACCCTGGGGGAGACCGAAATCTGCCGTAGACTTTCTACGACAGTAAAGGAAAGCCCAATTTATCACGGCAAGTTTAACAAGCCAGAGACACCAGACAAGAAAAGAGGAACGAAGTGAAGGGCGGCCCCATCAACGAAGCAAGAAGAACTGCCGGCGATGTCATCGACAAAGACCCAAAAAAAAAATCAGGGGAGGCTTCCCTCAAATCGAAAAAGGACTGGGAGGGGACCGAAAAAAAGGAGGGGAGGCCGGAAACGATACCAGAAGACAACAGAAAAAGAACTATTGGTCGGCTGATCCAAGTATCACTAAGAGAATGGGAGAAAAAAACAAGGGTACCCTACGCGAGAGGGGTCGAAGAACAGTCGTGGAAAAAGCAATCCGCGGAACCACAACCCCCAAAAAAAAAAAAGTTAGCGTCCACCAGTAATGCATTGAAAAAATAACTACGGACCAGACACAAAACGAATAGAGGAGTAAACCGTTCCAAAATCGCCCGCACGAAGGGCTGAAAAGTAGAAAGGAAAATTGCCTAAGAGGGCTTGGGAAGGGTGCAAATACAAAAGGGGGAGGGGACAAGGCCGGTGGGCCGGAACCGAACGTCCTCTCGCAAA
>Ga0179593_1627202_pt1 | contig 19018 bp, 32 predicted proteins | sample CZODoug2_1_08_16_FD_185931 | JGI IMG/M metagenome (GOLD analysis project Ga0179593, IMG submission 185931) | Vadose zone soil fungal communities from Angelo Coast Range Reserve, California, USA - CZODoug2_1_08_16fungal (PacBio error correction) | ecosystem: Environmental > Terrestrial > Soil >...
GACAGAAACCGTTCGTGACTCAAAGAGATCAAAGCCCAAAAAAAGGAAACAAAGAAAGTAGATGGTGGAAAAAAACCACCCGAGAGAGGAAAGATGTCAAAAAGAAGAATCAGTCCCAACAACAAACCACCAGTGGGGGAAAAGACAACTAAAGGAACCAATGTCAAAAAAAAAAAGGGGAAAAAAAGAGGAAAAAAAGCAAAAAAAAAAAAAGGCAGGACAAAAAGGTTTTCAAAGAAAAAGGAAAAGACAGCCGGCCAACGACAAAGTGACCAAACGAAGCCCAAACGGAGAAGTGGGAGGGGAAAATTTCAAAAAATGCAGGAATCTGACCGTCCAAAAGGAAAGAAAAAATCCACCCAACGACAAAAAAAGAAAAGGAAGAGAGAAAGAAAAATGGAAAGGAAAAAAAAAACTTGGAAATGCCGGGGGTCTGCGCCCCGAAAAAAGACAATCAAGAGAAAAATCGGGTTGTCCGGGGGGACGTCAGGGGAAAAAGAATTGGATAGACCAAATGAAGTGCAGGGAGAAAAAAAAACGGTCAGAACGGGAACACCAAGAGTACAACAATCGGCTCATCAAAACGGAAAAAGGAAACCCGCAAACGGGGTCACCCCGAACAAAACAATTGGCGGAGGGCAGGGACGGGCAAAAAGGGTAGGTTCCCACAAAACCGGAGGGGGGAGGGATCGGGGGGGGAACAGGGCCCCAAGGCCCAAAACCGAGGAATAGGGAAGTTGACTCACACGAAACGAGGGACAACACCGGAAGCTACAGCGATACGAAAGGCCCCAAAAGCAAAGACCCCAGGAGGTTCCCGTAACCCGGAGCATGGCGTGCGAGGGGGGGAAAAAGAGAGCCAAGCAATGGGGAAGCGCTTTTCGGGGGGGGGTTGGGAGGAACGCGTGTCCAGGCGAGATCAAACAAAAAAAAAAAACAAACAACAAAAAAAAAATGGGGATAATTCAGTGAAGCCAAATGCAAAGACATCCAGGGGGGGGAGGAGTTGACTCTCCTTTAACTTACAAACCGGATAGCGTCAGGAACGACCGGGGGAGGGGACAATAGTTACTCGATTGGCATCGGCTGGACAGGGCTCTGGAAAAAACCAAAGAACAACTCATGAAAGTCAAGGGGGGGAATCTGCAAAGAGAGGCAAAACAATGGGCCGGAAAATCCACGTCACGGGGAGAAAGGTGGGCCAAGCGGTCTCAGCGGAAAAGGAAAAGGGAATAAAAAAAGGGCTGGGGAGAGGCAGGGGGTAAAAAAAACAAAGTATCAGGACAGCGAAAGGCCGTCCACCATTGGGTAACTAAGAAATGACGGAGCATGTACCCGGATCTGCAGAACAAGCAACGAAAGAAAGAAAGAGGAGCAAAAGACTCTAACCGCCAGATTCGTTCTGGTGAAAAGAAGCGGCTAAAGTATTCTTAAAACCCCAGGAAAGCGGAGTTGGCTAGGGAATGGATCCTAAAAAAAAAACGGGCTTGGGATTTGGCCCAAAAAGCGAACTATCCAGGGGGGTGGGTTGGCAAAGAGCCAAGACGAAAAAAGAACTTGCGACGTGCCTTTGCGCCGGGGCACTTTCCGGTGAACCGGGACCGCTGGGGGGAAGGGGGCCGATACGAAAAGAGTCAGGGTAGCTGCCTGCATCCTCTCCATACAACACACACTCGGGACCGTCTTGGAAGTTTGAACCAACCAACCACTTTTACGAATCCCCAAATCAAAGGAGATTCCCTCCCTTCAAAGGCGCGATGTTTTCACAGGGAAACTGAAGGAAATCGCATTGGCTAGAAAAAAGTGGGTCGGCGTTGTGAGTCTGCTGATTGATGTCCTGGGGGAAAAACAAACACAGGCCATGTTGGTGGTGCTCGAAAGTCGCAGTCCAGAGGCACTGAGTCTAAATCTCAAAAAAACATGGGCCAATAAGCGAAGGAACAAGTTGGGGGAAACTTCCACGGCAGACGCAAAAAAAGACTAAAGGATGACGTTAAAAAAAGTCAAAGCCCGTTGGGTTTCGATGGTTGCAGACAGCTCGGATCGAAAAAAACAAAACTCTGGAAACAGGAAAAGATACGCGAAACCCGCTTGAGCGGGCCCAAGGGCAAAAAGGGAAAAACGAGCCGGGGAAAGGAAAAAGCTAAATCCGAAAGGTTAAGAGGAGACGCGGAGAGGCAGTAGCACCAGACCGCGATGACGGGGAGGGTTTCCTGCTCAGGGGACGAAAGCAAAAATGAGAACATCCACGGACATTGTAGGCAGGGAAGAAGGTGGCGGCGCCGGGCCGGGGGTAAAGACCGTCGAACCAAGGCTGTCGTGGTTTTCGACAACGTATAATGGCACCTGTCCCGGGTGGTCGGAGGCAGCCACGCTGTTGGACGGTGTAGGAAACTGCAGGGCAACGAGCAATTGTCCTGAAAAGAAAAGGAAGGAGGTCTCCGCGGGAACGACCTGGGAAAAACAGTAGGGGGTGGGGACCCCAAGTACCCCCTCTTAAGAGCCGACCCCACTTGAGGGAGGGTAGTATAAAGGGGAACCGGGTGGATTTCCATCCTGGAAAGGGGGGGAGAAAACTCCAGACGCCTGAGATGGTAGGTTCGGGACCGGCCGAAAGGGGGCTGGTTAGAATTAAAATTGGGGGGGGGGGATTCTGAAAAAAAGAAGGGGGGGACCACGTCCGAAAAAAAAGAAATCAGGAGGAGATCTCGACGAAAAGATGACGTCGCGTCAGCATTAATGCCACGAGAGGATGTAGCACTGACCCGAAGAAAGAACCCTTTGCAGGGTGAAAAGACGGAGAAAAAAAAAAAACCCAAAACAGCTCGCCATTGGGGAGCACGGGGACTGAGCCCACACCCCCGGAAAAGGGAACCGGTCGGGCTCTCAACAAAAAGAAGGAGAAAGAAGGAAGATTCCCGTCACGGGTTTTCAAAGGGGGTGGGTGGGGAGAAGATATCGCAACGGGCGAAAAACAGAGAGAGGAAGCATCGAGGCGCAAAGGTCAGGCAGTTGGGGGGTTGACAGAAAGGCTAAAAGGATTACGGGTCTAAGCCAAAAGCGAAAGCATCGCGCAGCGAGGCTGAATGGGCGAAAAAGAATCAGCAAAAAATGAGGGAAAAAGGAAGGGAAAAATCACGGCCAAAAACGCACGCAGGCCCCGGGGCAGGTTTTTCAAAAAACAGGCAGAAGGGGGACATGCACGGCCAACGAAAAAGAAGGAACAGGGGGGGGGGGGCAAAACTAAAGGACAAGAAGGTAGGGCCGAACGTTTATGTTGAAGCTGGGGTAACGGCGACAAGAGGGAGTGCAATCAAATGAGGCGTTGCAGGGTACAAGGGGGGAACCCAAAAAGGGGAAAACGGCCTCCAGAAAAAGAACGTAAGAGGCCCGGACCGGGGTCGAAGGAACGAAGACTCCCAGGCAACGACGTAAAAAAAAACAAGCCACCGGAAATCGTCCTAAAGGGGGGCATAGCGGAAAAGTGGGATCCCGCACGAGGCAAAAAGGGAGAAGAAGGCGTTCCACGGTGGCATTATAAGGTCACAGAGGAAAGGATATTAGGGGATCAACGGGGCTTCCGAGGGGGGAACAAGGTACGGAACATAGCGGTAAAAGGGGGGGAGGAAGCTAGAAGAAGAGTGTGTCTTGAACAAAACACCATCGAAAAAACTGATGTGGGGAAGCGGTATACGTAGCACGGACTTGAAAAACGGTGAACTAAGTGGTTGACCAAAGGGCGGAGGGTGGGGGGCACTTGCTAAGAAGGGCGAATGGACGTTATACTTCATGGGGGTCTCCCCAGAACTCCCAAGTAGGAGGGAGAGAAATGACGGCCGGAAATGGGTGGGGGGGGCTAAGCAACTTTCACCAGGGAAGAGGAAAAAGTCACCAGGTAAATGAAAAGTCCAGAAGCCTGTGTAAAGCAAGGGGAGGAAGTCATGGGCTTTGGCCACAGAATTGGGGGCCCGCGAGAAGTTCATATGTAAAACGGGGGGGGGGAGGGACCGACCACAGGATTAGGGCACAAAAGGGGTTCGCAGTTTTGCGGAGCGGAAAAGCGGGGCTCAGGGGGGCGGGTGACACCAAAAATAGATCTTTGCAAAGCCGGAAGGGGGAAAACGGAGAAAGACAAAGAGAGAACTGGGGTTTCAGCTTCGAGAAAAGGGAAGGGAGATGGGTGGTTCTCCACAGGGTGGGCGGCAGGCGACCAAGAAGACGAAAAAATTCTTCCAGCATGGTCCGGCGAAAGAACCTGCCAAATCCTCGTAAAAAATAAAAAAAAGGGGGGAGACAACTCGCAGCCCAAGAAGGGGAAAGGACACGATGTACCCGGGCCGACCAGCATGGGGGGGGGGGGGGGGAAAAAAAGTACACATCCAAGCCGCCAACGAAAAAAATCCTTCGGTGGCCCGAGCCCATACCCCCCTCGGGGCCCACCGTGGGAAAAAAAAAAAAAAAAAAAATCAGTGGGGTGCCTCAAAAGCCGGCCGGCCCGCGCGAAATCGGTGACAAAAAAAAGGACGACGCCCCAGGGGGCCGAGGGGGGAGCGTAAGGGGACGAAAGGGGACCAAAAAAAGTGGAACGTTGCAGGAGAGACAAACATTCAAAAAAAAAACGGGGCACGGAGCAAAGTCACCAGGGGTCCAGCACAAAAAGCCCGCTGCCCTGCACTCGGGGGGGCCCAGCCTGAAAGAAGGGGAAACGAACAAGGGACCAAGGAAGAGCCCGAACGCCGCAGCAAAAGCAAAAAAAAAAAAAGCGATGGAAAGTCACACCCGCTCAAAAGGTTGGTTTGGGAAGGAAGGGTCGAACGCTCTCGGGGGAGGGGGCCGCCACCGCCGCAGGATCGAACCAAAACCACCGCCGGGTGGGGCGAAAGGGGAAACGGGGCCAGCACGAACAAAAAAAAGGGTAACTTGGGGGAAGCAAAGTGAAAAAAGACGCGGATGCACCCAGGGACGATACATATTGGTGGGAAGGGATCCGGACTTGCAGGGGGGGGAAAAAAAAAGCGCTGTTCCGGGGGAGGCCAAAAAATGTAATGGGATACACAAAGGAGTTCAAATGAGGGACTCTTACGACTTGTGAAGAGTCTTAAATGAGCGTTCCGGAGGGGGGGCAGAAAAAACCGGCCCAGACCAATAAGGTTCGCCGGGAGGGTTTCTCGCGAACCGCACTCGAGGGACTTCGGGGCAGGGAGCTTGTTTAAATGGAAGAGCCCAGCTCACGAAATGTCCCAACCGCAAGTGCTAGAAAAAAAAGGAAAAAAAGGCAACGACGGGGCGCGCTACGGGGGGTGGAAACAGGGAAGATCACGATGACAGGTGTCAATCGAAAAAGCCCGAATCTCGGACTTGGGGGGGGGTAGGGGGCGTCGAATTGGGGGGGGGTGGGGGGGGGGGGGAAGGGCGGGATTTTCTGGAACCATCAGGGGAGAAGGTGAAAAACCTAGCCAGCCTTATGGAGGGGGAAGGGGGACCTGCCGTGGGTAGACGTTCAACAATTACGACCAAAAAAAACAAAGGGGGAGGAAAGGAAAAAAGAGAAAAGAAAGGTCCGTAAGAGGGAAAGGAAACCAACTTACCACACACCGGATCAAGCCAGGGGAACCAGGAAAAAAACCCAAAAAAAGGGGAAAAACGTGGAGAAAAAAATGGTCCCCCCAAATAAAAAGGGGTGGAACTGACAAGGAAAAGAATAAACCAAGCCCATAAAAAAAAAAAACCCAAAATGGCGACATAAACCATCCGTTGGAAAAAAAAAAGAGGGAAGCGGGGTCAGGCAAGGAAAAAAATGCACAAAAGGGAGAAAAATCGCAAGGGGTCAGGACAAACCAGGAGGAAAGGAGTCCGAACCCTACGGGGCAGCCCCACGTAGGGAAAGGTTGGGGGGAAACTGATAAATTTCTTCAGGCAAAAATCCAAAAGAAAAACCACCTGCACCAAAAAAACCCCGGGGGGGCTGGAAAAGAAACTTGGACACTAACCGGTCTTGGGGAAGGGGGTCTGGCAAAAAAAAAGGTCCCGACTCAGGAACCATAAAGAAGAAACCTGTGGGAGGAATGTGTGGAAGAAAAAGTCGAAATTTGAAACGAAGGTTGGACCAATGTCAGGAGGGGGGGAAGAAAAAAAGTCCACTCCTGTTCAAAAAGCTGAACCCGACCCCCGCAGGAAAAAGAGGAATGAAAAATTCTTCTCACCCAGATCACCATCGGCTCACGAAGGGGGGGAAAAAAACAAGTTGTCGGCGTCAAAGCGGGGGGGGCAAAAAGCGCGGGATCGAGGGGGGAGGAGCTGCCAACCCAGCAAAACCTCAAAGGGTGGGCTAAGGATTAAGGGGGGGGAAAGAAAAGGCGGGTGGTGACGCTAGGCCCAAGAAATGAAAAAGGGGTTGAACAACTCGGGCAGTGATCGCTCGAAGGTGGGTATGGACTGCGTTCGGGGCCACTAATGGCCGGGAGGGGATTGAAAGGCAAAGAATAAGTGCCAGAGGGATTGGGGAGGGGGATTTTCTCTTTGACAACGATGGACCCGTGCCGAAAAAAAAAGAGAGTTTTTGAAGTCTATGTTCTACAAAGGGCCTGGGGGGGACTGAGAGAAAAAAACCGGAAAGGAAGACACAGAAGCCCGCGGCCTCTTCTGCGACCACAGAGGTTACCATGGTCGGGGAAAATAAAAGACAGTGCGTCCCGGAAAGAAAAACGAGAACCAATCAAATTTGGCGGGTGGATCGAGACAAGCCTCAGGGGAGGGCAAAAAATGAAGGAGGGCGAAAAGGTCGACGACTGTCAAGTGAATGTCGGGCAAGAGGGAAATCGAAAAAGAAAACGGTTCCATCTTTGTAATGGGCGCCAACCTTTGGTGACCGTAAAAAAATCGGCGAAGATGCGTGTGAGTCAAAACTTAGCCCCGTCCATTTACAGTAACCGGAAATAGCAGAGGAAAGCAGGGCCTCACCTGATACCAACCGAATAAAAAAATGTGGATAAAAAACCCACGCCAGTCAACGGTTCACCCTGACTGACGGTCTTAAAACGCAAAAAAAAAACCCATTCCTCAGTAGGAATAGAGAATAGGTTTCAAAGGAAAAAGATATCCTGGTTCAACCGAGCCCCTGCGACGTGGCATGGTACTCAAACACAGAAAGGGCGACAAAGCCCGGAGAGCTGGTCTTCAACAAGAAATAGGAGGTTCGAAAAAGGCCAAAGGGCGGGGTTGCAGCCAACAGAAAAAACATACGGCTTGCTGCCAAAAAAAAAAAAAAAGAAAAAAAGAAACAAAGGAAAATAGGGGGGGGAACTTAAGTACCACCCTCTAGCTGGCGGGCTAAGAATTCGAGGGGGGGGCGGAAGAATTTTTTCTGGGAAAAAAAGGGGGGGGGGCGGTCATTTTCCGCAATTGAGGTGGAGAAACGCCATTTCAAAGGGGAGAAAAACCACCATTTACCACACAGTCCAGTTGAAGAAATTCCCCGAAAACCACAATCGCGAAAAAGGGGGGGGGGTGGAACAATTCAGGAAACCACAAGGAAAAAGGAAAAAAATACTTCAGGGCTGACGGCAACAGTTTTCAGGGAGGGACGTTGAAAGACACGCACTTCCCGCGCGGGCAGCAAAGTTAAAAGTGTCAAAAGAGGGAGGGCGACCTCTGACGGGGGAAAGGAAGAAGGGTAAAAAAGAGAACGAAGCACTCTCTGAGGGAGGCAGCTGCAAGAAAATGTAAAAACAAAAGGCAGAAGTAGAAGAGGGGGGACGATCACCTCCACTTGCGGCCGAAAAAACCGCGAAACAAAAAAGCGGTCGATGACATTTTGGGTCCGGTCGGAGGGGCTTCGTCACGGTTGGAAAAAAAAAAAGAAAACTGAAAGAGGAAAACCGGGAGGGGTCCAAGGGAACACTCGGGAGTCCCGCACGGGGTAGGTACCAGTCGGTGGGGGTAAAACCTTTTGAGGGGGGGGGGCACACGCAGGGACAGCAGGTGGTGGATAAGACGAGGGGAGAAAAGGTTGGAAAGAACACGGGAAGGGGGCACATTGAGGGCCTTGACACATTAACTCGGGAAACTCGACCACAGTGTAGTGGAGAGGATTACTTGGAACGTTGCTCCCTGGTAAAACTTGGGGAGGAAGAAAAGAAATGAGGGGGGGGGGACCACAGCTATGAAGAAGGAGGGGGGGTTCTTTGGGGGGAAAAATTCTTTTGGTATTTGGGCTGGAAAAGGGACGCCACATCGAGCGCACAGATTACCTGGTCATCGGGGCAGACAGAAGGGACTGAGGGGAGGCGAAACAACGAGGACTGGGCTTTTTGGGCGGAAAAAGAAAGCGGGAAAAACAAAAAAAATTGGGAAAAACGTACTGCGGAAACCCAACTCCCTAAAAACGAAAAACCCCACAAAAAAGAAAGGGTCAAAAAACAAAACGGAAGAAAGAGAGGGAAAAAGAAGGGACAGTTGCAGTCTCCGGAGAACAGGTATCTCGCTCCGAGGCGTGACGCAAAGCCCAGTAACAGAGGAGGGTGGGAAAGAAAAAAAGAGAAAGGGGTCATATCGCAAAGCCATCTGTGTGCGAGCCAGAATTGAAAGGAGTGGCGGCAAAGATCAGCAAAAATGAATTGGGACAAAGGGAAACTGCGGGAAACAGACTCAGGCAAAGCTGTAGGCGGGAAAGGATTGCAACGAAATTGGTAACTAAAAGAAAGGGGGGGAACAGAAGGGGTTCAAAGCCGAGCTTTCCATCAAGAAAGGAAAGAACGAGTCATGAGACAGTCGTGCCAATACGTTGGAAGGTGGAAAAAAAGAAGGCGGTTGACCCCACAAGAAAGAGGGGGATCCTACCAAACAAAGTGAAAGGCAGACAGGGGGGACCAAACGAATTGTTATTGACGGTAGCACTGGCAAAAAAAAAAATCCCCCAGACAGAGGAAACTCGGAAAAACATACATTCATAAGGAAATGAAAATTTGAGAGAGGGATACGCGGATCTCGTCACCTCGATACTGCATGTTCTCCACCGGGGACAGGAGGAAAAAAAAAAGATACGAGCGGGAGACGTGCCTCGGTTGGAAATGCAACATCCGTATCTCCGGGCTTGGAAGGCGCCCGCGCGGAAGTGTCTTGACGAGAACGTCCGATGGACCAAGGAAGAGAGAGCTCGGCAAGGGAAAAGTGTACAACATTTTAGCACTTGGGATCGAGAGACTGAGGGTGGGAAGGGAAAGAATTTGAGTGGTGCACGCCCAGAGAGACTAAGAAACGCAAACCCCGAAGCTGACAACTCAAAAAGCTTAGATTGAAAACGCATCTAGGAACGGAAAAGGGACAAATGGTGAGAAAGGTGTGACACTCATGTCCTGGCGGACAACATGGGAAAGAAACTGTGACGAAGTCGGGGACGGGAAGTCTTTTCGCCACGAGTCGGGAGAAAAAAACAAGGGTCCCTAAAGGAAGTGGGGGACGCACAGGAAGAAAGAGGGCAAAGCAACGTCAAAGGAGATCCGAAAGGACAAAAATTTTACTGGTTTTGGGTCAGAGAGGCATGGTTGACCTAAGACGAGGGGGAGGAGGGTGTCCCACCGAGGTCGGGTAAGAACGTGTTCCGCCATGCTGAAAGGCGTGGTCCGAAGACCACGGAAAGAAGGGTACCCGCCATATTCCACCCTTTACAAAGGCGGGCCCGGGGGAAAAAAAAAGGGCCCGTCGAAAAGATTGTTACGCTGCAGACAGAATGGACCAAAAGAAAACCGCGCCGCAGGAACAGCCGCCAAAAAAAGGGGGGGGCAGACCGAACCCAAAAGGGGAAACACCCTTGGGGGTTGCAAGTGTGGGCGCACCAGGCAAATACAGCAACGCGAAATCGGTGGGGGGAAAAACCAAGCCGGGGCCGAGGGGAGGTAGCCCAGGGGAGCGGTATGTCGGCAGGAGACGGGGGGACACCAAAGGTTTGTTTTTTCCCAAGTTCAGTGACAAAAACATTATTGGAAGGGAAGGGAAGAGAAAAAAGGAAAGCAAACCAAACGCACCAAGAAAGGGAAGACGCTCATGCGGGCGGAAAGCCTGCAATCCTCATTACCTAGCAGCCCTAAGGCAACCCGAAGACAGGGAAGTATTTAGGAATCGGACCACGGGGTTGTGTTGGGGAAGAGGGGAGCAAAAAGACCGGAGACGGGGAAATGGGGACACAGGAGGGAACATAAAACGCACCTCCCAAAACGCGGGGGGGAACGAAAAGAAACCGTCCGTGAAAGACACGGTTCTGGGGACCATCAAGAAAAGAAAGAAGTGAATGCCGGAGGTTATTAGCAAGATGTTCGGACATGAGTGACCATGCATGTTTACAGTCCGCGGGGACCCATGAAAGGACTCAAAAAAAGCATGGAATATAAATGAATCAAACAATTCCGCAGGAAGGGTGACTACGGGGAGGTTCGTGCTCAGGAAAACGGGGAGAAGAAGAAAAAACCCGTCATTCCATACGGGTTCGAAAGGGGAAATACTCAACTCAACGGGGGAGTGGTGGGAAAAACAGAGGGGGGGTCTGATCTTTGGTTGGGGACGGACCGCATTTCGCAAGTAAAGAAACCGGTGGGTCTGCCGTGGAAGAGGACCGTCTTGAAAAGTGAGGGCAAAGAAGGACCCCTGTGGTCGTTTGACATGGGCCCCCGAGCGCTTTTGAACATGTGGGGGGAAGGCAGGCAGGTGTGTTTTTCTGGACGGTCTACCGGAAGGGAAAGAAGCTAGGGGGAAAAACCTCTACGGGAGGGAAACAGCCTAATGGCCGGGGTTAGTCACGGCCGCAGATGGAAGGTTCAAATTACGAAAAGCTCAACACAACAAGAAGGGAGAAAAGAGAGAAAGTAGTAATCTGGGGTTCCTATGCCCGGGGATCGAGCAAGGGAGACAAGAAGCCCAGAGGCCTCGAGTAGAGTGGTGGCAAAAAAAAAAAAGAAGAAGGAAGAATGGCACAAAATCACAACAAAAACAGGAAAAAAAACCAAGGCGCGACGCCACCCTATAAACATAAAGATCGGGGTGCCGTCACGAAAAATGACACCACATCGGCGCCAAGAAAGGGGGTGAATCAATTTCAAGGGGAAACAGCAAAGCAGGCGACATGAAAAAGGAAGATTGGCCGGGGACATGTGAAGGCGGCCGAGTATCTTCAAAGCAAGGCCGAGGTACCAACGTAAAAAAGTACGGGACGAAGGGATGGGGAACGGCAGAAACCCGTTTGGAAAAGGTGGGGGGTCCTTCAATGCCCCCAATGAAGAAAGTAATACCAAAAGAGGGGAAAAGGGCAGGAGGGTACCCTCAATTTCATTGTGATATCCAGAACTTGAGGTCGCAGTCAAACGCGTCATCCCCCCGGGGGAAAAAAAAACAAAAAAGGAGGAAATAAGATGCATCAAAAACCGACAGCCGCAATCACCTGTGAGGGGGGAAATGGAAAAGAAAAGTGTGGGGAGGCAAAGCCACACGGGCTGGAAAAGTTGAGCCAAAACTCAGGAGGGCTTGATACAGATTGCCGAAAGGGAAGGAAGACATCTATATTAAAGAAATCAGGGAATCACCGTGGAGCGGACGATGGTAAATCAGGAAAAAAAAGCTCGATCGGCTCTTCTTGGCAAAGGGGGGGTCAGCGGGTAAAGAAAACCCTGGCTAGAAGGAGCAGTAAGAGTCCTGGGGGGGGGCGGGGAGGGGGGCTCAGGGGGGGGTGATTTGGCATGGCCCGATGGTCGATCATGTTGGGGGTCTAAAGGAAACGGGCGGCAGCGCTGGGCACGGAGATCGGCCCAAACAAACCGTTAGGGAACCAACAGGGTGGGGACGGCAGGCCGGCGGAGGCCCCCTAAGGTTGTCCGGAGATGTCACGTCGGCGGAAAGGGTCCCTCAAGGAGGGGGACAAAAAAAGACGGCAAATTTGAAAGGGGGGAAAAATCCGGGTTCGGCCCACCTAAACAAGAAGTGGGCGGGGGGGCCAGGGCCAGGGGTTCCGCGGGGGAGGGAAGGGTTGGTGAGTTGGTGGGGGGGGAGGGGGCAAGGCGTCACAAGGGAGAAGTGCGGGTTCCCTGGGGGCACGGAATTGGGGAATGAAATGGCACGGCAGAAGGGAAAGAAAGGTCCAAAAAATCGGTCAGAAAAGGCCGGAAAATCCTGAAGGCATGCGGACAAAGGAGCAGCCCCAGAAACTACAAATCGTTGGAACCACGAAAAGCCGTTCAGTCCACCGAACGACGAAAGGAAAACAAAAAACCCCCAAAAAAACTGCTGGGGGAGGGATAAAAATACAAGCACCCCTTTTGGCCCGCTAAAAGAGTCCGTTGAAAGACCCAACTCTAAAAAAAAAGGGTGCCGGGGTCAAAGAGCCGAGTCAGAAAAGCCGTCATCGGTCGGAGGACACTCAAAATCGGCATGGCCCGAGGGAAAGGGGGGGGGGCCCTCAAGACAAAACACTACCGGCGCAGAAAAAAAACGTAGTGTAACACAGCGAAACCCTTGGGCCCTTTTTTCCCAGCGCCTTGCCGATGGGAGGTCGACTTTGGCGACAGAAAATTGTGTGGTCGGAAACGGGGGCGTTGGAGGGTAGTGTTCGTCCCGGAGGAAAAAAGGGGAAGCCAACGGGGGAAAAGGGGGCCGTGCCAGGAAGCATAAAGAAGTCGCTCTTCAAAATAAAAACGCCAAAAAAGCGGAATTGTGGGGGGAAACAGCGAAAAGGCGAACAAAAAACTATGGAAGGAAAAACCATCAGGACGGTTCCGGTCAGTACAATGACCCCTTCGTGAGGCGAAGGTACCTAAACAAGAGATACGCGAGGCGGGGAGGGTAAAGAGGGTCAAACGAAAAAACGGACCGCGCCCGCTAATTCTACGTGAGAAAGAGGCAGGGAATGCAGTAGCCGGAGGGACTCTTCGCCCTGAGCATCGGGGCGATCCAGCTAATCGATGACCCAGGGAACCTAGTTGCAAAAGTCGGTTGGCGCGGCACCTGAACGTGAACATCATGAGAGGGTAACAAAAAACAAATCCTGTCGGCTAGTCAAAAAAAAAAATCGGGGGTCGTAAGAACTGAAGGGTGGCGCAGGTTTCTTGGGCCAGAACTGAAGGGGAAGACAAGTGTGTCATAAAACTTCGAGAGTACAAAACGTCAAAGTCAAAAGCACGGGAAAAAGTGTGGAAGGGGGGTGCTAAACCCGCTTAGCGCCGAGCCACAAAGGGGCAGCGGTCAGTACCCGAAGGTTGCAAATTCTTCGGGGGAAAGAAGGGGGGGGCTGAACAATAAAAAACAAAGGACTAAAGGGAGGGGTGGAAGCCGCGCTCTTGGGTGGGGGGGTTCAAATTTCCTGTTGTGGGGGAGGAAAGACTGTTTAAGGTTGAGCTTTAAAACCCAAAAAATGAGAGAAGATCCTTCAACAAGCAGTCAAAAAAGAAAAAAAAAAAAAAAAGGCCGAAGACGGCGCAAAGTTAGCGAAAACCCGCGAAAAATGGGGGCGGCCGCCGAAAAGAAAGAGGAGAAAACCATACCGCGGGGAGGATCCCGAACAACACCGCCCCGCCAAAGCGTAGACTCCAACAACAAAAGGTGAAAAAGAGAATGTATTAAACAGGGGAGGGGGGGGGCACGGGTTCGCAGATAACTCGCCGGGAATAGACGCGCCTGGCCTGCGGGGAGGAAAAAAGCCAAGTTCCTCGGGGGGAGGGTCAGGAACAGGTATATCTTCAAGAAAAGGGGAAAGGAATCTTGGGAGGGGTCCTCCGAGGCGGACGGCAAGCATCAGCAGGAAAAAAGGTTGAAAAAGGAACCTCCGCTTACCGGAAAAAAAAATCAAGCAAGGCCGGCGGCCGGTTTGCAAATGGACCAAGGGGAAGGGGGGGATGGCAGAAGAACAGGATACGTTGGGGGTCGAGAAAGAGGTAAGGGAACAGCCACCCTTCGAAAAAAATGGGCGTTGTCCAGCGGCGGCACCACTGAAGAAGTCGAGGCCACTGTGCCAGCCGGGAAAAGGGGGACAGAAAAAGAACAGAAAGAAAAAGGGACCGATCGAACCAAAACGGTCGGTGGAAGAGGGTGCAGGTGAACCGGTCCCTGAGGGCCAACGACGAACGCCAGGAACGAGGCCAGAATTTCAAAACAGGGAAAGGAGGGACGAGCGAAAGGAGGAAAGGTAGATCACACAGCTCCTCCTGGACACTGCATCTCTCCGTGGGAAGGAAAATAGAAGAGGATCGTCAAAGGGGCTCAGAGGGGGCGAAAAAACTAGACGGACCCGGGTGGCCGCGGAAGCGCGCGGGGGGGAGGAAAAGCGGCAGGCGCGAAAAGCGGGTGCGCCATGAAAAAAAGTTCCTATGGGAAAATCAGGGATATTAGCGTCAAATGCCGGTGACAAAGTTACCCACATGGGTTCGCGACCCGGGGGGGGGGGACGATCGATGGGGGCAGGGGAGGGGGGGTCAAGGCCAAAGTGGAAGGGGTCCAAAGAACCAAAATCACTACGCGAAGAACTCAATCGAAAACGGCCACAGGGAAAAAAAACCAAAAAAAAAAAAAAAAGGGGCATTGGGCTAGAAAAAAGCCGATCCTTCAAACAGGCGAAAAGCCGCGCAAGACCCTGAAAAATGCAAGGTAACGTTGGAAAACCAGCCCGAAAGGGGAAGCATTAAACCGGGCCCGAAACGAAGAAAGTCAAAAAAGACCACGCGGAGAAAAAAAATTTGGGACACCAGGGGTCTTTAAAAAAGAAGGCGGCGGCAGGGAAAAAGGGGGAAAAACGGAGTCGAAGGTGGGGCGGACGAAAAGGGAAGATCGGGCCAGCTGAGGCGAAAAAAGCGAAAGCACAGGGGGGCAAGGGGTTTTGGAAGCTCGGCGGTCGGGGAGACGAGAGGAGGAAAACGTGGGTCAACGATTGACTAAAAAAAGGGGCACGGAGCCCGCACCATGGGGCGCCAGCATAGGGTTAAGGGAGTAAAGAGGACCAACAATAAAAACGCGAAGGCAATATGGGAACAGTCCGGGTTCAAAAAAACCGGGCAACAAATAAAAACCTGGCCACCCAAAACCCAAGGCGGCCGGTATTGGGGGTGACGATGGGTACGAAGGGGAAACCGGGGGGCAAAAGATGACTCGACACCGCTCAACAGGGCTTTGGGTCCGCGCCGACGAAGGAGAAAAAAAACTCTTTAAATGTCAGGGGGGGGTGCGGCAGGGCCAAATGCTCCGAAGCTAAAAAAAGAGGATAAATCGGTGGGCCCACCGGACCAGGCGGCCATGTCCGAGTTCGAGGTTAGGAGAAGACTATTCCCAACGCATTTTTCGAAACCTGGGAAGGAGATCCTGGAATCGCCATCCGAGCCAACCCGACCAACGACACAACGCAAAAGCCGAGCAGACGAAAAACATGGCCTGCACTCCTCGACCGAAAACGGACCAATGCCGAAACCGCCCGAAGAGAGTGGCATCGGGAGCGCGTCAACGTGTGTTTCAGATCACTCAACAACCCACATAAAGGTAAAAAAACGGGGCAAAGGGAAGGGGAGGGAACATTAGTCATCGCACTGAAAGGACCCCGCGTTTGGGGGGGAAAGAAAACACCGAACCGGGAGGACCCGAACGCCAACGGTGGTCTTAAGGTGAAGGACAGACTTGATATTGTCCAGGAAAATACTTTTACACAAAAAAAACATCTTCGAAAAAACTGGTTTGCCTCGGAGGAGGGGCCCCTGCCGCTTAGCCCGGGGAAAGGGTAGGTATCACAAGTGGGGCATTGAGTGTGGACACTCGGAAGCAAATTGGGGGATTATGGGACTGAGAGTCTGAAAAAACAAGGGGGGCATTTCCAAGATGGGGCCGCCCGTCCAATTTGGACGCAAATCGGGTCGGGGTGCCGAAGGAGGAGCTGTTGGGGGGGAAATATGAAAGAAGGGCAAAGACCGAAAAAAGGTCCCCCACAAGGACATATTTGACGGTTGGGAAGGGCATGCTCGGGAGATGCGGCAACGGTCGGGCTGGAAACATTGAAACCTGGGGGGACAGTTGGGGAATTGTATTCAAGAAATATAATGAAAAATAAAAATCATATTCATCTAACGGACAAACACAAGTTTCCAGACCGACTATGGGGGGGGGTTTGGCGGGGGCGGGGGGGCTCGGACGGGGCCGTGACACCGGTCCTCGGGGGCCCAGTTACCTAGGGCGCAAAAAGAGTATGAGGCCTTGCTCCGGGCGGCAGATGAAGGTCCGGGCCCCTATTCAGCAATCTCGGAAAAACAAAAAAAAAGGGAGGCGGGGAGGAAAGAGGAGAATCGGGGAAGAAGAAACCCTGGAAAAGGAAAAGGGAGCCAAAAGGGGGACGCAGAAGGGGAGTGAATGACGAGGAAGGAAAGGTTTGGCACCCGATCCGTGGAAGATGGAAAAAAAAGAAAGCGATCAACGCAAATAAAAAAAAAAATGGAAAAGAAGAAAAGAGTCAAAAAAGCGGAGAATATTCCATCAAACACACCAGGTCATAGGTGGGGAAAAAAAAACCTTGGTTCATCAAAAAAACTCAGAAAAAAGGACCCAACGGCAAACATCAACCTACTAAAAGGGGAAAAGGGGAAAAAATTACGGAAGAAGGCAAAAAAGGAACTAAGCCCCTGATAAAAAAATCTTATCGGGAGAGAATTACATTGAAACAAGGGGGAGTTGGGAAAAGGACAGGGTGCAGGAAAACTAAAAAGACAAAGAGGACCCCGAGGGCAGTGTGAAGGTAAGAGGGCAGGGGGGAAGAAAATGGGGGGGGGGGGGATATAAAGAGCGGTCTGTAGAAGGACAAAGGGCGTCATTCTGAAAAACGTAAAAGTAAAATTAAAAAAGAAAACGAGGCGGCCAATCCTAGGGTAACCCTTGGGCGACAAAACGGTGGAGAAAAGACGGGACGGCAGTTGAATTTTTTAGGAAAGTTTTGGGACGAGGATTAAAAAAGCGAGCCCCGTGCACCCCCGGAGGGGGTTGTGGAAAAGCCTCAGGGGGGGAGACCCACGTCGGGCCCCAAACATATCTCATAGATAAAGAAGGCTGCCCCAAAAACTAAGCTGGGGGACCGGCTGAGTCGGCGCTCGTGAAAAATTGGGAGGTGCAGGCCCTGGTGCTCGGGGGGGAGGGAAACTCTTCCATTAAGGCGTGAGGGCAATTGGGGGCAAAAAACGAACGAAAAGGAGAGAAAATTTGGTGTATCGACAGGGCAGGAACAAGGGCCTACTTGAAAGAAAGCCAAGAAAAAAACAAACCGGGAACTCAAGAGGGGGGGGCTAACGCCGCCGGAAGCGAAAGAATTTCGCGCAGGGGGGGGGGGCAGCGGAAAACTGGAGCGTCTCCAAACCAATTTCAAGGGGGGGCATCCTGGGGCAAAAAAAAGGCGGTCCAAACCCGCCAGTGCGTAAGGGCGCTTGGCAAAAAGGGAGGGCGCCAGAAAAAAGGAGGGAAAAAAAAAAGCAAGCGGGGTTCCCCGGGGGGGGCAGCCGGGGACATTGGAAAAATCAAAAGAAAGAAATTTAGGGGGATCGTAGGGGGAAAGGATCAGTACGCCGAAACCAGAGGGCTGGAGCACATTATCGTAGAATGGGGCCTCCAGGGAAACCAAAACTCGGGGGAGAAAAAAAAAAGCTCCGCGATCTCCCCCCCAAAACCAGAAAGCAGGAAAAACCAAGGAAAAGCACCAGGGGGCAGGAGCCACAGAACGTCTTTGAAGAAAAAAGCAGAACATCACATAAGGACGAACACCTCAGGGGAGAGAAACTGTGTTGTACTGGGCAAACAGAAAGGTCTAAAAGAACGGTCAAAGAGAGGGGTCAAAAATGGTCCACCTCCACCAGGGAGTTCGCCGGCCATGGAGGGGGGGGGGCAAGCGCCCCAAGAGATGAACAATCGACACAAAACCGCGGAAAACGCAAATGTGAACCCCTGCAGGGGGGACGCTCACCCCCCCCCCGGTGGAAACACTGTGAAAAAAGAGGAAGGGGGGGGGGGAAAGAAGCAAGGAAAAGGGGCGGGAGTGCGTGTTCTTTCTGTGGTCTTCGCGATGGGAAGGCGAACAATTGCCTTCGACTGCATGACCAAATTAAGGCGAATGTACCGGCCCAAAACAAGAAAAAAATGGGTGGGGGAGGCGTCAAACAAAAGACGTAAACGGTAGGAGGCAGGGACGGAGGGGTAGGGGGACGTGTGAAGAAAAAAAGGACGGTCGGACCCTGGGCCGCCTTTTCTTCAAAAAAAAACACCTTCTAGATACGCGGAAAACTGAAGGGGGACCACTTCAGTACCACGACCCCACCGAAACGAGCCTCGCGAAGATAATAGATATCTACGGGAAAAAACTGACCGGGAGGAGCCAAGAGAAAAAGAAGAAAGCCCTGACCCATACTATAAAAATCCATCCCGATGACATTGGCGATTGGAAAACGGTGCCCGGTATTTTTGGGGTGGAAGCAGGCCGACGTAAAATCGTCATTCTAAGTCAACCCGGAAACCAGACCGGGAGCAAAAATAGGGTTTACCAATCGGGGGGGTCAAAACCGAGCCGTGGGGGGGGTGTGGGTAAAAAAACGGGGAAAGTAGGACACGGCAACCAGACTTGAAAAATGGGATCTGGACGGGAATGGAACGTCCGGACCAGAGGGGGAACAAAAGGGGCAAAAAGGGTGGCTGGTGAACTAAAAAAGAAAGGCGCCACCACAGGGGGTTCGAGGGATTACCCGGACGTTCCAAGAATCGCCTGGGAACCTTTCTGGAAAAAAACCGACGGCATGAGCGGGGGGGGGGGGTTGGGTCCAAAAGAAGACAGGGCATGGGAAAAAAAATTACCGGTGGGGCGATGGACAAAAATTCAGCAGGACTGCAGGACTGACTAAATTGCACCAGCGACAGGAAAAAAGGCAAGCGGAACAGAACGTAAGCCTGAAACCAAGACAGGGAGGACGTGTCAAAAGGGGCCAAAACGCAAGAAGGAAACGGCCAGGGTAAAGCCGGAAGAGAAACCCGCAAACAG
>Ga0179593_1418671_pt1 | contig 19016 bp, 17 predicted proteins | sample CZODoug2_1_08_16_FD_185931 | JGI IMG/M metagenome (GOLD analysis project Ga0179593, IMG submission 185931) | Vadose zone soil fungal communities from Angelo Coast Range Reserve, California, USA - CZODoug2_1_08_16fungal (PacBio error correction) | ecosystem: Environmental > Terrestrial > Soil >...
GCGTTGGGGAAGAAAAAAAAACAATGAGGGGTCATTAGAACCCTAAGCGGGGTGGACCTCACAAGAAGACGCCCCCGGATTGAAAGACGAGAGTGCGTGGGAAGAAAAATGACAGGCGCTACCCAGTGAGGGACGGCGGATCAGGTTGGGAAAAGAGGAGGGAGGGGCCGGTACCCCCCCCCCTTACCCTGCTCAAGGGGTCACGGGGCAAAACCTTTGGACTCGATGCGAAGCGGCGCGGGAGAGAAATAACTAACGAAACAGGGGAGGCCGTAGCAAGAGAAACGCAAGGACAACGTTCAGTTATCCGGGGAAATCTTAAAAAACAATCCATTGGTAATGCTGCCCCTAAACGGGAAAAAACGACCAGTTGCCCAAGAAGGCTAGGACACCAGACAAAAAGTCAAAACGGGAGGCCTTCGGAAAAATACCCCCTCTTAGCAGATTCCTGGGATGAAAGAACGTTTCCGGGGATGCAGATAGTAGGAGGCGCAGACGAAACTTACCGGAAACATCCAGCACTCCATCTGCATCAAAACAAAGGGACAGGGGGGGGGGGGGGGAAACAACCCAACAACAAAACAAAACCCAGAAAAAAAAAAACCCCCGCACCCGAAAAAGCCAAGAAGGGACCAAAAAACAGTTGAAAAGGGAAAACCCGTCGTGAGCATGGCCTTCTCTGGGCACTTTCTTGAGAGTGGGGGGCCGGGAAGGCTCTAGGGAATAACTTCCCTGGGGGGGGGGCACGAAAATCCTGGTGACCGGGGGGGGGGGGACTAAGATGAAGAGGGGTGGCAGAGAGGGGGGATGAAAGGCGCCCATGCCAAAAAATGTGAACCCTCAGTGAAGGGGGGGTAGAAAAGGACCATCTTCACGTAATGACTGCAGTATCGTAAAAAACGGGAGGGAACAAGGGATTCTGTGCGGTTTCTGCGTTAGAACTTTGGCAAGAGTTGTCATCAAACACTTAGCAGGCAAGTAGACTGGCTATGATGGAATCCTATGGGGAACATCGCTGAGGCGAGAGTCGGGGAAAAAAAATTGGGACAATAAGAATGAGAGGGGTACTTTTGGGTCCGTCGTAATCGTTAAAGACGGGCCGGACGCTGATGGGAACGCAGACGAGGCAAAGAAAAGCAGGAGAAAAAACTCAGGTCGAAGCTAGGATCGAATGGTGTACCTTAGACGTGGGTCAAAAAAAGAGGCTGGAGATTGGCCTACCTAGAACCAACCATCGCGCCCAGGGGAACCCCAAGTTTGGTCCACGACGATATCACCCATCCACAGGAAGAAAAAAAAGCGGCTCAATTGAAAAGTCAACGTTGTCTACTATTTAAAGGAAAAACAGGGAAGAGGCGGAACGTTGACTAGAGGCTGGTAGGGGGGAGAACTCGAGGCAACGGGGGGGGGGCAGTGAATCATCGTAGTGATGGGGGAAATACATTCTCCATCTTGAACGAAAGGGGATGAAGAGATTTGTGACCGCGAAGATTAAAAAGGGCGCGGTTGGGTGCTGCCGGAGGATTTAGACCCATCGCTAGGGCTAATAAGTGGACGGTCGGAACGAGGGGTCGCGTGGACAAAGGTCACCCCTTGACCAGAGGCCGAGACGGGAGGAAAAACGCAATCCCACCCAGAACCGAGCTATGGTCAAACGCGAAAAATAAGAAGACCGTATAAGCGCGAGGCGGCGGGCCAGATGTATACACAGAGGGAGAGGGGGAAGATCATTACAACACAAACACCGAAGAATCAAAGCCAGATAAAAAAATGGGGGCTGGGGAGGGCATCTTCGGGCGCAAGGGCCTTGTTCGGGAGGAGCCGAAGACATTGCAACTAAAATTCGGCGGACGTCGAAACCTGGTCCTGGGTAGAAGAAGGGTTTGGAGAAGGGGGGAAGGAGATGATGGAGACCATACCCGACTCTGGGATAAAAGAAAATACAAAACTGGGAAAAACTAGACAGGGTAGCTCTCACGAAGAAGGTGGAGAGATTAGTGGTAATTAGGGGGGGGGAGGGGCCGAAGCGCTGACAGGGGGGAGGAATTATTCACATGAGCCTGAGGCGTAGCGAGAACTGGGGAGAGAGCTTTGGATCTGTGAAACCAGATAGATAAGAAAGAAAGTTCTCTAATGATAGTTAAACACTGACAGGGGACCGGGTTGCGAGGGATGTGATTACTTGAAGAAAAAGGTTGCAAGGGGGATATCAGATGGGGGGAGTGACGGGAGGTTGCGAGGAAGCCGATAGAATGGCGTAAGAATAAAGGGGCAAGCTGGTCCTAGCGAAACAGTTTTTTTGAAGGGGACCGTCTTATCTTTCCTGATTGGGGGGGGTACAAAAAGGGGTAGGGGGGAACAAACGCCAAACCTTGGGGACATAGGGGCCACTGAAAGTCCTGAGGAAAAAAAAAAGATGGAAAAGGGCAAGCCCATGACAGAGCAGGGGGATTGAACACGTAAGAGAAAAACGCACGCTGGGGCACTGAGCGAGGCTCACCGAGGAAGAGCATAGTGGAAACCAAGGCGGAAGAAAAGCATCCGAAAGCGATAAGGGGTTTGGACAAACTGCGCTACAGGCAAGAGGATTGAGGAAAATCATAGGCAGTCATGGAGGCGCCATCCAGGGGAGAGGTGTGCCTTGAAATCACAGTCTTGAACTATCGCGTTGAAGCGAAGGGGAGAGGGGACGACGCGCACCAATGTAGGGAATCTAAAAGAGAGACAAACAAAAAAAAAAAAACAGGAGGAGGATGAAAGATAAGAGAGAGTCTGGTTAACAAGGGGTTGGGGACGGCCGTCACTCCTCAAGAATCGAACTGTCAACCTAGGACAGAGACAGCCTGATCACAGACGGAAAAAGGGCGAGAAACCTGGCACGGCGACGAAAAGGGAATAGAAGGGAAAAGAAATCCGTGAAGAGCAGCGGAAAACCAGTAGCGAGTTCGCATTCTCTTACCTTGGGGGGGGGGGTCACTAGGGGATCGTAAAACAGGGAAGCAGATCAGGGCTGTGCGGCGTCGGGAGACACTAGCCGTAGTGGACAGGACAAAACCCTGTGACGTCGTCGTCCGAATAGAGAAGGGTACGGGCAATGATTGCTAAAAAAGGCTGTCAGCGTGGGAGACGTACTCACCTCAATGGTTTTCAGGACCACCAAAACATCAGGAATAGGATAAGGAGTGTCATAGAACCGCAAATGGTCTGAACATCGACAACGGCGCATGGGTTTGCCGCTACGCCAGACTCATCGGCGTCCTCGAACAACACCGTCACACAAGAAGAAGTCAGAGGGGAGGGGGGGAAATCATGGCCAAAGGACACCCAAAAGTACCGCACCATATCGCAAAGCAGTGGGAACGGATAAAGGCCAAGCCATGACCAAGGGAAACACCTTTGCATACTGATCGGGATAACATGGGGGTCAAACTCCCAGGTCATGAAAGCCTCGCGAAGGGTTGCGAGATAAGGCCTAACGACTCGTACCATGACTACACGGCGCAGCCTCTAAAAGAAAGTAATGAGAAAAACAATACGAATCCCATCAGAGGGCAACAATGGAGGAGGGACGAGAACTCACCCGAGTTCAGCCCCAGGGGCATGGTGCTGCTATGGGGCTCCATAGCATTACGAAAAGTCTAGATTATGAAGAAGGACATTGAAAAAATTGACAAAACAACTGGAAGTCCTAAAGACACGGATAGGGATTCTACCAAGCGAAATGGAGACATGGGGAAACAAACAAATCACAAGGACGGCAAGAACACGCAGCCGGGAGCACTGGTGACATGGCCAGGAGAGAGAAGGGGAAATTGGGCTACGACCACTGAGAGGAAACGGCTTGCAAGCGGGGATTAGGGTCTCATCGCCCAGAGGGGGACGGGCCAATCCTGGCCGGCTACGCATCTATACGGATCGGGTCCGAACCTCGGTGGTTGGTGACTGTCGTTACCATCAGAGGGGGTGGTGGGCGGCGAATACAGAATTCGTCATACGGTGCACAAAAGGGTTGGGAATATTAGGACTCCGCGAAACATAACCTAGCTAAGGAACGGCCAACGTACTTAAAACACGGCGACATCTCAGAAGATCCCGCAGCTCCACCGTCCGCAACCAGACCTTACAGGAGGTGGCACACAATCAAGACTGACTTGAGGGCTCCTTAGATGGACATTATGGCCAGATCCTATAGAGAAATCGAAAGCAAACCGGCTCATCTAGGTTAAAAACGGAAAAAAAACCCGCCAAGGGTAACTCGGGACGGGATCGTTACACAAGGGACTAGTGGTCCTACGGACAATCACAATGCCATGCAAAGAATTGATTGAAAAATTCAAAGAGGGTCGATGGGTCGTAACATAACAATGAGTTCAAGATTATAGTGGGAGAAGCTTGAGGAGACCTGGTGTAAAAAAGGGTTCGGGGACTTGATTACGGGGGTGCTGCCTAGTTGTCAGGGACTAAACCGGTGGGGGTTTGGGCTAGGATGGTGTATTCAGTCTCCGCAACACGAGGGGGAAAAATGAACTGGACACATGGGGCAAGTATAATCGCACGTAGAAAGATGGATGTCTGTCCGCGACAAGGTAGGTTGGCATGGGCTCGCGGGATACAGTGAACCGCACAATCTCTATGCCTCGAATAATTGCGAAGGCGGGCTACGTTAATACAAGGAAGGAAAGTTGAGAGAAAAACAAGAACACTGCCGCAAAAACGAAGACAACTTCATGGGATTGTACACGCCAAAACTATAGAAAAAGCCTGCAAAACGTGATAACACACGAGAAGTCAGCCCATCATACAGAAATAGGGGCTAGGTACAGCAAGGGCTTTAACTCGCGAATATATAATCAAACACAAGCACTCGAAACGCATCTCACTTCTGTAAGAACAACGGCAGAATTGACTATCTTACTGGCATATCAAACTAAGACTCGGGAATCAAAACGTAACGAGTAAACACCCCGGTGAGAGGTTACCAACATGGGTTGTAGGGTAGCACAATTTTAATACTCACCCCCGATGGCCTTCCTGGTCGCTCAGGCGATCGAAAGGGTCCACACCGGATTATTGAGCAAATGGTGCTCAGCAGAAAGCCAGAAGAAGAAGAATACGACGGGGAAACGAATAAAAGAAAAGAATCGAACGTCATAAGCAACAATTGCTCAGAACATGAAATTTGGAAAGAGCGGGAGCTGTTATGGCGATGGGATACAGGTCTGGTGGCAGGACGTGTTGACCAAGGGAATTACTAGGTTTGGGACTGAATAGGCACGTAGGGCTGGCAGGGGTTGGACATTTCGCGCTACGGACTCGCGATAGGAGGAAAAAGCCAAGTCAGTGAAAGGGGTAGCTAAAGAAATAGGATGATCAATATTTGGAGGGGTAAAAGAAGGATCCGTGTGGGGGCGGCTTCGGTGTTACGCGGACTCGGACGCGTCAACTCGGTTCTGTGGCCGACAAAAATGAAATAAGTGGGGGGAGGAGCTCTTAACACAAGGATGAGTGAAAACGGAAAGGAAAATGGAGAAGAGCCCCGGTTATTCCTGCAATTGTCGTTGTCGAGGTATGCGAGGACGATGTCACTGTAACGGGCGGGAAGACTGACGAAAACAGACAAAAGGCAAGATAGTCCCACGCAAGCAGAAAACTGGAAATAAAGACAGAAACTACGCTCAAGTGTCAAAATGTGAGAAGGGGGCGTGGTCAAGACGGGGGACCGTGGGGGGTGGCCAGCAAAAAGTGGTTTCCAAAAGGAAATACGAAAACCTCACCTCACGGCGCGAATCTGAAGGGGCTAGAGAGGAACACGGATCCAAATCACGAGAAAGACGGGCGACTGCGGCGGCGGGGTCTGGTAAAATACCGAGTGAGGTGTTAAACATCTGGAATTTAAAATTCGATACGTATTTCGAAAAAGACTAAAAACGAACGCAAAACTACAAGAGGGACGAGGAAGAGCGTAAACTGGGGGGGGTAGGAGAAACGGGAGAACAAGGCAAGAGAAAGAAAAAGGGAAGGGTAAATTGGACCCACATAAGAGGGAGGAAGAAACAACGGATTCCAACGCCGACGGAATCACGTGTGGGGTATACGGATAGACTACAATAGGAAGCCTCTAATTGCAGGAGGGGATACACGGGAAAGGGAGTCTGGCTGGGGGAAGTCAAGAGGTAAGGTGGAAAAGAGAAGTGGGTTGAGACTAGGCCTTACTAACGTGCGACTAGACTACCTCAAAGCTCAGTGGTGAAAGTGAAACACAGTAGCGCATGGTGAGGAGGAACGGGAGAGGAGCGGCGCGTTGCCCTTGGGGAAACTAAGGAACGACCATAGACCAACTTGAAAAAATCAGCTAAGAACATAGGAACACGGAAGGGAATCGGGGGAATACTCAATTCCGGGTAAAAAAGGAAAGACCAACGCGGCGCAAACCAGAAAGAAACCGTAGGGCCGATCAAACGGCGATACGAACCAAGAGAAAGCGCGTAAAAACTGGAGCGGCGGAATGCACATAAAACGAGGAAAAGGCCTGACTGAGACGATCGCAAGGGCCAAATAAAGTGGGTCGGGAGTAAGAAGGAGAGATGGGTGACCTAGCGCAAGGCTATAACCGAAAACGCCAGAATAAACGAAAAAAAATGACCCAATCCAATGCTCCAACAACATGGACAGACAGGTCGAAAAAATGTAAGAAAACACGAGACGGATTGGGTCAATAAAATGGGAAGTCGGGGGAGAACTGGAAAATCACAAAGCCAAAGTACGGTGACCGAATGAAGCGACGGCTATACGTGGAGTCGCCATGCCTCAAGATAACGAGAGAGGTCGGTAGATTGTATAAAAAGGGGTAAAGGAGCGACAGCGGAATCAAGTTCTTGCAATCTGGAACGTGTAAAAGTCAGCCCGGGGCTAAAACAAGGTTACCTCTCAGGGAAAGGGGTATCAAAAACATGAAGGAGACGGGAAGATGCAATATAGTCACAAGACGGAACAAAGTGACTCCGGGGATGATGGAGGGGTTAAAAAGGCGATCATTGGGAAAAGACAGTTTATAAGGGAAAGAAAGGGGAAGACTTAAAAGGATACATGGCGATGGAGGGAAATTCAGCCTGATGGGGGAACCATGATAGGAGGCCTCTGTAGGAAAGGAACAAAAGATTGAGTAGGGTAGTTTGGGGAAAACGTGAACACGAATCTTGGTACAGAGGTAGTGCGGGACATCCAAAAACCCTCGGAGTGGGAAGAAGAAGGCGAGCCATAAAATTGCCTTGAAAGAAAGGAAGATGAAAATCTATCTGCAAAAAATGCGGAGATACAAATTGTGTTACTATCAAGGGACTATAATCGGCGGAGAAGTGCTATCGAACCAAAACCAAACAATCGGCGCCAGGGAGCATAACAAGAACGGGGAAGAGTAAGGTGGTTAACGCAGTTATAAAAAAAGAAAAACCGAACCGACACAAAGTAATTGAGAAAGAGAAAATTACTGCGTGACGCGATTTTCCTTATGCACAGAGTCGGGAAAGTTGGACTAACAGATGGCCCGGGTGGTCTAACGAAGATGCGCGGGTTTTGCATAGGGAGAATAAAGAAGGCATGACATTTAAAGGAGAATACAGAAAGAAGGATGTACACAGCATAAGGGAACTGTTTGACGTGAAAAGAGAAGATGACGGGCGGCGGGGTGGCTGGCAGTAGCTAGGACGAGGGGAGCTGGGCCGGAAGAGATTAAGCTAAGGGCAAAACGAAATGAATTTGTCTTGCGGATGGGGGCGAGTACAAATAAAATAAGGCCAAAAAGGGTAAGGAGGTAAACTAGGGAGCGACTGAGTATACAAGCGTGAACAGAGCAACCAACAAGCATTAGAGGGCAATACGACAGGCTAAATGAGAGAGAGGTGAGGAACAGATATCTGCGAACTGGTAGAAACGTTCAGGGAGGGACGAACAGAACGGTGAAGGACTCGGCTAAAAACAAAAAAACAGCACCAGATAAGGCAAGGCCGGTCATGAGTCAAACGCTGGTAACAGGCGATCAGCCAGTCATTACTCAGTATAGGCGGTCCTGGGATTGTAAACAATCGCCGCAACGATGGAAACTGCCGGTTATAGGGTCGGCTGCGGAAAAAGTACGTGTGAAATAAGGTTGGACGGTGTGTTACACGCATGATTAAGAGCCATGGAACACACACGACGGATGCGATTATAAAAACAAAGATGCAGGAAATAGTTGCGCAAGAGATTGGACAACACTTTAAAGACAAGGTTTAAACGCTGAACGGGTAGAGACACGCTGGGGTGAAGAAACGAGGAGGGAGTTTGGAGCTAAATTATTAATAATCTTGGGGAAAAAAACCCGGATGAAGGAGGAAAACGGAGGAGCTGCAGAATTGCAAGTGGCACAAAAAGAAAAACATGAGACGCGACACTATAAGACAATGGATAAGCATGCTGCGCTTGAAACAAAGCCCAGGATGAAAAAATGGTTGGGCGGGGATAAGGATTGTGAAGGGAGGGTGACGTTTTTGCGTGAACATGGAAGTTTCCGGCTTGCGGATAGTGGGGGTTCGGAGGCGGAAAGGCCGCCGAATTAAAAAGAGGGCTTGATCGAATAAACATGGAAGACTAACCAGGCGGAAAGAAAAAAAAAAAGTGTGGCCGGAAGGCACAGGAGGCTTCCGGAAGGGGGGTGGGCAAAAAAATAACACGGCGTCTGGTGTGAGAAAGAACCAAGATAAGCCATTGTCCATCAAGGGGAGACATCGTCCGGCGGTCAATATTGAATATAAGAGGAAACCAGGAACCTCATCGGGAATAGGAGGACGCAAGAAAAAATCACATTTCAGGACAAGAGGACTCTCAACTAGATCTATTCCAAAAACAGGGCAAGAGAATCGCGCCGAAACACGGCATCAATATTGGGGGTCAAAACAATTCTGTGCGCGATAAGACAATGTAGTCAAAAAAAAAGTGGCAACTTGTTGAAGAAGGACAACACCGTGTCGTCTAAGGGAGGCAACTTGTACAAGGGTTAAATTAGGGTAATAATAAGGCCGTAAACTCGTCGCGTGGGTTGGACTATTCTTGAGGACGACCGCGCGCACAAGTGTGTGAATAGGAAAGATCCGCACAAAACAAAATAAAAGGAAATGAAATAAAGAAGAGAGAAGTACGCGGGGTAAGTACACGGTAGGAGGGGAGTTCCTCACATGACATGCCCCGTGAAACTCCACAAAGAGACCGCCTGGATCTACAATTAAGGAAAGCGCACCCTGACAACAACGACAGACAATTATTCAGGCTCCGGGACAGAAAGTACCAACGGGCGAGAAGAGTGAAAAAACGTAGAAGAAGTCGGGGGGAGGGTAGTCTAACGGGACATTTGTGTTTCACTAAATTTATCTTCAGATCATGTGGAGCACGCTAGATAAGAGGGGTATTCGGAGGGATGCAACAACTTGAGAATAACGTCTTGGGAATAACAAACGGAAAAATCAGGAGAGCCTCGGACGTGTGCCACATGGAAACAAAAGGACTGCCGGCGGGTTCGAACTCTCAATACGTTGCTTGACGCCCACTCAGAACAGGAAAAAACACAAGAAGACGGGAAGTCGGAAAAAAGGAAAAACCTTTTTAACTTCACGTCACGTACGGGGGGAAACAAGGGAAGTCGCGAAGAATAAAGGCAGACGGATCATTCGAACCTGCAAAAAACGTATAAAGAAGCAAATGGCGGAAATCTGCCAAAAACTCTTAATAAGGTCCGCACCAGAGAGCAAGGGAAACCATGAAGAAATAAGGTAAGGGGTAAACAATAGCAAGTAAACGACCAAATCTGGTGGACGCATCTCGGCAAGTCAGCGGTTGACCAATAGTGAGTCAAGGGGCAGCCGCCGAGGTGGCGCTCAACTCAAAAGGCTCAGAACAGACACTAGGGAAGACATAAAAAGCCGTCCAAAGTCCCAAAGCACAACTTACAGGAAAGCCAAAAACGGCCTTTCGGGAAGGACGGGACAAAAGCGGCAGATAAGTACAGGGGGCGGAGGGTCTGGCTCGAAAAATACGGGACGGGTGGTCGGGGGGGTACTAATACGCCGGTTGAAATATAAGGAGGGAACACAATTAACAATAATGGGGTGCGAACCCGTCTGAATTGGACATATACCATAACTCGTATGTCCCTCATAAAGGCGCCGGGGCTGCCAAGAGGCATGCTCGCCTGAAAAACACTGGTGACATGCTGTCGGAGAGGGTAAGGAGTAGAGTGGGGGATAATTATCGGCACGCAGAACGTGTGGTCGGAAAACATCCTGCCAGAAACAAAGGAAAACGTCTCAGGCAATGAGGTCAGACTCGGCGATAGCTATGAAAGTGTGCGTAATAGAAGCCATGTGTGTGGGGCAGCGGAAATAGCCGTCGGAACCAGAGGGGTACTTGTGGGCATTTTGGTACACCAGAGAAGTACCCTCAATGCCACCGGCCAAGACTCCTGGCCCATGAAATCACTGGAAGAGTAGACAAATAAGAAAAACCTTCAAGCACCACCGCCGCAACGCAGCTTAGAGGGCAAAAAAAAGCTCACTTCCAGTAGGAGAAGACGTCGTAGCATGTGCCAAAAATCTGATCTCCAGAAAAACCGGGGCGAAGAGAGGTTGACCACCGCCAAGCAATCCGTTCAACCGCAGAAGAAGAACATACCTCATCAAGTTGAGGGGTGTGTGTTGGGTTGGGGTTCGGGGGTGGGCTACAGGGGGTAGATAAGCGTCCTTGGTAAGACGTCACGTGAGATCGTAAAAAACCAACACAAACTCTTCATGGAAAATGGGTGGGGTTACCTTGAGCAAGGTGTAGACGAGGGGTGGTACGGTGGAGCAAATCTGGGACTGGCAGAGTCAGAAACGGCCGATTTTACACGAGTCATGTCAATCAATGAAAAAGCTGGCTTCTGCTCGGAGGAGGAACGGAAGTCGGGGGTGCCGAGATCGCATTCCTTAAGTCACGAGAAAAGAATATGTCAAAGTAAAATTCAAGACAACCCCGGCCATAAAGAAGAAGAAAGGTAGATATTGGCAGTCAGAACCCGAGGAAAATGCGGCATCGATGCTGAATCCAAGAATTATAAAAGGCAATACCCGGTGTTGACTGGCGATACCACGTGGCCTGGGATAAAAACGCGAGAAGGACAGGAACGCAAATAAAATCCTGGGGATGAACTGCACGAGATTGATACTCTCGTCAGGGTATTCCAAGAGAAAAAGGGTTCCCGGGAGAGAAACGACCCCGGTCAAGATGTAAACAAGCGGCCAGCGGTGGTGAGGGGAAGTAAATGTCAAAGCATCCACCAAGGGAAAGAAAAAAAGATAGGGTACGACTAAAAATATACCGCCTTCCGAGCCCGGATGGGGAGAAAGGAACTTGTCAGGAGATGACCGGTGAGGGGGACACAAGTAAGCGGCCTCCGCTCGAAGAAACGCCCACCGCGGAAGGCTGAGAGCCAAGGGCAAGTTGGCAGAACTCGCGGGTGTTGTAGGGTTTTCATCTGAGGTACCGATGGGCCACGTGGGGGAAGGGGTGGCTCGTACGGAATAGGGGTTATCATCAGGAGAGTGGAAAGCGGTCGACATCAAATAGTATACATAAGCGATGCCCTTGGAGCGACCTAAACATGGCATCATGGCTCATAGGGGGAATCATATGAGTACCGGACCGTCAAGGCAGTGGGGGAGGGCGTAGCTAGCGGTGGGTAGTCTCGCCGTGGTAGGATTCACTCGGGTGTGGGAAGGATAAGTTGGAATGCGGGGGGCAAGATAACTCATAAGGACGTGAAGAAGGAAATACGCCCTTTCCCGGTTTCCTTAGATTGCAGGTTCGGGATTGACGAGTAAAAACGGCCAGAGGGTCTCGTCCGATGTGGCCACCAGCACGCTCAGGACGCAAAACGAGGACGTGCATCAAGCGCTACCTCATAAATTTTAAACCAGTGCATGGTGTAAGGGAAAAAATAGGGGGGGGGGTACAAAAAAAAATATTTCCAAACTCTTAAGACCGCTTAAGAAGACGAAAGATGCCGTCGCGGTTCATATTGATGTAAAACAAAGCACTGATGAAAGCGCGGGCCTGAAAGGGGGACTCCTGAGAACTGTGTCCAACTCTCGGGGTCTGCGCAACACATCGGTGTTGTTCAAATCTTTCAACGAATAAAAAAAATGAGAGCTCACCAAAAACGTATGAGGGTACAAAGGAATAACGCTTCTGGGGTGGGCGTTAGAACCAAAGAGTCTAAAAATGAAGGAAAAAAACGATGGTGGGGCGTAAAACCTCACGGTACGAAGACGGATCCACAGGTGGCACGCATGATCGTGTGGAAGACTCTGACAGCCAGGGGGGGAGTAGAGACCCTATTAGGCGGGGGGAGGGAGCGGAAAAGTGGGGAAAACGAGCTTTTTCACCGGGACATAACCGAAAAAAAACATGTATGCAATGGTCAATTAACGAGACAAGTAGGTCAGTGCTGGGAACTGGTATGAGCGAGGAGAGGGAGACGGAGGCACTTTGGCCTCAACAAGGAGGCACGACGGAAAGACAAGCCGCGGTGCCGTTGCCAAAAAAAACTCATAAGGACATAAGACAGGCGGCCCGGGAAAATCTTCAAGGAAAAGTGAAATAGCTGCCGCCAAACAGGGGAGGCTAAAGAAAAGAGGTCAATAAACACTTCGTGACACCGATAAAATAGAAGGCGCCCGGCTAGCAATAGCATACAAAAATAGAAAATATTGCAAAGGGTAGTGCGAAGAAATAAGGGGACAGTCGGAGTTCCGGATTCGCTCTGGATAAAACCTTGGAAAGATTATTAATCAGCTCATGTGTAATAAGGCTCCAGCAAGCAAAAAGAAAGACGGTAACGGATAACAGACAAACTGGCATTGGACCAAGAGAGAGGAAAGCCGCGAACTACAGCCAAAAACCCACGAGTGGAAAAGGTCACGGCGGTAAGCAAGTCATCTGGAAAGTAACATGAGGAGGGTTGTCAAAACTACCGGTTAGCGATAGGGATGTAGCTTAGAAAGGTGTTCAAAATGGATAGGGAAAGTTGACATACTAGAAAAGATAATGGGGTGGGAAGAGGGTACTGGTGGTCCCTTTCCCGACAACGGCACAATAATAAGTGGGGGCAGAAGCTGAAAGGGGTATAACGGACCATGAGCAGGGTTCCTGAAAATGACTAGATACATGTCAAGTAATCGGTAGGGAACTGGCGGAGTACTGCGGGTACTGAGGCCTGCTGTAATCTTGCGTGGGAATCGAAAACCCGGGAGATTAAGAATTAGTGCGAACGTTTGAATCCTTCCAGGGGACTGGAAGGTACGATGGAAGAGGTATCTTCAACATTATGTGAAAGGGAACACCACGGTTGCGAGGGCAAGCGAAACTGTAAGTGACAATATACAACTTGAACTTTGAAGGACGTTCAGGGGGGGGCCTTCTGAATAGGATAAGAGAAATATGTCAAAGAGTCGAGCCGGGAAAAAAAATCCCTTGGGGGGAGAATGAGTGGGGAAAGACGCGATAAGAGAGGAAATAAAAAACGGATAGCCACATCCAGTAAAACACAATCGACGATTAATCGGAAGGGGGGGGACATACGGCGACCAGTATTCACTGGCGAAATTTGGCAAAAATACCGAATGGAAACAACGCACCATGAGAGGTACCATGGAGAAGAACCATCCCTAACTTTGTGCTTCCTACAGGCAGACCACGGCCGACGAATTGATGACTCCGTGTAGAAAGGGAACAAATTTGCTGAGGTAGAACGTTGGGTGGTGCAGTAGTACCATAATATAGATGGGAGGGGGTAAAATGGTTAAGGGTCTGGGGGGGGGGTAGAAATGCCGTAGGGACGATTCAAATGCGCGGATGGGTGAACAAGTGGCTGAAAGCGTAGTTGATGCCAAATCCGACAAACGGCTGGAGACGGAGCACGAATAAGGGACACAGAAAGTGGTTTGGCGGGGTTAAACTGATAGCGCTCATTCTGGTAGGAGGAGGATTGTGCGAACTACTGGTAAGGTTCGTGGGACGCTTAACGCCCGTCTCTGTAGTGCTAAGTCTGGGGGAATCCAGGCGGTCGGCCAGAGGTGAAGAGCTGGAATTATAACCCACATAAAAAGAACACCGCGCTTTGCTGACAGATAAAAGCGCCGGCAAAAGAACCGACAACAAGCCAGAGCATGCTATTGTTGATTAGGAATGAAATAGGTTAGAAACGGGCGGGGGAGGACACAAGAACTCGTAGAGGACCTGTAAAGGAACGATGGCTAACAAATACGCTGTAAACGCGAATAATATCGTTACAACACCGAGGCTGAACCAAGCCGCTCCGGACAAGACCAAAGCGTTTAAGGCAGAGATCGCAACAGAGGTAAGGTGCTAACTTAACGTGGAATTTAGAAATAGTCCGATCGGAGTGGTCCACAACAAAAGGTCGAAAGGGAGACAACAGGTGCCTTGTGCAATCAGTTGGGTCGGACAGTTGTTAGGGGCTGAATGACATTGAACCAAAAATAGAAATCTGCGAAGCACACAACAGGGCAGACCATGGGCCTGCCCATATTTATAGAGGCGCCAAAAGGCCGTGTTGCCTGTGATCGGGAATTCATTACTTTGTGTCCCGGTACACGCGTCTGTGAGCCAAAAGCTTTATATGTGGTCTACAGGTGGGATAGGGGATCGACAAACTTAGGGTAGAGCAGATTGACGTACATGGTGGAATAACCAGGAGGAGAAAATAAAAATGTTAGCGAAGGTAAACGTAAATGCCTAACACGCTCGGGGCACACAGTTTTTGGACGTCGGGTGGAGCGATGTTTGCAGGAATTGCCTGAACAATGTGCGGCAAGAGTGAGTGGAACCGTGCGACAATGTCTATAGGGAACGTAGGGGAGTAGGAGGTGGAAGGGCCGAAGGAGCTGAATGGTCGAGAGGACGGGCCCATAGTACCGGCCGGCTGGCCGAAATAAGTTGCCATGAAAACTTTAGTGAGCGATCTTGCCTGGTAGTTTTGGTGCTAAAAATAAGGGAAAAAAGGGGAAGGACGACCGCTTCCTAAGACGACAGGGGGCAAATACGGTCCGGCGAATTGCCGAATGGAAGTAGAAACCGAGGACAACTGAAGACCAGTCCCTAGTAAGTAGGAAACTTTCAATAAGGACAATTACACACGATTGACACCAACAGGCTAGGGTGAAATAAGGAGGTGTACACAGGAGCGAGCTCACCATGTACTATCAGAGTTGAAAAAAAATGCCGAGAAAACGCGGGGAACTCGTAGAAACTTCGCTCATTTGTGAAAAAACGGGTTGGAGGGGGGGGGCTGAATTTAAGCAGGTCGGAAGTTCTACGAAGGCGTGGAATGTCTGCGGGTACCTGATGATCCAAAAAACGGGTACGAATCTGAAAAGGGTAGAAAGGTGGGGTTACCCGAGAGCATCTGTCTATAGGTGTGGAAAAAGAGCACTTGAGGAGCTAATCGCTGCCGGCGCACCAGGGGTTAATATCTATCTCACAAAAAAAAGGCATGAAACCTCGGGATAAAAAAGAGAATGGCAATGGTAAGCAGGTGCTAAAAAAGGTCAGGACTCATAGACATGAGTAAACAACAGAACTAAGGTGGACCTCAGGAGAATACTAAAGTCAAATATAAAAAGGTAGAGGGGCGAAGACCTAGGAAAAAATGAATGGGGCTTACTGATAGCGAAATGAAAAAGGACTGCGCGCAAGCTTGTAATACCCTGCTGAGAGGCGGAGGGATAAAACGTCTTTTTTTGAACACAGAAGGGTGATCGGGCCTCTTGTATACCGTCAGAAAAGTGAAAACCTGGGCGGAAATAGGTGCGACGGCGAAAAGAAGTGTCAAGAACTCTAAATTTGTAAGAAAGAAAATCCTGTGAAAAACTTGATTTCTAGAGACGGAAAAAAAAGAACAGGACTCAAGGGAAAGAACAGGAAATGCCAGGGGGGCCGTCTCACTACTTTCTGTACCCACAAGAGCAAGAAAGAGCCTGGTACGTGGGTGAAATCAACGGTGTCGTTGTTTAGCAGCGGGCGCCACGGGGAAGACGACTCGTAGCAAAACTATCAGATAGGCGGGTAATCGACTACTCCGGCCACAAATGAAGAACGAACGACGGAAATCATGCCAAAATCAAGGGTAATACTAGGGCCGGAAACATTTCCTAGCAGAACGAAATGGGAAAGGTAACTACTGTCCAGAGAGAATAAGAGACTAAATTGGTCGCAAGGTCTATGGCGCGAGTTTCATAAAGGGTATGAAAGAGCTCTAAAAGACAGAGAGTTACAACGAGTAGACGTAGAAGGAAACAGGTAAGAAAAAAAGCATTAACCAGGATAGCGTACAGGGCAAACAGTCAGACTCAAAAGTCAGCGAAGAAAAAAATGCGCTCGTATGTCCATGAAAAATGAGGGCTCAAAATACGTGTAGCAAGTAACGGAGCCGGTTGGTACCTACAATGACTGGATGCGCTAAACAGTTAGTTCCTTTACTAGACTGAAACAATACGGAGAAAGGGGAAAACACGACTAAGCATAAAAAAATGTTAGTGACTTCAAAACCCGAAGGGACGGACGTGATCGAGAAAACGGCGAGCTGGACAATTCAGTAGGAGGGATCGACAAAGCAAAAACTAGACCGTGTGCAAATAACATGCTTTACATGAAGCAGAAATCCTATTAGTGCGAAAAAATTGAATAAGACGTTGCTAAGAAAAATAAACGTGTTAATGAAACATGAAGCATATGCTTGGAGCGAAAGGCCTGGGCCCCGCTACTCATGCGTACAGAACTAAACTTATGTCCAAAGCGTGCGACGTACATAAACGATGTCGGGCGACTCGACAAAGGAAGGGCTCGGGTGGTAAGGGGTTACACGGCCTACGCCTCTAGATAAACTAGTCGCGGTGTATTTGTCAGGTGTGTTCTAGCAAGACCGCCCGGAAGGTCCCTTGGGGGGACGGGGGGGGGGGGGGGGGGAGTGTGTGGGGGAGGCTGAAAAGTTGACGCAAAAAACTGGCGTTAGAACAAATCAGACGAGCGTGCACGACAAACCATGCAGCAAACCCAGAACAGCAAGAAACAGCTCGCTTCTACGCGGGGGAAGAAAGAACTAAATGCAAAGAGAGGTAATGCAGGGATATAATGAATGGATAAATACGGCTGGAAACCTGTAGGACCTGAACTTCGGCTGGAAGTAACATGGGGGGCTAAAGCGTATCGAGTTGGAGGGAAATAAACGCCCGAATTGAGGAGGATCATTGCCCTGGGCTTCGAAGGGAAGTACTGAAAGAGAACGAATCATAATTAGGGAGAGTGGGGATACGATTCGTTTACGAGGTGTCGGAGTAGGTAAACTTGTGCTACAAGCATGGAACGACTCCAAACTGAGGGAAAGGAGAACTTGGGGAAAGTCTCTCAGTGGGCCGAGATTGGGGGGTGTGATTGGGGATGAACTATCTGCATCTGAAAAAAACACTCAAGATACTACAAGTTTACATATCAAGAAAAAAGGATAATCCTACGAACACGGGGGACGGCGGGCGGGGGATGAGCCTTACGGTACGTTGCAAAAAAGCTCGGCGTGCCAAACAGAAAGTCCGAGGACTAATTGAGAAAATCAGTTATTTTGCGCCGACGGAAAACACTAAAAAGATGCAATGGGGGTTGGAGTATGGGTGGGTCAGCACAGAAACGAAGCACTCTAAAACGGGCATGGGGTCTAAATTAAAACGGAAAGAAACCATTAAAAACTCCGATAGGTCTCTTGCGAAGGAAACGAATGGACTAAACGCAGACCACAGGGGGGAGTCGTACACAACGTGTAAAAGAAGAAGGCGCGAGCGACTGCCGGGGTAGGGAGAGCGATCTGCATAGTCAGGGGGCTCGGAAATGGGTCAACGTTTCTACCACAATGCAGAGGGAGGTCCAACATTTTTGCCGCGGGCTAAGGACAGGTGAAATCGCAACAAAACGCACAGCGGATAAAACAACATCTATAAAAAAAGTCGACGCGATCGACTAAAAGGTTATTAACTGGGGGACCGGGGGAGTGGAGATGGCAAAGGGTAGGGGAAATAAACGTTTTAAGGTAGACAAAGTGAAACGCAGAAGATGAGAAATAATTAAAAATTGCGGGAATCTAACGAGAAGCGTAAATCTAAAACTGGAGATACGTCGAAGCTAAAACAAGGACCACAAAAAGGGTTGGGAACTCTGGAAGGGGGAAGTTCTGCACGGTGTGGAAGGAGTGGAGACTTGGCCATTTCAGCGCATGGGTGGGGGGGGGGGATGGACAGGCGAAGCGGGCACGAGTTGACCAGGGTCAGCGGCACGGTAGGAAACAGAAAGACGTGGTAGAATGCAAACTCCTGCCCTGGGGGCAGAAAGGAAATGAAGCTTACGCAAAAAGGTGGTTAGGACAACAGAAGCGCCAAGTGGGGAGGGGCGGCTGCTGGGTTTTCCTAGCCGATATAGATAAAGAGGGGGAGGGGCCGCATAGTTTGGCAGTACGAGCCTGTGATCCGGGACGTGACAAAAAAGTGCAAAATAAGCCCTGAAAATGGTTCCTGAACAGAGGCGTAGGGATCACTGCATTAACGGGACAACTGAGGGAGGACTGCGTAAAAAATACTTGCCAAGAGAAATTAAACAACTGAAACCCAGCTTAGCTATAGACGGTAAGAACACGCTACGCAAATTGAGTACGGGAAAATGGGGGTGAGCAAGTGGGAAAATGACTGGGACAGGTGACTCACACGGCGTAGGGTCCAAACGAGGGAGAACGATAAAACCAGAAGTCAAATCCAGAAACGGCAGATAAGAACAGCAGAGGAGGGAAAAAGCCACGATACATGCAGACACAGCCTGGTGGCGTCCGGACGTCGGCGAGCGGATGTCCAAAAGGCGTATGATGTGGATGGAGGGGGTTTGTATAGTTGGCAACC
>Ga0179593_1310201_pt1 | contig 19015 bp, 25 predicted proteins | sample CZODoug2_1_08_16_FD_185931 | JGI IMG/M metagenome (GOLD analysis project Ga0179593, IMG submission 185931) | Vadose zone soil fungal communities from Angelo Coast Range Reserve, California, USA - CZODoug2_1_08_16fungal (PacBio error correction) | ecosystem: Environmental > Terrestrial > Soil >...
GTTGACGGCAGTCCGTCCTTCTTGGAGAAAGCAAACGACTGGGAAGAGCACGCAGAAGAACGTCAGCGCAACGACAACGAGAGGCCTTGAAAAACGAGGACAGAGAACTTGTTTAATTCCATAGAAAAACGGACTGAAAAAACGCATAAGTCGATGGAGGGAAAAGACAACGGTGAAGAAGGGGGACATTAGAAATAACTCAAAGGGAAAAAAAAGGCTTGTACACCAGACTCGTGAAGAGGAAATAAGGTAAACGGCGGGGGGTCTGGATAAGCACGTTTGATAAAAAAAAAACGCAAGGACTTCTCGAATGAAGAAAGTGGTGCAGGGGGGAGGGGAATAGGTGTTGGCGGGGACTATCTCCGCTACAAGGGAGCATTATTAAAACAAAGGGCTAAGCATTAGCGGCAGCGATGAGACCTTCCACGACGTTTGGGGGGGGGATCTGAACAAAACTTCAAATGAGCGGGGTCCAGGGGAAAAAAAAAGCGGAATAGGATTGGCGGCTCAAAATGAGCCCATAAGTGAGCGCAGCGAGGGAGGGGGGCACAGACCCATGGGGGATTCGTCCAACGACGTCGCAGCAACAAAAGTTCAGGGGCGCCGGTGGGGTTCGACAAAGCCGAAGAGGGTCACGGTAAAAGCCGGATACCCCACGATGGAAAAGGAAAGGGGAAAGGAAGAGGGAAAAAACCAAGACCATCCATGAGAGTCATCTTCACATGTTGCGGCGAAATGCAACTGGTGGGGGAGACGGGAAGAGGGCGAAAACTAGAAGCCCATAACCAGACGAGGAGGTGGGGACCGGACAAAGCCGAAGTTACGGGCGGGAATCAAAAAGAAGGATCGGGACAAGTGGGGTTGTTGTGGGGACGGCGCAAAACGAAAGGGGACTTTCACGAAGGCCGGATGGAGTGGGATTAAGCTAATCCTTAACATGCACGCATGGGGCGGGGACGCGAAAAAACAATCAGGCCAGCTTTTGGGTCCGAGTCGGGCGCGAAGTACGATGGGGCGTGCAGCGGTGGTCCAGCGGAAGTCACGCTTTGCCGGGTTCAGAACCCCACTCGATCCGGGAAAACGGGAAAAAAAATCGAAAGGGCTGGACACCAACACGTCGTGAGGGAATATCCAACGGCCGCAAGAAAAGACCGGAGACGGGATAAGAGGCATATGGGGAAAGCCAAGAATAGGGGTAAGACCACATAAGGTGATCTGGAAATGATAAAAAAAAAAGGGAAGAAACTCTGTTTAGAGCGTGAAGAAAAGAAGAAAAGACAGGCTCGCAGGAGAGAACTCCTGGAGCTTACCCAAAGTTTCCGGTCCGAGAGGAGATGGGCATAAAAGGAGGAATACAAGGAAAAGGTTCCGGGAAAAAAAAAATGGAATCCAGTCAGGAGCGGATCGTGGAACGGACTAAAAGCCGGCAGAAAATCAAGGTCAGAAAAAAAGTCTAGTCGAAAAGGGCGGGGGGGGAGAAAGGGACCCAAGGACAAAACCCTTAAAGACGAAGTAATTCCGGAAGAGGTACCGAATCCCATCACGGGGTCTTACTCGAATGGACGGATTTTAGGACGTAGGGCCATGAATTCTAAGAAGAATGAGGGAAAGGAGAGGGTGTGGGGAGGAGAAAGGCCTAATCGGGAAGAAAGGCTTGCAAAAGTGAACCAGGAAATGCCGAGATCAAATGAAGTGAGGGAAACAAGAAAGGCCTGGTCTGGGGAGGTGCAGGAAGACGGAATGGAGGGTTGGGTAATTTTCATGACATGAGAAGTTCAGCCAATAAGGAGTTGGAAGATTCGGGTAGATGAAGCCATGGCGGCGCAAGGGACGAGGACACCGTACTAACCATGCGAGTGCAAAGGTGGAACGGACCGTGTCCGCGGGGACTGACTGCTGGGACCAAAACTTTGCCAAACCGCGGCAAAATCTGGAGACGCCACTGCGGTACAACAAGCAGGAGAAAGAAAAAGAAAATATCGGTGAGAATTGAAAATCGGGAAACGCACTTCGGGATTTCACCAACCCAGGGGGGAACGGGCTCGGACTCCCAGCGGGTAGTGGTAAGATTGAAGAAAGAAAAAGAGAGAAAGAGGGTACGGTGGACCAAATTCGGGGCAGGGGGAAACCCTGGGATTAACAGGAAAAAAGGGCAGGCTAGCCCAGAGCTACAGGTCAGGTAAAAAACCATGCTTTAAAGGGTGCCTACATCACCGAGTTAGGCCACAAAAAGGATGTTAAGGGAACTTTAGCAAAAAGGCGAAAAAACTACTTCCCTTTGGAACAAAAAAATCCACGCCGTACGGACGCGGGGCGTAAAGGAGTGAGGAATCGAACCATGAAAGGGGAAGCTGCTTTCTAGGTTGGAGGCGGTTCAAATCGAATAGTCGGGTAGCGGCGGATGGAAACAGGAAACAAGATGTCGTCAGAACCGGGGAATGATGAGAGGTTGTTTCTCCGTAAAACCGAAAAAGCCGGCAAGGGGGTTGACTGGTTCCTTCAGAATAGTGGACAACTGGGCGAAAAGCCTGGGGGGGAAAGGGCCACGAAGTTCAAGCTATGCCATGGATAGAAGGATACAGTCTCCGTGCAGCATGAAGAGGGGAATTAGCAGGGGGAGAGCATGGGGTTGCGTCCTTGAACTGTGCTGATGCACAGGGAAAAGAAATGACAAGGAAAAGGAACAGGGGTTGAGGGGGAGGGAAGAGCATCAGGGTGACGGAGCGACGTCAGGCAGGACGGCGAGCACAGAGGCGAGCCGCTCAAAAAACATTGTGCGTTATCCTTAGCTGGGAAGACAAGGTATAAGCAGATGACAGACTCGTGAACAGCAGCCGCGGAGTTTCCACGGAATCAGCACGCCGGGAAAAAAACGGATGAGGACTTGGTGTGAAACGAAGAAAAGAGTGGTCCACTCAAACAGATTGCCGTCGGAAGCGTCTCACCACAACTTAGGAAAGGGGGGGAGGAAAAAAAAGAAAAGAGAGAGATCATTCAAGAAAGATGTGGAGGGTGGGGGGAAAAAACAAAGGGGGTTCAAATCCACACAGTGAGACGCTGTCTAAGTCGGCAAAGGAGAAAAGAAAAAATAAGCTCTTCAACAGATGGCAGCGGCGATAATTAAAAAAGGGGAGAAGATTCCAACGCAATGGGTTAAATTCAGAGCTGCATCGGATCTCCTGCTAAGACAGTCAAGCAGGGGACAAGAGGGAGCGGAGAAAAACAGGGGGGGGAAATAATGTAATGTGCCTTCTTAAAAGGTGCATAAGAAAGAAGGGCGCCAACCATGAACTTCACGACGGGGGTTCCTCGCATAATAACAGATGAAGCAACCTCACGCGCAGGGGGAACCAGGAGGGGAGATAAGGGATGTCTAGCGGGAAACTTCGCCACTAGAGGGGGAAAAAAAACAGGACTAACTGTAGGGCAAAGGTGACCACAGAAAACGGCGCATGCCAAGAAAAAGGGGGGGACTTCTCAAGGGGTTACGGAGAAACCAACAGAAAGAATAGCGACGACTCGCAAATAGACAAGCTCCAAAAGAAAAGAGACGTAAGAAACCGCAAAGCCCCAAAATCTACCGGGCCGAGGGGGAAAGGGTAAGCTGCGAATCAATAAAAGCCCTTTAGAGCCACAGGAAAAAAGTGCACTTCTTGACCTCAAGAGGTGTGGGGGGACCTAACGGCAATTTTATGGAAAGCACGGGCCTTCTCAACGCCAGCCTGAAAACGAACCACTAATAGGGGGAGGACGTAAAAAAAGACCCGAAAATACTAGGACCGCGAAAAAAGCCGGGGTATGGGAGCTCCCCCCCAGGAGGGTAAAGGCGGGCAAAGAAAGAAAGTGTAACAGCAAAAGGAGGGAGGTAAAACCGTCCACGGAATTCGCGAGTTCTTCGCAATCGCGAAACCGCAAAAAGCTCAGCCGGAGAACCAAGGAGCAAGGAAAGGATCAACGACTAGACCAAGCTGCACAGGACGGCCCAAGGGAAAAAACTCTTCCCATTCTGGTAGAAAGAATGTAAAAAGAAGGAGTGTCCGCGGTGTGCAGGGGCAAACGAAGATCGAGGACACAATACGACTGGACATCACAGCAAAAGGAGAATGTTCCAATAACAGGGCCGCAGTGAAGCACGAGACAAGGAAAAAAAAAAGGAAAAAACCTTCTGTACTGCAATGGTTAAAAGATGAGAAACAGAAAAGACAAAAACTACGGTCGAAAGACAAAAAAGTCCATGTGAGGGGATGGAACGGCAAAGGGTAGAAGCAAAACGCTGGTCTTAAAAGGGGGATACAAAACGGGGAAAGATCGACGGCCTAGAAGACAACACCAGAGAAGGGGTAATCGAAAGACCCCGCGCTCGGAAGTTTGGGTCATGGCCAAAAGAGTCCCACAAGGGGCACGTCTATAAAGAAACTAGGAAGGTTTATGGGGCTAAAAGAGTCCCGAATTGAATAACCTGGCCGGGCAGCGGGAAAGGGCAAGCGGGCACTTAATCAACACTGGAAAAGGAGGGTCGCATTAGCTGGGAAACGTTAGGGAGGCTTACTGAGGACGGACGTAAAGAAAAAAAAAAAAACCATGCTGGCTAAAAGGGGGGGAGCAAAGCCTTCAAGGTTTTCAGAATAACTGCAGACCATCAGGGGAGAATTGAGAAGGGAACGGGGACGCGGGCAAGCGCAAGGAGTTGATGAAGCAAAGGGACCGATACGGGACTCGCCTCCCTTCTCTAAAATGTAAAAGGACGAAGGGAGGCGCCCGTAAAACATAGGGGCAGAATTGGTTGGCAGAAACCTAATTCCGAGGGCAAGCCTTAAAACGAAAGAAGCTCAGGATCGCTCCGATCCTGTCTAAGGTCAGACATTGACAGGTAACTTCGAGGGGCGGGTCAAAAAAAAGCACGATGGTTTTTGATCGAACGGAGAAGAAGGGGTGGCCAGCATTCAAACTTGAAAAGCGTGGGGACCCACCGAGCAAGAAACAAAAAGGGAAGCTAAAAGAGCGGGACGAGGTCAGAAAAACTGGCAGACAAACGGTCAAGTAGCGGAAAAAAGGGGCAAGGGGAGACAAACGAAGGCGTGCCCAGCAACGCAAGCGCCAGCAAAGTCCTGAAAAAAAAAGGGGGCGGTACCAGGGAACAGAACCAAAAACAGTGGCCCGAAAAAACCCGCACCAAAAAAAAGGGCAGTGGGTACGAGATGCACTGGGGGAATCTGGTGAAGCGAGTGGGAAAACATCATGAAAGGGAAAACATGAAGTCGCCAAAAAAGACAGTAAATCGCAAAGGTCGGAAGGGGTTACAATCGCTTGAAGTCTGAACCAAGGAAACGGAATAATCATTTTTCTTCGCAAGGCGGTGCAAAGGACAAGCTGCCGGCGTGTGAACTACACGCGCCCAGAATCCATTGTGAGGGGGCGTCTAACGATACTAAAAAAAGAAGGGAAAGACACCAGAACTCGGAAAAAAAGAGGACGCCAAGACTGGTGGTCCGGATTCTACATGTGGCAAAGGGGGGGTAGAGCAGGCAGAAGTAGGGGCATGAGGTCGCCCTAGATTAAAGTGACTTCTCAAGGATAAAAAAACCAAAAAAATAAAAGGGTAAGGATAGAGAATTTGAATCGAGGGGATAAGCTACATGATACCTCACAGGGGCTCGCGCTCCTTCTTCGAGAACGCCATGGGGTACAAAAAGACGGTAATAAACGCGCTCTTCCAGAATTCGGAAGGACGAAGAAAAGCCGGTGCGTTACTGACGCACAGGAAAGCACACGAAGACCTGCCCGGGAACGAAAAAGAAAAGGGGTGATGTGTGTTAAAGCCGATTCGTAGACTTCAGGCCTAACATAGCGCACACGCGGGATGAAAATACCGGAGTTGTCCCGCGGGTAGGGGCGTAGAATGAATGATAGTCTTTGGGGAAGAGCGGGATAAGGGAAATCCACTAAACGTCATAACCCCTAAGAGGGCTCTGGAAGAGAGTAAAGCTGACGTTGAAGTGGCGCGATGAAAAGGGCCCTTGCAGGGGAATACGCGCCGATCCGATCAGAACGAAGGAAGAAAGGGCATTCCAGCCAGGCAACATTCAGAAAAGAGAGAGCAAAAAAAACACAAAACGAAAGGAGGAAAAGGGAGATAGCTTCATTTGATCGGCCTTGCAAGGAAAGGGGGGGAGAGTCGAGCGAGGGCGAAAATGCAAGAAAGGGAAGGAAGGACGAAATCAACGCAAAAGGGGAACGCTTCCGGATGCCCGGCTGACTAGGGTGGGGAAAAAAAAGGGGAAAAAATAAAAATCTCGGAAAGGAAACAGGAGGACGACAATGAATCGTGGGACCAAATCGAGACAAACAGAAAAGGCTGAGAAGGGGGGGGGAACAGGAGGTAGCCCGCATAAGCATCGGAGTGTAAAAAAACTAGGGAATAGAGCGTCCTTTAGGCAGGGTTTCTTCTCCGTGGCGGAATAAGGAATCAACGGATTCTCGGAGTCCGAAAATTAGAAAAGCGGCTGGAGGGGGACGATTTGTAAAACGGGGCTCGAGAAGGAGCTGAAGGGGGGAAAAATGAGGTCGCAAATTAGGGCTTAGCAGCGAGAAACAGGGCTCCTTATAAGGAAAAAGAAGGGGGGGGAAGATACCCGTCACTGATCGGGGGTTAGGGAACACCAGCTGAAAAGACTTCTTCTTTCCTCGGAGCAAAAGGGGAGGGAAGAAGGTTCAAAGACTGCGTCAGAGGGGTGGGAAAGGAAACGGCGAGCCCTGAAGTCGGGAAGCGTCAAAAGAAAGAAAAAAAATGGGGAAGATTTTTACCAGGTCGGGGCCAATCAGGAAGCGGGTAACATGGGCAAGGAATTCAAAAAAGTAAATTGCATCAGGAAAACGGGACTCGGAAAGGGACAGCTAATCCCGTGCGGAAAATGTCACCTTGGGCGGAAAAAGGGACTTGGAAATGCATGTGCAAGCCGAGAAGAAAAGAGAAGATGAGGTTACCCAGCAGGGAGAGAGGTTCGAGGCAATGTGGGGTGGGGGGGGGGTTATGGGGCAACTAGAACAGCCAGCAGGAAGGGCAGCTGCCGGATTGGGAAAGGTGTTCAGCGGGAAGCCTTTGAGGGTTAAGAAGTGATGCCGATCTAGGAGGCGGAATCGTTGTGCATTACTGTCGACAGATTGGAGGGATTCCGGTTTCAGGAAGGAGGGGAACGCGAAGGCAGGTGAGGGCCCACAAAGTAAAAACGCAGGGACTATCAAAAAAAAAAAGGAGGGGAAGACACGCCACCCGGCGTAGTTCCGGGAAAGAAGAGCGGCACGCTAAGGAGAGGAAGGCGGAAGGTTAAAATGAGCTGAGGGAAGAGCAGTGCGGGGATAGGGTCCTGAAAACATTTGAGTATATGGGGGAAAGGGGACTATCAAATGAGCTGCAATAGGTGGGAAGACAGGCGGCGACTAAAGTCTCCCCCCCCAGGTTCCCAAAACACATCATACTAAAGACTGGGTAGAGGGGGACCGGAACGTTCCAACAGCAAGCAGGCTGGTAGTCAGGAGGGAGTGGGTAATCACCCCCTTAAGGGATGAGGTTACCATGGTAGCAAGAAAAGTTCTTCGTTACGTCAAGAGACGGCAGGCCGCAAAAAGAAACTCGGGTAAAAAAAGGAAATAAAATGCTACCTAGCGTGGAATCCTTTCCCTGCTGAAAGACGAACGTCCAAGAGGTAAAGAAATTCGCAAAAGGACAGGTAGCCGCCGTGAAAAGCAGCAGGACTTCTTTCGCTTGAAACGTCGTGGTGCCAATAGGGACCAGGATAAAACTTAAGGCTCCAGGGTGTCTCAGGGAAGACTATGGGTGTGTCGGAATGGAAGGGAAAAGAGGGGGACCACTTGAAATGCCGCCATGAATCTTCTAACAAGGATGAGCCACTAAAAGACCCAATGGTGCTTGGAGGGCGGGGAAACGAAGGGAAGGGGGGGGTATTGTGTGCGGACGAGTCAGGGGGGTGAACAGAAAAAGAAAGGGGGGCTTGGTGGACTGAGGGGGGAGTGTTCCGATGAAGGACCAAATGGGGAGGCGACGAGGAATTACGTCCCACCGGAGAAATTAGCTTGGGGGAAAGAGACGAGTGCCTGGATCTGAGGCATGTGACACATTGCCAACCCGCGGGAAAGCTTCTTATAGGGCAAAAAGTAGGGTTAGGAAAAGCAGTGAAGAAAGCCAAGAGGGCCATTCGGGGGAATACAGGGTGATGGTCCGGGAGCCGGTAGGTAAATTCAGGTCTCCGTACGAAATTACGCCTCGTTGAGGGGGGGGGGGTAGAGAAGTGAAGAAGAGACGGAGAAACCCGGTGGGACGGTTGGTAGAAATCGTTGGGGTCTCACAGGGAGTCTGGACGCAAGGCCCGGGGCTAAACAATCGGGGAGTGAGCAGGTCAGAGAGGGAGTCCGGTACTTGTAAATACAAGCAAGTGAGGCAACAGGGAAAGACTTGGCAGGGACCGTCTAAAATAACTCTTCCCTTTGAGGGAGCCGCGAGGTGAGACGGAAAGGGGGGGAGGCGTAAAGTTGGTTTAATATAGAAAAATTATCTTGAGAGAAATTCTATGGGGGGGTGTCTGGCCTGGGCCCTCATGGAGATCTTAGAAGGTAATTCAAAGGATGATTCTCCCAAGGAGAGGATGGAGTGTGTTGCTCCGTCCCCAGAAACAGCCTCACTGTTGCTGGGGGGAAGGCCGCCTGCGTGAACGGTGCCGAAAAGAATCAGGTGGCACCGTGTCCTAAGTCCCGCGAGAATCAATCTAGAGAAAGGAAAAACCGGCGCCTGTTATTCAAGTAAGGAAGAGGGTCATTGGAGGAAGAAGGGTAGGGTACTCATTGTTAAGCCTTTGAGGGCCGATGACCTGAAGCCGACAGGAAGCACAGTGAAGGGATCGAAAGTGGCTTATGGGGAAGTAAAGGTGAAAGGAGGAAAAAGGGCATAGGGCGGCGCCACAATGCAGCAAGAAGTTCCACAACATTGAGAGAAGTACTTGCGGAGGAGGGAGAAAGAGGAACAAATCGGCAGCGCGCAAACGGAGTGGGACGGATGAAGACAAGAATTAGCAGAGAGAAACAGGTGTCGTGGGAGAATACCAAAGAGGGGGGGGGGCCAACTCAAGACTTGCCGATCGAGGAGTCAGAAATCTCAACAAAACAAACAAAAGGGGAAAAAAAGAGGAGATCATGATCGGCAATCTGGGGAGTGGGGAAAATGGGGAATTACCGGAGCAAGCCCACCGGCGGAAGGAGGAAAAAAGGGCTTGCTTGAACGTCCGGAAAATCCGCAGGGAGGTAACTATTCTGGACTGTGGGAGGAAGGGAAGAAGCAAGCTCAGGTACCCCACAAAATAAGGTGGGTGAAAAAGGGGGGAGGCTCTAAAGCGTTGGCAGAGCCAACCTACTCTAAGGGGTCGAGATACCCGGGACCAGCTGACAGGATCCTCAAAAGGGTCGATGGAATGAAGACATGAGGCGGTACATGTGCAGCAGGAAAGAACAAGGGCAACCAGAGTAAAGGGAAAATCTCAGATGACCAGGAAGGATAAGAAGGCAAGCGCCACGTCGAAATTGAGGAGGGCAGGAAAGTAGGCAACACGTCCAAAAGGCCGCTCGCCACAGTGAAACCACGCAAGAAAATACCAGCAACCAGTTGGAAGGAGTAGGGAGGTGGCGCGGCGACACAACCCTCAAGAAAGAGGGGGGGCGAACAAAGAGGTGGATATCCGCGCATCGAGCGGCATAGGCTAACAGGCACGCCCAACAAGAAAGGAAAGCATCGCCCGGGGCCGAGAGAAAGGGAAAAATACACCGTTAAGCAAAAAGCAGACGGAGGACGACCGCCGCGTTAAGAAAAAGGGGGGGGGAAGGGTTGAAAACGACCGCACGGGCCTGCTCGGTCAGGCCTCCCAGGTGAATCGAATAGGGGCGAACAAAAAGGAAGGAAAACGCTCGCTGAACTGCTCAAGGAAAAAGGGGATTGGCTAGCACCGGAAGGGAGTGAAGAAGCACAGGGGGACCGGGGGGAACGTATTCTGAAAACGGGGGGTCAACGGCTGCGACGAGGAGCAGAAATCGAGAACAACCTCAAAAGGAGGAAAGAGAAGGAGAAAACGACGAATCAGAAGTCCCAATAGAAAATGTCTCAAACCGATATGGCAACGAGGAGGGTCGGTCAAGTCGATGTCACTGCGTGTAACGACGAGGTTAAGTCACAAAGACAAGAGGATTCCATGGGGGAGACAGGGGAGTCAGAGATCGCACGGTAGCATGCAAATCCAAGCACGGGATAACGGTGAACTAGGAAGTCCTCTGGCCCAATTGGGACAGTCATCGACAAAAGAAAAGGACCACAAACAACCAGTCTTCTGCTGGTTACAACTCGACTCGCAGGGAAATCAATACCCCAACCTCAGTCGGGAGTCGAAAGACAATACCCAACTTGCTGAAAAAAAAGAAGAATGAATGGTAACGAAGAAAAAACGGCATGGTCGGCCATGGCTCAAGAAAAGCTTGCGATCTGCAATCCAGACGAAACAAAAGAGAAGGGAACACCGACAAACGCGACTGCCATTGGGAGGAGGCCCCGACGGAGCAAAAACACGTTCCAAATTCGAGACAGAGCTGGGAAGTAGGGACTACAGCGGCCCACGGATCTTCGCTGACGGGGCGTCAGGGGGAAAAGGACGGCAGGAATCAACGAAAAAGAGGGGGGGAGCAAATGAAAGACTGTGTACGACGTTGATGGGAGGAGGGAAGTCTATCCGGACGTCAAGAAAGAAGCAGAAACTGAATTTGCTAGGTGAGGAAAGAAAAGTAAGGTCACCAGCTACGGTCTAATGAAAAACATCTCAGCTGCGGCCGGAAAACGTCCGGGGAAAAACAAGGGGGGATGTCTAATGACCGATGATGGATAGCGCCGCCATTCAACAAAGAGGAAAGATACCTGTGGATTTGTAAATCTGCCATATGAAGAAGGTTTTGTGGAAACCGAGAGTCCGCTGCGCTCCAACTAATGAACCAGTCGCGTAAGGAAAATTGACGAGCCTTGCCTCATAGGGGATTGAAAAGGGAATACTACACGGTCTTGGGCAAGCACGCTTGGGGGGTCGTACAAAAGATTAAGCGGTGGGGCCAGCAAAAGTCAAACTTACGCCTCTTCAACAAGAGGAGAAACCAGGCAGCTTTAATCATATAAAGAGGAAAGGGAAAAAAGCTGGCAGACACGTAGTAGGGAAGGAAAGGGGAAGGCAAAGCTAAAGGAAGGCTTAATCCCCGAAATCGGCCTGCTAAAATCCTGCATGAGAAAGGAACCAATAACCACACACAAATCGATAACAACGCCCACCGCACAAGCTCTTGGGGTAAAAAGGAAGAGTAGAGGGCCGCGAGCGGCTTGCAAAAGCCGGAACAAGGAAGGAGAGCAAAGGGGGGGGGAAGAAATCGCACTGATTAGAGGGGGTCCAAGTCGCCAATTAAGGAGAGACATAAAAGCCAGGGGGGGTGAGCCTCCGTCGTGGGCCCAGACCCTCTTCAGGAGGGGGAAGACAAGGCAAAAACAAGAAGACATTTGTAGGGTCGTCAGAAACGCGTTAAAAGCCAGTTGGGATCGGGACCAACCTTCTTTCACCAGCGGACGCATCCGAAAGCGGGGTGAAATGAGTGGTAGCCATGCCGAAGCAGCCGACGGTATTCAAACAGAGGGTGTTTCCCGAAATCAGGATCAAGTGAGGACGTCGCTAAAACAACCCGGGGAATGATAATGATCACGTGTGCATCGAAGCTCTAAATGGCGAAAATAAAGGGCGCGCGGAAGCCGCGGCTACCCGACATTGTACAAATCGTCCCACCACTCACGCGGGGCATTACACGGATTGAATTCTATAAGGGAACATTGCAAAAACGAGGTTAGAAACGGCGAAGGAAACCAAAGAAAAGGACACTATACCAGATGGTGTAAAGCAGATGACTTGAGCTGCTCGCACCTACGGCAGAAAAGTCTCAAGGGAAAGTCGTGGGGGAACAGCTGGCGGCATCGACTTCAGCAAAATTTTCCGAAATCCATGGCATTCAAACAAAACCCCGAAAAGGGAAGCGGGGGAACAACGGAAGGAATGGGGGTTAGTGCGCGACTTAAGAAAGACGAGGGAAGGAGTCCGAAAGAAAAGAGATAGAAGTTTGTCTAAGAGGAAAAGGAAGTCCAACCTTCAAAACTTCTCTCAACCCCAAAACCGAGGTATTATTAAAGAAGTGGGATGAATTTGTACGGATTGCCGGCCTTAGGTGGATGGGCGCGGGCGACGTCACTAGCACGGGGAAGAACGTGCGCAAAAGAAAACGGGATGAACTGGGATTCCGATGACCTTCGTTGGAATCAAGAGAAAGGAAACGGAAAAGATGATCATTAGGAGAGGCAAGCCAGAGGAGACAGAATGTTCTGGGGGCCGGTTGGACTCTTATGTGGAGACAAGAAAAGGAGTGACACCACTCGGTATAGAGTCGACCGTTCTTAAGGGTGCCATGCGCATCGAGACAATCAAGACGGTATTCTCGAATGCAACCTCAGTTGTATGAAAGAGGGAGGGGGCGTGACGATGTTAAAAGGGAGAGAGAAAACGGAGCGCGCGCAACTTGATGTCGCCCTTGTAAGGAGAAGACGAGGCAAAACGTCTCCGATCCTTCACACACCGTTGGGGGAATGAGCGCCTTCACTGAGAGAGGGGAAGAAAACAAAGAAAACGGAAATAAGAGATGAGCGGCTCCAGGGAGAAAGAAAAGTGTCGAAAGCGAAAGATGAAACCAGCAGAAAAAAGAGGGGGGGGCCGACGGAGGGGCGCCTGATTCTCCAAGCGGGCGGAAACGAAAACCTCAAAATGGTGATGGGAGACGTGTCGTAAAAAAACCTAACCTCAGCAGGGGTCCCCGGGGGCAAAGCACAGGAGCCCAACTATGATGAGAGCAGGAAGAACGCCGGGAGCGTGAACAAAGCTAACCCAGTGGCAGAGTGAGACGGTGCAGTTGAAGGAAGTCACTTGGGGGACTGGCTAGGTGAAAAAACAAGCACGAAATCCGATCAATCAAGATCAATTTAACAAGTCAAGTGAGGCGGGCCGGTAGCAAGGGCTGTTTGGTTAAAGTGGGGGCCGCTAAACAACGGGACGGAAGTGAGGGGGGGGATTAGCGACGCCTTTATCTTTGAGAAAGGGCGGCAAGGGGGAATAACGCAGCCAGCTTTTAAAAAAGAACGCGTCTAGAGTTGCAGGAAAGGGGGGGGGGGGATGCCGCGGTGGAGGCGCTTAAGGGGGCAGGTGCTAACAAAAAGTAAGGCGCCCGGGACGAGTCAAATCGTGCTGGACACGAAAAACGGGAGTATTTACAGATCGCTAAATCAGAAGAAAGGGAGACGGAGCGAAGTTCTGGAGTAGGGAGCGCAGCGGTTAGCGGTGAAGAAAAAAGGGGAAGGGATTGGCTGATCCAGACAGAGCTTCCACGGAGGGTGAGGCAGGGCGGAGGCTGCACCTGGGGAAGTGTCAAAAGAAAAGAAACCTTGCGCCCTGAAAGGGTGTGACAACAAGCGATCGCGCGAAGGCCTCGAGGGGGGAAAAAGGAAGGCTTGGAGGCACCCTGGAACAGTCAACTTCGGAGACTTAATGCTCCCGCAGCCGCATCAAAGAGGAAACCAGTCAAACATGCGAAAAGAGAAATGTCGGGGGGGAGATACAGTGGCCGGAGTGACGAAAACGGAAAGCAAAAGGGGCACAGGACCGGTAGCCGCCTTACCAAACGCTTTCTTAGAGCAGTGGAACGGAAGTGGTTTAAGAACGGAGGCCAGGAGCAAACTTCACAGTAGCATTTCGTCGTATAAAGGGGAGATGGTTGGGGTAAAGGCGATGAAAGGGGGAGATGAGCCCCAACTGCTGGGCAACTGTAAAAAATGCCTCGTGCTCGACCATGAAAAGACCTCCAAGAAAGGAAGGGAGTGGCTTGCGCGCCCGACTCGGGTATTGATGTCATTCGAGTCAGGAAGGGGAAGCAATAAGATTGGCTTGGTGGGGGGGGGGACACTTAAACTGGTTTAGGGGATATGAACCAAGGCGGCTCCGAGGAGGAACTAGTGCCCACCGTAGAAAGCGATGGGAATGCCCAGACAGAATAGGTGAATCAGGTATTCCTGATTGCCCACAAGTTTCCAAAAAAAGCGGCATCATGTCGGAGAGGAAAAAGTCGTAGTATGAAGAACAACAAGAGAATATCGGGTTGAAGATGGGAAGTAGTCGGGAGACAGTCGTGTAGGACGTGTTCAAGGCGAGGACTCCTCGGTGGTGGGAGGCACGAAGAACTCTGCGAGGCAGGGGAAGGTGGGCAGAAATTCATGGAGTTCAACAGGGTGGATTCCTGGGCCAAGGGGCAGGGGAGTAGACAGGAACTTGAGCAGGGAACGAGAGTCGGTCCTTGTAAGAAACAAGAAACTATTGAGGAAAACGGAGGCGACCGGCAATGAAAAGTAGGAAGGCAACTCGGCCCTTGGAATGAAACGCGGAGTCGTCAGAACGCGCAGGGAAGTCTGGGCGAGTTTAGGTGAAGAGCGCAGCTTCCAGGGAAGAAGGGGAGATGTTGGCGGGGGAGGGGTACCACATCTGCCTAGATGAGGCTCGGAGGGGAAAGTAACCGATGTCGGAATGAAAACAGTATATGATGATGGGTTGTGAGAACTGGGGAAAAAAAGGAGCCCCCAAGGGCTGCAAGGTTGGGGATGGGCCTCAATCCTTAGTGTGAACAACTGGGCCGACGGGAGGTGGCCGCTATGGCGAAGTTCCCGATAGAAGCATATCGCTGACGAAGGAAGCGCCGTGAGGCCGTAGCTCAAAAGGGTTCCTTATTCTGAAATAAAATTGGAAAAACAAAGGGTTGCGTCATTTACGGGGCTGATGCACGCTAAAAGGAAAGGAAAAATAGAAGACCGAAGGATTCCGAGCAATGTTGGGCTGTATCGGGGACGTGCAGTTGGGGCGGCGGGAAAACATAGGCGAGCCGCCTTTCACAATTGCGTGGAATCAGAAAAAACGGACGGATCGCAGCTGCCCTAAGTCCACAGCTGAGGGATGGGAAAAGAATGCAGCACGCCTTCGCTTCGACGGGGGGGAGGGGGGGTCAATCCCACGGTGGTCAAGAAAAAAGCCATTGGCCTATCATGGGAGAGAGAGAAAAAAACAACTTATGAAGGAAAAAGGATACATGAATCGGAAGGTCTGAGTGGGACCACCGTTTCGACCAATCAAAAAAACCGGGGTGCCCCCCGACGCGGAATGGTATTGAGAAGACGGGAAAATCCGCGAGGAGGGGGATCAATGGAAGAGATGAGTGACAGAAGAAAGAAGGTGAAACACGCAGGGGGTGGCGATCGCATCTGTGAAAGAACGAACTACTTAATAGCATACCTACAATCGTCAGGAGGGGCATCAGCAACGGCTATAAGTGCATCGGAATTCGGGATTCAGGGCATATTAAAGAAATTACTTCCAAAAAATGATACGAACTCATCGCATAATGACCTATTGCTAAAGGAATTAAACGAGCGCAGATCCGTAGGGAGAAGGTGCTGTATAGGTCGGGGAACTGGAAAAAGGACCTCAAGGGGAAAAAAATCCATGCTGTCGTCCTTTTACCAGACGGCGCAGGCAAAACAAAACAGTGCATGCGCCTGGTGGCCGGCGCCCCAACAAGAAAAACTCTCAGAATGGGGAGCGAAAGCGGGGGCTTGGAATAATAAGCGCCTACAGCCGAGGCATGATGGCTATAATATAAAAAGACGCCCAACAAGGAAAGTGCAGAGAAGAATGTATATCTTCAATTAAGAAAAAAGGGAAGAAAGGCTGGACGCGCCGCGTTCCATCATGGACAGTTACTTCCGAATTGCTGCAAAGGTCGGCCTCCACGGTGCCTCACTCGGGCTGTCACCTACCAGACTAGACTAGGGGACTGCTTCAAAGCGCTACACAAACTGCCAGGAGAGATCACCGTGAAGACAGAAAGAAAGTGGATGACAAAAAGAAAAGGCGGAGAAGTGTCTTCGAGAGAGTAAAATGATATAACAACAAAGAGGGGAAACGGAGAAACCGGCACTAATGAGCCCCTAACTAGACCAATGTCTTCAACGTTGCCAGCTGTGAGGTCGGTACCTCTGGTCAGACCAATGGTTACATCCACCATGGCCGCGTTTGGCAGGTGGGGTCAATCAAGATAGAGGACACGGGGGGTCAAGGGACCTCAGCGCATGGAGCTGTGGGACTAGGGGGGAAAGTGAAAGCGGAGTACGCCATGTGCCTTCATCGAGAACAAGAAGGGAACAACACGCCCATTCTTTAGGATGTCAACTCGACTCTCATGAAAAAGAAAAATACCCCATCAAGGTCGGAGTCGAAGCAGACAGGAAAAGGGGCGTGAGGTGCATACGTGAATGGAGATCACGAAAGTGAAGGGTGGGAGGGGCCAGTTGAAAATAAGCAATCTTGGACATATAGGAATCGACGAAAACACAGGTAAGGGGAATAGACCGACCACGGCGCGGTGGCTCATTTCCACGAACGGCGGCACACGCCGGAGACTGTCTAGAAAAAAAAGACGAAAGAGTTTGAAAGTCGTCAAAATACTCGTCCCTGGAATCAATTAAGCAGGCGTCGGTCAAGCAGGGACAAGATAAAAGTATGGACGCATGAGGACTGGGGTTGAAAAGGGGGGAATGCGGCGGCCCGGCGAGCAAGTAAGGTCCCTAAGAAAGCGCCGGACTGGCTACACAGGGCCGGCAATAAATTCAGGTGACACCTCGAAGGGATATACCAAAACAATCGGCTGCCCACACGTGAAGTGCAAAAGGAAAGTCTACTAACGAAAGGATGGAAAATGGGAGCTCGCCGCCAAGTCGATAAAAAGATGGGAAAGATCCTGTTATGGAAACTGGAAAGAGCCCTCATGTTGGAAGGAAAAAGCTATTCAAAACGAATCGGGAGGAACCGAGCTCATGAACCTTACGCACAGCGACTTTCGAAAGGACAGTGCCCGAAGGCGATGGTCCGGTAACTACTAGGTTTATTTGTCAAGACTCCAGTTTTTGGATAGTCACTTCGAGGACGTGGTGGGGCCCCATCACCAGGAAAACATTACGCCCGGGAACGACAACAAAACACGCGCAGAACCAAGAAGCTTCAAGAGGGTCGAAGATGTCATGAAAAACTTGCCATAAAAGACCGGTAGTAAGAGTGAAAGAGATGCCCTAAATAAAGGATGCTCTTAACTCACGAAAAGGCGGCGCTAAAGGTCATGCGGCCAGCGGAAAACGAAACCAAACACACTGCCTCACCACGCCCCGCAGACCAATCCTTGGTTACCTAGAGTGAGATGGAGAGGCGGAAAGGGGCAAAACTCAGTGAATATGCCAAGGAATTACGCAAAGGGAACCGTATTACCAGCGCAATGGATTAGACTTTGTTCACTGCGCGTCGGCCCGGCCTGATCGACGCATCGGATTCTAACCAACGGCTTTGCAAACAGGACTCATCTTTCAGCGTTGAAACGCACATGGGAAAAGAAGGCCATTGTGCGTTGCTGAAAAGGTCTAATCATGGCGATCGCAAACGAGGAGAACCCAATGGCGCATCGGGACTAAGGCTACAATTATGGGAGCCAGGTAACATAACAGAAGTATTTTCCAGTCAGCTTGGGGGTGCAGGCACTCGAGCAAGTGAAGGCGCGAACAAAGACACAAACCCGTTTGAAGGATCATTGAGAAGGGGTGCCTCGCTGCAAGCTGGAGGGCTAAACAAGGGCAGGGCGACGCCCGTCGGCCCCGAAAAGTTTTAAAAAATCGTCCCGCACCAAGCAACATTGCCGTAAAGGAGGAATTCGAAGGAAGGAGTGAAATCCTCCACGGCGAAGCAAAAAACAAAAGACCGTGCATCTATACCGAGGGGTGTAACAAGGGGAAGAGGATGGGCTGTCGCAACCTAACGACGCCCAAACGGCTTCAGACCGTAAAGTGGTCTCCTCGGAGCTCGAAGTCAAGCGGAGGAGGTGTACGACATGTCTATGGCAGACAAAGGAAAGAAACGAGCAGGTCATCCAGAACTCGTCAGAGGGAAATGGTGAGGGGGGGCGCGACGGCAGTCCCGTTAGAGGGAAGGCGCCCGACTGCTTAAATAAGGCAGGAAAGGACCGGCCAAAATTCAAGATAATCGCGAAAAACAAGTAGAGGAAAAGAGAGATAAATGTAATTTTGACTCCTTGAGCAGGCCTTGGAATCGAGCTAGGGGGGAGAAGTCAACGAGCAGGGGCTGCGTAGGCAACTAAACTTCAAAGGATGCCGCTGATAAAGATCCCTGAGCGGGTGGAAAAACAGGACATTCTAGAAAAAGAACGCATGAAATAGGGAGGAAGACAGAGAGACAACGAAGGCTTGAAGCCCGGGGCCCGAGTAGGTAGTCGAGCAGCTACAAAATCGGCTTGTACACCCTATAGGTGTGATTCAGTCAAACTGAGGAGTGGGACTGCGCCGTGGCGCAAAGTACCACCAGGTCTGCTCGAATTTGAGAGGGGTAAATGCCAGCCGTGCGTTTGACGCGGTTGTAGACTCGCCGCCGCCGCGACGAACCGTGAGGTCGACAGGAACAGGAGGCAGGCGAGAAAAGGCAAAGCCAGTCCACTAAGGGGGGGGTGGGAGCTGAGCGAAAAAATGATCAGAGGGCTAAAAAACGGAAAATACTGGAAGCATGGATAAGGCTAAACAGTTCGCCATAAAGGTCGAAAATCGTCTAGGGCAGAGCAGCGGGGGGAAAAATCGGCGCCGATTCTTAAAGCGTTCGACGACCCCCCACACCAACCAACCAAAAGGCCCAAACGAAAAATGGAATTCTTGGGGCGCCAAGGGGTCGTGTCCAAAAAAACACGTCAGGGGCAAAGCCGGAGCGCCCCGATGTAGAATATCATAAGAGGGGGGAGAGACGTG